>Ga0068713_1000217_pt1 | contig 109129 bp, 93 predicted proteins | sample MTBAKSrepl2MetaG_FD_62223 | JGI IMG/M metagenome (GOLD analysis project Ga0068713, IMG submission 62223) | Enrichment culture microbial communities om Arthur Kill intertidal strait, New Jersey, USA, that are MTBE-degrading - MTBE-AKS2 (Arthur... | ecosystem: Environmental > Aquatic > Marine >... | reverse complement strand
CCTTTTCAGGTGTCGAGGCGCGCGCATGGCAAGGCGCGAGGAGGGCGAATGGCTGGCCATTTAACCGACGAGCAACGCCGCCAGGCGTGATGGATCGGCGCATCAAAATGGGAAGTTATTCTTGCACGAGCCCTTAAAGTATCTGAAAATTCCTTATACGGATGACGGGGCCACTTGGAGCCGGGGCCGGGAAAGCGGATGAAAAAGGTCATAGGATACGCGTTCTACTGTGTGGTCACAACGGTGTTCTTCCTCGTTCACCTCTTTCCTGCCACGGCGGTGACGCGTTACCTCGAAGACAAGATCCTCCGAAGCGGTCAGGGGGTAAAGCTGCACATAGCCGGTGTGGAGCCGGCCCTACCCCTGGGCTTGCGGCTGGCACGGCCTCAGCTCGTACTGGAGGACACAAGCTGGCTCGAGGCCCAGGACATTGTCGTGGCCCCGGAGTTTCTCCCGCTGTTCAAGGGCAGGGTGGTCCTGAGGATCGAGGCAAGAGCGTACGGGGGGCGCATTGAAGCGACGGTGGACCTGGAAAAGAGGAAGCTGTCGGGGCCGGTGGCGGTCGACGCGACTGTCAGCGGCCTGGATGTCGCTTCTGTTGAAGGCTTGCGCCGCCTGGCCGGGCGCACCCTCTCGGGAAAAATGAACGGATCGGTCACCTGGTCCGCCAAGGGCCCGGACTGGACGGATGCAACCGGCTCCGGACGCATCGTGGTGACGGAGGGGCACGTGGAAGTGTTGGGAGAGCTCTTCGCCATACGCTCCATTGCTTTCAAGAAACTGGAACTCGAAATGGAACTGGCGGACCGCACGGTCACCTTCAAGCGTTGGGTGCTTACCGGCAGGGACCTCAACGGCAATGCCACGGGAACCATAACCCTCGCGCCCCCCCTGAAGACCAGCGCCGTCCGTCTGAAGGGAAGCGTCATGCCGTCGGCGGCTTTCATCCAGCAGATGGGCGGCGGCGGCAAGATGACCGACCTTCTCAGAAAGAACGTGGGCAAGGAAGGTTTTTCTTTCCGGATCTCGGGGCCCCTCGAACAGCCCCAGATTTCATTCAAGTAGAGGGGGCATCTGTTGTCATGACGACAAGGCACTTGTACACCCTGTCCAACCTGCTGGTGATAACCGTGGTGATCTTCGCCGGGGTGGACATCTTTTACAGGGTCATGGGCTCCCACCTCCAATACGTTCCGAGTCATGGAAGCGTCGAAAGGACGGCACAGTCCCAGCGGGAGCTGCCGCCCCCTGCTTTTTCAGACTACGCCGTGGTCGTGGAGAGGGACCTCTTTCAGACCAAGCAGCCCATCCTGGCAAAAAAACCGGAGCCGGTGGTCCAGATCAAGGAGCTCAAGGAGACCAAGCTCAAGCTGCGCCTCCTTGGCACGGTCACCGGAGAAGGGTCCTATGCCGTGATCCTCGATGACGTGAAGAAAAAGCAGGACCTTTTCCGCGAGGGCGATGCGGTGCAAACGGCTCAGCTCAGGCAGATCCTGAGGGGAAAGGTGGTGCTTCGGGTGGGAGAGCAGGACGAGGTCCTGTCCATGGAAAAGGTCCCTTCCCCGGGAGGAGGGGCAGAGGAGGCATCGCCTGCTGCGGAGCCGGAGCCGGAGGGGCAGCGCGTCGAGATCAGCAGGGCGGAAATCCAGAAGTCGATCCAGAACATCAACCAGCTCATGACGCAGGTGCGGGTGAGGCCCCATTTTGAAGAGGGCCGGCCGAGCGGTCTCAGCCTGAGCCGCATCCTGCCCGACTCCATATTCGCTCAAATGGGGCTTCTCGACGGGGATGTGCTCGAAGGGATCGACGACCAAAGCATCAGGAGCGTGGACCAGATCCTGTCCCTGTACAAGGCCCTCAAGTCCGCAGAACGGGTGTCTCTGCGCGTCAAGCGGGAGGGGCGCTCCGAGACCATCAGCTATCACTTCAAGTGAACGTCTTGCCCGATTCCTGAAGCCCGTGGAAAGGTCCCCATGTACGCCGCCTACTTCGGACTGAAAGACAACCCTTTCCGCATGACGCCGGATCCACGGTATCTCTTTGTCAGTCCCAGCCACCGGGAGGCATTGGAGCACCTCCATTACGGGATCTCCGAGCGCAAGGGGTTTGTCATGATCACGGGAGGCGTGGGAACAGGAAAAACGACCCTGTTGCGGGCACTTCTCGGGGACCTGGACCCTTTGGTGAGGAGTGCCTTGATTTTCAACCCCTTTGTCTCGGGAGAGGATCTGCTCCACACCGTGTGCGACGAGTTCGGCATAACGGTTGGAGAACATGCGACCAACAAGGATTGCATGGATGCGTTCAACGCGTTTTGCATAGATGTCTTTCGCGGGGGAGGCAACGTGGTTCTGCTGCTCGACGAAGCGCAGAACCTGGGAAGGGAGGTGCTGGAACAGATCCGGATGCTCTCCAATCTGGAAACGGAAAAGGAAAAACTGCTCCAGATCGTCTTCGTGGGACAGACCGAGTTGGTGGACCTGCTCACCCGTGGGGACATGAGGCAGCTCAACGATCGCATCACGGTACGCCACCACCTGGGACCCCTGGGATCCAAGGACGTGAGGGCCTACGTACACCACCGCATGGTGGTGGCCGGCTGCAGGGGGAAAGTACCCTTCACCTGGGGGGCCCTCCGGGCCTTGCACGGCGTCACCCGAGGCAATCCTCGAAGGATCAATGCCGTGTGCGATCGTGCTCTTCTTGCCGCCTACAGCGCGGAGACGCGAAGGGTCACGGCGGCTGTCTTGCGCAAGGCGGCGAGGGAGGTGCGGGCAGGAGATGCGCGGCCGTCAACGGGCGGGGCATCGCAGCGCAAAGGCCTTGCAGCGGCGGTCCTGGTCCTTTGCCTGTGTCTCGGATGGTACCTGGGATGGCGGCTGCAACCCGAGTTGCCCCGGGCGATCGGTTACCTGATGGGTCCAGGTCGGGAAGCGCCCGAAAGCACCGATGGGTCTGCCCGGAGTCACCCGGAAAGGGTAGTGTCACGACGGATCTCCCCCCCGGCGTCCTCGGGCCCTTCGGCGTCGTCGCCATCGCTGCCGAAGCAGGGGCCGGAGCCCGCGTCGGTTCCCTCCGCCCAGGCCCACACGGAAACGCCCTCCCGTGAGGACCCGGAGTCCATGGCGCCCCTGTGGTTGCTGGGCGAAGAGCAAAGCCTGGCGCTGTTGCTCCGGGCCCACGGCGAAGCGTACGCGAGCCGGGGCGCCGGCAAACCGGAGCTGTTCTCTTTCAACGCCGGAATGGAGACGGCCCGCCTTTTCACCCGTCCTTTCCGGGTAACGGTCCGTGGGCCGGATGGAAGCGAGGCGTACGCGGTGGTGGCTCGGAGATGGCAGTCGGGTTTCCTTCTGGTGGACCGCGCCGGTTCACCGGTTTTTCTATCCGATGAAGAAATGGCGGTGGTCTGGCAGGGGTCTGTCTTGTGGGCGGTTCCCCGTGAGTGGGGTTTGCTGAAGGTGCATCCCGGAACACGGGGCGACGTGGTGCGAAGGGTGCAGCAGGCCCTGAGGGAAGTCGGATTTGCCGTGGAGCCCGACGGCATTTACGGCCCCAAGACCTACGAGGCGGTGAAGGGCTTTCAGGAGCGCTGCAACATTCCGGTCGACGGGTCAGTGGGATTTCCGACCCTGAGCCTGCTGTTTCAGTTTTCCCGGCAGGGGGGGCCTCTTTGAAGTGAGCACCATCCACGATGCCTTGCTGCGGGCACAGGGCGAAAAGGATGCCCGGAGGGGAGGGGAAGGGGCCGTTCTTCCGCTTCCTTTCCCCGTACGGCCCGCAGTCCGCAGAGGGCGTTACGCTCCCCTGCTGGTCCTGGGGATTTTCCTTGCCATGGCAACAGGTTCGTGGTTTAAGTGGCAGCTTGGTGTGCCCGCGACGCGGCAGACGCCGGCAGACAAACCGGCGTCCCACCCGGGGCGGGTGGGGCAGCCCAAAGAGACGGCACCCCCTGTCAAGGCGCCGACACGGCTGCAAAGCCCCGTGGCTCCCCTCCGCGCAGCGGCAACCCCCCGTGTCGAGACAAAAGGGGAAGATGGGCCCCCGGAGGTCGACCTCTTAGGGGGCACACACGAGGGACCGCCGGCCGTGCGGGGCGCAGGGCGTGAGGAAGCGGCGCGGTATTTCGCACGGGGGTTGGAGCTGCAAAAGGCAGGGTTCTTGCAGGAAGCGATCGGGAGCTACGACAAGTGCCTGGCCCTCGACCCGGCTCATGCGGAAAGCCTGAACAACATCGGGGTGATACATCTTGAAGAAGGCCGCTACGAGGCCGCGCTGGGCGCTCTTGAGAAGGCGGCAGGGGCCCGGCGGGACTATGTGGATCCCTATTACAACATGGCCTGTCTCCATTGCCGGCGCAACGATCAGGGAAAGGCCCTTTTTTATCTGAAGAAGGCCGTCGCCCTGGATGCCAGGGCCCGCAGGTGGGCCCTGGAGGATGAGGACCTGCGCGCCCTGGCAAATCTCTTGGAGTTTCAACGGATCGTTTCCCTCCCGGAAGGCAACTAGTGTGCACGGAAGGTGGTGCCCTGACGGTCTCAAACGGCTTGAGAGGATGGACACATCGGTGCTTGCGGTAAGAACGGTTCTGTTTGCGACGCTCTTCTTTCTGGTTCTCGGAGTGGGTGCTTCCGGCCCATGGGCTGCGCGGGTTGCCGGCGCCGATCCCGCCGCTGCGTCCGCGGGGCAAGGGACATCCCAGCAACAGGCAGGGGAAAAAAACAGCCCAAAGGCCTCCGATAAGGAGGCGGGTTCCGAGCGCTATGTCACCATCGATTTCGACGACGTGGACATCAACCTGCTCATCAAGTTCATAAGCGAGCTGACCGGAAAAAACTTCGTGGTCGACAAGAGGGTGAAGGGAAGCGTGACCATCATCTCACCCACCAAGATATCGGTCAAGGAGGCTTACAGGGTCTTCGAGTCGGTTCTGGAGGTCCACGGCTTCACCGCCGTGGAGGCGGGGGAGGTGACCAAGATCATTCCCTCACCCGATGCCAGGGGAAAGAGCATTGAGACCCTGCTCAAGGAGTCACGCTCTCCCGAGGACAGGGTGGTCACCCAGATCATACCTCTTACCTACGCGGACCCGGGTGAGATCAAGAAGCTCTTTGCACCGCTCATCAGCAAGAGCAGCGTCATCCTGTCGTACGATCCCACCAATACGCTCATTCTCACCGATGTTTTGTCGAACATCCGGCGTCTCATGGACATTCTGCGGGTGATCGACGTGGAGGGGGTCGGAGAGCAGATTTCCGTGCTTCCCATGGAATTTGCCTCTGCAACCGAGATGGTCAAGCTGATCAATTCGGTCTTCCAGACCAAGACCCAGGCCCAGGCCAAGGGGGCCGGCGCCCAGGTGCGGCTCGTGGCCGACGAGAGGACCAATTCGGTGGTCGCCATGGCCAGCGAAGACGACACCGCCAAGATCAAGGAATTGATTCATCTCCTCGACAAGGAGGTGCCCAGGGGAAAGGGGAGGATACACGTCTATTACCTGCAGAACGCCACGGCCGAAGAGGTGGCCAAGGTGCTGCAGAATCTTCCGGGAAAGCAACCGGAAGGGGCCAAGAAGGGAGAGGCGCCAGTGGTTTCCAAGGATGTGCAGATATCCGCGGACAAGGCCACCAACAGCCTGATCATAACGGCCGACAAGGACGACTACCTGGTTCTGGAAGAGGTCATACGCAAACTGGATATCCCGAGGGCCATGGTCTACATCGAGGCCCTGATCATGGAAATCAACGCGGACAAGGCCTTCGAGCTGGGGGTGGAATGGCGGGTGGGAGACGACTTCACCTTGAAAGGCGGGCAGGGCGCCTGGTTCGGCGGATCCGGGGGAAAAGGGGGAGACGGGGCTTACCGCATATTCCCCTCTCCCACCGCCGCGGGGACGGTCGGTTTTCCCACGGGTTTCTCCGTGGGGGTGGTCGGGGAAGCCATCCAAATAGGAGGTGTCACGTTTCCCAACATAGGGGCCGTTCTCCGGGCGTTCAAGAGCGATTCGGACGTCCACATCCTTTCCACTCCGCAAATCATGACCACCAACAACGAGGAAGCCGAGATCACGGTGGGAAAAAACGTGCCGTATATCACGCGGCAGGAGACGTCCACGGCCAATGTGGACTACTCCACCTACGAGTACAAGGACGTGGGGGTGACGCTCAAAATAACCCCCCAGATCAGCCAGGAACGCCTCGTGCGTCTGAAGGTTTTCCAGGAGGTGACCCGCCTCATCGAGACGACCACCGTGGATCGGCCCACCACTTTCAAACGGACGGCACAGACCACGGTGATCGTCAAGGACGGCAACACCATCGTGATCGGAGGGCTCATAGACGAGAGCATCGAGTCAGGCACGTACAGAGTCCCCTGCCTGGGCGACATCCCGGGTCTGGGCTGGCTCTTCAAGTCCATGGAGAAAAGAAGCGGCAAGACCAATCTTCTTGTCTTCCTCACACCGCACATAGTGGAAAACCCCGCCGAGGCTCAGATCCTTTACGAGGACAAGGAAAAGCAGATGCGCCGGGTCGAGGAAGGGGCCATAAGGATGTACGAAAAAAAGGCGGCCCAGGGTGTTCCGGAGGCCATCCCCCCACCGCCTCCCACTCCGTCAGAGTGAGGGCAAGGGCAGTGCCCATGATGCACGCGCTGGATGAGATATTGAAAGAGCACAGCGGTGTCTCCCAGGACATCCTGGAGGAGGTGCGCCGCATCCAGCAGGAAAAAGGGGGGCGGCTGGGCGAGCTGCTCGTCCAGAAAAAAGCCCTCACGGAATGGGAGTATCTCAAGGCCCTGGGCCGCTACTACGAGCTTCCCGTGTGGGCCGAACTGCCCGGCGAAACGGTGCGCACCGATTATACGGACAAGGTCTCCATTCAGTTTCTCAAGAAATACCAGATGGTCCCGATTTATGCTCCCGGTGGCGGCACGGCGATTGAAAGGCAGGGGGACCATGGGGACGCGCACCGGGGCCCCGAGGAGTCCAACGGACCGCGTCCGGTGGTGGCGGTGAGCGATCCTGCGTATTTTCAGCACATTGACGATCTGTGCCGCATTCTGGGCGATCGGGACCCGGAGGTGGTGCTTGCGCCCCACGGTGTCATTCTTTCCGCAATAAACATGGCGTACGATCTGTCCCGGGGTTCGGCCGAGCAGCTCGTACAGGACATGGAAGAGAGCACCGACAGCATCATCTCGGAAATCGAGGGAACGGCCGACCTGCTGGACGACACCAGCGACGCACCCATCATCAAGCTGGTCAATCACATCCTTTCCCAGGCCGTGAAGGCCCGGGCCAGCGACATCCACATCGAGCCCTACCAAACACGGCTCAAGGTCCGCTATCGGGTGGACGGGATATTGTACGATCTCATAGCCCCTCCCAAGCGTATCCAGTCGGCGCTGGTTTCCAGGGTGAAGGTCATGGCCAACATGAACATCGCGGAGAAGCGTCTGCCCCAGGACGGCCGGATAGAGATACGCTTGGGGGACAAGAACGTGGATATCCGGGTGTCCACCATTCCTACCACCTTCGGCGAAAGGGTGGTCCTTCGCCTGCTCGACAAGACCAGTTCCCTCTTCCGCCTCTCGGACCTGGGATTGTCGCCGGACCAGCGCACGATCATAGACAGGCTGATCCGGTCACCCTACGGGATCATCCTGGTTACCGGCCCCACCGGCAGCGGCAAGACCACCACTCTTTACGCGGTGCTCTCCACTATCAACACGCCCGATGTCAATATCATCACCATCGAGGACCCGGTGGAGTACCAGATCCAGGGGATAGGACAAATCCAGGTGAACCCCAAGATCGATCTCACCTTCGCCAGGGGCCTGCGTTCCATCGTTCGCCAGGACCCCGACGTCATATTGGTGGGGGAGATACGGGACCACGAGACCGCGGAAATCGCCGTGCAGTCGTCTCTTACCGGGCATCTGGTTTTCTCCACCCTGCACACGAACGATTCGGCCAGCGCCATCACCCGCCTCATAGACATCGGTGTGGAGCCGTTTCTCATCTCCTCTTCCGTGCTGGCGGTGGTGGCCCAAAGGCTGGTGCGGGTGCTGTGCCCTGCCTGCAAGGAGCCATTCCTTCCGGACGAAGTCTCCCTGGCCGGAATCGGGCTCACCCTCGGGGCGTTTTCCGGAAACACCCTTTGTCGGGCCAGGGGATGCCCCGCGTGTCTGCACACGGGATACAAGGGGCGGGTCGGAATCTTTGAAATCCTTCTCATGGAAAGTCCCATCAAGAGTCTGATCCTCACCACCTCGGACGCCCACGGCATCAAGGAGGCGGCGGTTAAAAACGGCATGGTCACCCTGCGCCAGGACGGGGTGCAAAAGGTGCTGGACGGGATCACCTCCATCGAGGAGGTCTTCAGGGTAACGCAACAGTGACCGTCGTGTTCCGGCGGGACCGCCCCGCGAATAGGGGCAAGGCTCTTTTTGGAGGACGGCACAGGATGCGCTTCACGGAAGCAAACCTCTCCAGGCTTTGGGGGCTTTTGTTCGGTCTGGCGCTCTGGTCCGTCCAGGGGACCGCCCTGTGTGAGGACGATGCCTTCAGGGGGCCATGGAACCACGGATTGGCGACTGGAAACGGTCCGGTGGGCGGCCGGCAATACGATGGCGCCGTGGGGACCTTCGTGGAGCTTTACCGCCGATACCTTTCCCCCGTGGATGGGTCCCGCTGTCCCATGCACCCCGGCTGCTCCCAGTACGCGCTGGATAGCTTCGGGAAACACGGCCTTTTCAAGGGATGGGTTCTCACCTGCGACCGGCTCATGCGCTGCGGCCGCAGCGAGATCTCCCGCGTTCCGGCTGTGTGGGCCGCAGGCCGGAAAAGATACTATGACCCTGTGGAGAACAACGATTTCTGGTGGTTCCACGAAAGATGACCACACGGTAGGAGAACACTGCCACACGGGCCTTGTGTGGGTGGCGCCTGCCGCCAGGCCTGTTTGGCGATTTTCCCCCCGCCTCCGCACCACGATAAGGAACTCGATCTGGCCCCTTGTTCTGTCTTTTTGGGTGTTGTGGGCAGCGCCGCCTGCTTTTTCCGAGTCGGTGGTTCTTCTCGATGCGGACGGCCAGTTCGATTTTGCCCAGAGGTACTTCGATCGGGGGGAGTACTTCAGGGCCATCGGGGAATACGAACGGTTCGTGCATTTTTTTCCGGAGGATCCCCGAATTCCCCTGGCCGTGTACCAGATCGCCATGTCCTATTTCCGAGGCCGAAAGTACCCCGAAGCCATAGGGGCCTTCGAACACGTTGCCAAAAATTTTTCCGGTAACGTCCTGGCCACCCGGGCCTTTTTCATGGCGTGCGAAGCCCTGGTGCGGATGGGGGAGCTCCAGGAAGCCGAGAGACGACTGCGGCAGCTCGCAGGCTCGAGTCCCGATCCCAAGGTGGGGGACACCGCCTGGTACCAAACGGGATGGCTGCACATGGAAACAGGCCGGTGGGAGAAGGCGCGGGAGGCCTTCGAACGGATGGGAAGCCACGCCCGCAGTGTCTACCGCATCGAGCCCCTCCTGGAAGAGCTGCATCAGGCGTCCCGGCTCGGCGTGAAGGATCCGACGGTGGCGGGAATCCTTGCCGTTTTACCCGGAGCCGGGCACCTTTATACCGGCCGCTATCGTGACGCGCTGATAGCTTTCATCCTCAACGGGGGCCTGATGTGGGCCGCTTACGAGTCTTTCGACAACGACCAGGAGGCACTGGGCGGAGTCATCACCCTTTTCGGGTTCGGCTTCTACGTGGGCAACATCTACAGCGCGGTGAGCAGCGCCCACAAACACAACAGGAATCAGCAGGACGTTTTCAGACGCCGGCTCCAGGAGGCCTATCGGATCGAGCTTTCCGCGGTGTGCAACAGGCACGCTCCCGAGGTCATGCTCTCCTTGCGGATTTCCTTCTGAAACGCCCACGGTCGCGGCGAAGGCGGCGGAGACGAAGAATCGCCGGAAGAAAGGATACGGATGCGTGTAGCCGTCATAGCTCCCCCTTACCCCCTCGAGGAGGGACCGGCCCCCCCTCTGGGGGTCTGTTATGTGGCCGCGGCTTTTGAAGCCGCGGGTGCCGAGGTAAGAATATTCGATTACGTGGTCTCACGTTCCGGGCCGGAGAAGCTGCGCGATCAGCTTGACGCGTTTCGGCCCCACGTGGTGGGGGCCACGTCGGTCACCATGAATTTTTCCGCAGCAGCGGACCTGGTGAGCCAGGTCAAAGCATACGCCCCTTACGTGGTCACCCTCATGGGCGGCCCCCATGTCTCCTTTGCCGCCAGGCAGACCCTGGAACAGTATCCGGGTATCGACTGCATCGTCATGGGTGAGGGAGAGGCAACGATTGCGGATCTTTACCCCCGGATCCACGACCCCGACTCCTGGGACGAAGTGCCGGGGATCACGTTTCGCGCGGCCGGGCGGATCACCACCACCCAGGCCAGGGCGCCCATAGAAGACCTGGACAGCCTGCCCATGCCTGCCCGTCACCTGCTTTGCCTGTCGCGCTACCAGGCTTTGGGATACCCGGTGAGCATCATCACCAGCAGGGGGTGCCCCAATCGGTGCATATTCTGTCAGGGAAGGCGGATGGTGGGGTCCCGGGTGCGCCTGCGCAGTTGCCGAAGCGTGGTGGATGAGATGGAGTCCCTCGTGGGCATGGGGTTTACCCGGATAAACATCGCCGACGACCTTTTCACATCCAGGAAGCAAAGGGTGCTGGAGGTTTGCGACCTGATGAGAAGGCGTGGGCTTTCCCTGGCATGGACGGCTTTTTCACGGGTCAACACCGTCGACGGGGAGATGCTTCGCGCCATGAGGGCCGCGGGCTGTGACTGCATCAGCTTCGGCATCGAATCGGGCAATGCCGAGATGCTCCAAAGGATCCGAAAGGGGATCACCCTGGAACAGGCCAGGAGGGCCGTGGCCCTGTGCAAGGAGGCGGGGATACTCGCCCATGCTTCTTTCATGGTGGGGTTGCCGGGGGAAACCCCCGAGACCCTGGAACAAACGGACAGGTTCGCCAAGAGTCTCGGGATCCTTTACGGGTACCACTTCCTCGCGCCCTTTCCGGGAACGACGGTCCGGGAAGAAATCGAAGATTTTGATTTGCAGATACTGACAAGCGACTGGTCCCTGTACGACGCCAACCGACCCGTGGTGCGCACCTCCCGGCTCTCGCCCGAGCAGATGGCGCGGTTCGTGGCCGATTTCGAAAAAGGGCACCACGAAGAGATGAAAAGGCTCGAGGCGGGCTATGTGCAGGGGACCAACACACCCCAGGAGAACCTGGTGGTGGAAGGGACCCGAAGAACGGCCCTTCTTTATCGCATCCTTTCCGAGGATTTGATCGAGGGGTGCGGCGCACGGGACGGGGCTTCCAGCGTCCCGGAGGCACTGGATCGTCTGTCGCGCCACATTGCCGACACCGCGGGGGTGGACAGGCAGTTCACCTCTCGGACCTTGGCCGCCGTTTACGGTGCGGGGCACATCGAGTACCGCGAGGGCGCAGGCGGCTGGAGGTGGCGGCAGTTTACACTTGAAAGGTAATGAGCATTTGTTCTATAAGAACAGACGGGATAACCCATTAACAACAAGCTCTTCTGGGAACTGGCGATGAATCGCCGTGGTCGGCTTCTTTTTCTCCCATCTCCCGCCTCGTGAGAGGGTCGGGGTGAGGGGGAAACAAAGGGGCCGGGAAGATGGTCGACGCCCGCGGTTCATTTCCGGCAGTTCCTTCAGGAAAGGAGGGAGAGAGGTGGAACAAGCACAAGTACTTTCTCAGCTTCACGGCGAAAAGTGCTGGCCTGTTATCGAGAAGTCGTCGCCGTGCGAGGCCGTTTGCCCTCTTCGAACCGATGTGCCGAGCTACGTCATGGCCATCGCTCAGGGCAAATTCGACGAAGCCCTGGCCGTCATAAGGGATACCAATCCCTTCCCCTCGGTGTGCGGCCGTGTTTGCCATCACCCCTGCGAGGAGGTCTGCAACAGGGGTCTTGTGGACAGACCCATCGCCATCCAGTGGCTCAAACGGATGGTGGCCGACATGGGTTTGCAGCAAAAGCCCACCCGCGTACCGCGCACCCACGAGGAGCGGGTGGCCATCATCGGGTCGGGACCCGCGGGGCTCACTGCGGCCTACGACCTGGTGCGAAAAGGCTATGGGGTAGTGGTCTACGAGGCCTTGCCCGTTGCAGGGGGCATGCTGACAGCGGGAATACCGGAGTTCATCCTGCCCAGGGATGTGGCCATGGCTGAAATCGACTACATCAGGGGGATGGGCGTGGATATCCGAACCGACACGGCCCTGGGGGTGGATTTCACCATGGACGACTTGTGGGCCAAGGGCTTCAAGGCGGTGCTTCTGGCGATCGGCAACCAGAAAGCCGCTGTGCTCAAGATCCCGGGGTCGGACCTGGAAGGCGTGATGACCGCCCTTCCCCTTCTCAAGAAAGTGCGCCTGGGGGAAAGGGTGAAGCTCAAGGGCAAGGTGGTGATCATCGGAGGCGGCAACGTGGCCATGGATGTTGCCCGGTCGGCCCTTCGTCTCGGGGCGGCCGAAGTGCACGTGGCCTGCCTGGAGGCCAGAAAGGACATGCCGGCCTTCAGTTGGGAAATGGAGGCCACCGAACGTGAAAAGGTGAAGCTTCACCCCTCCCTGGCACCCCAGGCCTTCCGTTCCAAGGACGGAAAACGGGTCTCCGGCCTGGATTTCAAGAGGGTCGTTTCCACCCGGATGGACGCGGAGGGAAGGATGAGCTGGACCCTGATGGAGGGGCCGGGCTCCGATTTTTCCATGGATGCGGACACCGTGATCGTGGCCATCGGGCAGCTTCCGGATGTTCCGCTCCAGGGGCAGATCACGCAGACGGCGCGGCAAGCGGTGGCAGTCAATACCCACAACCTGGCAACCAACGTGCAGGGCGTTTTTGCGGCGGGCGATGCGGTGAGCGTGGGAGGAACGGTGACGGAAGCCATAGCGGCCGGCCATCGCGCTGCCAGAGCCATCGAACACTACTTGCGGGGAGAAGAACTGCCCGCCGATGCGCCGGAAAAGGAAGTCCTCCAGCTCAACCCGGAGACGGTGCCGAGGTTCTTCATCAAGAAGGAACGCTGGCACATGCCGGACATTTGCGTGGAAGACGCGGTCCGCACTTTCAAGGAAGTGCATCTCGGGTACCCGACCTGGGAGGGGGTGGAGGAGGCCAAGCGCTGCCTGAACTGCAGGAGCTGCGTCAACTGCGTCTTCGAACGGGGCCAGTTGTGTATGGAAACAGCCCAGAGGCTGCTGTAAGAGAGAAAGGAGACATCGAGACATGTGCTGGATGTGTGAAGCCTACGGCGAAGAGGGGGGGCGATGGTATCACAACCCCAAAAATTTCGCCCGGCAGCTTTATAAGGTGAAAAGACCGGGACAGAAGGCCAGCGGATACGGGACGGACCCGGAGACGCAGGCGGGCCTCATCATGAGGCAACTCGTGGCGATGAAATGGGAAGATCCCGAAAACTTCCCTGCCAAGCTGAAAGAATTCGAGGAGCTTCCCAAAGAGGGGGGCTGTCAGGTGCTGCCTTTGAAAGAGGCGGAGAGGGTGGCGGAGCTCGCATATCCCATAACCTCCATGATGTGTATCTGCCGCAAGACACTGCGCGCCGACGAAGAGACCAACGAGCACGAATACACCTGCACCGGGCTGGGAGTGGGCATGTTCAAGTGGGAGCGCTGGCCCGAGCGGTACAGGGGTGGGGTGAATTTCATGAGCATCGAGGAGGCGAAGGAGTGGCTCCGGAAGATGGACAAGTTGGGCTTTGTCCACATGATAATGACTTTCGGAGGCTCCTACGTGGGCGGCATCTGCAACTGCGACTATCCGGACTGCCAGCCGATCCGTCACCGCCTGGACTACGGGCTGGACAGCGGGCTGATCAAGGGGCACCATATCGCCAAGGTGGATTACGACTTGTGCAACGGATGCGGCATCTGCGTGCAGCGTTGTCAGTTTGGAGCGATCAAATTCGAGGTGACCCTCGAGAAGACCAATATCGACGCCATGCGTTGTTTTGGCTGCGGTCTGTGTGAAACCGCCTGTCCGAGACAGGCCATAAGCCTGGTGGAAAGGCAGAGCATACCCGGGCTAAGGGAGGTGTGGTGATGCGTCGGTATCCGAAGATAGAGATCGATCACTCCAAGTGCACAACGCCGTTCGACTGCAAGAAGTGTCTCCGGGCCTGTCCCCAGGCGTGCTTCGAGGTGCACCCCGTCAAGGTGGAAAAATTCAAGGAAACGGACAAGAAGGAGCCGGGCGCATACAGGATTGAGGCCTTCTACCTAGACAAGTGCACCGTCTGCAACGACTGTGTGAACGTGTGCCCCGTGAACGCCATCACCATAACGGTGTGAGACAGGGGCCGGCGCTCCCAGGCACAGAACTTTTTTGCAGCTATCTGGAGGTAGGAAATGGCAGAGGGAACCGCCTACTCTTTTGAGCTCAGCACCGAATTGATGGACATCATCGGCAAGGAGTTCGATGTGGAGAAGCAGGTCGCGCGCTTCGCCGAGGCCGTCAAGGGAAAGAGCCCGGAAGAGACAGAGAAAATCGGCAAGCAGATGTTCACGGAATACGGAAGGGAATGGATGCGCAGGACGTTGCAGCTCGGGGAGGAATACACCGATAGGACCTACGAAGTGATGAAGCAGGCCATCGACAAGGCCGGTGGCTATTACAAGTTCGCATTGGTGCCCCAGCGCTTCCTCGAGATCGCCTATCTGAGCACCCAGGATTTCGCAACCCTTCCCGTGCTGGAAAACAACGCTTATCGTCTGATGTACCGGCTGCCGGACTGCAAGCTGTACAAGAGCATGAAGCAGCAGTGCGCAGATGCGGTGGTGCAGATGCTTCCGTGCAAGAACGCATGTCTCACCGCGCTGGAGGTGGTCCACAAGGATCTGGACATAGACGCAGTCACCGGCATGGATGCGGACATGAACAAGGACGGGTACTGCCAGTTCTACGCCAAACGGGCGTGATGTCGCCACCCGTGTTTCTCGTAGACCTGCATACCCACACCAGCTATGGGTCGTCCTGCGCATACATGACCCCGAGTCAGAGTGTGCGCAGGGCGAAACAGATGGGCCTGGACGGAATCTGCATCACCGAGCACAACCAGCTATGGGACGAAGGAGCCATAGAGAGGCTTTCCCGAAACAACGATTTCCTGGTCATCGGAGGGGTGGAGATCTCCACCGACTGGGGCGACATCCTCGTGTTCGGCCTCCACGAGCCGGTCAGGGAAGTGTCCGAGTTGGAGGCCCTCAGGGGCCTGGTGAAGGCGGCGGGTGGCGTGATGATCGGGGCGCACCCCTTTCGGGGGGAATTCGGTATGCTGACCGATCCCCCGACCCTGGAAGACGCGGCGGCTCGGCCCGTGTTCCAGTATCTGGACGGCCTGGAAGTGTGCAACGGCCAGTCAGGACCACAGGAGAAGTCCTTCGCCTCCCAGGTGGCCTCCCACCTTCACCTCTCCCCGACCGGAGGGAGCGATGCCCATGCCATCTTGGGGCTTGGAAGGTGTTTCACCATCTTCGACAGGGAGATAACCTGTGAGCGGCAGCTCGTGGAAGAAATCAGAGAAGGGAGATGCAGGGCGTCCGGGTGGGATGCACGCCTGCTGAAAAGATGAGACTCGATGACAAGGCGGCCCTCGTGGTGGGGGCGGGAAAAGGAATCGGCAGGGCCATCGCCGTGAGGTTTGCCCAGGAAGGGGCACTTGTGGTGGTGGGGGACCTGGAGTGGTCCTTCGCCGACAACGTGGCCGAGAGGATCGACCCTAAAAAGAAGAAGGCAGTGCCTGTCAAGGTGGATGTGACCGTGGAGCAGGAGGTGGAGGCCCTGTTTCAGGAGGCCCTGGAAAGGTTCGGAAAGATCGACACGGTGGTCAACTGCGCCGGCGTTCGCAAAGACTCTCCCTTTCACCTTTTGACTGAAAAGGAGTGGGACGCTGCGCTGTCCGTGAACCTGAAAGGAGGCTACCACTGCGCCCATGCGGCGGAACGTCACATGGTGGAGAGGAGGCAGGGCAGTGTGGTGCTTTTCGCCTCTCCGGTACCGTTCGGGGTGACGGGCAAAGGACAGGCCCACTACTGCGCGGCCAACGCGGGAGTGATGGGCCTTACCCAGGCCCTGGCGGTGGAGCTTGGCGGTTACAACATCCGTGTGAACTGCATCTGCCCCGATTACATCGACACGGACATGACCCGGGAGTCCGCCAGAAGGGCCGGCCTGTACCTGGATGATTTCAAGAAACTCGTCCAGGCCCAGGTTCCCCTGCGTCGGATGGGGCGTCCCGAAGAGGTGGCCAACCTGGCGCTTTTCCTGGCAAGCGACGAATCGGCTTTCATAACGGGCCAGGTGATCCACGTGAAGGGAGGGCCCTGAACAGACGCCATGCACGACCTCCTCGACACCGAAGACTGGGATGCGGAAAGCGAGCGGTACTGGCCCGACGGTTACAAACTGGTGATCCGACAAGATCTGCCGGCAAGAGTGAAACAACTGTTGGAGGCGGACAGGGCCTTTGAGCAAATTTACATGGAACATTACGGGAACCGGTTTTCCGAATACGAGAAGTTCACCGAGCGCATAGCCGAGATGGTGGCCATAGGCTCGGAAAACGGCACCGACGATATGTTCGAGGAGCTGCACGCCGCCTACATCGCCGAAGTGCCGCTGCCCCTCAAGCGCGTCTATGCGCACCTTCTGCTGCCCGAGTGCTTCGACGACGCCCTCAAGGAAGCCATCGTACAGGCCGTGGTGGAGGAATACGCGGTGGACCCCGCTTACGCCAACGCCTACGAGCACTACCAAGAAGTATACCGAACCATCCCCGAATTCGTGGCCCAGGTGGGGGAGAGGGTCGTGGCCGGTGCGGTGAAGGGGGCCGAAGACATGCTCCACGCCGTTTACAGTTGCCTGTTTCTGGGCGTCCCACTGCCCCCTGCCAGAAGGCGCCCCAAGAGACTGAGGAGGTGGTAGCGTCGTCCTGCCCTTTCAGACACTAGCTTTGCGTCCCTCCATCCGCCTTTGTGTTCACCCATACCATGCCTTGCGCGGCCCCAATCCGGGCCTTGATCATCGGTGCGGCCGGCAAAGACCGCCGCTGCTTTGGAGCGAAAGCCAAAAGGCATACACGGCTGTGTCCGCTCTCCCGGGAGCGCGGGCATCTTGCCCGGACTCAATCCGCGATGCGGGCGAGACGCCCTCGCTCTTAGGACGCGAGAATGGAGTCGGCTGGCCGGAACGATGATCAAGGCCCAGAATAACGATCTGAGGGTCAGCGCGCCGATGGTCCGTGTCTCGAATACGCCGCCGTCCATCACGTAAAGGCCAAATGCCGCAAAGACGATGATCGTAGAAATCGCAATGAAGGTGGACACATAGACAGACCAACGCCTGCGCCTCCACAGACCCGCCCCGGCGAGAATATAAACAAAGCCAACGAGAAAATTGAACCAGAGCACAAAGGGGACCACGTTACCAAGCGCGGCGCGCGCTTCCAAACTGCCAAACAATGCACGACCACCAGACAAGACCGTAACGACGCCGAAGAGGATTACGGGTGCGGCCAACCCGTTCACAATTCGATGGGTCTGCATAAGATTCGCTCCATTGACCTTGATCGGTTTCATGTAGGAAGGTCCGTTTCTCATTCGAACGCCCGCCCCTCTCCAGCTTCCTCCTGGGTCTTGCCGTCGCGGATATGATAGATGCGCTTGAAGGTCGGGATGATCTTTTCGTCGTGAGTAACGACGATGATGGCGGTCTCGTATTGCAGGGCCATTTGGTTGAGAATGCGAATCACGGCCAACGCCCGCTCGCTGTCCAGCGGCGCGGTGGGCTCATCGGCAAGGATAACGGGCGGTCGGTTGACCAGCGCCCGGGCGATAGAGACGCGCTGTTGTTCGCCGCCGGAGAGTTGCGACGGCATGGCTTTGGCGCGGTGCGCAACGTCCAGCGCTTCAAGCAGCGAAAGCGCGCGCTTCCGGGATTCCGCGTTCGCGCGGCCGGCCAGCATCGGCAGTAACGCCACGTTGTCGGTGACATCAAGGAACGGGATCAGGTAGGGCGCCTGGAACACGAAACCGATCCTGTCGCGTCGCAGGGCGCGCAGATCGGGCATCTTCCAGCCGTTGTCGTAGATCACCTCTTCCCCCAGCGTCATGCGGCCGGCGGTGGGTTCGATCACGGCGCCCAGGCATTTGAGCAGGGTGCTCTTGCCGGAGCCCGAAGGACCGATCAACCCGACAACCTCGCCGGGGGCGACCTGCATATCCACTCCCTTGAGCGCATCAAGGGCTGTATCGCCCTTTCCGTAGCGTTTGCGCAATCCCTCAATTCGGATCCCTTTTCCAGCCATGTCAGCCACCGATCGCCTCCGCCGGATCGACCTTGAGCGCGGCGCGGATGGCAAGGACGCTTGCCAGAGCGCAGATCACCTGGACTCCGGCGAAGCCGAGCAGCGCATCGCCCGGTTCGAGCAAGACATACTTGGGAAAAATCGGCGCCCAGAAGGTGGCAGAGATCTTGCCCACCACGAAGCCGATCAAACCCAAGCCCAGCGCCTGCTGCATGATCATCCAGGCGATAGTGCGGTTCCTGGTGCCGATCAGTTTGAGCACCGCGATCTCGCGGATCTTGCCGAGGGTCAGGGTATAGATGATGAAGGCGACGATGGCGGCGCTGACGATGGCGAGAATCACCAGGAACATGCCGATCTGTTTAGCAGCGGTGGAGATCAGCTTGCCGATCAGGATCTCTTCCATCTGCGCGCGGGTATAAACCTGCAGGCGCTTCCAGCGCCGAATCGGTTCGGCCACCTCCTCCGGGATGAAGCCGGGCTTGACCTGCACCAGCACCGCATTGATGTAAGGGTTGACGCTTTGTGAGGCAAGCACCGCATCGAGCAGGCCGGGCGTCCCCGGACGATTGAAAGCCGGGTTCGAGGCGGTCCGGCGGCGCTGCTGGGCAATGGCGTCGTTGTCTTTGAGAAACTGTGCCTCCTGCGCGTCCTTGAGAGGGATGAATACCATCGGGTCGCCGCCGGAGGAGACCATGCGCCGGGTCAACCCCACTACTGCGTAATGGTTACGGCGGATCTGAATGCGCTCGCCGAGTTTGAACCCCGTGGCGATATCGGCCACGGCCTCATAGTGGCCGCGCGTGATTTGCCGACCGGCGATGAGATAGCCGGGTTGCCCGGGTTCACCGGGGCCGCCGGGCACGACGCCGACCACCATGGCGCGCACGTCGCGTTCGCCCTGTCGCACCTGCATGGTCAGATAGGTGACGTTGGCCGCCCGATCCACGCCGGGCATTCCGAGAATGGTGCGATAGACGTCATCGTACAGGCTGGACGGCTCCGCATAGGGGCCGAGTGTGTCCTGTTGCACCACCCAGAGGTCGGCCCCGCTGTTATCGAGCAGGACTTTGGCGTCATCCACCATGCCGCGGTATACGCCGGCCATCGTCAGCGTCACGCCGATCAACAGCCCCAGTCCCACGCCGGTAAAGACAAACTTGCCCCAGGAGTGCAGGATGTCGCGGCCTGCGAGACTGATCATGGCGACACCCCTTCCAGGCGTTCAACGACCTTGACGCGGCTGCGGGGACCCAGCGCACGCTGGCTGTAGACGACCACGCGCTCGTCCGCCTTGAGCCCGTCGAGGATCTGCACCCGCCCGTCGAGGTCCGTCGCGCCCAGATTGATCGGCGCGAAGCGCAGCTTGTCCTCTACGATCAGCCAGACGCCAAGACGGCCATCGACCCGCTGCACGCTGGCATTGGGCACCACCGGCGTGGCCGGCAACGCGGACATCGCTACCGTGACCTCGGCCAGTTCACCGACGGGCGGCAGTCTTTCCGGCAATGCATCGAACGTCACCTTGGCCATGGTTTCCTCGGTCACCGCATCGGCGATCGGCTCCAGGCGCAGCACACGCCCTGCAAATCGAATCCCCTCTTGCGAGCGCAGCACGATCTGAACCGGCAGTCCGGCGCGCAGACCCGATACGCGCAGCTGATCAAAACGCACATTGATCCACAGACTCGCGGGATCGATCACTTCCACCACTGACTGCCCGGCGACCACGGTGGTGCCGGGATCGGCGTTGCGCGCAGCCACCAGGCCGCGGACCGGCGCGATCAAGCGCAGATTGGCGCGCTGCTGGATCAGACCCTCGCGGTCGGAGCGGACGCGCGCCAATTCTTGCCGGGCGGCATCAAGATTGGCGCGCGCGGCGGCGAACCCCGCCTCGGTCACCTGCCGCTCCTGACGCTTGCCCTCAACCGCCTCTTCGCTCACGGATCGCGCGTGCAGCAACTGTTCATACCGGCTTGCCTGATTTTCGGCATAGCTCTTGCGCGCCGACGCTTCCCGGACCTGGGCTCCGGCGGCCAGCACAACGGACTCGGCACGCTTGACCGCGGCATCCTGCGAGGCGATCCGGTCGTCAAGGTCCACAGGGTCCATTTCACCAAGCAATTGCCCCGCCTCGACCCTGTCCCCCACCTGCACCTCTACCCGCTTGATCCGACCGGCAACTGTTGGTCCGATCCGGTAGGTGTAGCGCGCCTCGACCGTGCCGATGCCGAACAGAGACGGTGCGATGGAACGGCTCTCCGCGGTGGTCACGGTCACGGGGATGGACGCAAATGGCCCGGAGCGCAACGCCACATAGATCAACAGGGCCAGAAGCGGGAGGACTACCGCCAGTAACGCCAACATCCGGCGATTAATGGATAAAAATTTCATTGGCTCCTTGGCCTCCCCAAAGCAGAAATCAGTTTCGGATTTGTTATGACTGCGTCACAATGCGTGTCTCGAATCTCTATATCCCATCAACAGAACGAAACATCCTTGACGTAAGTCAAATTGATGAAATCAACGACCCCAGAACCGTGTGCTCGGATTTCGCCGTTCGGTGCGCGGCAGAGGAGTCTTGATGACCAGAAACGCCGACCGCTCCGAAGACTCGTTCCGGATACTCATGGGAGAATCCAAGAGAACGCGCAACAGATACCCCGACCCACCTTTTTGAAATCCTCTCTCTCCTTCGGATTCATCCCCTCCATCTTCGGTCTTCCTTCATAGTCCCGGCAGCAAACCGACTTCAGGCTTCCAGTTGCCGGACGAAATCCGTCAGGACATCCGGACCTTCGGGTTTCGCCACCACGGTGTCCTCCACGCGCACCCCCCAAGGTCCGGTGTAGAGGTCGCAGTTCCCGACGGCGATGACCACATTGGTCGCCGGCGGTGGCGGGGCCTTCTCGCCGTGGAAGAAGGGGTGGCCGGGCGGCAGTGGCGCCTCCTCGAACTCGACGCCGACGCCGTGGATCGTCGGACCGAACAGGTAATCCCCGTGACCCGCATCACGGATTATCCCGTGCAGGAAGGGATAAGGGATAAGGGATAAGGGATAGGAAGCTGCTTTCCGTAAGTGCGTCTCATGAAGGAGGGAAAGGATAGGAAGTTGCTTTCCGTAAGTGCGACTCATGGCCGAATCGGCGTTGTGTGTCAAGAAGAAAAATGGCCCCAGATATTGTACTGAGTGTGGTGGGTGGCCCCGGGCAGGCGCCTCGTCGTCGGGACGGCGGTGAGTCGGTGGTCGGCTTGGCAGACTACTTCTCCAAATCCAGCGGTCTTTCGCCTAGATTTGGACACACCAACCCTCTCCGGCCAGCGATCTTTGACGGTGGACCAGGCCCAAAATGCCGGGGCGACCGTGCACCTGGGTTCTTTTTTGATCGACACGGCGGCCCCCCCCTGTCACCGCCGGTGGACGGTGCGGATGTGACCCCGGAGCGGGATGTGAACGGCGATGGGAAGATAGGGCTGGAAGAGGCGGTGTATGTGCTGAGGAACATCGGCTATTGACCGGGTTTTCAGGACTCGGCAAAGAAGGAGTTGAGGTTTTTTCACTCGGGGAGCGTGCATGCCGAAGGGCCAAGCCCGCATCACGAAGGGGACTGGGCGAACGCTCCGGGCTCATGGAACAGCACCTCCACCGCGTTGCGGATGTACTGTTCGTCGGAAATACCGGTCACCGCTTCATCGGGAAAGACCACTTTGCGCCTGAAGTGGTCGGCCATCTGGGCGAACAGCGCCACCCGGGCCTCAGGGTCGAGCTCGTCTCTGCGCATGAGGCCCTGCAGCGCGATGGCCGCCTCCGCGGGAGAAACCCGTTGGCGAAGCCGGGCAGCCAGGTGAGGGTAGGCCTTCAGAGAATTGTAGCGGTTGTCCTTCAAGAGGCTGTCCAGATGGGGCTCGGCCAGGCGGACACGCCTGACCACAACGCAATCGGCCGCAATGTCCCCGAGACGCTGGGCGTGGCGGCTCACAAGACAGACGATCCCGCCGAGGAAGTAGAAGGCCGGCAGACCGTCCACCGACCGGAGAAGATTGCGGATCACTACCTGGCTGTAATGAAGGCGAAGGCCCCGCACGTCCATCACACGCAGACCGAACACCCTCTTGCCGATGGTCTGTCCCTGCCAGAACCATTCGAGTGCCATGCCGTAACCGATCTGGATGATGAAAAACGCGGCGGTCGTCACGGCACCGGCTGCGTCCGCAGACAAGATCCCGAGGCTGCGCAGCACCAGGGAGGCGATGTTGGTCAGCACGGCGATGCACCCGGCGTCCAGCAGCCAGGCGAGAAAACGGCTGATGGGGGTGGCCAGGGGCAACGAGAAGAGCACGCCTTCGGGTGTGCGAATGGTGAGCGCCCGGTGTGGAGAAATGGCCATGAAGGTCATCTCCCATCGGACAAGGGACACGCCGTCGGCAAAGGGTCTGCCCGGTCCATGGATCGGCGGCCCCCAGTGGCGAAAAGAAGCATGAGGAGGACGCACTCCGTCACGCCGAAGGCGATCTTGGCGGCATAGGGAAGGACCGGTTCGTGGTACTGGGAAAAGAATGCCTCCACTATACCGGCCCAGACGAGCATCACCGCAACACCGGCGATCAAGGTCACCACATCGCCTCTTACCTCGGCCAGGCGATCACGGAGCCCATATGCCTTGCCTCTGCCCATGAGGGCGCCCGCCAGAACAAAGCCCGCCTGCCCGGCCACGAGTACCGCGGGTATCTCCACGGCCCCGTGGGGGAGCAGCCATCCGAGCAGAAACGGTGTCTGCCCGCTTACCACGTAGTCCGCCACAACGGCCCCCAAAAGCACACCGTTGGAAAAAAGCACCAGCAGGGTCCCCACGCCCCAGGTCATTCCCAATGCCAGGACCAGAATGGAGACACGAGTGTTGTGCGTCACGAGAAACGCGGAAAACCTTCCCTTGGACCCCGCCAGCCGGTGTGGCCCGTCGGTCGTTTCTTCCTCGGCCACCCTTGTTGCAGGGTCCATTTGAAGGTGCTCGAAAGGCATGAGGACATCCTTGGCGTCCTGATCCGCCACCAGGGCCGCGGCTCCCAAGAACCCTCCCACAAGCATGGCAGCCGCGGAAAGGGCCAGGGCGCGGCGGTGACGCCGGACGGTCCGGGGAAAGACCGCGCCAAGCCACAGCAGCGGTCTGAACCGGTTGGCCTTGCGACCCGAGCTGTGTATCATGGCGTAGCTGCGCCCCACCAGTGTTTCCAGGAAATCGCGGATTTGCTTTTCGGCCGAAAAGGTACTGATCTTCACCAGATCCGCCGACGCCCGTTGGTACAGATAGTGCAGGCGCTTGATATCGGAAAAGGCGAGTTGGCGGTACGGATCCGCCTCGAAGGCATCCACCATTTCCGTCAGGGCATGCCAGTAGGGCCGTTCGGTTTCGATGAATTTGCGTAGATGGATGATCACAGGACTTGCCGCTGCTTGATATCAAGATATTGCGAAACGAGCTGGGAGCACAACTGCTCCTGGTCGAGCAACCCGAATCCGACCCCCCGTTGCCTGAGCCGCCTGCGGGTTTCACTGAGCGACTCCCACAGCATATGGCCCAGGAGGTGTTGATAGATCCCGTAAACGTCGTGTATGTCCCCGGAGGAGAAAAGGGGATGGGCCCCGGGTGGTCGGAGCATGTTCGCCAGCACCACGTGTTGCCGGGCAACGGTCGTCGTGGCCCGTACGAACCCTTCGGCTGCCACCGGGTCGTCGAGGCTGGTCAGAAAGACCAGCAGGGCCCGCTTGCGCAAACGGGTGCCCACGAAGGTGAACACCTCGTCAAAGTCAGGGGCCACGGGCCGGGGCATGCGTTTGAACAGGGCGTCCCGACAGGCATTGTGGTGTGCCTTGCCCCGGCCGGCCTTGAGGAATGCGTCCAGCTTGTCGCTGAACACCAGAAGACCGAACCGATCGGTCAATCGATCGGCCACCACAGCCATCACCAGCGCGGCGGTAACGTAGCGATCGAAGACGGTGACCTCGAAGCGGTGGGCATCATCCCGGGTCCGGCGCCGTCGATCGATGACGTAGGCAGCACTGCGGGTGCTCAATCGGGAGCCGTCCAGCACGAGATATATCTCCTGGGCCTGCTCCACCTGGTAGGTCCGCGTCACCGGGCGCAGCCAGCGGGCCGTTGCCTTCCAGTCGATATCTTCAAAGCTGTCCCCGGGAAGATAGTCCCGGAGCTGCTCGAATTCACGGCCTTTACCGACCCGTCGCTGCGGGTGCTGGCCCCACTCCCGGCGCCTGAACAGCCCCTTGAGGTCTTCCTTGCCCCCAACCAGATTGGGATAGGCCCGGATGACGGTATGGAGCTCCATGCACTGTCGCACGTTCCATAACCCGGCCCATGAGCTGGTCTCCACGCAGCAGTGCGTCAGGACATACTCTCCCCGCCGCAGGGCACGGCAGGGCCACGAGACCGAGACCGCATCCTCATCGGCATTGAGCGTGATGTCCATGGCTTCGTCGGCCACCAACACGTTTCGAGGAAGAACAAGCGCAGCGCGCAGCCCCAGTACCGACCGCTTCTTCTTCCCGATGACCAGGCGCAGGCCGGCCGGCCGATCCACCGTCATGCGGGCCACCTTCTCCGATGTCACCGTCACCCCCTCCAGGCGGTGTCCGGCTGCGGCCCCATCGAGAATCGCCGCCACGGCGGTCAGGAAAAAGGCCGAATAGGCCGCTGGAGCCAGTGCGGGCACCCAGGCAGCCACAAGGGTGAGGGGCAGCAATCCTGCACTTAGGATGAGAATGAGGCGGGTGGCGGGGGCAATCATCGCGGAACGGTCACCTCTTGCATGATCTGGGTGATGACTTCCTCGATGGCCAGACCCTCGAGCTCGTATTCCGGTCGCAGGAGGATGCGATGCCCCAGCACCGGGACGGCCATGGTCTTGATGTCGTCCGGGGTGACGAAATCGCGGCCGGTCAACGCGGCCCGGGCCCGGCTTCCCAGGAGCAGAGCCTGGGTGGCCCTGGGGCCCGCCCCCACCAGCACGCCCTGGTGCCGGCGCGTAAGACGTACGATGTCCACCAGGTACGTCATCAGTTCGTCCTTGACCGTGATCTGCTCCAACTGCCTCCGGAGGCTGTGGAGAGCCTCGGTGGGAATCACCGGCCGCACGGATCCGCTCTTGAGGACGTCTTCGGGGGAGTCGGACCCGAGCATGCGCTTGGCAAGCATCTGCTCTTGCTCCCGGTCCGGGTAGGTCATGGCGATCTTGAGCATGAAGCGGTCCATCTGTGCTTCCGGAAGGGGGTAGGTGCCCTGATACTCGATGGGGTTCTGCGTGGCGAAGACGGTGAAATTCTCCGGAAGCTCGTGGGTGCGCCGATCGATGGTGACCGTGCGCTCCTGCATGGCCTGAAGCAGGGCGGACTGGGTTTTTGCCGGCGCACGGTTGATCTCGTCCGCCAGAAGGAAGGCTGTGAATATGGGTCCCTTGACGAGGGAAAAGGTGTTCTTCTGCAGATTGAAGACATGGGTGCCCGTGATGTCGGCCGGCATGAGGTCCGGCGTAAACTGTATCCGTGCAAACTCGCATCCCAGCACATGAGCCAGGGTGCGCACCAGCAGTGTCTTGGCCACCCCGGGCACCCCTTCGATCAGTGCGTGGTGCCCGGTGAAGATGACGATCAGGGCACTGTCGATCACCTCATCCTGGCCGATGATCACCTTGCCGATTTCCTGTTTGGCCTGGGCAAGGACCGTTTTGAGCGTGTCCGTGTTCATGAGCGCTCCGTTCGGTGAAGCGTGTCACAGATCTGTCGATAGATGGGTACCGGGTCTGCGTGTCCCCCCGCAGCCTCTTCCACCATGGTTTTCACCTTGGCCACCGTGGCAGGGGGAAGGCCGTTGGTGGCGGCGCCGGATTGCCAGGCGGCCGTGCAAACGGTCAGCAGCTTGTCGACCGGAATGTGTCGGTGCATCAGGTTGACCAGCCCCTCATGGGTATTGCGCGTTGCGGCCTGAGAGGGTGCGGGACCTTCCTGTGGGGAAGAACTCCTTGAAACCGTGCCGACCGCCTGCCGCCAGATGAAGAGCACGGCAACCAGAACCAGGAGCGCGCCGGCGCCCTGCAACCGGTACTTGCGGACCAAGGAGGCCATACCGGGCTGTTCCCGCAACCCCAGATGGGACTCGTCGAATACCACCGTGCGGCCCGAGGCGAGCCAGGCAAGAAGAGCCGTGTGCCGATCCTTCCTCAGGGCTTCGTTGCTCAAGAGATAACTGTCGCCGGCCATTATGAGGGTCCCCTTTCCCCAGGACCGGGTGACGAGCACCGGAAGGCCGGCCCATGTGTAGAGGGCTTGCCACGACGGCGCATCGAGACGGAAACGGACCGGCGAATGCCACGGGAGGGTGGGCGGCAGCCGGGGATCCGCCGGGGCGGTCCTGAGGGCCCTGGGAAGGGGAGCCTGCATGGGCGCACCCACCCACCGAATCCCGAGGGCCTCCTGTGCGTTCCAGGGTTTTTCACGGTCCTCCCCCTCTTGGGACGGCGGGGAGGCCGGCTCGTCCTCGCAGGGTGAAGGGGCGCACTTGTGGGAGGGAGCGGTGCTTTCGCCTTCCTGCCCCTGCCCGTGGGGGATACCGGAAAGAGTGCCGACCATGGCGACGACCAGGCGACCCCCATGGGTCCGCAGGTTTTCCATGAGCCGTTTCCACGGACCTCCCAAAAACACGCTGCCTGGCTCTTGCCCGCAAAACAGTACGGTCACCTCGGGGCCCAGGACCACCTTGTCCACCCCCCGAAAATTACGCTGCACGGATACATGGGAAAGCATCCCGATGCTTTCGAACAGGCCCCTTGTCCCAACGGGGTCTGCGCTCAGCGAAGAGTAAGGAGGAAAGACATCCCCGGTTTCGAATCGCACCAAGAAAAGGTGCCACACCCCTGCCGCGAACAGGAGGGCACAGGCGGCCATCAGCCAGATCAGCAGGCGGTCACGGCCGGACAAGGTCGATCATCCTTTGGTGGTAGGCTGCGAATTGCTCCACCTGGGGCCGCTCGACCCCATGCATGCCGTACCACGCCCGCTCAAAAGCGTCGATACACCGGTCGAAGAGATCCATCAGTTCCGGCTCGCAGTGGCCCCGTCGAGCCAATTCCCGGAAATAGTCCCTGTTCGACTTGTGGCGGGCGATATCGAGACGTCCGTGGTCGGCCAACAAAGCGAGCGCTGCGAGGTAGAGTGCCCGCAGGGCCCCTCGGAAATCCTGCCTCCCCATCAGGTCGCCGGCCAAGGTGAGCCAGCGGTCCCGGGGAAGGTCCGCGGCCATTACGCTCTCATCGGTCACATCGATCTCAGGCCGCGCAACCGGGGCGTGTGCAGGGACTTCGCGCCCGCCCTTGCGCTTCCACCAGCGCCGGAGCACGATCAGCAGAACGATCAGAAGCGCCCCCCCCAAAACATACAGGCTGAAACGGACGGTCCCTGCCCAGTCCCGATGTTCGACCGTTCTTTCGGGAGCCGGTCCGGCCAACTGTTCCGCCAGCCAGTCAATCAGTGCCCCCACCCACCGGGCCAGCGCGCGGCCCACCCGCGCCACACCGTCTCCTATCCACCTGAAAAATGGGGACCACCACGTCTGCTCCTTGGACGGTTCCTCCTCGTGGGCCCTGGGAAGGCGCCACGTGAACGCCCTTTTCTGGAGGACCCGGTCGATGGCGACATCCAGTTGCCGAACAACCTCGTGGGGCCCGGCAGGGGGCTGCGGGTCGAGACTTTCCTGGGCCAGGGCCCCCATGCCGGACCCCATGCAAAGAAGGAACCCCATGGCCGCGAGCCCGAGATACGGCTTGAGTGCCGCAGCCAGGTCATCGCCCGTATGGCGCGACAGCCCGTAATAACACCGCAGAACATAGGCGGCCTTGATGATGGGGTCCACACAGAGGTAAGTCAGGGCGCACACTGCGGCCAGGAAAGTGGTGTTCAGCACGTGCTCCACGCCGATGGTAAAAACCGTCTCGACGCCCAGCACCCCCTTGATGAGGTAGGGAAGACCAAAAAGGACGATCCCCAGATTGGCGAACACCACCAGAGCCAGCGCCGTGAAGATGGCAAGGAGCACGTGGTTTTGACCGGGCCACAGGGCGGCCTGCTTCATGGCGGCCTTGCACAGCCCCCGCAGATTGGGCCCCTCCGGTTCCTCGAGTACGCAGGTGTTCTGATAGAAGGCATAAGCCCATCCCAGGGGCAGTGCAACCAGGGCGGTTAGGGGCAGGATCAGAAAGCCCGTGGCATGAACGGCCGCCTGCCGGGCCGCCGTCCCCAACGTCCGCCGCAGGGGCCACGGTTCGGCCGGCACTCCCTTCACACCGGCCCAGAGCCGCCTGCAGAACCGCACCTGCCACAGCTTCATCCATACATAAAGCAGGGCGAGTCCCGCCGCTGCCGGTGCGCAATACCATCGGGCAAAGGGGCTGCGGCTCATCTCCCCCCAAAAGTAGAGCAGGGCGAGCAGAAAGGGCAGAGAACCGAGATAGTACTCGGCCAGGGCCACAGCACCTTGGGTCCTGAGCATCTGCACGGCTTCTTCCGCAACGGTCAACCCGCCGGGTGCGAAGACCTTCGGCGCAGATCTCACGGCATCCTCCACCACTCGTTTTGCCAGATGGTCCCCTCGTGAAAGGAATGGGGAATGGCGAGCAGAATGCGTCCGGCCAGGTAAAACATCGCCCAGAGCACAACAAAACCGAAGATCCCTTGGGCCAAGCCACCTCCGAAGCGCAGCCATTGTCGCCGGGGGGTCTGCGCGGTGCCGCTCAGTCGGTTCAAGCAGGCGCTGCACAACATGCGATCGTCGTGCTCGGTCACGCATTCCCGGCAGAAGAAACGTCGGCACTCGGGACACCGGACCACCGCTTCCCGGTCCCCATGGTTGTAACAGCGCTGCTCGATCGCAGGGTCCATGAGGCAGAGGCTTCCTTCACGTCATCTTGTCAGGTTGTCCGAACGCGCATCGCAACAGACTTCCGCCAAGTTCCCGGCCACCCGCCGCGGTGGCAAGGAGCATCACCAGTCTATCGCGGGTTGCGGGAAAAGAGAAGACCCACGGCTCCAAGGCAGAGCCCTCCCAGGGCCATTGTGAGATTGAGCGCGGCCACCGCCGGATGATCCGCTGTGTACATGCGGATCATTGCCTGGAGCAGCTCCCACAGGTTGAAGGCGTGTTGATGATTCCACACGGCGGCAGCGATGTAGAAAGCGTATCCCCTGAAAGCTTCTGCCAGGAGCAGGCACAGGCAAATCCATGTCACCGTCTTCAACGTGGACGATAGAGGTGCTCCCACCTGGCGCGCAATGGCCCCGATAACCGCCACGATGGCCCCGAGAATGCAGAGGACCCCAAACGGTGCCGCCGCGTGCATATCGAGGATGGCCAGCAGGGAAAAGGAGGCGCCGGCCAGCGAGAGCAAAGTGAAAAGGGCCCGATGCCAGGACACGGAAACCGGCGCCGAGAAGGCCTGCGCAAGGGGTTGTCCGGCCGTGGCTCCCGCGTGGGGCGCGCCGGAAGCCCCTGGCCCCATCACGAATTGGGACGGCGGTGACAAAGGTCCCTGGACCTCCTCGATCAGGGGGCGGAGGCGGTCCAGCACACGGCACGCCCGTCTCACCCGGCCCAGGGAGTGGAGCCTTTCAACTTGCACGGCCGTCTGCACATAGGTTGCGCACGTGGGCCCCCATGCGACATTGACAAAAAGGATCAGCAGGAAGAAGGCGGCAAATGCCCCGCCGGCCAAGGTTCCTGGGAGCAAATCGTCAGCGGCGGCAAAGCCGGCCCATGCCCCCGGCACCAGAGCGGCCAACCCGAGCAGGATGTTCCCTATTTTTCCCGTATGCGTTCGACGCACGACGAGTGCCTGGATGTCCTTGAAGTAAAAGCGCTTGTACCACTCGGTGGCCAAGCTCGCTTCCACCGACAACAAGTGGTCGGACGCCAGCCAGAGGGTCCTGGTTGTGTAAAGCAGGCTGTATTTGCCGGGCAGTTTCCTGTACGGACTGTGCGTACGTGGCATGGGTGCTTATCCGATCAGGCGAACGAAAAAGAGGGACCATCCGGTTATCTGGAGGCCCGCCAGAAAAAGAGCCGCGTAGAAACGTACCCGTGTTCGGGGAACCAGGCTGCGGGGATGCCTCCAGTACCGCAAGGAGACATAGGCCGCGGCCGGCGCTGTCACAAGGGTCGGAAAAACGAAGAACATGGGATAGAGCGCCAGGGCAAGGGCCAGGCTGTCGTAAAGGAACCGACGGTTTTCCAGGGCGGTGATCTTCTTCTTGTCCCTTCCGGCCTGGAGGCAGGCCAGGCACAAGTGGCGGCCTTCGAATTCCACATCGCACAGGGCGCACAGCAAACGCCCACAGCCGGCGCAAGGGGCCACCGCCTGTTTGCCGGGGTGATAGAAGCATTCTGCCTGACCGTGGGCCGTTACGGCAGCGCCGGCAAGGCCCGTCGGGACTTGAAAACACGCATTGAACAGATCCACGCGCAGCCGGGTGCTGCAATGGGGGCATGGGTTCGTCTGCCCTGTGTTCACCAAGGAGGCGGGCAGCACGTTGCGGCATTGGGGGCAGGCGATCACAAAAGGCCTCGCGGATGCCTACTTGCGGACCACTCGGGTGCTGCAAATCCGGTCATGCAGGGTGCGCTTCTCGTCATCAAAGGCAGCCATGATGTACCCGATGAGAAGGATCATCGTGCTGAGCCATTCTGCGAAACTCCTCCCCAGGGCCCGCCCGTAGCTCACCCGGCCGCCATCCGCGGTCACCACGCGCAATCCGCAAACCATCTTTCCCGGAGTGGCCGCAAAACGGCCCAGAAAGAAGGTGGTGTACGCGACCGGGACCGCAACCCCGATGAGCTGCTGAACGATCACGAAAGCGAGGGAGCCGGCTCCTTCCTCGGAGACCATCGCAACGGACAGAGGCAAGGTGAGCGCCCATGTCACGATGGCAAGGGCGATTGCATCGATGATCTTGGCCCCGAACCGGATCCAGAACCCCCCATACCGCATGGCCGATGACCCGGTCGCCCCTTCTCTGAGTCTCTGTACAAAAACGGGTTTGCAGGCCGCACAGATGGCCTTGTCTCCAAAGCGGATGATGCGGTCCTCGGGAAAGGATCCCCCGCACTGGGAGCACACCGTTGAGGATGGGGGTTCGGTCCTCGGCGCGGCAGGGGGACTGTCGGCAGGATGGGCCGGGGGTTGGCTGGCAGAGGGAGGTGCCTCCTGGGGCGGTGGTGCTGTCGGCTTTTTGCTCGCGTATTCCGCCAGTGGACGCCACTGGCCGGTCTGACCGGCACGCACCAGGGTACGGGCGGTCACCTTCTTGACACGCATCAGATGCTCCAGGCCCTCCTTGGCCAGGGGACCGAATACCTGATCCCCTTCCTTGTAGTACCATTGCATGAATCGCCTCCCGGTTATTGCGGTGGAAACGGTGGATCCTTCACAGAACCGCAAGTGTTCACAGCCTGCCGCCCCAAAGGAGTCTTCACAACCTCGCGGAAGCGCCCCCCCCGAGCGCGACGGTCATTGCCCTGGGGAAGACCCACCGCCACGCAATGAGGGGATTGCGCGATCAAGGGATGGGACACACCCCTTGCCTTGGGGGGTGGGGTCAATGGAGCGTGCGATCGGGTTTCCTGGAAACCCTGCCGGACCCAAGGGCCCCTGTTAGCAGAGTCTTTCGGAACCTGGCAAGAAAAAAGCCATTGACGCAGTTGGGTGAAGCTCATGGGGTGGCGCTTGCTCGGGCAGGGGAAGTATTGACAAACCGGTCCCGCCCTTTATATACCTTGCGCGGCCACAAACTGCGGTGTTTATACCCTCACCCCAACCCTCTCCCAGAGGGCGAGGGGGATGTAGGAAATCGCAATTTGTGACCGCGCGCAGTATAAGATCGGTCGGAATTCAGCCCTGATGGCTCCCGAGAGAGTGAGCAAACGTTTTCAGGAGTCCGGCACGCACGGCAAGGCGCGGGAAAGGCGAACGGCTTGTGCGGCTCGCCCGACGGGCAAGGCTGCAAGGCGTCATGAATCGACGAGTTGAAACGGCAAGTCGGCCTTGGACCAGCCCCGAGCAGGCAGGGTCGCAGTTCCATTGTGACTCCCGTTCCACCCGGGGGGACGTACCTTTCCGATCTGCCTGATTTTTAAATGCTTCAGTTGTTTCCCTCTCCACATTCTCACAGACAGGCGACTTCCAGCCTTTTTTAGGAGATGCTCATAACAAAGCCGTCCCCAATGCCGGACCGAAAGGCAGGAGAGCCGGGGAGCAGCGCTCCTCATTTCCTGTTTGTATGCGGGTTCTCTTATGCCGGGCGGTCACACATTGCGATATCCTAACCCGGACAAGCCGGAACCAAAGAGGGGTGACCCCACCGGCAAAGACTCTTGCCAAAAGTGGTCAGGATTTCGGCGCCAAGCGCCTAAATCCCCCTCGCCCTCTGGGAGAGGGCCGGGGTGAGGGTATGAAAAGCGCAGTTTGTGGCCGCGCAAGGCATGTAACCAAGCGAAAGGAGGAGAAATGCATTCTAAAGTTGCAGCGTTGGTGATGGGTTGCCTGCTGGTGCTCTTCCTGGCGCCGGCGGGGCGGGCCGAAGAACAACCTGAGATGAAAAAGGTGGTATTGACAAAGCTCGACGGAACAAAGGTGGAGAAACTGGTGGAAAAGCCGAAATACGGCGGCGTGTTCAACTTTGCGGAGGCCACGTCTCCCCTTTACTTCGACGAATCCTTCGGCGGCTCATGGCACGCCTATACCATGATGCTCACCAACGAGGACCTGCTGGACGGAGACTGGACAAGAGGACCTTCCGGCACCGGTGAGGTGTCCTGGATTTATCACATGGTCCTGAGACAGGCCCAGCGCGGCGCAGTGGCCGAAAGCTGGGAACTGACCGATCCCGAGACCATGGTTTTCCACATCCGCAAGGGCGTGCGCTTTCACGACAAGGCTCCGGCCAGCGGGAGAGAGGTAACGGCGGAGGATGTGGTTTTTTCCCTTTACCGATTGTGGCACAATCCCAAGTGCTACCACTACGGTGCTTTCCCCTGGGACACGCACATCGAATCCATGGAGGCCCCGGATATGTGGACCTTCGTCATCAAATGCAAACCGGGAAAGACGGGGATGGTATTTGAGAAGGCCGCGGCCCTTTCCAAGATAGTGCCCAAGGACGTGGTGGAAAAACACGGAGACCTGACCGACTGGCGAAATGCCTGCGGCACCGGCCCGTTCATGCTGACCGAGTATGTGCCCGATAACAGCATCACCTACCAGAGGTTCCCCGATTACTGGGGCAAGGACCCTTACTTCCCCGAAAATCGGCTGCCCTACCTGGACGGGGTCAAGACATTCATCATACCGGATGCCTCCACGCGAATGGCGGCCATGCGGACAGGAAAGGTGGACTATCTGGGCCGGGGTACGGCCCCTTCACGAGAGGACGCGGAGAGCCTGCTCAAGACCAACCCCGAGATGAAGCACAAGAGCTACTTTGGGGGCAGTGTTTACGGACTGTGGATGAGGATCGACAAACCGGACCTTCCTTTCCACCACGTCAAGGTGCGACATGCACTGGCCATGGCCATCGACCAGCGGGCCATACTCGACTCCCTTTACGGCGGCAAGGGCGAGACCTTCTCCTGGCCTGTGGCACCCATACCCGAGTTCAAGGATTACTTCATACCGCTCGATCAGCTCCCCGAGTCGGTGCGTGAGCAGTTCGAATACCACCCGGAAAAGGCGAAACAGCTCCTTGCCGAAGCCGGTTATCCCAACGGCTTCAAGACCGAGGTGAATTGTTATCAGGAACAGGTGGACACATTGTCAATAGTGAAGAACTACTGGCAAAAGATCGGTGTGGACCTGAGCCTAGATGTGAAAGAGTATGGGGCCTTTACTTCTCTCGGATGGAAGAGAACTTTCAAGCAAACGCACAGCTATCCTGCAAGCGGCACGTTTCCTTTCCTTTTCATCGACGTGACACCAGGTAATGCCTACAATTTCAGTGCGGTTGACGACCCTTTCATCAAGGAAATAAAGTCAAAGGTGGATGCAAGTTACTTCAAAGAGGCTGAGCGCATAGAAGCCTACCGAAAATACGTTCCCCATGCGCTTGAACAGTGTTATGTGATACAGCTTCCCATGCCCAACAGTTATACGTTCTGGCACTCCTGGGTGAGGAACTTCCAAGGCGAAACCGAGCTGGGTTTCAACCACACCATCACCTTCCCCAGACACATCTGGCTCGACCAGGAAATGAAGAAAAAGGCGACGGGATGAAGGGGGGGCTCGGTCATCGTTCCGGCCGCATTGTCTCCACCTCACCCCGACACAGGAGGGGAGAGGGAGTACCGGGAACCGGCCGGAACGATGATCAATGCCTTCCTGTCTTTTTCAGAAGCTCAAGACGGCACTTTCGCAGGCCAGTGTGATGAGGCGGTCTCCCGTTGCCATTTTTGCGCCCTTTATCAGATCGGCCTCCCCTATCTTGCGGGAAACGGCACAGGGACTGCACACCAGAATGGGCACATCGTATTCCTGCAAGAAAGTGAGGTGGTCGTCCGCCGAATCCCCGGTGGCCGCCCGCACGTTTTCGGCCATTCCTTCCTGGGCCAAATAGACCCCCTCGTCCAAAAGAAACACATTGACGTTCTTGCCCTGTTTTTTGGCGGCCACCGCAAAGAAAAGAGCGCGGGTGGACCGGTTGGGGTTGTCCGTCCCGCAGGAAAGTACGATCAATACATTGTCTGTCATCACAACCTCCTTCCCCAAGGTTCTCACGTATCCTTCTACCTTCCCTTGAATTGCGGCTTCCTCTTCTCCACAAACGCCCTGGAGCCTTCCTGATGGTCCTCGGTGCTGAAGCAATAGCTCATGGCAAACGAATGCCACTGTTTCCACTCCTCCACGGGCATCTTGAGCCCCTTGCGGATACCTTCCTTGGCCAGCCTGACGGATATGGGAGGTTTGTCGGCGACCTTCCGTGCCAGTTCCATGGCTGCTGGCATCAACTGTTCGTGGGGGACCACTTTGTTGACCAGTCCGATCCGCTCCGCTTCGGCCGCATCGATGATGTCGGTGGTCAGTATGAGCTCGTAGGCCTTTGCCAGGCCCACCAACCTGGGCAGCAGGAGCTGCCCCTCATCGGGAATGAGCCCCACCCTGAGAAAGACCTCGCCGAACCTCGCCTTTTCGGAGGCCACCCGCATGTCGCACAAGAGGGTGAGGTCACACCCGTAACCCACCGCGGGACCGTTGACCGCAGCAATGCTCGGCGTGTTGATGTGAAGCAGCGGGGCGCCGCCTCCGCTCATCCGCTGCCCTTGCAGGTACCCGAGCTGCGTCTCCCTGTATTTGCGCTCCGGGTCCTGCACCCCGCCTCCACCTGCCAGAAAGATGCTGCTCACGTCGTCTCCGCTGCAAAAACCCCTGCCGGCCCCGGTGATCACCATGACCCTCACCTCCGGGTCCTTGTCGGCCTGCTCGATGGCGTGTGCCAGCTCCTCGTGGGTCTTGTGGGTCAGTGCATTCATCACGTCCGGCCGGTTCAAAGTGATCACGGCAATGTGCTCCTCTTCCACCGTATAGACGATTTCTTCGTATCCCATGTCTTCCCCCTTTCTCGCTGTCTCGATGATGGTTCTCCGGGTGCCCTTGCCTCCTGCCCGTTTCCCTGCACCAGGGTCCCTTCTTATGGCCTTGATCGTCGTTCCTGCCACATCCGACCGAGTGCGAAAGAGCCTTTTTGGTGGGCAGTGCCCACCCTACGAAAACCTCAATTCGGGCAATGATCAAGGCCCTTCTTATACACACTTGACCCGGCGGATGAAAGGGAGCCGATGCACCGATTCGTGAGCAGACCTCAAAATAGGGCGGCTTTCCATATTTACCTTGTCCTGCCGGGAAGAGGAGAGTAGAAAAAGACGGAGATGGTCCTGTGGTCGGCCGATGCACCGTTACCCAAGCGGTGGGTTGCGCTCCGCCGCACCCGACCCTGTGAAGGGTGATCCCACCGGCGGCAGGGCATCGCATCCCAAGGCGACCGATCCCGGAACAGAAGGAAGCTGGGAGTCCCAGCGTGTTTTGGGTCCGTCATGCAACCCCATACGACCGGGAGGCAAGAAAAATGGCGCAGCAATACACGTCGAAGGAGAGGGTGGAGGCCCTTTTCGCGAGGCAGGAGGCCGACAGGATACCGGTGATACTGGGCCTTACCGTTCAATTGGCCCGCCAGGCCGGATTGGATTTCAACGAAGCGCGTCTTGATCCTGAAAAGGCGTGGAAAACCTTCGTGTTCTCCGAAAAACTTGTCCCCACCGACATGCCCAGGGTCCCGGCGAGCCCCTATCTGCCCGATGTGATGCAGGCCCGGCAGGAAAGCGTGCTGGGACCCGAGGCCCAGGAACAGAAACGTTTCGCCAACAAGGCCGCCCTGGACACCTTCCGCTACCGTCCCCCCAAGGAAAACAGGGCCTATTCCGTGTTCCTTTCCATGGCCCGAAGGGCCGTGGAAACCTTCCCGGACAGGCCCATTTTCGCAGATTTGGGAGGACCGTGGTCCATCGCAGCGGATCTGCGGGGCATCGAGCAACTTATTTACGACACGGTGGACGACCCCGAATTCGTGCACAGAGTCATGCGCGTCACCACCCGGCTTTCCCTGGAAAGGGCCCTCGCCATGGCGGAAACAGGGGTGTACGTGCGCATCGGCGATCCCAGTGCGGGATGCAGCCTCATATCTCCTCGGATCTACCGCGAATTCGTCAAGCCATACCACCGGGATCAGTTGTTCGCGCGGTTGCGCTCCGAAACCCATACCCGCATCGGCCTGCACATCTGCGGCTATGTGGACCCCATCATGGAGGACCTTCTCGACCTTGCCATAGACTGGTTCGAGATCGACGCCCTCTCTTCCCTGGAAAAGATGGTGAGCCTGTCCCAGGGCAAGATCGTGCTGCGGGGCCAGATGCCTTCGGAAGTTCTCATCGACGGCACGGAGGATACCATCGCAAACGAGGTGAAAAGGTGTGTGGATACCGCGGCATCACGCAATCCGTTCATGGTCGGTCCCGGGTGCTCGGTGCCCTTCACCGCTTCCCTTGAAAACATAAAGCATTTCGTCGCAGCGGCCCACCGGTACGGAAGCTATGATTACATCAACGCCACAAGGCGGGGTGGTCCCCAGGCCGATGCCTGAAAACGTGTGCTTCGCCGTTTTGGGGCCTGGGGGTACTCCGGGCCTGGGGGCCGTCCGGCAGGCCCTTCCGCCAGTTGGACGTAGGAAGCCGAAAGACGCGCTCTGGGGGCCATGAACTTGGCAATGCTCTCCCTGCCCTGTTCGGGGTCGGAACCGGTATCGAGCTGTTTGCCCCGATCATCTTTTGACCCGATCCGCCTCCGGGCCACTTGTGCATGGCAAGAAGCACAGGCGGGGTCCCCTCGCCACCAAGCCTGTGCACCAGCCTCCCATTCAGGAGAAGGGCGATGGAATCCCCTAACTAACCGGTCGCGTGGCTCCTGATGTACCGGACGATCGACTCCATGGAGGTGCCTCCGATGAACACCTCGCTTGCGCCCATTTGCTTTAAAACGGGAACATCCTGCCGGGGAAATATCCCGCCCACGATGAGCAACACGTCGTGCATCTGCCTTTCCCGCATCAGGTCGGCCACCATGGGTGTGTACGTCAGGTGTTCGCCGGAAAGAAAGCTCAGGCCGATCACATCGGCATCCTCGTGGATGGCTGCGTTGACAATCTTCTCCGGCGTGTTGAAGGGCCCCAAATAGATCACTTCCATCCCCGCATCGGCCAAGAAACGGGCCACCAGTTTGGCCCCCCGGTCATGGCCGTCCAAACTCACCTTGCCGATAATGACCTTTAACTTCTTCTCCGGCCCCATGGGGTCATCCTCCCCCGGCTGATGGATTTGCATAGGCCCGGCAGCTTCCCGGGGCCTTTTTGGAAAGTGTCCGTCCACAAATCGTAGATCGCGGTTCAGGCCGAGGCCGCAGGGTCATCGAAACCGCAGGCGTAGCGGCGCTACGTTGAGGATTTCGAAGACCCCGCCGGCATGGACCGCAAGATGCATTTGTGGATGGGCACCAGAAAACACCACCCCGCATCAGTCTGCAAGAGGCGAGTCGATCGCCCCGAAAGGATCATAGGAATACCCGTATGCCTCCCTTACCGTTCCCATGATCTCTCCGAGTGTGGCGTGAGCCTTCAGGGAATCGATCATATAAGGAATCAGGTTTTCTTTCTTTTCTCCGGCCGCATCCCGCAGCCTCCGGAGAAGGTCGCTCACCTGTTGCTTGTTGCGCCTCTTCTTCAGCTCCTTTATCCTTCGAATTTGCGTTTCGACAGCCTCCGGAGGCGTTCTGTGGACCTTCACCTCTCCATCTTCTTCCGGAGGGATTTCAAAGGCGTTTACCCCCACAAGGATGCGTTTCTTCTCCTCCACCTCCTTCTGAAGCAGGTGAGAGGCCTCCTCGATTTCACGGTCGAGCCATTTGCGCCGGATAGCGGCGGTTATCCCACCCATCTGCTCTATCTTGTCCATGATGGCGACAGCCCTTTGCTCAATCGTATCGGTGAGGTTTTCCATATAGTAGGAGCCCCCCAGAGGGTCGGCCACACCGGCCACGCTCATTTCGTAGGCAATGATCTGCTGGGTTCTCAGGGCAATCCTGTGGGCTTCTTCGCTGGGAAGGGCAATGGGTTCGTCATAGGAACAGCAGTGCAGGGACTGGGCCCCGGCCAGCACTGCGGCCAGCGCCTCAAAGGCGATCCGTACGATGTTGTTCAAAGGCTGCTGGGGAACCAGCGAACACCCGGCCGTGTGAACACCGAACTTGAACTTGAGAGAACGGGGGTCCTTGGCCTGGAATCGCTCCTTCATGATCCTTGCCCAAAGCCTCCTGGCGGCGCGCAGCTTGGCGATTTCCTCCAGAAAATCGATGTGAGCGGAGCAGTAAAAGGCGATCCTCGGCGCGAAAGCATCGATCTCCAGTCCCCGGGACAGGGCTTCCTCGATATAACCGATGGCCATGGAAAAACCGAAAGCGATTTCCTGGGCCGCGTCGATCCCGTTTTCGCGCAGGTCGTAGAGGTTCACGTTCATCGTGTACCAAAGGGGCATGTTTCTTGTGCAATACTCGATGATGTCTACAGCGGTTTTCAGGCAAAGATCGATATGGCCGGTGGACGGCCCGTAGCCGCAATAGCGTCCTTTCAAGGGTTCGTTTTGTATCGTGCCCCTCAATTTCGATATGTCGAGCCCCCTGTTCTGGGCCAGAGCCACATACTGGGAAAGCACCACCGGGGCACTGCACGTCGAAACCACGATGGAGGTGCTCACCTGTTCCATGGGAATACCTTCCATCAACGATTCCATGTCTTCCAAGGAGGAAAGGGGGACCCCCGCCACACCGATATCTCCCCTGGCAAGGGGATGATCCGGATCGATTCCCAGGGCCGTGGGCAGGTCATTGATGAAGTTCAACCCCCCCTGGCCTTCTCCTGCCAGATACTTCAGCCTTTCGTTTGTGTCGGTGGGAGTGCCGTAGCCGCACAGCTCTCTTCTTGTCCAGAAACGCCCCTTGAACATCTCCGGATGGATTCCCCTCGTGTAGGGATATTGCCCCGGGTCCCCCAACTGTTCGGCATAATGGTCACTGGGAACATCCGCAGGGGTGTACACCCCCTTGATGGGAATGCGCGACCAGGTTTCCGAGCTCCGAACCCCTTCGCGGTAGCTTTCGGCAAGTTTCTTGAACCTGTCTTCCATGTCCACATCCTCCCCCTGTGCTTTTCAGGCCCGGTCCGCTGGCACCACCTGTCCTTTATCCTATTTCATGCCTCCTCACCAACGCTTAGATACGTCCTTACATCCTGCCTGGCATGGTCCTCCACTTTTCATTGTTGCAAGGGGCGCATTTGTTTCGGGCGCATTTGTTCTACAACACCTTCGAATTTCGTGGTCCTGTACGGTGGCTCAAGCAATTGTGCCGCCGTGGAACCCTGGAAGAGCGGGCTGATTCATTCAATCGTCAACCGAAAATAGTCAATCTCTCTGACGGACTTCCAGCGGCACAAGAGAGGAGATTTCTTTCGTAACAGAACTCCCTTGATCGGGAAAGTCACTTCCATCAATATTGCGAAACGGCTCACCTGACGATGCATGGAACATTTTGTTCGGACACCAAGTTGGCTCTCCATTTTTGACTCAAGGACAAGAGCCGTATGGACCATGGGCAATCAACGGAGTTGGTGTCGTCGCACTCACCGTGCATGGCAGGCTGAAGGCGCGTCATCTTATCCCCTTAACTTGGTTCGGTAAGCCGATCCAGGATCAAACCGCTGAAAGCTTCGGCGTGGTCAGAAACAAAGAGCCATCCCAGGTGCGTGAGGCAGGCGCTGCACACCGCGACCCGCCACGTGAACCCCTTGAACCAGGTGAACTCTTCGGAGGCAGGGCCCACGTAGCGGCAGCCCCTGGTCTTTCTGAAGCACCCTATCTGGAAGACGATGCCGTGGGGGTTGAAGAAGGTGTGTTCGTGCGCCCCCTGAACGGCAATGCGTTGGGCCCGGCCGGTTATGATCTGCAAGCACCGGCGACAGAGTATGAACGGGCCGTCATCGGTGTCGTCCAGTGCGGGCTCGTCCTGCAAGCGCCCGGCTGCTCCCGGTCCCGCCTGTTTGGCGTCGCGCAGAAGGAGAGGGTGCATCGGTCTTACCTCTAGAAGGTGGGCAGCCTGAATTTCATGGTCACTTCCCCGGTGTTCCTGTCGATGCGGATCATCCGCTCGTCCGCATCGGTGGATTCCACCTTCCGGCCCGTGGCCATCTCCAGGAGACCCGTGAGAAACCGCATGCCCGAATTGAGCACTTCCTCGACCTTTTCCGGGGGTTGCCTTTCCAGTGCTCCTCCCCCTGAGCCGCCGGCCCCTTCCCCATCCATGGGTTCCGGCTCGGCAACCGGCGCTGATTCCAGAGCGCTTTCCTCGGCCTCGTAATCCACGGCAGGCTCCTGCTCCGCAAGGACCTTGGGATTCAAATAATGAGGCGTGTCCTCGGGGATCTCCTCTGCGGGGCGGGTCTCCGGGGCCGTCGCCAGCGGCTCTTCCCCCATCATCTCCCGGAGCCGATTGAGAAGCTCCATCCTCCTTTCGTGGGAAAATTCGACCATGTCCGGGCCCCCTTCTTCGAAAACCCCATCGAAAAGGTCCTTCTTGAGCTGGAGGCCCGCGAGGATTTTCTCCTCGATACTGTTCCTGCTGATCAGGTTCACGATGTTCACACAACGGGACTTCTGACCGATCCGATGGACCCTGCCGATGCGCTGGTTCATGCGGGCGGGGTTCCATGGCAGTTCGAAGTTGACCACACAGTCCGCGGCTTGCAGGTTGAGGCCCGTTCCTCCCGCATCCGTGGAGAGAAAGACCTTGCACCGGGGGTTGCAGGTAAACTCGTCGATGAGGGCCTGGCGCTTGTGCACGGGGATCTTCCCCGACAGTTCCACAAAGGGGATGCCCACTTCGGACAGGTGCTTGGCGATGAGGAAGTTCATGGTGGTCCATTCACTGAAAATAACCGTCTTCCGGCCGTTCTGCACCACCAGTTCATCGAGGATTCCCTCCAGTTCCTTGAGCTTTGGGGAAATATTGGTCTTGCGGTCTATCAGATAGGTGGAATCGCACACCAGGCGCATCTTGAGGAGAAGCTCCTGAATGCGCCGGACATCCATGGGGGTGAGGTATTTCTTGTCCAGGAGAGGGAGCAGCAGTTGAAGGTAACTGTTGTGGATTTTCAATTGCTTGTCCGTGAGTTCGACAAAATAACTGTTGACCACCTGGTCCGGAAGGTCGGACAGGACCTGCTCCTTCTTTCTGCGGATCACGATGGTCTTGAGTTTTTCCTGAAGGGACTCCAGGTTCCTGTAACCCAGTATCTTTCCCTTTCTGTGGCGGCTGAGCAGGAAGTGATCCCCCGCGAATCGCCAGAGGGGGGCGAGCATGTGGGGATCGAGAAACTGCACGATGGAGTAGACATCCTCCAGCTTGTTTTCCAGGGGCGTGCCGGTGAGCACGAGGCAGTGCGTTCTGTGCAGGCTTTTTACCGCATCCGCCGTCTTGGTGGTGAAGTTCTTTATCCGCTGCGCTTCGTCCAGGATCACCAGGTCGGGTTTGAAACGGGAAAGAATGGTGGTGTCCCTGAGAACGGCCTCGTAGTTCGTTATTTTGAAAAGGCTCTCCCTGTCACTGTACAGGGCCTCGCGCTGGGAGGGGTTTCCTGCAACCACCACGGCCCGTTCTTCGGTGAAGCGCTCTATTTCACGCTTCCACTGCTCCTTGAGGGAGGCCGCGGTAACGATGAGGATCTTTTCAAAGCCGAAAACCTGTTTCTTCAAAAGGCCAATTACGATGGCCTGCAGGGTCTTGCCGAGCCCCATTTCGTCCCCGATCAGTGCCGCCTTCTTGTACAGAGCATACCTGACACCCTCCTCTTGGTACGGGTAAAGGGTGGTCCTTACGGGGGGCAGGGGAGGAAAGCCTGCCCGACGCATCTTTTCCATCTGCCTTTCCACGAGGAAATCATCCAGCCTCTTTATCACGGGCTCCTGGACCCGCACCCGCTTGTTCCCATCCACCCGGGACAGCAGGGGGAGCAGCTCGGAAAGGTCCGCCCGGGCAAAAAGACCATCGGCCGCGAAGTACTGGGAAAACACGTCCTGAAGATCTTCCAGCTCTATTGCGGGACGCTCGCAGAAAAGCCGCGGCAGATCGTGCACCGAGTCCCAGTAGATGTCCGCGAAGGGAAATCGCTCCTGGCCCAGTCGCTTTTCGAAGTTGTCCTTGTTCCTGAGAAGCCGGCACAGATGGATGATGTGCTTGCAGGTTCCAAGCCGGTTGGTCAGATAATCGGGACACGAGCAATGACCTGCGCCCCTGCCGGGATCGTGAAGCGTCACCTGATACTGCCGGCCTCTGGGTGTCTCCAAAAGGTGCTCCCCCTTGTACATCTCACCCAGCGTCACCGTGAATTCCTCGTGCAGGGACCTTTTTCGACGGTCTTCCAGGGCCTGCTCTCTGATCTCCTGGGGTGTGAGAAACGGGTCGTCCTCCGAAACCTCCTCCTTCGATACCTTGGGAGAGGGTCTCCACCGCTGAATCCGATCATATACATCGAGCAGCACGGCCACGGCGTGCTTGCACCCGTCTCCGGGGTACGGGCAGTCACAGGAAAACTCCACCGCCTCCTCACCGAGGTGAATGGTGGCGGTATAGTCCCCGTAATTGCCGTCCACATCGTAGGAAAAAAAGCCGTTCTCCGGGTCGGCATCGGCGCACACATAGGAGCCGTTCCGGTAGATGTGCACTCCCCTTTGGTAAATCACCGGGCTGTCCGCAACGTGGGTGCGGATATAGTCGCGTGTCAGATCAAACATCTTCTTCCTCCGAAGGCGACCAAGGCTTTATCTGAAACAAGCCTTGGGAACGTTATCGGCCTGTGTTAGCCTGTGTGGGCGCAACTATGAAGGAAAGACCCACGGTCTGTCAAATCCGGAACCACAATCCGGAACCACGGACCTTGCAACCCGCTCCCGACACCCCAGGCCTTCACGTGACGACGAAGGCGATTCCCACCACGGACAGGAGTATCCCCACAACGGTGTGCGGGCTCGGTCGTTCCTTGAGAATGAGAATGGAAAAGGGCAGCACAAAAAGAGGGGCGGTGGTGGTGAGCAGCACGGTCTTTGCCGCTCCGATGCGCTGCATGGCCGCAACGTAGCACACCGCGGCGATTCCGTATGTCAGCAGTCCCGCCGTAAGGATCAGGACAAGATTACGGACGCCGAGACAGCCCAACCCCTGTTTTGCACGGATACCCCGAAGCGCGGGAAGCGAGAGGACAACCGCTGCAGCGGGGATCCTGACGGCTGCGGCCACGAAAGGGTCCATGTGGGCGGCCCCGATCTTGAGGGCTGCCGTTGCGGCGGTCCATGCGGTCGCAGCGAGCAGGGCCAGTGTCACGCCCCTTCCCGTGGTGTCCGGAACCCCGGGAACCCCCGGCATCTTCTTCCCGGCGCCCGCGATGAGACACACCCCGAGCACCACGAGACATCCCCCGCCCACCGTGACCCAGGTGAGGGATTCTCCGAGAAAGACCGCCGCGACCACCATGGTGAGGAGGGGAAAAGAGCTTTGCGCTATGGGGAAGGCGCGTGACACGTCCATGTACCTGAGGCATCTGATGTACAGGGTGTCCCCGAGGGCCATTCCGGTGATTCCCGAAAGAAGCAGGCACGCCGCCTGCGACAGGGGGATCCTCAGCAGCTCTTCCCCTTTCCCCGTAAGGAGCACGTAAGCTGCGAGCAGGCACGATCCTGTCCACAACCGCAACATGTTGATGACAAGGGCGTTGCCCGCCGCCGCGAGGAATTTGAGGATGGTGCTGCTTCCGGCCCAGGCCACTGCTGCGGCAAAGGATAGGAAGGCGCCCGTCATGGGGTTCGGGGAGGGGCGAATCGGAAAAGTGGACTCATGGGGAGAGACTATGTCAAAAGGCCCTGCGGGTGTCAACCGCGAGGCGAATTCGTTACAAGCGCATCGACTCTGCATGGTGCCCATTGTCTTTTCAACAGACGGGTCGTATTTTGACAAGTAGGAAGATCCCGGCACAAGGCGTCAGGTGCCAACAAAGGGGGTTGCTGAAAGTCCGGGCGCAACGCAGGTTGGTGGAGGACCACTCTCACGACATTCTGGAAGGGATGGTGAACATGAGCAAATACGAATGCCCCTGTGGGTATGTGTACGACCCCGAGGTGGGTGATCCCGAAAACGGCATCGAGCCGGGCACACCTTTCGAGAAATTGCCGGACGACTGGGTTTGCCCCAAGTGCCAGTCGGAAAAAGAGTTTTTTGAAAAAGTCGATTGAAGGAGACGGCCCGCCGATTCCCGGACGGTCTCGGGAATCGGCCCAGTATGTGAGCGCGCATTTACACTGGGGTACCCCCATGAGGGTTCTTCTGGCCATTGCTGCCCTGGTCTACGCACTGAGCCCTTACGATCTCATGCCCGACTTTCTCGTGGGCTTGGGCTGGCTGGACGACCTGGTCATCCTGTGGGTCGTGTGGAGCCTCTTCTACAGGCAAAAGACCAGGATGGGGGCGGATGCCTTCGATCACCGGCATCGGAGCCGTCCCGAATCGGATGGGAAGTCGTCGGAAAGGGGTTTCCCCGGAAGGGACCACCACGACGGGAAGATAGACCCATACCATGTTCTGGGGATTGCAGACAGCGCCTCGGGCGAAGAGATCAGGAAGGCATATCGGACACTTGCCAACATGTACCACCCGGACAAGGTGGCCCATCTCGGGGAGGAGTTCCGCATCCTGGCAGAGAGGCGATTCAAGGAGATCCAGAGCGCCTACAGTATGCTGGCAGAAAGGAAGAACGGCCGGTCCTCCGTCAACCCGAACCGCTGAATGCCTTGAACATGAGGGGCAGGGCCACGAAGGTACCCAGGGAGCTTCCCAGGTTGGTGAACACCACCACCAGAAGGATGCGGGTGACGTGGTTCTTCCAGAAGCCCTTGAGGGAAAGGATGTCGTCGGAAAGGCGCTCCATGTCGCCCACGCGCGGTTTTCGTGAGAAGGCCTCCACCAGCCCCGAGACCCATCCTGCGGCTATCATGGGGTTGAGGGACGTGAGGGGCGCCGCGGCCACGGCACTGAGAACGGTCAGGGGATGGGCAAGGGCCAGGAGCGCCCCCAACCCGGCCAGGGCCCCGTTGGCAAGGACCCACCAGCCCAGCATCTCGATCCCCGCCTTGTGCCCGGCGGCCACGAAGCCGTAAACAAAGACGGCAAGGACCATAAGGGGCAGCGCCCACTTGAGGAGGCGCCCGAGCCGCCCGGTCCTCGGCATTTCCTCCAGCCGACCCAGGTCCACGGGGTCCTGCCAGTGCTTCCGAATGCCGGGCACATGTCCTGCTCCTACCACCGCCACCACCTTACTGCCGGGAGCGTTGCGTATCTTTTCGACCATGTAGAGGTCTCTCTCGTCGATGAGGATGGTGCGCACGGCGGGCAGGATACTTCCCATCTCCTCGATGAGAAGCTCCAGGGCATCCTTTTCCTTGAGCCGCTCCACGTCCTGTTCGGTGATCTTTTCGGCCTCCCCGAGGGAAAGGAAGATCTGTGCCACGAGTTTCGTCTTTGCCCACAGGCTCGTATGCCGCCACACCCGGGCCAGTGTGGTGCGGATCTCCCGATCCACCGGCAGCACCGCTGCCTCGATGTTGCCGGCCTCTTCAACGGCCTTGATCATTTCACCACCGGGTGTGACCCCCAGCCGCTCGGCGACCCTTTTTTGGAAGGAGGCGAGCAGAAGGTGTCCCAGGAGAAAGAAGGCCCTTTTCTCTTTGATGACCCGAACAATATCCATTTGCCGCCAGGCTTCGGGGTTCATCAGGGCCTCGTAGCGTGAGGCGCAAAGCTCGACGCAAACCGTATCCGGCTTCTCCCTGCGGATGACTTCAGCCACCAGCTCGGCGCTTTGGCGGGAAACGTGCGCGGTACCCAGCAAGACGACTTCCTTGTCGTCAAACCGGAGCCTTTGGACACCTTCCACGTCTTTGTCCACGTTACTCATTCCTTTGGCGCGATGTCACATGTCCTGGGCAACGGTAACGGTGCGATCCCCCAGCAGGTTGACGTAGCTTCCCATCTCGTTGTCGTACCAGCCATAGATCACCGCCTGGGTCACCCGCACCGGGATCAGCGGTTCCTCCATCGCTTCCAACAGCTCCCGGGCAATTCCCGGCACCTGCGCCAAGTCGATGCGCATCTGGGCGGTGCGTGTGTGGGTCTCGTGAGCCTCGATGAGACAGGCCGCCCTGGGCAACCCCATGATGTCGCAGGAGACGTTCTGCTCCTCCGTATACTGGAGATACCCCCGGGCATCGCGCCGGGCCGCTTCCCTGTATATGCCGTTGATAAGGTCGCGCCTGCTTCCCTCACCGGGGAACACGTCCTGCAGGTTCACCACAAGGATGATCAGGGACCCCGTGGAGGTGGGGATGCGCACGGATTCGGCAATGAACCCTATCCCGCGCATCTGCGGAAGGACAAGACCCAGCGTGGTGGCCGCGCCGGTGGTGGTCAGGATGATATTGTTCAGCACGCTCCGGTTCTTACGAAGGTCCGTCGCCCCTGCCTTGGGCAAGCGGTCGAGTACCTGCTGGGATCCGGTGGCTGCGTGCACCGTGGCCATGGATGCCGTGAGGATCTTCTTGTGTCCCAAGGCGTCGAGAAGGGGCTTGATCATGTGGGCCAGACAGGTGGTGGTGCACGACGCGTTGGACAGGATGCGGTGCCGTCGTGGATCCCAGTCCGTTTCGTTGACTCCCATCACCGTGGTGACCGCATCTTCCGGCATCTGCCTGCTCTTGTCCTTGATCTTGAAAGGTGCGGAAACAATGACCTTGTCGGCACCGGAAAGGAAATGCCCCCGCAGGCAGCCCGAGGGCTCCTCTTCGGGGACCGTGGGATCGAGAAAGGCACCCGTGGTATCGACCACCAGGCGCACGTCGTGGTCCCTCCAGCCTATGCATGAAGGATTGCGTGAGCCACGCAGGATTCGCACCGTCACCCCTTCCACTTCGAGCAGCCCATCGGCCTCGTCGACGCACCGAACGCAGTGCACCTTTCCCCCTTGGCCGTGCAGGTACGCTCCAAGGGTGCCGTAGGTGGAATCGTGCTCCACGTAATGGATCAGGTCCTGAAGGCTAAAGCCTGCTTCTCGGCCGATATTGACCACCGCTTCGGTGAAGTGCCTCCGGGCGATGTGGTGCCACAGGCTTAGCTTACCGATCCTGCCCAGTCCGTTGATTCCCAGTTTCATGGCTCCGTTCCCCGGTTGGTTGCCGCGAGAAGTAAAACCGCCTATACTCCAAGCGCCTGTGATGCGACTGGGCGACCCACCCGTGAATCATCACGATGAGGCAAGGAGTATGACCCATGACACCGGCCGGGCGGTGGCCGTCACCGCGAGGCGATTGGCTTGCGCCCGAAGCATCTGCAGGGCACTGGGGCCAGAAGGAAAGACCCACTCTCAGCGAGTCTTTCTTGCATACTCATGGCCTGCTTGCCGCCAGGAAAAGGTACGCTGAATGTGCGCGACGCCTTCTGCCAACATCCGATAGTAGAGTTCGCGCTCTTCTGTGCAGAGGCGGACGCCGTCTTCCATGGCGACCCGCAGTTCGCCGACCATTTCCCGGAAAACCGCATACCGGAGACGTTCCTCGACCCTATTGGGAGATCCGCCGCTCTTCTCGTAGGCTGCCCCATTGATGCCCCGCCAGTCTTCCGGTGCGGATGGGATGGCGTCCCTTTCCCGGAAGAGAATCCCGCTGGGGTGGGCCGACAGCCCATGATAGCGATCGGCGCGGATCCGGACGGCCCTGCCGCATGCCGATGCCGCGCGCAGGGGAACGATCTGTTCGAGGTTCCCGCCGGTTGCCCTCCCGATACCCACACACCCGCCGGCAAGGTAGAACTCGTTGGCCATCCCGAAAGGCTCGTAGAGCGAAGGCATCAGAGCGTAAGCGGCCCCTTGCAGGGCTGCCGTGAAACCCGCTGTCCATATGAAAGGAAAGACGAGGATGTCTTCGGGGAATCTCTCTGCGAGGTCCTTGAGGAAGGTGAGGCCCGCCAACCCTTCGTCTCCGGGAATGGGGAAAAAGAGAAACCGGGCACATCCGGGCTGTCCGTGACACGTGGACAGGTAGTGCCCGATGGCCGCAGCGGCCACATCGTATCCCTTCTGACGGGGGTCGTCCCGGCCGGCCATGACAAACCAGGGGGAATCGTCGCGACGGAACCGGCCCCTGCTGCCCCACAGCGGCTCGTCTTCCGTGGGGGCGTGTGCGTCCAGGGCGCCAAGGGCCGTCTCGCGGCAGCTCCCTTTCCAATCATGCAGCGGTCCGAAGTCGCCGACCGCCGCTTGCCGGAGATGGGCGGGATCCAGGGCCAGGGGCTTGAAGGGGCCATTTTCGACTCCGACCACCGGAACCCTCTGCAAAACGTCTTGGAGTTGGGGAGCCATGACCTCGCGCTGGAGCAAGTCCTCGGTGAAATCCAGGGCGAACTGCCGGGACACCGTCAACGCAGGGGGTTCGACGACGGAAAGTGCCCGATGCACGATGGTGTCTCCCGGGCAGCGTTCCGGGTTGATGGCGACACGGGTAAAGTCCGCCCTTGTGGCAAAGGCATCGTAGCTGTTGTGAAGGGTCAGGTGGAGCCTTCCTTTCGACTCCGCCCTGCTCGCAAAGGCAAGGAGCGCCGTGGCCCCTTCCCAATCCTGCGCCATCAGGTGCCACTGCACCTTGTCGGGATCGGCTTGCTGGTGTTTGGCGACGGCGGGCAGCGCATGCACGGATGCGGCACCGAAGAAAAGGGCGTCGCGGAGCAGGACCTGGCCTTCCACGTCATAGGGATGGCGCTGCCCGGCAAAGAAGGGGGGGGCCTTGCCGCCGGCAGGGGGATCGGGCCTGAGCAAATACCAGGGACAGCCAGGGTCGGAGAAAAAAACCGATACCGGGATCGAGCCTCCTCCATGGGGAATCTTCAGGCTTGCCACCTGCGTTTTTTCGAGTTGGGCGATCCTGGCGGATTGTACGTGGAAGGGGGTCATGACCAGGGTGAGTTCACGCGAAGCGGCCCCGGTGGCCTTCGGCAACTGGGCCATCACCGCGGCGACGCCCCCCGCAGGGTACCAGGGGCTCTCGTAGGTGATGAACACTATGATCTTGGTCATATCCGCGCCTCCCGGTGCATGTTCGGCACTGCCATCGGTCGAGTGTTTCCATCGGGCCCGAAACGATGATCAATGCCCGGGACTTGCCCCAAGCGGGTGCGACCCGTTATCAGTCACTGCACCTGCCTTGGATCAAACCGAAAAGGATCGACCATCGGCAAAATTATCGGATTTTCCCTTCCTTTTGGCAATAGCAAAGTGGCCCCCGGATCACCTGCACCGAAACAAAACCCTTGACGTGCCCCTGTGTTCTGCATGAAGGTACCCCGGCAAAAGGGGGCGGGCCGGTTGCAGGGCAGGCCCGTGATCAAACCCCGAACACCAGAGTGCGATCCAAGCCAAGGGGAAACAGAGAAGGGGGAGCTTTAAGGGCGACGAGCGAGAAAGGAGGAAGAAGATGAGGCCGACAAATCGACTGGTGAGCCTGTTGACCGTTGCATGGCTGATGCTGTTTGTGGCTGCCGGAGGTCTCGGCACCCCGCCCGCTTGCGCGGATGAGAAGCCAAGACCCAAGGACACGGTGCTCGGCGCAAGGGCGTTCGACATCAACATCATCGACCCGAGCGCGGGGACGGGCTACCACCTGTGGGCGAACATCGACACCTTAATGGAGCCGCTGATGCGCATGGAGCCCGTGGGGCCCAAGATGGGACCCGGTGCCGCGCAGTCCTGGAAGATCTCCGAAGACGGGCTGACGTGGACATTCACGCTGCGAAAGGGGATCCTGTTTCACAACGGCGACAGGATGACGGCAGAGGATGTCAAGTTCGGTGCGGAAAGATGCATGCGCCCCGAGATGAACAACGTGACCGGCGGCACACTCAAGCGCATGCTGGACAGGATCGAAGTGGTGGACGACCTCACCGTCCGTTTCGTTACCAATAAGCCCTGGCCCGATCTTCCGGCGAGCCTCATCAACGGGGCGGTGCCCGTGCCCAAAGGCCACGTGGAAAAGGTCGGGGACGAGGAGTTCTCCAAGCATCCTGTCAGCGCCGGACCCTTCAAGGTTGTGGAGTACGTACCCCTGCAGCACATAAAGTACGAGGGCTTCGAGGACCACTACGCCAGGGTGCCGTACGTAAAAACCGTTATCTTGAAGACGATCCCCGAGCTCACCACAAGGCTCGCCATGCTCAAGACGGGTGAGGCGGATATCATCGACGCCGTATCGCCTGCCTTGATCCCCCAGGTGGAGCAGATCCCCGGGTGCAAGGTCATTTCGGGACCGACCACCATTGCGGTGAACATCGCGTGCTTCGACGCCATGGAAGCCGGCTCCCCCCAGTCCGACAAGAGGGTGCGCCAGGCCCTGAACTACGCCATCGACCGGGAGACGATCATCAAGCAGCTCTTTGCCGGCAAGGGAGTGCCCCTTGGAAGTTGGCTGGCCAAGACGGTCCACGGGTCCGACCCGGACCTTCCCTCCTTTCCCTATGACCCCGAAAGGGCAAAGAAGCTGCTCGCCGAAGCCGGGTACCCGAACGGGTTCGAGACCGAGGTCTACACCTATGAATCCTCGTCCTGCCCCAGGCTGCCCGAGCTCACCGAGGTGGTGACAGGATACTGGGCCAAGGTTGGGGTCAAGGCGAAACTGACCATGATGGAGCTTGGCACCTATTACGGCAGATGGGGGAAACACCAGCTCGACAATCTCGGCATACTTTCCATGGCCATGTCCCCCTTCGCCCACCCCGTGCGCATGCACAATTACACCGGCGCCACCCACTCCTACTTTTCGAACGCCGAGCTCGACAAAGTCCTGGACGAACAGGAGAGCGAGATGAATCCCCAAGAAAGGCAATTGCTGTTCAACAGGATGATGGGAATACTTCGAGAGGAATGCAGCCACATCTACGTGATAAATCCCTACTTCAACCTGGCCGCGGGTCCGAGGGTCAAGCAGTGGCGCGTCGTAGACGGTTTGCCCTACATCGCCGGCCTGTACACCCTCAAGCTGGAGCCGTGAGAAAGGGCAAGGTGGGGTGAAGTCTCCGGAAACGGAGGGCGGATTCCATGGACAATTGGGACGGAAGGAGACGAGGTGATGAACGGCAAGAGCGGGTGGTTCCTTTCCAAAGGCTTGATCACGGCACTAGCGGTACTTATGGGCATGGCGCTGCATGCGTGGGCGGGGTCGACGGACAAACCGAAATACGGGGGTGTCCTTATCCAGAGCCAGTCCGTGGAACCCATAACCTTCGACGAGGCCGATGGCCATCAGGGGCTGGCCCCGACGCTGTTTTTTACCAACGAAGACCTGACCACGGGGGACTGGGCAAAGGGACCTACCGGAACGGGCGAAATAAGCTGGCTCTATTCCGACATGCCTCCCATGGACTTCGTTGTGGGCGCTCTGGCCGAAAGCTGGCGGATAGTCGATGACACGACCTTTGTGTTCCACATCCGCAAGGGTGTTCACTGGCACGACAAGCCCCCGGTCAACGGGCGGGAGATGACCGCCGAGGACGTGGAGTTCTCCTTGAGAAGGCTGTTCTTCGAAAGCCCCAAGTGTTACAACGGCATCAACTACGGCAAGCACATAGAATCCTTGGAAGTGTCGGACAAATGGAATGTGGTAGTCAAGGTGGCCCCGGGGCAACTCGAGCCCATATTCGGGTTCATGGCCCAGCACTCGACCATCATCCCCCCCGAGGTGGTCAAGGAGCATGGAAACATGAAGGACTGGCGAAATGCCTGCGGTACCGGTCCCTTCATGCTGACAGATTATGTTCCCGGAAATTCCGTGACCTTTGTCCGGAATCCCAACTACTGGAAAAAAGACCCTTTGCATCCGGAAAACCGGCTCCCTTATCTGGACGGGGTCAAATGGTTCATCATACCGGACCTCTCCACCCAGTTCGCGGCCCTGCGCACGGCGAAGATCGACTGGCTGCCCGCAGTCACATGGGAGGATGGGGCCAGCCTGCTCAAGACCAACCCGGGGCTCAAACAAATCAAATACAACAGGGCCCACGGGGATGCCTTACATCTGAGGGTCAATGACCCCACGCTTGCCTTCTATCACAAGAAGGTCAGGCAGGCCTTGGCCATGGCCGTGGATCAGAAGCTCATAGCCGACACCTACCACGGGGGCAACGCCGTGCTGCGCACCCATCCCTTTGCGCCCCTTCCCGAATACAAGCACATGTGGATCCCCCACGAGGAGCTCCCCAAGATCGTGCAGGAGCAGTTCGAGTATCATCCTGAAAAGGCGAAACAGCTTCTTGCCGAGGCGGGGTATCCCAACGGATTCAAGACCAGCGTGCTGTGTTACAAAACCCATGTGGACATATTGTCCATGGTCAAGGACTTCTGGAAAAAGGTCGGTGTGGAGCTGGAACTGGACGTGAAGGAATACGCCGCTTACACGTCTCTGGGTTTTGAACGAAAGTACGAAGCCTACTGCTATCCGACGACCAGCGGTCAGTTTCCTTTCCGGTTTTTCCACACCATGCCCAAGAACCCTTACAACTTCTGCGTGGTGGATGATCCGCTGGCCAACAAGGCGTACGAGGAGATCGCGGCAGCCTGGCCCGATGAAGCCAAACGGGGCCGGATCCTGAAAGAGCTCACGCCCCATCTGCTCGAGGAAGGCTACATCCTCCAGTTGCCGTCCCCCGACTACTACAACTTCTGGCAGCCGTGGCTCAAGGGGTACACCGGCGAGACCACGGTGGGCAGAAAAGAATACGGATGGCCCATGTACGTCTGGGTGGACCAGAATCTGAAGGAAGAAAGGGCCGGGAAGAGGTAGCCGGTTTTGGGGAATCGGACCCTGCCGGTTTTCAGTCGGAGGGTCCGGTGCGTTCCCGAACTGGGCTGCGGAAAGCAGCCTCAGGCTCTCATCCCGAGGTTTCCCTTGGGTTTTTTCTATTGGGGGGCATAGCCGGAACGGTCGTTTCGTCAACCCTGATCACCGTTGCGGGCACGTTGGACAGCGGGTGCAATACCGACCTTTTGATGGGCGGTGCCCACCTGCGAAGATCTCAACTCAGAGGAGGCGACCCTCCCCTGCCAAGGCATGCCGGCCGCCTTGCGGGGGCGCTCGGCGCCTGCGTCCGGGCCTCTGGACCCTCGAACACGTAACGGCCGCGCTGGACTCTCACCTCGGGAGGATTTTCCTCCTTGGCAAAAAGATCGTACCCTTCTTTCAGATTCAGCCAGAAGGAACGCCATCGGGACTTGCCGTGGCGCTTCATGTTCCGTTCGGTCATATAGAACGGAAAGATCTGCACCTGGAAACAGGGTTGCCCCTTGCGAAGGGCCCCATCGGCCAGAGCGTAGATCTCCTCCATTTGCCTGTCGGTCATCGCGAAGCATCCCTTGGAAAAGCAGTCCCCGTGAATCATCAGACCGCTTCCCGTTCTTCCCCTGGCCAGATCGAGCTCGTTGGGATACCCTATGTCTATGGCGAGGTGGAAGCGGCTGTCGGGCTTCAACTGAGAGGGGGTCACGTAATAGAACCCTTCCGGGCTCTTGCGATCTCCTTCCCGCTCTTTGGGCCCGGGTTCCCTGGAGCTGTCACAGACAAAATAGGATTCGAACAGCTTGAAGGTCTCCCCCGACCGCATCCAGACTTCCAGTTCACCTTCTTCTTTGAAGATGCGAATGAGAATGGGAAGGCCGTATTGCAGGCCCTTACGGCGCAGTTTTGCGGTAAGCGCCGGCCGCACCGCCGTCACGCAATTGATCGAATGAAGCGTTGCGGGAACCTCTCCGGCGAAAAGGCAGGCTGGGCCTGGGAACACACTTGCCGCCGTCATCCCGAAAAAGGTGAACACAAACAGGTACGGCAGAAGGGAACCTTGCCCCCTCCCACAGGGTCTGCCGGGTGTGAAAAAAAAAGGGCGCATGGGAAGATCCAGCGTGTGCCGGTTGGAGTCTCCGTTTGACGGCCTTTCGGGCAAGCCGTCGAAGACACACTGCCCCCTCTCTTCGACCGGCCTTCCATCCCGGGCCCCTGACCTTGGACGGTCTCCATAGACCAGTCGTGGGACTTTTTCAAGCGGCGTGGTGCCATATTTGGCCTTGATCGTCGTTCCGGCCACATTCGAGCAAATGCGGATCAATGTCTTTTTGGTGGGCAGTGCCCACCCTACGAAAGCCTCAATTCCGGCGCGGAGGCCAAGCATGCGGGAACGTGGTCTCCCCGCGTGATGCCGGCAGAAAATGAGACCCATCTGACCGGAACGACGATCAAGGCCCCATGTTTCAAGGGCGGCGTGCTGCCCAGGTTGCGGGACAGACCGTAATGAGGGTCCAACCCCACGGCCCTGCCGCCTTCACACCGTGCGGTTCGTGGCAGGGTACCTGTGGAGAAAGGGAGGGAATCCGCACGGCGGCACGCGGGGTCCTATCCTATCATGTCCATCAGGGTCCCCAGCATTTCGTCCCGTGTTTCGATCACCCTGAGGTTGGCTTCATACCCCCGGCAAGTTGGTATCGTCTGCACCATCTCTTCGGCCAGGTCCACGTTGGAAAGCTGCCTTTCGATCCTCTTTCCATCCATGGATTCCACTACCGTGGGGCCGGGGGTCGGGACCCGGTCCACATGGGCCTGAACGCCCTGCGGCCCCGATGCTTCCAGGACGGTGCGACTCTTCTTGAAAGCCTCGCTCTGGGCGTTGGCCACGTTGTTTCCGGTGACGCCCAGCTTGGTACCGAAAGCCTCCAGGGCCGACAGGTTTGCCCAGATGTCCGAAATCATGGCGTGCCTCCTTGCGAAGGGTTCTTCGGCCAATGGTTTGTTTGTCCACGCGCGGTCCGTCTGTTGCATTACGTCTCTTATCGGTAGTTTGGACAAAGAGCTTCAATCGCATTCGGTCCCCCCCGCCGGCCCCAAGTGCAGCGCAGCCCCTCATCACACATTCCCGGCAGTGACGCTCCGGGGGCTGTGGTGGATGCCGGCGCGAACGTGAAAACCGTCGGTGCAGGCCCAGACCCCCTCAAAACATCTCCTTCACGTAGAAAAAGAGCATCACGCCGGCCACCCCCATCTTCAGGACGGTCGCCGCCAGGTTTCCCACAAGAGTGCCCAGGCCGGCACGAAGGGCCTCGTCGCCCGTCCTGCCGGCATAAAGCTCCCCTGCCATCGCCCCCAGAAAGCAGCCTATGAACAGACCGAAAGGAGGAAAGACGAAGAGCCCCACGATCATCCCGACCACGGACCCCCACGCGCCCCGTCTGGAGGCACCGTATCGCCGGGCGCCCGCCGCGGGAAGGGCATAGTCCAGGAAAAGGACGAGCGCCGTGACGCCTCCCATCACCGTCAGAAACAAGGGGCTGAAAGGTTTCCAATGCTTGGCGTACGAAAGGACGAGAAGCGCCACAAAGCCCAGAGGGGGCCCTGGGACCACCGGCAGGATGCACCCCACCACACCCGCCGCTGCGAGAACGAGACCTGCTATGGTGAGGGCCGTTGTCAAGGCGCCGCTTCCCCGCAATGAAAAAACACCTTCCTGAAGCATGCGGGGGTTGCGCGATGATCATCGAGCGCCCCACACATCCATCACACATCCAATGTACCTCAGACTCTCCTTTTTCACCATGGCATGCAGCGGCCCTTCCGCCGGCTGCTTAGGAACGAGCACCTCCTTGCATTCCCGGAAAAAAGCGAACCGGTCCCGTGCAGTCGGCAGCCCGGGCTGGACCGGGCTGCGACGGCCCGCTGCGGTGTTTTCGCTTGCCTGCACAAGGAGATTGAGGTAGCTTCATCACCGTTGCGCCTTTGTGGGAAACCCCTTGCAGGGCTCCGCCCCTTGTGAGGGTGCTTTGGGTAGTCACGGCCCGCCACGGTCAGGACCGGATGCCGTGCAAGCGCACCGGGGAGGGCATATTCCCGCCCCTGTGGGGATTTGAAGTGAGAATGTCTCTGCACCGTGAGAGACGGGGCCTTTCCATTGCAGCGGTGCTTGCGGCACTTCTGCTTGCTTCAAGCTGCGGTGCGCTTTGGGCTGTGGAGCCTGCGGGGCCTTTTGACAAGGACAAGGTCAACCAAGACATCCTGAAGGGGATCGGTTTTCTTTACAACGACCAGTTCGATGAAGCCGAGACGCTTTTCGGTGAACTGACGACCGTATCTCCCGAGGAGCCCGCGTGCTTTTTTTACCACGCCATGGTGAGCTGGTCCCTGCTGGCAGAAGGTTTCTGGTCGGCAGCCGACGTGGAGGAATTCAGAAGGCGGATCGACCTGGCCATCGGGGTTGCACAAAAGCGCGTCGATTCGGGCCATGCCCGTGCTTTCGACTACTTCTACCTGGGAGGGGCACTGGGTTTCAAGGGAAGGTTCGAACTGATGCACAGCAACTGGTTCGCCTCCCTGCGCCTGGCCACGGCAGCCATAGAGGCCCTCAGGGCCTGTCTCAGGATCGACCCCGGCAACAAGGACGTTCTGCTGGGACTCGGTATTTACGACTATTACACCGCACGCCTTTCCGGGGTTCTGAGGTTCCTCTCCCTGCTCTTTTTCCGGACCGCGGACAAGGAAGAAGGCCTCAGAAAACTGCACACCGCGGCGAGTGAGGCCGTCTTTTCCTCCCCGGAGGCAAAGAGCATGCTCGCGCACGTCTATCTATTCCTCGAACAGGATTATCAGAAGGCGCTGCCCTTTTGCGAGGAACTGGCAAGGCAGTATCCGGACAACGCCCGTCACATGGTCTTGCTGGGAGTCACGTACATGCGGTTGGGGATGGACGAGCTATACCAACGCACGCTGCGCGAGCTGCAACGACGAAGCCTCGAGGCCTCTTCACCAAAGACGGCGCTCAAGTGGCACAGGCGTGCCCTTTACCTGGAGTCGGTTCGCGATCTGTACGAAAAACACTACGCCCAGGCCCGGTCTAAGTGTATGCGCATACTGGACCAGCAGGATCCCGCAAACGACCCGGCCATGGTGGCGTGGGCCATCATGAAGATAGGAACAAGCCACGACCTGGAGGGTGACCGAGAACAAGCCGTCGATTACTACCGGCGCGTATTGAACATGGAGAACGGAGCAGGTGCGCAGTTCCTGGCAAAGAAGTACTTGGACACGGCCCCTACGCAGAGCGATCCCTTTGTCCTTTACTGACCCCGAAAGCTCCGCCACCGGGGCAAGAAAACCGCTCGTGTGGATGGCCCTGGCTCTCTTTTTGTTGCTTCCAACGGGTTGTGTCCGAACGGTCCTGCAACTTTCGGACAACCTGATCCCCAATCTCGCCCAGGCCCTTTTCGAGGAATGCGACACCGTGCTGGCAAAACAGTCCCTTCCTGCGAACCTGAAGATACTGGAAGGTGTGGTCAAGAGCGACCCGGAAAACCGCCGGGTGCTTACCGGCTTGTGCGCAGGATTCACCGGTTACGCCATGCTTTTCGTGGAGGATGAGGACCCGTCCCGGGCATCGGGCCTGTATTTGCGGGCCAGGGCCTATGGGGTGAGGGCCCTGGGCAAGGGGGCGGGTCGGCTTGGGGACCCGGCTCTTTCGGCGGAAGATTACCGTAAGATCTCGGAAGGCTTGGAAAGGGCAGATACCGAAGCGTTGTTCTGGACCTGCCTGGCCTGGAACGGGTGGATCCATCTGAACCTCGACAAACCGGATGCACTGGCACAATTGCCGGGAGCCGAGGCCTGTCTTGAGAGGATTCTGGAAATCGAGCCGGGGTTTTTCTACGGCACGCCGTACATCCTCAAGGCGACGCTGCTGGCGGCAAGACCCGCCATGCTCAGCGGCGATGCGGCCAGGGCCGGGGAGTTCTTCACAAAAGCAGCGGCTTGGGGCCGGGAAGGGTTTCTCCTTGTCGACTACCATGTGGCAAAGTACTACGCGGTGAGGGTGCAGGACAAACAGATGTTTCTCGACGCCCTCGACCGCATTGCCAACACCCCTGCCGACCGGCTCAAAGGGGCCTGCCTGATCAACGCGGTGGTCAAGGAAAAGGCAAAACGCCTGAAGGAGATGTCGGAAGACCTTTTCATTTAGGGCTCCGCGTTACGTTCACGTGTTCAAATGCCGCTGTGCCACCATGGGAAGGCGCCGGGGTAAGCAACGGGCGGGCCGTTTGACGGCCTTGTCGTCGCCCTTATCTTGTTGTTCATCCAAACGGGCTGCAGCCTCCTCAAACAGCGTGCCGATTGCTGAGAAAACCGCCGCCCTGCCTCGTCGGGGCAAGCGGATGGAGTTTCCAGACACGCTCTCAGGAGATCACAGTGTTCAACAAGCCATCAACGGGGGTCTTTGGAGGGGTTCTGGGCCTGTCACTGGGCCTGCTCATCGGTTTGCACGCCATGGTGCCTGACGGCGCCCGGGCGGATTCACCCTATCTCATCAAATTCGCCACGGTGGCGCCGGAAGGATCCACCTGGATAAAACACCTGCGAACCCTGGACGCGGAACTCAGGTCGCAAAGTCGGCAGCGGCTCGGCTTCCGAATCTACGCCGGGGGTGTCGCCGGAGACGAGCTCGACGTGCTCAGGAAGATGCGGCACGGCCAGATTCATTGTGCCGCGTTCTCGGGGGTGGGGTTCGGGCAGGTACTGCCCATGGTCAGGGTGCTCGACCTGCCCTTTCTTTTCCGTGATGACGCCGAGGCGGAACGCGTCCACGGCCGGATGTTTTCCTTTTTCGCCGACGCTTTCAGGAACAAGGGCTTCGAGCTGCTGGCCTGGGCGGAAGTGGGCAATGTGCACCTTTTCTCGAAAAAACCGATCCGTCGTGTCCAGGACCTTGCGGGATTGAAGGTATGGAGCTGGTCCGGGGACCCCATTGCCGCGGAAACCTTCGCCGCCATGGGGGTGAACCCCATCCCCCTACCTGTCACCGATGTCACCACGGCCCTGAACACGGGCATGGTGGACACGGTCTATGCCCCCCCCTTGGGCGCCATGGCCCTCCAGTGGCACGCTTCCACGGCCGCCATGACCGAGCTGCCCCTGGTGCACTCCACCGGCGCCGTGTTGATTGCATCGGATTACTACAGGAAGCTGCCCCCTGACCTTGGGAACTTGCTGTCCACTAGCTTCCCAAAGGCCATGGAGGCGCTTACGTCCGAATTGAGGAGGCAGAGTCGGGAAACCGTGGAGCTTCTCACCAAGGGGGGGCTCACCATAACTCCCATGCCCCAGGGGTCCGACCTGGAGGCATTTTACGCCGTTCACGCGCGCGTCGCACGCAAGCTTGCGGGAGTCGTCTATCCCCAGGAAGTCCTGGATCGAGTGTACGCTGTTTTGAACCGGCAGAGATGAAAGAAGGGCAGGCACGTCCCGGTCCCACGCAATGAAGCGTCTGAAAAGGCTCGACAATACCATCGCCCGGCTGGAGCGGTGGCTCGTTGTGGCCCTTCTGGGCCTCATGGTGCTTTTCACCTTCACCCAGGTGGTGCTGAGGGGTTTGTACACACACGGGAACCTTCAGTGGGCCAATGCCCTGATGGGGCATCTGGCATGGTCGGAACCCATGGTGCGGCTCTTCGTATTGTGGATCGTCTTTCTGGGCGCCTCTCTTATTACCGGTGAAGACAAGCACATCAAGATAGATCTGCTTTCAAGCCTGCTCCCTTCCCGGTGGCTTGCCCTTTTCAACCTCGTCCTGTCCGCGGCCTGTGCGCTGATTTGCGCGGTGATGTTCACGGTCTGCCTCGACTACATCAGGGCCGAAATGCAGTTCGGAGGGGCTATGTTCCTGGGAGTACCATACTGGGTCGGTCAGTCGATTCTTCCCGTGGGTTTCTTTCTGCTGCTTTTTCGTTTTGTGGTCAGGGGGCTTGAGCAGACCGTGCGTATGACCCGAAACGCCCCACCATAGAGTCAAGGCAACGGATTCAAATGATCGTTCTCGCGCTTATCCTTCTCATCGCCCTCATCCTCTTGGGGCTGCCCCTTTTTGCGGGGATCCTGGCCGCGGCCATGCTGGGGCTCCATGTGAGCGGGGTGGATTTCGCAGTCATCCCCATAGAGATCTTTCGTCTTGCCAACGCACCGGTTCTCCTGGCCATCCCCCTTTTCACCTTCGCGGGATACCTCCTGTCCACGGGGAACACATCTGCCAGGCTCGTGCGTTTTTCGAGGAGTCTGCTCGGGGGGCTCCCGGGTGGTCTGGGAGTGGTCGCCCTCGTTTGCTGCGCCTTTTTCACCGCCATCACGGGCGCCACGGGGATCACGATCGTGGCGCTGGGGGGGCTCCTTTTTCCCGCCCTTGTCTCCGAGAAATACGACGAGGACTTCTCGCTGGGCCTGATGACGGTTTCGGGAAGCCTGGGCATACACTTTCCCCCAAGCCTTCCCATCATCTTGTATGGTTTTGTATCGGGCGTGAGCATTGAGAGGCTTTTCGCCGCGGGCCTGCTCCCGGGGATTGTCATGTTGGCGGCGCCTTGTCTGTTTTCCGTTTATTCGGGGTTGCGGTGGAACATTGCGAGACCCCCTTTTTCACCGGGGGAGTTCCTCGCGGCCTTGCGGGGAGCCGCCTGGGAGCTTCCCATACCCATCTTCATTCTGGCCGGGATCTACACGGGGTTCAGCACCGCCACCGAAGCGGCGGCCCTCACTGTTGTGTACGTCCTTCTCATCAAGGTGCTGGTCTATCACGAGCTCAACGTGACCAAGGACCTGCCCGGCATCATGACCGAAAGCGTGAAGATGGTGGGCGGCATCATGATCATTCTCGGTGCGGCCCTGGGTTTCACCAACTATCTTGTAGACGCGTTCATTCCCATGAAGATCCTCGATTTCATGGAGACCCTCATCGAAAGCAAGATAGGTTTCCTCATCGTGCTCAACGGCTTCTTGATCCTTGTGGGGTGCATGATGGACATCTTCAGCGCGATACTCGTGGTGGTGCCGCTCATCGCCCCCCTGGCGAATCGCTTCGGGATCGACCCGGTGCACCTCGGGGTGATCTTTCTCGCCAATCTGGCCATCGGATACAACACACCGCCGGTGGGTCTGAGTCTTTTCATTGCCAGTTCACGATTCGAAAGACCAGTGGTTCGGCTGTACAAGGCGACCCTGCCCTTTCTGATCCTGCTGGTCCTCACCCTGTTTCTCATAACATACTGGCCCGCCCTGAGCCTTTGGCTGCCGGGCACACTGGGTCTGTAGTCAGGACAACCTTGTCATGAAAAGGGAAGGTCACATTTGGTTCCTGGAACTGAAGCAGTATGTTGAAACCTGCCGTCTGCGTCGCCCGATTCCATCCATCCGGGATTTGAGTCCTGTGGAGGCGGCGAGAAGCCGGATTGTGGGTGGGTCCTTATTTGGATGGCTCAGAGGCCATGGTCAGGAATTGCTTCAGGCGAGAAAGGGGCGGCACAGGCAGCTCAACGTCGAGCCCGATCCTTACATCGTGTTCACGTCCAACATGTCGGGCCTCGTGGCGGCTAAAGACATTTTTGCCCAAGTACCGACCGCCGCGGTTTGTCTGCGCGAGGACGAATACCGCCGCTGGTTGTGCGAAAACGGGGAAGACGGCTTCAGATGGCACCTGCATGCGTGGTCGTTTTTTCCCCCCATAGCTCAGCCCGAGTTCATCGAGAAGGCACAGGCCCACCATCCGCTGACACAAGGCGCCTATTACTGGCAGCAGTGCGAGGGGGCCATGCTTGCCGATGCGGTGGGCAGGGGCGGGGACCATCTGTGGCAGTGGGATGGTGACAAGGCCCGCCTCTTGCGCCGATTGCTTGCCGGATGGATCCTCAACGGGCCGCACGGCCCCGCGCACAGGTGGTGAAGCCCCCACTGCACGATGTGGTGTTGCCGGCGATTTTGATTTTTCAGAAGGTCCCCGATAACGTGAAAACCATGGAGATCACCTGCTCACTTTTCCATTTCCAGCTCGAATATCAAGCGGCGCTCGCTGGTCCTGAAATCCGCGATCTTGCCTCCAAACGCCGAGACCGCAACGTTCTGATAAGCGGCAAGCTTGACGCACTTTCGTGAGCACAGTTCCTTGTTTTCGAATTCGTGCTCGCACCCTCTGCAAGGGCTCCTCATTTCTTGCCTCCCCTGTTCGTTTCTCAATGCGGCGGCGAGGTGCCGACGGCAGGACGATTGCAGATCGGGGCAGACCTTCCGACCTGCAAGACCGGCAGAACAGACGAAAGTAACGTGCCTATTCCTATACACTTTTTGCGAGTCGATGGCAAGCTTTTTGTTGGGCCGGTGCGCGGGTTTGCTTTCCATGGGGCGTCCGGTGGAGGGCGATGGGGCAGTGTATGGCTCCCAGGCAGACGAGGTAGCAGCGCGCAGGTTAGGGACGAGGGCCTCCAAGATGCCGGGACTTGCGATGGGGACGGACTGGTCGTTGGGACGCCGGACGCCTGAACGAGTCTCACCCCCCCCCGTTCCCTGTCACCTGACAGGCGGGCGTGGGGTAGTGGAGCGGTCCTGACGGGTCGTTGTTGACAAGACAGGATTGTTTCTTAAATTACGCCCTGAAAATCCTGATCGAGAAGCATGATAACAGGGTTGACGCCAGGTGTTCAAGCGACGGTTACCTGGGTTGGTGAAGACAAGGGTAAAAGAGGGCTGATGTTCAGCCGCTGGGCCTGCGATACGGGAGGCGATTCACCCGAAGATCCTCCTGAAGGCGGGCCGCAAACCTATAACACTGTGAAAGGAGGAAGGTATCATGGCGGGAAACGTGACGACCCCGACGCACAGGCAGCAATTCGTATGGGTAAAGGACAAGGCTGGAAACGAGTACGCATGCCCAGTGGACGTGTTGAAAAAACCCGATCAACTCACCGCTGATGAGAAGAAGAACTGCATCAACGATGCGTCCGTGCACCAGCCCAGCGCGGGGGGTTGATACCTGGTGTCGGACAACGCCTTTGGCAAGGCCGGGGCAGGGACCGTGTAACAGGTGGTCCCTCGATGGCTATTCCAAAGGGATTGTGTCGGCAAGTCTTTAAGCACGAGGGGGGGGGTGAGCGGTCAGGACGCACCGTCCTCCCCCTTTTTCTTATCCGGTAAGGATCCCCACCAATACGGGAATGCCTGCGCCTTGCGGCGGGCTCCGTGCGCCTGCGAGCAGACGCACGGAGCAGGCGCGTCTGGCCTGCTTTGCGGCGTGGGTGCGGGCAAGATGCCTGCACTCCCGAGAAAGCTGACAGAATCGTGGATATCCTTCGCCTGTCGGCCTACATTAGAGGCAATGCGCTCTGGCCCGAACGATGATCGAACCTTATTGCGGATTTCTGCGTCTCCGGCAAGTGGGTGAAATGCCAAGCCATCTCCCGGCACTTCAAATCGCCGGTCAGGGGCACAGAACTTCAGAGATGCTTCACCGGGAAGGGGCCTGTTCCGTCAACGTGGCAGGGTCGGTGGCCAGGGACTCGCAGAGCCGTTTGGATATGACGAAGGTCCAGGGACCGACCTTGCCATCGAGTTCCGAGGCTTCCCGGGCCCACTGCTCAGGGGTCTTGCCCTCCATGGTGCGTTCGGCTTGCTCGCCTGGGGAGTCGGCATCGCTGCCCGCCTCCGTCTCTTTCTCCGGCCCTTCCTCCGCAGGGGCGTCGTACGTCACCTTCACTCTCACAAGACAGGTCTTTTCCTCCGGGTCCTCGAACGGAAAGAGACGGTAGACCACTCCGCTGAAGAGGCGATACTCGATCCAGGGCCCTGCCGTTTCCTTTGCCGATGCGTCCTTGCCCGCCACGTCCTCCAGTACCAGGGGATTCAGGGCCCCCGCGGTTTTCCGCGCCTCCGATTCCTTCAACTTCATCCCCTCCGGAAAGGCCACCGGCAGGAACTCCTTGCCCTTTTCCGGTCTCTCCAGGACATAAGCCGGAGGCGCTGCCGCCTCACCGCCCGCTGCCACACGCACCACATCGGCCGGCGGAACATCGAAAAGGGTCTTTTGGAGCCAGTCTTTCGGCATCTTGCCCAGGTCCTCGAAGTGCTGGTCCACCAGGTAGACTGTCTTCCCCCGGGCCTCCATGACGTACTGGCCCTCGGGATACCCGTAGGCATCCTCCCTTTTTCTCGTCTTTCCCGCCAGGAGTTGTGCCAGGGGTTTTTCCGCCTGGTCTCTCAACACGAAAAGGGTCCCTTTTTCGTCCGGTCCGGCCTTCGGGTCGTCGGGGCTTTTCAAGGCGAGCCGTGAGAGGCTGCCGTCGCCGGCGGCAAAGGTCCTTCCGATCTTCAGGTCGCCGAGCCTGCGCAAAAAGCGGGCGATCTTGTCGAAGTCCGCCGGATAGTCGAACCTCTCCCTGACGGTCCACCGGCCTTCTTTGCGGGCAAGGTGGACCGAGGCTCCCGCATGGGAGACGGCGATGGATTCCACGGCGTTGATATCCAGCCCCTCCAGCAGCCGCTTTCCCAGCCCGAGGTCGGCAGGGGGCTTGGAGGCCATCCGGACCACCACCAGGCCCGCGCCCGCAACCAAGGCCACGGCAACAAGGACCAGCAACGTTCTCGTCTTCATGGTCGGTGCGTCCTCCTTTGCCTGTAAAACGCGAAACCGATACCCGCCAGGCAGACCACGAGAGGCATCAAGAAGATGTTCACGAACTTAAGCCTGGTTCCCAACCTCTCGATGTCGGACCGCAGGTTCCTGCGCACCTGTTTGAGCTCGCGATTGATTTTCAGCCTCTCTTCCTTGAATCGGGCGATTTCCTTTTGCTGCTCGGGGCTTATGATGAGTTTTTGGGAGGCGTCCTTTTGCTGTTCCAGTTCCCGCAGCCGTTGATTGGTCTCCTCACTTCTTTGCACGAGCTCTTTTTCCTTTTCGAGCCAGCGGTCCTGGGCCCTTTGCTGGAGCTCCATCACACGCGTGAAGGGCCTTTCGAATTTTCCCCGGGACCGGATGCCTACGAGGGCCTGTCCCCCCGTGAGCAGTTCACACCCGTTGAGAAGGAAATTCAGGTTGTCGTTGAACACCTTGGCTATGGCAAAGCCGAGGAAGTTCTGCCTGCGCACGCAGAAAGGATCCGCGAGCATGTCCGCATCGCCCGCCACCACCACCGTGACGGGGTTTTCTCCTTCCTTGAGGTGCCCGGCCGCAGCTTCCTTTTTCGATTCGCGATTTCCTTCTTGGGGCTTGTCTGCTACGGGCTCCTTGGGCGGGCCTTCGGGAAAGGCGGTTTTGAACCGGCCCCGGATCTTGACGGCAATGGGCAGGGCCCTTCCTGCTGACGCAAACTCCGTTCGGATGGCCTGGGCTCCGAAATGCGCCGTGAAAGCGTTGATCAGTGCGGAGTTGGTGCTCGACCAGACAAGCGGCTCCCATTCCAGGGAAAATCCCTCCGTCTTTTCAATGGCCCCGGCCACGGGGAACAGCATGGTTTCCAGCTTGGACGTCATCACATCGCCCTTCTCGATGCTCTCGCCCCTGGCGGAAATCCACATGGCGTTGTCTTCCACCTGGCCCGTTCCCGTGCGCAGACGGGTGGGCTGGTGCATATCGGCAATGGCCCTTCCCTTTGCCATGGAGATGCCCCATGCCGCGAACAGCGTGTCCAGTTGGGAGGAGCCGGGGCCCAGGAAGCGATTCTGTGCAGCGGCGGCGTCCGACACGCACAGGGGGTCCACGAAGACAAGGGCGTTGCCGCCCCTGAGAAGGTACTGGTCCAGCGCGTACTGAAGCTTGGGCTGCATCTCCTTGGGGTGGATCACCAGGAGACAGTCCACAGGACCTTTTAGGGAGTCGGCCGAGGGCTCGATTTCCCGCACCTCGTAGTTTTTCTTGAGCTCGGAAACGAAAAACCAGGGCTCGCCGCTTCCGGGCTGTCCGGGCTGGGGCGGGCCTCCGAAAACGGGCAAGGAGCTTATGATGGCGATGGTTTTCCGGACCGGGCTCTGGAGACGATAGACGATCCGCGAGATCTCGTACTCGAGCAGTTCCTCCATGGCCGGGTCCATGAAGGGAATCGCTTCCTCCTGGTCGGCCGCCACGGCCACCAGGCCGCAATAAAGACGCTCTCCTCCCGGCAGGGAGAGGGGCTGCATGCCGTATTTCTGGGCCCACTCTTCCTCGTCGGAGTCCGGCTTGGGATCGTACAGTTCCACCTTGACGCGTCCCCCTGAAAAGTGCGCGTATTCGGAGAGAAACTCCATGACCCTTTCCGCGTAGGTCTTGATATGGACGGGGATGTCGGGGCGGCTCCGGCTGTAAAACACCTTGAAGGTCACGTCTTCTTTCAGGTCCGACAGGATCTGCCGGGTGCCCTGGGACAGGGAGTATATCTTGTCCTCCGTGGCGTCCCAGCGCACGGCGGCAAAGGAGAAAATGACATTGACGATCACAAGGATCGCCAACAGGACCACCAGACCGGAAGTCGACAGAAGGGTCTTTCCCACATCCCGATGCTTTTTCCCGAGCATGGGTTGTCCTCCTTTAGGAAGCCTTGCGATTTTGCAAAATGACCCCCGTGGCAAAGAGCATGAAAAAGATGAGCGAGAAAAAGTACACAAGATCACGCAGGTCGAGAACGCCCCTCTGGATGGACAGGAAGCGGGTCATGAAGCTGAATCCCGCCACCACTTCCACAAGCCACCTGGGGGCCCACCCTGAAAGGGCATCGGTGACAGGAGGCCAGCCCGCAAGAACCAGGAAGAGGCAAATCACCACGGAGAGGATGAAACTGATGACCTGATTCCGGGTCGTGGCCGATGTCATGCTCCCCACGGCAAGGTAGGCCCCCGCCATGAGAAAGCTGCCCAGGTAGGCGCAGAAGACGGCTCCGAGGTCCGGATTTCCAAGGTACACCACCGTGAGAACCAGGGGAAAGGTGAGCACGAGCGCCACACCCAAAAATATCCACGCGGCCAGGAATTTGCCGCAGATGGCCTCTGTCAGGGTGACGGGAAGGGTGAGGATGAGCTCCAGGGTGCCGATGCGCCTCTCGTCCGCCCACAGGCGCATACCCACGGCAGGCACGAGAAAGAGAAAGATCCACGGGTGCCATTCGAAAAAGGCGCGAAGATCCGCCTGCCCCACCTCGTAGAAGTGGCTGACGGAAAAGGTGAAAAAACCGCACAGGAGCAGAAAGAAAACTATGAACACGTAAGCCACCGGCGAGGCGAAGTAGCCCATCAGCTCCCGCTTGAGGATCGCTTTGGTTCTGCGCAAGCTCATGTCCCCTCCCCCCTCCCACCATGGTCACCGGCCGTTGTCAGGGTGCGAAAGACATCGTCCAACCGGCCCTTTTCCACAGAGAACTGCTCGAGCCGGTACGGCCCTTGAACGAGATGGCGCATGACCCGGTCGGCCAGGGGTCCGGCCGGGGCAGAGGGGTACAGCCTGATGGCGACACCGCTGTGATGGTCTTCCAGGACCTCCACACGGGCCACCCCCGGGATTGTCTCCATGTCCGGCACCAGTGTGGATGCTTGCGCGCCCTGCAGTTTGACGCACACGGCGCCGCTCACCGCGGATTTGGCCCTGAGGGTTTCGGGGGTATGGTCGGCCACCATGCGGCCCCTGGCGATGACGATGGCCCGTGTGCAGACCGCGTCCACCTCTTCGAGGATGTGGGTGGACAGGATGATCGCCTTGTTGCGCCCCATGTCCCGGATCATGGTACGCACTTCGTGTTTCTGGTTGGGATCCAGACCGTCGGTGGGCTCGTCGAGAATGAGCGCCTGGGGATCGTGAAGGATGCTTTGGGCGAAGCACACCCTTTGCTTGAATCCCTTGGAAAGGGTGTTGACCGTCTGGTGCCGCACATCGCCCAGGAAGCATCTTCCGATGGTCCCTTCCACCCGCGCGGTCTTGTCATGCCCGGTAAATCCCCTGATTTCCGCACAGAAGTCGAGGAAGCCCAGAACGGTCATGTCCGGATAGACCGGTGCGTTTTCAGGCAGGTAGCCGATCCTCTCGCGCACCGCCAGGGGGTTTTCAGCCACGTCAAACCCCTCCACGAGGGCGCTGCCCCCGGTGGCCGGCAGGAAGCCGGTTATCATCCGCATGGTGGTCGTCTTCCCCGAAGCGTTGGGACCCAGGAACCCGAGGACCTCCCCCCTTGCCACCGTGAAGGAAAGATCGTCGACCACCTTCTTCTGCCCAAAAAATTTCGTGAGATGTCTTGCCTCTATCATGGTCCACCTTGCACAGCCGCGCCTGCAGCATGCCCGGAACTCCCGGGCGGCGAGCTCAAGTAAAAACGTTTGGAGCCGTTGTCGAGTGGTCTGGTAAAAAAACAAAAACGCTTTATATTGTCAAGACGTGCCGATCGAGTTTCGACTCCTCACCGTCCCCTGCCCCGACCGGTATCCTTGGCATGGGGGGCCCGTGGGACGGGATTAAAAACTTCACCGGGCCGTCAAAGCCGGCACGTGCGCACGAGCGCCCCCCGGTGGCGGTGCGGCCTTTTACATGCAGCGGACAACATGACACAGCAACCGAAAAGGCAGGGGCGGCGAATCCGCAGGTTCCTGGCCTCCGTAAAACTGACCATCGGTCTTCTCCTCATCCTGGCCGCAACATCCATAGTGGGAACCCTGATCCCCCAGAACGAGTCCCCGGCTGCCTACGTGGAGACTTTCGGCCAGGGCCTGTACAGAGCCATGAGGTTGCTGGGGCTCTTCGATATGTACCACTCATGGTGGTTCCAGGTTCTCCTGGGTCTTCTCACCCTCAACCTCGTCCTCTGTTCGTGGAATCGTCTGCCGGCAGTCTGGAAGATCGTGACGGCAGCCGAACCGGAACGGGAAGCCTCCCACATGGGGGCCGCACCCCTGGACACCTTCTCGCGGCCGTTGCCGCCCGAGGACTTGGAACCCGCTTACCGTCGTCTGCTTTCGAAAAGGTTCCGGCTCTGTCGAAGCGAACGCACCGGGGACGGTTTCACGCTCTACGCGGAAAAGGGGCGCTGGACCCGTCTCGGGGTTTATGTGGTGCATCTCAGCGTGGTCTTCATACTCGTGGGCGGTTTGATCGGGTCCCTTTTCGGATTCAAAGGGTTTACCAACATCCCCGAAGGGGAAAGCGTCACCTCGGCGCGCAGTCGCGACGGAGACCGGATCCTTGACCTGGGGTTCACAATACGGTGCGATGATTTCTCGGTTCAGTTCTACGACTCGGGGATGCCCAAGGAATACCGCTCCACCCTCACGGTGCTGGAAAATGAAAAGGAGCTTTTCACAAAATACGTGATCGTCAACGCCCCCCTTAGGTACAAGGGGATCAACGTGTATCAGTCGAGCTACGGCACCATCCCGCCCCGTGAGGTCGTCCTTCAGTTCCAAGTGCCGGGCAGCCCCATGGCCTACACCGTTCCGGCACCATTGCACCAAAGGCTCTCCATGCCGGAGGCACGTGGGTCCTTCGAGGTGACAGGGTATCGCAGCTCCCTGTCTTTCCGGGGACACCAGTTGGGACCGGCCTTTCTCCTGCGTTTGTACCCGTCCGGAGAAAAGGAGGCGCCCGAGGATGTGATCCTGCCCACGCGCTTCAAGGGCTTTGACAAGATGCGCAAAGGGTATTTCGTGGTATCGGTGCTGGACTACGAGGAGCGTTTTTACACCGGCCTCCAGATCACGCGGGACCCGGGCACCACGGTGGTGTACATAGGATTCGTGATGATTATCCTGGGCTGCTTTGTGACTTTTTTCATGGGGCACCAGCGTCTCCGGGTAAAGATCAGTGCTGCAGGGCGGGGCAGCATGGTCGAGGTGATCGGAGCAACCAACAGAAACCGCCAGGGATTCCAACAGCGGGCCGCCAGGATAAGCCGGCTTCTGGCCGAATCGCTCTGAGGCCCCGGGACCTTCGGAAAGCCGCGAGGCCGAACCTCACACAAGGAGCAACCATGACCAGTTCTTCGGTTCTGTCTGCCGTCACTTTCGTCTTCGCAGGGGCCGCCCTCTTGTACTGGTGTACCTGGATCTTTCGTAACCCTGCCCTTGGCAGGTGCGCCACATGGGTCTCCCTGGCGGCAGTCGCGGCTTGCACGGCGGGCATCGTCCTGAGGTGGGTGGAATCCCACCGCATGGGCATCGGGCGGGCGCCCCTTTCCAACATGTACGAATCCCTCGTTTTCTTTTCGTGGACCATCATGGCGGTCTACCTTGTCATCGAACGGCAGTACCGAACCAAGACTCTGGGGGCCGTGGTCACCCCCCTGGCCTTTCTGGCAATGGCCTACGCCTCCCTTTCCCCGGATGTCAACAGGACCATCCAGCCCCTGATTCCCGCTTTGAAGAGCAACTGGCTCATCGCCCACGTCTTCACGTGCTTTCTCGGCTACGCGGCCTTTGCCGTGGCATTCGGCGCCAGCATCCTGTACCTGCTCAAACGAAAAGACGCTGAAGGTACCGGTTGGGTTCTTTCCCACCTTCCCGATGTCGCCGTTCTGGACGATCTCACCCATCAGACGATCCTGCTCGGGTTTCTCTTCCTGTCCCTGGGCATCATCACCGGAGCGGTGTGGGCCAACTCCGCCTGGGGAAGCTACTGGTCCTGGGATCCCAAGGAAACCTGGTCCCTCATCACCTGGTTCATCTACGCCACCGTCCTGCACACGCGTATGGTGAAAGGGTGGTACGGAAAACGTACGGCCTTTCTCTCCGTCCTGGGGTTTGCGGCCGTTCTGTTCACATACTTCGGCGTCAATCTGCTACCGGGGCTCCACAGCTACGCGCAATAGGCACGTGAAGCCCGGGTCATTGGCCCCTTCGACCGCGCCCTTATTTTCCTTGACAAAAAGAAGCCCAAAAGATAGGAGCTCTTGGCTGTGGAAAGCGCCGTGCGCGAAAGGTATCTTGTTTTGTTCCATGATTTGAGCTGGTTATAGGCCAGCGGCCTTGTGAACCTTAGCAACGTGGAGTTTACATGAGCGGAATGCAAGGAAAGACGCGCAACGGGTCGTCAGGGGGGGAAAAGGGGGTGCCCGGTATGTTTGCTCTCAACCTCTTTCTCTTCCTCGTCGGTCTCTATGCGAGCCTCGTCATAGGGTGGCTCGTGTTTCCCAAGGTTCTCTACTCCCAGAAGGTGCAGCCCCTGGACTTCAACCACGCACTCCACGTGGAGGCGACGGGCGATTGCGAGTCCTGCCACTACTTCAGGGACGACGGGAGTTTTTCCGGCATCCCGAAGCTTGACAACTGCGCCCAGTGCCACGAGGAGATGCTGGGGGATGACCCGGAGGAAGCCAAGCTCGTGGAAGAGCATATCTCCAGGGGTCGGGAGATCCCCTGGCTCGTCCACGCACGGCAGCCGGATTGCGTATTCTTCTCCCACGCGGCCCACGTCAAGAAGGCCGAGATGGAATGCGAGATTTGCCATGGCCCTGTTGGCGAATCCGAACACTCGAGGGTCTATGAGAGAAACCGTCTCACGGGCTACAGCAGGGACATCTGGGGGAAGAACCTCGCGGGGATCAAGAAGAACTCCTGGGATCGCATGAAGATGGATGACTGCGCCGAATGCCATGCGCGGATGAAAGAGGGCGCGAAAGAGGCCTGTTTCGTGTGCCACAAGTGATGTGCTGGCCGCCAATGATCAAGGGGACGAATCGATGAAACTGGACAGAAGGCAGTTCTTGTCTTTCGGGCTGTCGATCGGTGCGGGTATCGGCGTGGGAATAAACCTGACGCCCCTGCCGTGGAAGATCACCGACGATCTCTCCATCTGGACCCAAAACTGGCCCTGGACCCCCGTACCGCCCGATGGAGAAGTCACCCACGCAGAGAGCGTCTGCACCCTTTGTCCTGGCGGCTGCGGCATTTCGGTCCGCAAAATGGGGCGGCGCGCCGTGAAGATAGAGGGGATCAAGGGCTACCCCGTGAACGACGGGGGCGTCTGCATCCTGGGTCTGGCCGGGCTTCAACTCCTGTACGGCCCCACGCGGATTCGGGCACCGCTGCGGCGCACCGGTCGGCGGGGGGAGGGAAGTTTCGAGACCATAACCTGGGAAGAGGCCCTTGCCGAGCTGGCTGACAGGCTCTCGGGTTTGCGGGCAGAGGGTGCGCCCCACTCCGTGGCCTGCATGGTGGGGCGGAAACGGGGAACCGTGCCGGGACTCTTTCGTCGGTTCATGGAAGCCTACGGGTCCCCCAACTGTTTCTGGGAGGCATCGGCCCACGACACGTACGCCCTGACCCTTCGTCTCATGCAGGGTGTGGACGGTGCCCCGGGATTCGATCTGGAACGTTCGGACTACGTACTGAGCTTCGGAAGCGGCCTGGTCGACGGATGGGGGGCCCCGGTACGCATGTTTCGCGCCCACAGCCGGTGGCGCGAGGATCGGGGCAAGGAGAGAACCCGCGTGGTACAGATCGAACCGCGCCTTTCCAACACGGCCGCGAAATCTGACCTCTGGATTCCCATAAACCCCGGAACCGAGGGTGCCCTGGCACTGGGAGTGGCGCACGTCCTTGTCAAAGAGGCGCTCCACAAGGCCGATCTTGTGCGCGATCACGCCTTCGGATTCGAGGACTGGACCCAGGGAGGCGTTACGCAGAAGGGCTTCAAGACGGTGGTGCTGGAAAAGTATGCACCGGCGCGTGTGGCCGAGATCACCGGGGTCGCACCGGATGTCATCGTGCAGACGGCCCGTGCCTTCGCAAAAGCAAGGCATCCCCTCGCGGTCTGCGGGAGAGGGCAGGGCGAAAGACCGCTTGGGCTTCACGAATGCATGGCGGTGCATGCCCTCAACGCCCTGGCGGGAAGCATAAACATTCCGGGAGGTATTGCCTGCGTCCCCGCCGATGGGCAACCCCAATGGGCGGCAGTGGAGCAGGATGAGGCGGCCCGTGCCGGCACGGCGCGTCCGCGGATCGACGGGCCCCGTGAGGGCATTTCCAGTTTAGCCGAACCTCTGGTGCACCGGCTTCCCCAGGCCATCGCGCAAGGCAAGGGGTATCCTGTCCAGGCCCTTCTGGTGGCGGGCGCGAATCCGTTTTTCACCCTTCCCGACACCCGCAAGGCGATCGAAGCCCTCACGAAGATACCGTTCATTGCAAGCTTTGCGTCCCACATGGACGAGACGGCCATGCACGCGGATGTGATCCTGCCCGATCACGCGCCCCTAGAACGTTTGCAGGACGTCCCCACTCCGCCCGGGATGCCTTATCGCATCGTGGGCCTGGCACGCGCCGTGGTGGAGCCGTTGTACAAGACAAGACACACGGGAGATGTCCTCATACAGTTGGCCCAGGCCATGGGGGCAAGCCTGGGCGACGCCTTCCCCTGGGACAGCTACGAGCAGTGTCTCCAGGAAGCCATGGGAGACAATTGGGAGGCCATGCAGGAGAAAGGCTACTGGACAGAAGAGCAACCGGCTGCTCCTTCTTGGAAAGAAGGGTTTTCCACCGCCTCGGGTCGTTTCGAATTCGCCCCGGCTGCCCTGCTCCGTCAAGAACCCATGGCAGCGCTTCCCCAGTACGTCCCCCCGAAAGCGGACCCGGATGCCGACGACTACCCGTTGACACTGATCCCGTGCCAGTCCATGCGCCTTGCCAACGGGGCGGTGGGCGATCCCCCCTTCCTGGTCAAGACGCTGGAAGAAACCGTGCTCAAGGGCAACGATCTCGTTGTGGAGATCCATCCCAAAACCGCCAGGATCTCGGGAGTGCGGGAGGGACAGACCGCCATGCTCTGGACTCCGGTGGGCAAGGCGAAGGTGCGGGTGCATCTGTTCGAGGGCATCATGCCGCGCCTCGTGGGCATGCCAGAGGGTCTGGGGCACACCGCTTACGACGGGTACCTTGCGGGCAAGGGGATCAATTACAATGGGCTCATCCGGCCCGTGGAAGATCCAGTGACGGGTCATGACGTGGCCTGGGGCGTTCGTGCCCGCTTGACGGTGGCTTGACGGTCCTCAAGGAAAAGGTGAGGTTCAGATGAAAGAAGGAAACGCCCACGGCGCAGCCCATAAGCACAAATACGGGATGGTCATCGACCTTGACAAATGTACGGGGTGCGGAGCCTGCATGGTGGCCTGCATGGCCGAGAACAACGTCCCCTTCAGAGAAGATGAAACCGACAAGCTGAAAAGCATCACCTGGATACGGGTCTACAAGCTGACCAACGGACGCCCCTTCCCCCACACGGAACTGTGCTACATCCCCAGGCCGTGCATGCATTGCTCCGGGATAGGAGACAGCGGTCACAGCCCGTGCGTTTCCGTCTGCCCTGCGGTGGCCACCGATTACAGCTACGATACCGGAATCGTGAGCCAGATCTATACCCGTTGCTTCGGCTGCCGGTACTGCATGGCCGCATGCCCGTATCATGCCCGGTATTTCAATTGGTGGGATCCCGTGTGGCCCGAAGGCATGAAAAGATACTTGAGCCCTGATGTTTCGTGCAGGATGCGCGGTGTGGTGGAAAAGTGCAGCTTCTGCTTCCACAGGTACCAGCGGGCCAAGGACAGCGCCTTCCTGGAAGGGCGCGAGGAGTTGGAGGAGCACGAGTACCAGACCGCGTGTACCCAGGCATGCCCCGCGGGAGCCATCACGTTCGGGGACCTGCTCAACCACGACCACCAGGTGTTCAAGCTCAAGGACGATCCGAGGGCCTTCCGGCTTCTGGAGCGTCTCCAGACCAACCCAAAGGTGTACTATCTCTCGAGCAAAGACTGGGTGCGCAGGGCCGCGGACAACTACATTGAAGAAGAAGGAAAGGGAAAAACTGGGGGGCACTGACGCCCTGAGCCTCGGATATCTGTTCCGGCGCGGTGCTTTCCCGGCACCGGACGGGAAGGCCGGATGATCGATGGGATGATCAAGGAGTGGCGCACATGGATTCTTTTTTGATACCGGAAGGAGTGAAACGCGGCCCGTTTTGGCAATTTGCTCTCGGGATCGGCATCGCCGGCATAGTCCTTTTGTGGGGCGTCTACGCCATGTTCCTGTGCTGGTTCAAGGGGCTGAACCAGACCAACATGAACGATTACTACGGGTTTGCCCTGTGGATATGGGCCGACCTGGCGGTGATCGCGTTGGGGGGAGGCGCCTTTTTCACGGGCCTGCTCCGATATGTCATCGGAAAGGACCTTCTGAAGAACATCATCAATTACGCCGTGCTCATCGGGTTCATCTGCTACAGTTCCGCCCTGCTCATCCTGGCCATCGACATCGGGCAGCCGCTTCGGGGCTGGTTCATCTTCTGGCACGCGAACGTCCATTCCATGCTCACCGAGGTGGCCTTCTGCCTGACCTGCTATTTCGCTGTGCTGTCCATCGAGTACCTGCCTCTGGTCCTGGAGAACCGGCAGATCAACAGGGTCCCTTTTTTTCACCATCTGAGCCACAACCTCCACGAAGTCATGGCGGTATTCGCCGCAACGGGGGCGTTCCTGTCGTTTTTCCACCAGGGGTCTCTGGGCGGAGTGCCCGGGGTTTTGTACGGCCGGCCCTTCGGCTATCGGGAGGGGATCTTCATCTGGCCGTGGACGTTCTTCCTGTTCACGTGGTCCGCGGCCGCGTGCGGCCCGTGTTTCACCATCATGATCACCAAGATAACGGAGGCGGTCACGCGAAAGCGCCTCGTCAAGGACGAGGTGATCCATCTCCTTGCCAAGATCTCCGGATGGATGCTGGCGGGCTACGCCGTGGCCAAGATCCTGGACACATGGTACTGGGCCGCTGTGACCGCTCCCAAGGCAGGTTTCACCCTCATGGATTTCTATTCCAACAACCCCTTGTACGGGGTCTGGATCCTCTTTGTGGAAATCGTGCTGGGTGCCGTGGTCCCCGCCCTCATACTCATCACCGACAAGGGCAGGAAGACCAAATGGGCGCTCATCGTGGCCGTGGTGCTGGCCGTGGTGGGGGTCTCGATCAACAGATGGGTCATGGTCTTGCAGGTCATGGCCGCGCCGGTGCTCACGTTCGACTCCTGGCAGATGTATTTCCCGAGCTGGCAAGAAGTGGCCACCACGTTGATTCCCGTGGCTTACGGGTTCATACTGATCGCACTTTCGTACAGGTATTTGCCTGTGTTTCCCCAGGAAAGGGAGCTGAACCCCTAGTGCTTTGTATCAGAACTTCTGTGCACCAATCGACTGTGAATCGAGTGCATTTTGGAAGCAAAGGACGCGAATAATCGTTTTATTGGTCGTAATCGTAATGGGCGGAGCGGTCCCCATACTCGGATAGTTGTTCACCCTTAACGAAGAGGCCATGAATGCAGGCACCCATGGTGCCCTTCAGCCCGGAAAAATCGTTTGGGAATTGGAAATCGACGACCGTCCCTGCGGGACTGATCACGACAACGATCACGAATGGGAATGTCAGAGAACGGATTTGACGGCTCGCTTTGTCATAAAATGGCTGTCAGAATCCATTTGCCCTGTCTATGAAGTTTACTAGCTCGGAGGAAAACCCGCATGTTTCCATTTGCCTTTGAATGGGTCTGGGATATGTCGCACATCGTTTTCATGGGAGGGCTCTGGTACGCCTTGATCATCCTGGGGTTGGGGCTTGGATACGTGTTCGTCAAGTCGGTGGTGGACACCTACAAATCCCCTCCCTCCCACTGAACGCCTGGAGGGGCAAGCTCCGTGCCCCACTGCAGGGCCCTGCGGTTTGCCTCGAGCAGATCCAGGGGCGTTCGTCTTCGCAGCACCTTTTCCACCGACTCCCGCCGGACCAGACCCACCAGAAGGATGACCACCCCCAGCATGCATATGTTGAAACCGAGGGGCCGCCCCGTTTCCTTCACCACCCTGTCGTACATGGGCAGCTCGATCTGCCGGGCATCCATCTTTCTTTCCACCGTCACGAAGCGGCTGTCGGTCAGAATGAGCCCGCCCGGGCGGATGGAAGGGGCATACCGATTGTACGCTTCCTGGGTGAGGGTCACCAGGACATTGGGCTGGATGACCTTGGGGTAGCGGATCGGCTCACTGGAAAGGACCACGTCCGACCTGGTGGCTCCCCCCCGGGCCTCGGGGCCGTAACTCTGGGACTGGACGGCGTTCAATCCCTCGTAAACCGCAGCGGCCTCGGCGTAAAGGATCGACGCCGTTATGACCCCCTGGCCGCCGGCACCTGAAAAAACGAGTCTGCATCGACCCATGGACTACCTCGAGGCCCTTTCGATGAGCTTGGCGTACTCGGAACAGTACTCCGGACGTTCTTCCCGGACAAAGACCCCCCTTTCCACGAGGGCGGGATTTTCCTTCTTGGCCTGTGAACCGACCGGAGTGGTGCCGTCCCGGAGACGTTCCATCATCTCCACTGCGCCGCCGATCTTGCTATACTTCCCGTAGTAGGTGGGACACTGGGTCAGGACCTCCACCACCGAGAACCCCTTGTGGGTTATGGCCTGCTCGAATATCTGCTGCATGGAGGCGGCGTGGTAGGTGGTGGCGCGCGCCACGAAGGTGGCCCCTGCGGCCCGGGCAAGCTCCACCACGTCGAAGGCCTGGTCCACGTTGCCGAAGGGCGCGGTGGCGGCCTTTTCCCCGAACTCCAGAAGCGGGCTGTACTGGCCCCCGGTCATCCCGTACACGTGGTTGTTCATGACAAGGGCCGTGATGTCGATGTTGCGCCTTGCCGCGTGAATGAAATGATTTCCCCCGATGGCCAGGGCGTCCCCGTCTCCCATGGGCACGAGGACATGCAGGTCCGGCCTTGCCATCTTGACGCCTGTGGCAAAGGCCAGTGCCCGTCCGTGCAGGGTGTGGAGGCTGTGGAAGTCCACATAGGTGGAGATCCTCGAGGAGCACCCGATGCCTGAGACCATGACGATGTCGTTTTTGGGAATGCCGAGCTTTTCCAGGGCGCGTATGAGGTTGTTGAGCACGATCCCGTGCCCGCACCCCGGGCACCAGAGATGGGGGAAAAAGCGCTGGCGGATGTAGTCGCGCACGGCCATGACTCACACTCCCCTGCCCCTGATGATGCGAAGGATGTCCCTGATGTGGTCTGGGGTTATGAAGGTCCCGTCGATCCGGTTGGCCAGAAACACCCGATCGGGCCTCTCCACGCACCTTTCCACTTCCGCCAGGATCTGGCCCATGTTCATCTCCACCACCACCACGTAACGGGCCCGGGAGCACCTGTCCCGAACGAGCTCCTGGGGAAAAGGCCACAGGCTCTGGAGTTCCAGCAGCCCCAGCTTCTCCCCCCGGGCGCGTCGACTCTCCACCACGTGCAGGGCCGAACGCGCCGACGATCCGTAGGATACGAGAAGCGTCTCCGCGTCGTCTGTCATGAATTCCTTGTACCGTGTGATCAGGTGGACCCTGTTTTCCAGCTTGTCCACCAGGTGACGGAGAAGGTCGTGGGCCACCTTGGGATGGGTGGAGGGAAATCCCCACATGTCGTGCACCAGCCCCGTGACATTGTAACGGTGGACCCCTCCGAAGTCGGACATGGGAAGGCGCCCGTCCTCCCTGGGAAGATAAGGGTGGTAGTCTGTCCCTTCCTTGACCGACGTTCTCAGGCGCTCCACGAGGGGAAGGTCCCCGGGCTGGGGAAGCAGCAGTTTCTCGCGCATGTGGCCCACCACTTCGTCCAGGAGGAGCACCACGGGGGTCCTATAGGTTTCGGCAAGGTTGAAGGCGTCCACCGTCACGGCGAACAGATCCTGGTGGTTCGATGCGGTCAGGGCGATGATGGAATGGTCTCCGTGGGGGCCCCACCGGGCCTGCATCACATCAGCCTGACTGGGCGCGGTGGGAAGTCCCGTGGAGGGGCCTCCCCGCTGCACACTGACCACGACGCATGGTATTTCGGCCATGATGGCGTAGCCCAGGGCCTCCTGCATGAGGGAAAAGCCCGGCCCCGAGGTGGCGGTCATCACCTTGAGCCCCGTGAGGGACGCACCGATGATGGCGCACAGGGAGGCGATCTCGTCCTCCATCTGGATGAACTTCCTGCCCCGCTGGGGAAGCCGGGCGGCAAGCAGCTCGGCGATTTCGGTGGACGGCGTGATGGGATATCCTGCAAAGAAGCCGAGTCCCGCGTAAAGGGCCGCTTCCACGACCACCTCGTTGCCTTGCACAAAGAGGATGTCCTCACCCATCATGCATCCTTTTTCCGGCGCACTTCGATGGCAAGATCCGGGCACCGCACCTCGCACAGACCACAGGCGTTGCATCCGTCCGGGTCCATCACCACGGCCTTTTCCTGGGAGTCGAGGGCAAGGACCTTTTGGGGGCAAAACGCCACGCAGATGCCGCACCCCTTGCACCACTCTCTCTGGATCGTCACCGGAGGCTCCTGAGCCATGGATACTCCCTTGCAGGTTCCGGGCACCATCAGACGCTCGATGCGTCAAAGCTTAGAAAGACGGAGCGAATATGTCAACGCTTCCGTGGCCCTCATCAACGGTGAATTCGGACTCACCCCGGTTCGGCGACGATCGGGCGTTGCACCTTACGAGGCAAGAAGCAGGATGTGTTCATCAGGGCCCCCTACGTCGAGGCGGAGTTGTCCCCACCCTTTTCCCGTGCCTGCGTGTGGACCTGCAAGGGGGGCGCTGGGCCTTCTTTGGGTACGCCCAGGTAGAGGGTCCGATGGGGGAAGGGGATTTCGATGCCCCGCTCGTCAAAGGCCTTTTTGATGCGACGGTTGAATTCCCTTCCCACGACCCACTGCCTGAACGGCTTGGTGGTGATCCGGGCCCTTATGACAACCGCGGAATCGTCGAATCGGTCCAAACCGAAGATCTCGAGGGGCCCCAGAATGTCCTTGGAGAATTCCGGGTCGTTTTCCATCTCCTGCCCAAGGTCTCGAAGCACCTCCATGACGTTGTCCACGTTTTCCCGGTATGCTACGCCCACGTCGAAAACGTACCTCGAGAAATCCTTGGTCTTGTTGGTGACCGTCTCGATGGTGCTGTTGGGTATGACGTGCACGTCGCCGTGCAGATCGCGCAGCCGTACTGTGCGAAGGCCCACGCTTTCCACCAGGCCCCCCTTGTCTCCCAGAGCTACCCAGTCGCCCACGGACATGACATCCTGAAAGAGGATGAAAAGGCCGTTGATGAGGTCCTTGACAAGGCTCTGGGCTCCGAAACCAACGGCAAGGCCCACGATGCCGGCGCCGGCGAGGATCGGACCTGTGTCCACCCCGACCTGCCCCAGCACGACCACGGAACCGACAAAAATGGCCCCCACGGTCACGATGGTTTTGAGAAGTGGGATGAGGGTTTTCTTCTTCTTACTCAGTTCCTCGCCTTCTTTTTCCCGGAGCAACAGACCGCTCACCAGTCGGCTGATTTCCACCACAGCCACCACAATCCCCACGGTGATGACGATGGTCAGGGCCCGGAGCAGGATGTCTGCGCCGGCTTGCGAGGCCACTATGGCTGCCACAGGGACCCCCCAAACCTGGGCGGTGGCGCCGAGACCCAAGGCCAGGATGGCGGCCTTGAATGCCTTGTGCAATATCTGAGTGTACCGGGTGGTCTTGTGCTCGAGCCCGGGGAAATTCTCCTTCACCTTTTCTCCCACGGCAAAAAGTTTCTGGAATGCCTTTTCGCTCAGCTTGAGGGCCGCCACGACGAGAGCAACGGCGATGGCGGATTCCAACGTGGCCCGAAACAGGTAGCGGAAGCCGTCATCGTAATGCAAAACCAGGAACAGGAAGACGGCCCAGGAGTACCCCAGGGCGGGAAGGGGCCAGTAGCGCAGCACGTGAGCCAGAAAGGTCCCCAACCTGCCTGCGGGCTCCCTTACCTCCTCCACGAACGCGTGACGCACACGTATCTCCCGGGAAAGCTGCATGATAAGGGCGCTGAGCATCAAGGGAAACACGAGGAGCAAAAGACCGCGCACAAAGTGACGGGGGGATTGGGGCATGCCGACCAGCAGGAGCGTCTCTACCACCAGAAAATAGAAGGCCGCGTAATCGGCAAACCGACGGAGCCACACCCACGCGTAGTTGGCGTCCTCATCGCTGAGGGGCAGGACCCTACTTCCGTGGTCGGCGGGGGAAAGCAAAACCCGAAAGACATCGAGAGCCAACCGGTAAAACAGCAAGACGATGCCCCCCAGAAACGTTACCGATTGTGCCAGGGTGAAGGAGGGGAACAGGCGCGACAATATGACGAAGAAAACGAGGAAACCTCCGTACGGAGCCAGTGTAAGGAGCATGTGCAAAAGCCCCACACCCAGGCGCGCCCCGAGCGCCCCGTGACAAACCGAGGCCCTGCTTATCGCCGGCGCCAGCGCAAGCCGCAGGACGAGGAACGCGGCCAGCGCGCCGGCGAGGGTTGCAAGAAAGGCCAATGCCCGATTGCGGTTGGCGGGTTTGGTGATAAAGGCGGCGGCACCGGGCAGAAGTCCGGGAACCTTGGCAACCAAGGAGGCCGTACCCGCCGCCGATTCGACGACCTGCGCGGAGACGGCGTCGAATCTCATGAGGAGTTTCTCGACGCCGAAGACCTCGGTTTTTCCGGGGGGCAGCTCGCCGCGCTCCTTTTCCCGCTCAACCTCGTACCTTCTGATCTCTACGAGTGTTTTGAGCTGTTTGACGAAGACATCCCTTCGCACCGGGTCTTCCAGAAGCTGCACCAATTCTTTCAAGTCGCCCTGGGAAACCGAGGCGATTTGCATAGGGGGCACGTCTTGCCCCCTGCCCGGGGCCGGGAAGGCGATCACGAGAACGACCGTGGCAACTGCAAAACAAGCGAATAATCTCATGTCGATGAACCTCCGTAGCGAACTGGCCGTTTTCGGCCTTGATCACCGTACCGGCCGCCACACCGTTGGTAATTTCCTCCCTCCCTGCCTCGTTGGGGGTCGGCATCGGAATCGGTATCGAGTTTTTGGCCGTTGGCATCTTCCAGGCCCGACCTGCCTCTGGCACGCCAGGACTTGTGGTGTGCCCGTAAAGGCATGGGGCACTCCTTGACTGTGGAAGTGAGGTGGCGTGATCGCCCGGAAGGATGATCGAAGCCCTGTTATCCGTAAGCATGTCCCGGTGTTTTCATTGGCACACGTCCGTTTCCAACGCGACTCAAGCCAGTGGTCGAAACAGGCACCGCGTATTCATTACCCTAATGTGCTGCATCGTTACAGCGTGGCCCACAGCCTGTCAAGCCGCCCCGCAACCGGTTGCAGGTCCACCAACTGGAGGGAACTGCAGGGGCAGGCCACCGCGTCTGCCCTGTCCATGGCAGGTCTTCCAAAAGCGCCCATCGTTTCTGAGACGCGGCGTTGCACATGGGTGCCTCGATCATCGTTTCGAGCAAAAGGGCCCCATGGCTTGATCGTGGGTTCGCCCCCGACCCTTGGCGGTGAGCACGCTGGGTGGGGTTTTTGAGCCGTTCAGTATCGGTAGGCACGCCTATTCTCGGCATGGATCATCCTTCAGGCCAAACGGCCCCCAAGGGGGCCGCCCTGGGGTGAGTCTGTGAGGGCATGGCACCATCCGAAGTGCGGTGGCATGATCCGCGGGAAGGATGCCCGAGGCGGGGCTGGGGGCGATACGGATTTTTCGGACCAGGACCTTGGCGATACGAGTTCAAGGGCGGTCGTTCACCCGCTGATAGCTGACCAGGCGAGGAGGGAAAAGATGCTTCCCCCTGCTCGCGTTACTTTTTGCGCCCCTGCGAAGCGGGAACTAAGAAGCTGAATACAGGGCAGGGTCGGCTCCCACCCACGTGCGAATGGGAGCCGAACGAGAGGGACGGTCTGTCGTCAACCTGGTGCGTTCACGTGTTATTTGCTCACTTCTATAAGGCTCTTTATATCGAGCGCAAGGGTTTCCGGCATGAGCCTGAAGAGCTCGTCGATAGTCCAGCCCCCTTCTTTGAACAATGCCTTCTCCTGCACCGGCTCTGAATAGAGCGCGACATGCCCGGTTTGCACGAAGAAAGTACGACCCGTGATATGAGCTGCCGCATCGGATGCCAACCAGACGACCAGTGGCGCTATGTCTTCTGGTTTGGCCTGTTCAGCCCGGCCGATCGCTTCCTCCATCCCTGCTCTCTTCCACGCAGCCTTCAGTTCGTCGCTCAGGGTGAGCCTGGTTCCGGCATTCGGGCGAATTGCGTTGCAGTTCACACCATATCGAGCCATATCCTTCGCAACCTGCCTCGTAAGTCCGACAATTCCTTCCTTTGCCGCTCCGTAATTGGCCTGTCCGAAAGTGGACCCCAGTCCGGCGCTCGACGATGTGTTGATGATACAGCCACTCTTCTGCTGACGGAACACCTTGCAAGCTGCCCGGGTGGTGTAGAAGTGCCCGTATAGGTGGACTTTAACGGCAATATCCCATTCCTCATCGGACAGGTTAAAAACCATTCGGTCCCGGAGTATGCCTGCGTTATTGACCAGGATATCGAGCTTGCCAAAGTTGTCGAGGGCGGCCTTTACCATGTTTTCGCCCGAGCTCGGGTCGGCTACCGAGTCATAGTTGGCTACGGCATCGCCTCCGCCCCGTTTGATTTCCGCAACCACTTCATCGGCCGGAGAGCTCGAAGCGCCCGTTCCGCCCGATCCCCCACCCAGGTCGTTCACCACGACTTTCGCACCTTCTGAAGCGAGTGCCAGTGCCTCACCCCTGCCAATGCCACGACCGGCTCCCGTGACAATTGCTACCCTACCCTTAAGTCTGTCTCCCATGGCGTTTCACCTTTCTTTTTACTCTTGGTTTCACTGCGATAGTAATAGACGGCAGTTTACTTCTCGCGGGGGTGACCATTGCAGAAGACGCATTCTATGTCAAGGAGAACTTGCCGCCCGATGTTGTAGGGGCACCGGAGCCAAGTCCTGTACACGCGGCCCGTGTCACGAAAACCTGATCCCTTGGCGCATTTGCCTGGTTCAATCTTCGTGTCTGTGGACCGTAGGGTCGGAAACGTCCGGTGGGCCTCGATCATCTTTCAGGCCACGTTGTCTTCCCTCACCCCGCCCCTCTCCCAAAGGGCGAAGGGGATGTGGGAGATCGCAGCTTGTGACCCCACGCAGTAGACAGCGCCACACGCGATGGGGGCGGACGTCATCCGAAAGTTCTTCAAGAGACGCTCTTACCTGTGGCCGGGGCGCCCTTGAATGCTTGACACCGCATCGAGGTCCGGGTAACGTCAGGACTGCCGGGTTTCATCGTCAGCGTTGGTCGCCTCAAAGACCCAAGCAGGTCAGAACGATGACGGGCCTTGATCATAGTTCCGGCCACATTGTTTCCCCCTCATCCCCACCCCCACGACGGGACAGGGCAGTGTGGGGCTTGATCGTCTGTTCGGCCACCCGCCAGGGGGATATGGGGGGGGCCTCGTGAACCCCGGGGAAACTGGATTCTCGGTGGAGCCCGCAGGGACGGTATTTAGCCGCGTGGGTTGTCAGGTGCGGTAGGTAATCCCGACCGGCTGATCGAAGACAGGACCGACTCCGTGGCCGAAGTTGTGATCGAGCCCGGAGTGCGAAAAAATGTCCGGGATCAGGATCAAGGCCCCAAAAAAGGGGTAGCGCTGCATCCCGAATGAACAGGGGAATTTGCCATGGCTGGTAAGGAAACCATTGCTAGGATTCATCGAATTCTGTGGTTCGCCATCACTATTTGGACTGGAATTTTGGCAGGTTTTCTGACATCTCACAGCATCATGATGGGACGTTACTTCACATGGCTGATTGAATCGGGTAAGTATCAGGTTTTTATAGATACGTTCGCCGTTTTCAGGCAAGCCACCCACGCCAATGTCTACTATAGCCTTTTCCTTTGGGCCTCCCTTATAACAGGCATCATCTGGACTGTATTCTGCTTCATTGTTCATAAGAACCGGATCATCGCCATTATTGCCGGATTATCCACGTTTTGGGTGGGGTCTGTTTTCTTTTCTTCCGGTTTCTCAACGGCTGAAGAGGCGGTGGCCAAGGGTATGGCTGATGAAGCCGCAAGACAGTTCTTTGCTTCCTGGAATATCCCGATGCACACGTCTTTTGCCGCATTCTACATCCTTTGCTTCTTTCTTCTCCTCCTTTCCGGCTCCGGGGGGAGCGACCCCGCCAAGAACCTTTCATCAGCACGATAGGAGGACCATCGCCCCCCTGGAAGGGCAGTCGCCCAGCCGACCTGAAAGGCAATAACAGGTAGGTTCACAATCTCGGGCCATTCGCCCTCCCCTCAAACACGCATTACAGGCATTGATGATCGTTCCGCCCACGTTCGACCCCTGATGGAAGTCCTTTTGGTGGGCGGTGCCCACCTCTACGAAGCTCGACTCAGGCCGGGCTCCCCCCATGGGTGCTCAGCCTTGCGCAAGCGTGGGGCCGGTGGAAAACAGGTTTTCCAATTCCGGACTCGTGGATGGGGGGCTTCACGTAATCCCACGAAAGAGACCTTGGCGGGGCGGAGCGAATCATTCAATCAAGAATAGGCAGTAAGCAGTAGGCAGTAACCAATAGTCAACAGTGGTGGCGGCGCAATCCTGGCGGGCAAGTGGGCGAAAAATGTGTGGAACCCGACCCTCCACGAAAGGGGATTGGACGGTCAGGTTCCACGCCTTACTCAGTCTCCCCCGCCACACCCATCACCAGCGGGCGGATGGGCATGCATAAGGGGGAAGGGGCTTGCTTTTACTTCTTACCCGTCATCTGCTGCCTCATGTCCTTATCATACCACAGATATATCGGATGCACACCGAAGTTCGCGTAACCTACGGCATATTCTCCGTTGTATCCCTTTATCCACGGCTGCCAGAAGGTGAAGTTGTAAGGGGTTGGTATCTGTTGGTACAAGTGCATGGACAGTGAATAGGGCAAGAGTTTCTGGTAAATCTCTACCTGCTTGTCATAGTCATACCAGTATTCGATCATCTTTTCGTAGGCCTCGTTTATCTTTGGATCGTCGATCAGGCCATAATTGACGGTCTTTCCAGGGGTCTCGTGAACAAACCGAAATGCGTTGGTAGAGGTGAGATGGCAAGCGAACATATGTGGATAGGTTTTGACCGGACCCGCACCCATGGAAGTCCACACAGCGTATTCCTTGATGTCGATCTTCAAATCGACGCCCACCTGGCCCCAGTATTCCTTGACGATGGTCAGAAAGTCCACGTGATAGGGATGGGCTGCATAACATATGGCCTCGGTCTTGAAGCCATCGGGATATCCGGCTTCCGCAAGCAGTCGCTTGGCTTCTTCAGGATGATATTCATACAGCTTCCTGGTTTCCGGCTCCAGTTTTTCCACCGGAATGTAGATCTTGCTGAATTCCGGGGTGGGCGGTATGGGCGCTCCCACTATCACCGCCTCTCCGCCGTAAAACTTGTCGGCGATCGCCTTGTTGTCTATGGCCATACCCAGGGCCCGCCTCACCCTGACGTCGTTGTAAGGGGCCCGGTCAAGCCTCCAGAATATCGTGTGCTGATGGCCGTCGAAAAACTTGAGGGACTTCAGTTCGGGGTTGGTCTTTTTCAGATGGTCCGCATGTTCCCAGTTTATGCCGGACATCCAATCGATCCTGGCCGTCCTCAATGCGGCCTGCCGCGTGGACGCATCGGGTATGATGTACCACTTGACGCCATCCACATAGGGCAGGTGGTTTTCCGGGAAGAAAGGATCGGTACCCCAGTAGTCGGGATTCTTCTTGAAAGTCATGACACTGCCCGGAACATACTCCTCCAGCATGAACGGGCCGGTGCCGACAGTCTTTTCCCACTCGGTCATCGGCTTGTCTTCCGGGTAAACCTCCTTTGGGACCATGCAGTGGTGATCGGTCGCCATGGCCCAGACCAAGCCGAGCTTGCCCGGTTTACACTTCAGGACAAAAGTGTGCTTGTCGGTTGCCTCCATCGATTCGATATGGGTCTCCCAACGGTAGGCACCGGTGGTGTACGAACTGGGAATGGTCCACACCCTCTTGAGTGAAAAGACCACGTCCTCTGCGGTCAGCTCCCTGCCGTTTACCGGCGGCTTGTTGTGCCAACGGACACCCTTACGAATGTTGAAGGTGGCGGTATCGCCGTCTATCTTCCAGCTTTCCGCCAGACAACCCGCTGCATACCGTTCAGGGACAGGCCAATGGTACAGCCAGCTCACCTCGCCTGTCCCCGAAGGCCCCTTCGACCAGTCCCCCTTCAGCAAGTCCTCGTTGGTGAGCAAAAGGCTGCTTGCCGTGTGGATATAGAGGGAGGCCTCGTCGAAGTGCAGTGGTTCCACGGCCCGTGCCTCGGCATACACCCCACCGTACTTGGGCGTTTCTCTTGTCTTCGCCTCGAGATTCCACGGTGACAACAGGGCAGCCACCATAAGGCAACCGATGATCAAACATAAAGACTTCCTCTTCATTCCTTTACCTCCTGATTGGTTCGCTCCGCATAATGCTTCGTTTGTGTTGAAGTCGCATCGAGACACATGCATTCCGCGTCCACGAGGTGCGCCCTTGGAACCCTCGTCCCCAACATCTCCCACAGGGCGAGGAGATAGGTGAAACCGCACATTGCGGTCGTGCGCGGAATAGGAACATGCTTTTCCCGTGGGGAGCTATGGCAAAAGGGGAGTTGGTTGTCAAGGCAAATGCGACGCCGGATGTTGTCGGAAGCCGGAAGGCCGCGCCCCCTCGCCCCCCAGATCGGGGGCGAGGGGGGTGTATTCGGGGCCCGGCGTGCACAGTAAGGGTGCCGTCCGTCCGCGGAAAAAGCCCCCTTATATACCTCGCGCGTCCACAAACTGCGCTTTTTGCACCCTCACCCCGTCCCTCTCCCACGGGATGGGCGGGATGTGGGGAATCGGAATTTGTGACCACGCGCAGTATAAAAAACGTGTTCCGAGCCTCCGCCTCTAACCCGGCAGGGGCTTCTTCGCAGGACCGTACACGCCGATAAGGCGGGCCACATCGATCGTGTTGTACAAAACGGCGCCTGCTATCTCGTCGATACCGGCCTCATCGGAAAGATTCGGAACGCTCTTGAGCGCAAAGAGCGTGAACGTGTAACGGTGCGGAGCGTCCGGCGGCCAGGGGCCCCCGTAGTGCTTCCCGTACCCGGGCATGCCGAAGGTGACGAAATCGGTCTTGAATTCCTTGCTCCCCGTGGGCATCTTCCCGGGGCTGGCCCCCTCCCCAAGCTCGGTCACCGAAGCGGGAAGGCAGGCGACCCAGTGGATGAAGCCCCTTCCCAGGTTCTGACGGTACATGTCCGGAATGTCCTGGTCGGTCATCACCAGGAAAAAGCACGCTGTCCCCTGCGGGGCGTTCTGCCAGCGCAGAGGCGGGGAGAGCACGCTGTCTTCCACGTGCTTGTCGGGGATCGTTCCTCCATCTTGGAAGGCCGGTGAACTCAATGTGAACATCTCCTTACCTCCTTTCTTGGTTGTGATTCCAGGGCCCGGTCCCAACTTCGGCCCCAAGATGACGTCATGGTGCACTTGCGCCCATTACGCCACCTGAAAGGTCCTGGTGGAACCCATTGACGTCAATGCAATGAATCGCGGTTGCGCAAACCGAGACGGGACACACGCCGGGTGAGCCCCATGGGACCCGGGGATCGGGGTCCCGGGGAGCCCCGTGAATTCCTGATCAAACCCGGAACAACGGCAACCGCCCTGTCCCTTATCCCCACCTGACGTCCGGGCAAAGCACCCTAAAAATCAGGCGGTAAGTATTGGTCATTGGTCAATAGTCAATTCTTACACGAAACAACAATGGCACTTAGTCTACGCGACCTCCCGAGGCCCATTCCCACATCTGCCCCCTACCCCGCCAGCCGCACGGCGAATCGCTCGAGGCCGAGGCGGTCGATGGTCTCGGCGCTGGGGCGGCCCTCCTCGGTCCAACCCCGGAGGGTGTAGTACTCGGATAACATGGGAAGAAGTGGCGGCACGTCGAAATGGATCCCGTCCCCTTCTTTCCTCAAGGTGCGCATCCTGGGCGGGAGCATATCGTCCTTCCGGGTGATCCCTCTGTGGGTGTTGATCATCCGTTTCAGGGTGAATCCCCTTTCTCCCAGTTCCATGAAAGCCCCCACGCTCAGGTCCCGGCCTGTTATCAGCCCGTACCATTCGCGCATGTGGCTTATGGTGATGGCGTTGTTGAGCATGCTGAACTTGCAGAGACACAGGGCGTCCTCGATGTTCATGAGGTGCTGGAGGTGGATCACGTGCCGGACCTTTCCCTCTTGTACCCTGCCTGGGAAAGGCCCCGGGTAGCCCAGCTCCGGAAGGGCGACGCCCAACTCGAACGGATGGGACAGGCTGCTCAGATGGCAGGCCCCCCGGTTGCTCGTGGAGTAGGAGACGGCGTGGCCCCACGAGAACCGGGGGTCGTGCATGGGAAACTCCAGGCCTTTCACGTGCAGGGCATACTCTTCTGCTCCACGTCCCATCCGTCTTGCGGCCTCCCGGACCCCCTCCCCCAGAAGCGTCGCCAGGCTCCCCTGCCGGGTCGCGATCCTGCGGACCATCTCCACCATCCCCTCGGGCTTGCCGAAGGCCAGATCAACATCCTCCAGCTCGCCCCGGGAAAGGAGGCCCTTTTCCACGCACTCCATGGCAAACGCCACCACGGCGCCTGCGGATATGGTGTCCAGCCCCATTCGGTTGCACAGCTCGTTGGCCTTGGCCACGGCATCGAGGCTGTCGTTCATGCACAGGACACCGAAAGCGGCCAGGGTCTCGTACTCGGGCCCTTCCTGCAGACCGTCGAGCGCAAAGGGGCCCTTGTCGTGTGCCACCAGGCGCCCGCAGTGTATGGGGCAGTGCTTGCAGCCCGATCGCCTCACCCAGATGGTCTCCTTCATGGCCGGACCGCTCGTCTTTTCCGCCATGTGCGGATTCCTGGCCGTGCGCCAGTTGTTGATGGGAAGGTTTCCGAGCTTGTCGTAGTTGATCACCCCGCCCGGGGTTCCCATGGCACCGAAAGCGCCGAGCCGCTCCTTGACCACCTTGAGGGCGCGACCCACCGACGCCTTCAATCCCCCGGCATCCGCCACGGCAGTTTCGGTCTGTCCCCTGGAAGTCACTAGGATGGCCTTGAGCTTCTTGGACCCCATCACCGCCCCCATGCCGCAGCGTCCCGCGGCCCGGGTGTGGCGGCCGTCGTGCGAAATGGAGGCGAACTTGACAAGCCTTTCCCCTGCGGGACCGATCAGCGCAGTGACCGCACGGGGATCTATGGCACTTCTCAGCCGCTCATCCACCGTGAAGGTATCCCGGCCCCAGAGATCCCCGCTGTCCCGAAAACCGATGACATCCCCGTCGATGACCACGGACACGGGCCGCTCGGACACACCGGTGAGCACGAGGCCGTCGAGACCCGATTTCTTGAGCTGCCATCCGAACGAACCGCCGCAGTTGCTCTCCCCGTAAATGCCGGTAAGGGGCGACAGGCTGACGACCTCGTGCCGCGACGATGCGGGAACACGGGTTGCCGTGAACGGCCCTGTCATGAAGATGAGAGGGTTTTCGGGACTCAGAGGGTCCGTGTCCGCGCGAACCAGCCGGGAAAGGTACGCGGCACCCAGCGAAGCTCCCCCCACCAAGTCCCGCATGTCGTCGGCCCCGAGCGGCTCTATCCTGACCTGCCGCCTTTGCAGGTCGATCCAGGCAACCCGATCATGATACCCGTGCATCTTCATCCTCCGGAAGCCATGGCGATGATCTCCAACTCATCGGCGGGACGCAACACGTCGTCCAGGGTCAACAGCTTGCCGCCTCTCCACACGAGAACTCCGTAAGGCTGCCGGTCCTGGGGGCCGAAACCCGCATAGGGGGCCAACGGAGGGTCCTGCTCTTGGAGCAGCCGGAGCAGCGCGGCCACCGTGAAGGGCAAACGGCGTTCCAGTTCCTTCACGGCGCCACCTGGGGGGCCCATTCTCCATGGAGGCCAGGCGGCGGTAGTCCTCTTCCGTGTCCATATCCAGGATCACCCCTGGATCATCCACGGGAAACCGCTGCACGCTCTGACCATGGGCAAGGATGGCGTCCCGGAGGGTGGCGCAAGGCCCCAGGGAGCACAAGACATCCCGGGGAAACAAGGTGGGATGACCCCCCCGGCCATCATGGACAGGCACCAATATCTGGTCCGGCTGCTGCTGATGCTTCACAAGTAGGGTGTGGAACGTTTCGGGCTGAACGAGGGGGTGGTCGCACAGACACACCAGTACTCCGGTTGCAGGGGGCGGCAAGGCTGAGAGTCCCACACGTACCGAGCCGATCATGCCGCTGTCCGGGTCCGGGTTTTCCACCACACCCACGGGAATGCCTTCCAATGCCCGGCGCACCCTGTCCCCATGGTGTCCCACCGCCACGACCACCTCGTTCACGCCGCCGGCCAGAATACTCCTGCAACAAAGCGCTACTGCCGGTTCACCCCGGACAGGGAGCAGTTGTTTTGGCCGGCCCATTCGCATCGAGGCTCCCGCCGCTAGCACAATGGCCGCAACCTGGACTTCCATGGCATCTCCTTGTCTGAATGAGTTCCGCCACAATGCTGACGGCTATCTCCTGGGGCGTCACTGCTCCGATGCCTATCCCCACGGGGGTGCGGATCCTGGCCAAGTCCCCCCGGGAAAAACCCTCGGCTTGCAGGCGTGCGAAAAAACCCGCCTTCTTCCTTTTGCTCCCCAAGAGACCCACATAGCGAGCAGGAGTGGCCAGGGCGTTCCGGATGACCGTGTAGTCGTGGGCATGGCCCCGTGTGGCCGCCACTATGAACGACTCCGGGCCGCACGAAAGGGCGGAAAAGAGGGTTTCGAAGTCATGCACCAGCACTTGGTCCGCTTCCGGAAGGAATTTGGTGTCAGCAAACTCCGGCCGGTCGTCGGCCACGGTGACGAGAAAACCCGCAAAGCTCGCCGCCGTGCACAGAGCCTTTCCCACGTGTCCTGCGCCCACGATCACAAGACGCGGCCTGGGCATCACGGGTTCCACATAGAGGCCCACGCGCCCCCCGCACACATGACCCGCCTGTTCCGTAAGGTCAACTTCCAGAGTCCGGGCTTCTCCAGTGGCCATGACCTCCAGGGCGGCGTCTGCAGCCTGTTTCTCCAAAAGGCCGCCGCCCACGGTGCCAACAGTGGTTCCGTCCTGATCCACCACCATCTTGGCGCCGGGCCATGCCGGGACAGACCCCTGCGCCGAAATGACTATCACCAGCGCACAGGCGCGGCCCGCCTGCCTCCGGGTCAACATCGCCTCAAAAACCCTTATGTCACTCAGGGGAACCCCTCCATGCCTAAAAGGCAAAAAAATACTTCAACGATTTGATTTTACGACCTAAAAATTCAACAATGCGATCATGAATGATAATAGATTACCACACACCCTGTCTGATTAAAAGGCGCTTTTCCCGTACTCCCGGGAAAACCCCCTTTTCCGGTTGAACTAAACCCTGATCTTATCCTATTATGTGTCACTGTTCATAGGCAGGGGATGGCTCTGAAACCAGGCTCCTCCGACGCCAAAGCACCCTATTGCATGAAGGCACATGATGCTTTTGAAACAACCTCCTTCCGGCATAGGCGTTTCCGCACCCCGCACGGATGCCATGGCCAAGGCAACGGGGACAGAAAAATACGCCTCCGATCATTACATGGAAAACATGCTCTGGGCCGGGGTAAAGCGGGCTGGCGTGCCTCATGGCCGCATAGGGAGCGTGGATGTTTCCGCGGCCAACGGCCTGGACGGCGTTTTCGCCGTTTTGACCGCCAAGGATGTGCCCGGGACCAACCGCCAGGGCATCACCCACAAGGATCAACCGGTGATTGCCGAGGACAAGGTGCGGTGCGTGGCGGATCCGGTGGTTCTGGTCATTGCGGAGACTCGGGAGGCCCTTGCCGAGGCCCTGTCCCTCATATCCGTGGATATCGAGCCCTTGCCTCTCGTACTTTCTCCCCAACAGGCCATGGCACAAGGCGCCCCACTGGTCCATGACCGGGAATCCAACGTGCTCAAGCACGTGGTCGTCCGTAAAGGAGATGCCGAGGCTGCCCTGGCCCAGTGCGACGTGGTGGTGGATTTCGAATACGCAACGCCGGTGCAGGATCATGCCTTTCTGGAAACGCAAAATGGCCTTGCCTGGCAGGAATCGGACGGCGCATTGACCATGGTGGTTTCCACCCAGGCCCCGTTCCGGGACCGTTTTGAAATCGGCCATGCCCTGGGGCTGAATCCCGGGCGGATCCGGGTTCAGGCCCCTTATATGGGCGGAGGGTTCGGGGGCAAGGACGGCGCTACGGTGCAGTGCCTTCTGGCCCTGGCCGCACTGCATAGCCATGGCAGGCCCGTGAAAATGTGGTGGAGTCGGGAAGAAAGTTTCATCGGCGGAACCACCCGTCACGCGGCAACCATGCGTTATCGTCTTGGTGCGAACCGCGATGGTGCATTGCAGGCCTTAACCTGCCGCGTGGACTACGATACCGGCGCATACGCCCACCTAGGTGTGGAGGTCATGGCCCTGGGCCTGGAGCACGCCACCGGCCCTTACAGGGTTGCCCATACAAGGCTGGAGGGCAATTGCGTGTACACAAATAACGTGACCGCCGGCGCCATGCGCGCCTTCGGGGTCTGCCAGGTCGCCGCCGGTATCGAACAGGCCATGGATCTGCTTGCTGACAAACTGGGAATGGACCCCCTGGAGCTGCGGCAAAAAAATGCCCTGCACCGAGGCGACGTGAACGCAGTGGGCGTGACCATGACCCATTCCACCGGAATTGCCGCATGCCTGGACACGGTGGCCGGGGACGCGGCATGGCAGGGTCGCAGGCAATGGAAACAGAAAGCCGGGCCGGATGTTTTCCGGGGTGTGGGCGTGGCGGCCGTGTTCAATGCCATGGGGTACGGGCGTGGACTGTCCGACGCCGCCGTGGCCAAAGTTAGGTTGTCGGAGACCGGGGATTTTATTATATACAGCGGGGTGGCGGACATGGGCCAAGGCAATGCAGCGGCTTACGCACAAATCGCCTGCGAAGTGCTGTGCCAGGAAAACGCCTCCGTGCGCGTGGTCCAGCCGGACACGGCCCAAGGCAACCCCTCGGGCAGTTCCTCGGCCGGACGCACGACCTACACCTACGGCAAGGCGCTGGTCCATGCCTGCCGGGAAATGGCCCGTCGCCTTATCAGCAGGGCCGCCATGGCCCTTATGGTGGATGACGAGCGAGAAATGGCCCTGTTGCCGGGCAGGATACGCCATCTGCCCACAGGACGGGAAATGCCCCTGAGCGCCGTGGCGCCTATCCTCCACCCGGACGACCGCACCTGTATTCATCAGTTTCAGATGCCCGTGGCCCTGGACACCGTGGAGGGCGGCAATCCCTTTGGCATCGGGTTTCCCCATTTGCTTTTTTCCTTTGCCGCCCATGCCGCATGGGTTGAGGTAAGCCGCATCACGGGCCATGTGCGGGTGGTGGACTACCTGGCAGCCACGGACGGGGGGCGGGTGCTCAACCCCCAGAATTTTGACCAGCAGGTCCATGGCGCAGTGGCTCAGGGCCTGGGTTACGCCTTGTTTGAGGACCCCATGCCGGAAAATGGCATGTTCCGGGCTCACGACTTTTCCACCTATATCCTGCCGACCGCCATGGACGTACCCCCGATCCGGTCCGTTGCATTGGAAACCGACGAGTCCTCCGGGCCTTTTGGCATGAAGGGCATCGGCGAGGTGGGCATGAACGGCCCCCTTCCCGCCGTGGCCAACGCCATCGCCGACGCCTGCGGCATCCGGATCCCATCCGCGCCTTTGACCGCTGAGAAAGTGCTCCTGGCCATGGTGGGCACCCAAAGCCTCCAGGCCCGTAAATAAGGAGGAAGCATGATTGTGGAGTTTAGCCTCAACGGGCAGGCTGTCCGGGAAGACGTGGCCCCGGACATGCGGGCGGTGGACCTGTTGCGCGAGCGGCTGGGCCTTTCAGGGACCAAGGAGGGATGCGGCTCCGGAGAGTGCGGCGCCTGCACCATCCTGGTGGACGGGCATAGCAGGCTCTCCTGCCTCATGCTTGCCGCCCAGTTGGAGGGCCGGAATGTGATCACCATCGAGGGGTTGGGAACGGAAAAGGCCCCTCACACCCTGCAAGAAGCCTTCACGACCCACGGGGCGGTTCAGTGCGGATACTGCACGCCTGGCATGATCCTTTCCGCTGCAGATCTGCTGGCCGCCAAACCCGCTCCCACACGCGACGATATCCGCAAGGGCATTGCAGGCAACATTTGCCGCTGCACCGGGTACGTAAACATCGTGGAGGCCATTTACCAGGCATCCCGAAGTCTCAGGGGAGAAAAGCCGTGACGGAAGTGTATATGCCCCAAACCCCGGAGGCCCTGTGGGAGATGATGGACGCCCGGCCGGACGCTGTTTTATACGCAGGTGGCACGGACGTTCTCGTGCATCGCCGTGCGGGCCTCATCCAGCCCCGGTGCCTGATTTGTCTGGAGCGGATGCAAGGATGGGACGCCATCCAGGAGGAACCCGAAGGGGTGTGGATCGGCGCCCTGGCCACCCATTCACGGATCGCCGAACACGAAGGAATTTCAAAAAGGATACCGGTCCTTGTCCAGGCCGTAAGCAGCATCGGCTCGGTGCAAATTCGCCACATGGGCACCCTGGGAGGCAATATCTGCACGGCCTCGCCAGCCGGCGACTCCCTGCCGGCCCTGACGGTCTTGGAAGCCGAGGTGGAACTGGCGCGCCGCGGCAGCGTGCGGCGTGTGCCTGTCGAACAGTTCATCAACGGTCCGGGCAAGACCGACCGCAAGGCCGGAGAAGCGCTTTCGAGGATTTGGGTCCCGTGGCCGAAAGGACCTGCAATCAGCCGGTATTGCAAGGTGGGCCGCAGACAGGCCATGGCCTGCGCCGTGGTCAGCCTGGCCGCCATGGTTTCCCTCACGCAAGACAACCGCATATCGGAAGCAAGGCTTGCCTGGGGCAGCGTGGGGCCTCGGGTTGTCCGGGACGGCCGGTTGGAGGGAGCTCTGGCGGGAAAGCCCTATAACAGCCGGAGTTTTCAGGCTGTTTTTCCCTTGGTGGAAGAAGCCATCTCGCCCATCGACGACATCCGAGCCAGCGCGGCCTACCGGATAGCGGCCTCCAAAAACCTGCTGCTCCATGTTTGCGGACAAGGGCCGTGAAGCGCCCTTGCAAAGGATTGCGCAGCGATCATTGCGTGGTCTCCCAGTCGGCACGGACCAACCGGTATATGGACTTTGCCCGTTCCGAATAGAGCGTGAGGCCGTCCCAACTGGGAGGGACCAGGATTTTCTGCATGAGCAGGCCGTCATCGTCAAACCACCGGGGCAACAGCCCGCCCAGGAAATATCCCCTGTCACGCAAGGCTTCCACCGCAAGGGCCGACCAGGGACAGGAAAGGTTCACCCATGCCTGGAACACCTGGATAGGATGCCGCCTTTGCAGTTCTTCCTCCCGGGCCCGGAGGGCCTGGGAAAGATCCGTGCCGATGGACTCTATGGCGATTCGTCCCACCTGTGCATATTCAAAAACCGTGGCCTTCAACCGGGAGCCGGCGCATGAATCGGTTTGGTCGTGGGCCGGGGCCAGGGTGCGGTCATCGTCCATGCCCTGGTACAGGAAACGCAATTCCTCATCATAGCAGCCAGGGAGATACACGGTGTGGGGCCGGGATGCAACGGTCCTGAAAACCACCACCGAGCCCACCCGGCCTGCCGCGCTTTTCTCCTGTTCATAGGCTTCGGCGGGCATCAGGTCCACCTCCAGGGCCACTTCCCTGTATCCGAGACGCGGAACAATTTTTTGCATGAACACATGGTTCGCCACGGCCTCGCCCCAGACGCCCGCCAGATTAAGCGCTTGCAGGTCATCCATGTTTAAGGACGCGGCCATGAGTTGGGAAATGACGTGGTGCCCCCTGTATTGGGGAAGCACAATGCCGGAGCCTGATTCATACAGCCTCTCAAAAGGAGCCGTTCGGAACATGGCCACGCATCCGATCACCGAGCCGTCATCTTTTTTCGCCACAAAGGGCAGGACGTCCCCTTTTTTGAAGGCGTCCACCAGTTGGGCCGGGTGGTAATAGAGCTTGACCGGGTATTGCTCGCCGTACACTGCGCGGAAAAGGTCTCCAACCCCTTGGGCATCCGCAGGGGTGAATAATCCCACGGTGAAGGGGAATTCCTGTTTTGTTTCATCCATGTCCCTTGCTCCTTTTGATGAGAACGGGCGTCAGCATAGCCCCGGCCAGCGACGCGGCGGCCGCAAACGTGAACATGGCGGGAAAACCGCTGGCCGCGATGACCAGCCCGCCCGCCGCAGGCCCGATGATGTATCCGGCATCAATCATTTCCAGCATCATGTTGGTGTTGTACGTCCTCAACCTGGGTGCCGACAAGTCAAAGATGAGCGCTCCCAGAATGGGCATGAGAAGCCCCCATCCCAGGCCGATGGCCACGGCGCAGGCAAAGAGGTGCCATGACCGGTTCGCCTGCCCAAAAGCAAGAAATGTCGCCGCCAGGAACAGCAAAGTTCCGCACGCGACCCAACCTTTGTTCACACGGTCCAGAAAACGGGAACTGAAAAGCCTCACCAGGATCATCATCACGATGTAGGTGGTGAAAAACATCCCCACGTCCTCAACACCTATGGTTCTTGCGAAATTTTTCAGGAAATAGAAAGTCATGGTGGAGCCGGTGTAGGCAATGATGGTCAGGACAAAAACCACCAGGATGGGCAGGCCCTTGAAATTGGCCCACAGTTCCGCCCTGGTCAACCGGATGGCGGTGCGCTCCGGTTGCCGGCCGGCCGGGTTGCCCCTTCGGTCGATGGACCAAAGCAAGGGAAAAATCAAGAGCATGAAGCCTGCCGAAAGCAGATAAACCACGGACTGGCGCAGGCCGGCGCTCAGCAGCCTTTCGCACACCGGGGGAATGACCGCATAAGGCACCAGGTTGGCGAGGGTGAGGATGCTGTATGCCTGGCCGCTTTTCCCTTCCGGGATGACATCCACGATGACCGCCATGAGCGAGGTGAGAAGCAGGACAAAGAACAGCCCGTGCAGGACCCGCAATACATACAGTCCCGCCACCTGCGTCACAAAAGCGTAAGACGCCATGCAGCACACCACGCCCGCAGCCGCAATGGTCAGCCACCGAACGGCGTTGTGTCGGTTGAAATAGGGGGTGATGAAAGGGCGCACGGAAATGGGAACCAGGTTGAACACGCCCAGCAGCATGCCCACGGTTTCCGGATCAATGCCAAACCCCACCAGGTGATCCGTGAAGTTGTAAAACACCGCCTGATTGGAAAGGGCCAGGAAAAAAACGGCATTGGCGAACACAAAGGCCCGCGTGAAAAGAGGGCTGGAGTCCGGCTCCCTCGGCGAATCAGTGCTCATGAAAAATGACCCTTTCAGCCCTTGCCGAGAACGGCTCTCAACCCCGACACAAAGGCTTCCATGGCGGACATCTCCCCCACGGAAACGCGGATGAAATTGGGAAAGCGGAAGCCGGTCATGGTGCGTATCATGATCCCCCGGGCCATGAGCTTGCGGTAGGCCAGGCTGTCGCTCATGGGCAGGCGCACCATGATGTAGCAGCCCTCCCCGCACACGGTGGACAGGCCCAGTGCGTGGAGTTCGTGCTTTAGGTACTCCTTGGCCTCCCTGACCAGGGACCGGGTCCGCTGCACGTGGTCCCGGGAGTCCAGGGCCGCCAAAGCCGCTGCCTGGGCCAAGGCGTTGACCGAATACACCACGCAGGTGCGGCGGATGATGTTCACCACCTCCAGGGTCCCGGCAAGATACCCGATCCGCAGTCCGGCCAGCCCGTACATCTTGGAAAAGGTCCGGAACGTGACCAGGTTGGGGTACTGATCCAGCAGCTTCATGGCATCGGGAAAATCCGGCTTGTCCACGAATTCAAAATAGGCTTCATCCACCACCACGATGCTTCTGTCCTGGACCCGATCCAGGAAGCGCACCAGCCTTTCCGTGTTCCAGTAGGTCCCGGTTGGGTTGTTGGGGTTGCAAACAAAAAAAATTTTTGTTCGGTCGTCAGCGGCCGCCAGCATGGCCTCGTCGTCAAAGCCATAGTCCTTCAGGGGCACCGTGCGGGCCTCGTAGCCGGAGAATTGGGCCACCCATTCGTAGACGGCAAAGGTCTTGTCCGCCGTCACGATGTTGTCGCCCTCCTGGCAAAAGGCCTTGATGACAAAAGCGATCACCTCGTTGGCCCCGTTGCCCACCAGAAACTGGTCCGCGTGCATGGAAAAGCGCTCAGCCAGTTTCTGACGAAGGTGAAAGGCGTCCCCACTGGGGTACACCGAAGACCTTCTAGGAGGAAAGTCCTCCAGGGCGCGTCGGGATTCCTGGGGAGGCCCCAGGGGGTTTTCATTGTTGTTCAACCGCAGCAGGCTGGAACATCCATAGTACTGCATGAGCACATCGTCAGGCTTGGAGGGGATGTAAGCCTCGAAGCACTTCACATGGGGAGGCACCAGCCGGTCGAATTGAGGCATTACGGGTTTCATGGCAGGCGCCTTACAGGCTGAAAAGCGCCAGGTCCCCCGCCCCGGCATAGGGCAGGATGTACCTGGGTGTGAATCCAGAGTCCAGCAGCGCCGGGGCAAAGCCCGTCTGCCAGGGGCGGCCCAGGTCCAGGCTGAAGAACACGCCCGCCACCTTTTCAGATGCCAGCATGGCAACATGGCAGGCCAGGTTTTGCGGGATGTCAGGCCCCGGAGAAACCGGCCACAAGGTTGCGGCGCCCCGGCTCCTGTCAAATTTGGTGAACAGGACCGACTTGGCCAGGGGATCCTGGCTCCGCCCGGCGGGCCGAATGATCTTCCGGGGCAGGGCAAGCTGGAGGTACTGCTCTCTCAAGAAGGGTTCCAGGCGCTCATGAGCCCAAACCGTGCTGCCCGGGTCCTCGTGCATCTGCCGGAAATAAGCAGGGACTTCCACACGGTGGCCGTCCGCTCCGGTAAGGGGAAGGCTTCCCACCTTCTCGAAATAGTGCACGGGCAGATCCTGGTTGGGGCGACGGTTGACCAATCCTGTGACCGGGAGCTTGGCAATATCTCCAATGCAGAAGTCGAGCAGGGCCTCGCAGATGGCCGGGCTGTGGTCCTCGCTGAGCACAAAGGGGCCGTGGCACTCCACAATCTTGGAACCCGGAGTCCAATCCCAGACAATCACCCCGGCGATGTCTCCGCCCTTGCCCACGGCCACGGCGGCCCGGTTTTGGCCGAAATCCAGCATGTCCACCAGCATCCTGGGACGTAGGAAGGAGCGAGGCATGACGGCGGGCGGATAAATCCCCGCAGCCTGGCCGGCGGCATGGGCCGCCTCCTCCGGATCAGCCTTGCGCACGGTAAAGGATTCCTGGGGGGGCAGGGGCGCCACGGCCTGCCCGGGGGGGCTTTCATAGGCTTTTTCCTTGACCAGGGTGAGCACCAGGCTGCCGTCCTCCTCACGATCCACGGAAAACCGGTCCACCAGACGCGATGCGATCAAAAGGCCCATGCTGCCCATGTCCGCCTCATTGTCCGCAGACACAGAGGAGGTAAGGTTGAAATATTCCATTGGAAAATGCCGGGCGGAAAAGTGAAATTCAATACTCACACTGCACCCGCCGGGAAGACACCTCATGACAAGGCGCCGGTCCGCAGCGGTGTTGCACAGGGCAAGGAATATCTCCTCGGTGGCCATGCCCAGCCTGCGCACCTCTTCTTCCCCAAGGCCCATGGCCTGGGCCGCCTTTTCCGCCGTGGATTGGGCCAGGGGAAAAAATTCAGGGGTCGTGGCCAGCTCCAGGGATACTCCCGATGCATTCATGGGCTGCCTCTTTCTTATGGAGAATGCCTCAACCGAGGCATTCCAGGTTGTCCACAATGGTAAACAGGCTGGTGAAGTTGGCGATATCCAGCACTTCCTTTACAAAGGCGTGGGGATTGATCAGGGCCACCTTCCCTCCCTTTCCCCGCGCCGCCTTGTTGGCTATGAGAAGCACCCGGAGTCCGGCGGAGCTGAGGTAGTCAACCTGAGCCAGTTCCAGGGCGATGTTGCAGGACCTGTCCCCAATGGCCTGTTCCAAGGCTTTTTGCAGTTGGGAGCAAGTAACCGCATCCACGCGACCGCTCACGGTCAGCACGGTCCATTTATCGAGGGCTTGGCAGCAAATTTCCATGGGAACTCCTGTGGCTCAAGAAAATAAAAATTTATGATAACATGGGCAACTCCTGACCGTCACCTTCTATCCCTTCATCGCCCTTTTCTGCAAGCCTTGCATGCCGCAGCGCCTTGACCCCAGACCAGCCCCCAACGACCGTATCAAGCCCCCCCACCACCAACTCCGGTCGTCGGCCTTGTCGGGCTCCTCTTTCCACATATGCCCTGTATGCCGCCACAGGTGCCTTCTCCCCTTTGCCAAACCACCGGAGCACCTAGCCCCTATCGTGGCAAGCGCATGCGCGCTCACCCAATATCGCTGAATGTCCGCACCACTGGGTACGGTCCAGCTCGGCCATCGAAGTAACAATCCCCGCTTTCAACCGACTCAAATGAATACAGCGCACCAACTCCTTGAAATATTTATCTTCCTCGCACACAATCGATTTGTACCGGTTGGTTCTCTGCCTCGGGCTCTGTGCCGTGTGACATGGGCGGGGCTCCCAGGGCGGCGGGGCAGGCATCGACTCACAGACGGCCGGCCGGCCCGCACATGCCTCGGAGTCTGGTCCCAGTGGTCTTGATGGCCTCCTCTCCGTACTGCCTTGCCCGCAAGAGGAGAAACTGGACCATGTTATCCATTTTTCCGCGCCGGATGGTCCTGGCGCTCTTCAAGGCGAACTGGGGGCGGCTGAGCTGCAAGTAATCGGCTCTGCGTCCCTTCCACATTCCCCTGCTCGTCCAGGGCCAAACGGGCACGAAAACGCCCCGTGAGCGTCACAAAGAACTGTTTCCACCCGGTTGAGAACAAGAAAGTCGGGCACCGCTCCGGGTGTTTGTGATGAGGATCATCTTCGCATGATTCACGTTCGTCATTTTCCATCTTTACCACAGACTGGCGATTTGAGCGACGTGCCCGCCCAAAGCCATCACCAGACAGGTTCGCAGAGGGATGGTCGCTCGTATCCGCAACGAAGAGCAGCTCTTCGCAAAGGAACTGGACGGACACCAGGTCATATATGCAGACCACCAGATACCGGCTGACCCCCCATTTCTGGTGGGCATCTGCTCGCCTCCCGACAACCGAATCCACGCAGAACCCAATTCGGGGTTCATCTTTTCCCGAGCGGCTCAGCGACCCCGAATCACCACTTCATTCGTCGCCGGAACCATAGACCGAAGCGGTGAATTGGTGTAGACAGCCGGAAGGAACTTTTCCATCCCGGATCAAAGCAACCTGCTTGGCAGGGCGCCTCGTATCCGATGCAGTCTTGTACACATCAACTGTGGGTGAGGGACCGGCCGTACCAATGGATTAGAAATCAGCCCCATAGGCGTCGCTCGCGGACAGTTATCCGATGCCCCACTACAGGCAGGCGCCATGAACGAACCGCCGAAGGAGACGACAAAGGTTCACATCCGCCTTCTCAAGTGCACCCTGGAGGTGGAAAACTCGCGCGCTTACTGGGAGCACGCCGACGGCTCCGCCCCCGTGATCGCGCAGCAAGCTTTCGACGAGTACTGGTTCGGGGCCCGCAGCCTTGCCCGGGTCCGGATGCTCCTGGCGAACTTCCGGGCCCGATTTGACGCCTTTCCTTCCGCCCTGTTCACCCTGCACGGGTGGTCGGACATGATGCCGGACACGCGGCGACTTGTCTGTCACTGGCACACGCAGCTCTCGGATCCCCTGTACTGGGCATTTTCAGGAATCTACCTCCCGCATCGACGCGAGGGGCACCACGCCTCGGTGGCTCTTGACCTGGTTGTGGACTGGCTCAAGCAACAGGGGCCGGCACAGTGGCAGATGTCCACGCGGATCAAGTTCGCCAGCAAGCTTTTGACAACCGCCCACGCAGCCGGAATCGTGGCCGGCAAGGGCGATCCCCGCTCCGTGGTGCTCCCCAGGGTCGAGGACGAGGCTCTCGCGTATCTTTTTTACCTCCTTCGAGAAGTGCGATTCTCGGGAACGCTCCTTGACAATCCGTACCTGCGCTCCGTGGGTTTGGCCGACGGCCTTCTTGAGCAGCGCCTTCGCCGCCTCGGTGTTTTGCAGCTTCGCCGTCAGGGGGACTTGGTCGATTTCGAATGGCGGTACGACGGCCTTGCCCAGTGGGCGGAGTGCATGGGAAACGCGCGCCGATGTGCGGCAGCCGGAGGTGCGCCATGACCCAGATGAAGATGTTTCAGAAGACGCCGATCACCGAAGCCCTTTCCGCCCTGCGGCAGGACCTGGTCCATGAAGACGGGCCCCGAATCAGCACGATGCGCAACTACCGCTTTGCCATCGTACAATACGACCCGGCCCGCGAGTTTGAACTGCGCGGCGAAGTGCAGCGGCTCGCGTCCGACCTGATGGCCCATGGCTGGAAGGTGCTTTCCATAGATCTTCACAGGCTGCTCCTCAATCGGGTCCGTGCCCAGGATACTGACTGGGCCGACCGCGTACGGGACATGGAGCGTCGGATGGCCAAAATAGAACCCGACCGCGGACTCAACTATCTCAAGTCGAAACTCACACCACTCATAGAAGAACCCGACGGAATCGCCGCCGACTGCAGCCGCCTGATATGCGATTATGCCAAGGACCACGGCGATCATGCGGACAGGACCCTGGCCCTCATCGGCAGGGCCGGCGCCCTCTACCCGTTTTTCCGCTCTTCTGCGCTTCTCAAACACCTTGACGGCAGAACCTGCAACGTACCCGTGGTCCTGCTCTATCCGGGCGAACGGCGCGGCCGGACCGGCCTGTCGTTCATGGGCGTTCTCGAATCGGACAACGATTACAGACCACGGATTTACCCATGAGGCATGCCATGTTGATCCGCGACCTATTCGTCTCAGACATGACACGAGACATCCCTCCGGTCGTCTACTTCCACGAGCAGGCCCCGGCGAAGCTCGCCGACGAGGTGTCCGAGTACATCATCACCGGTGGGTGGCCCGCCGACCACCCCAATCACCGACGCGTTCCGGACGGGATCCACGAGCAGTACGTGCGCCTGCTCACCGCCATTTCCGGGGAACTCGACAAAGAAGGCGGTCCGGAGCTGCCTGCCGCATGGATTTCCGGCTTTTACGGGTCCGGCAAGTCCAGTTTTGCCAAGCTCCTCGGGCTGGCTCTCGATGGGGTCGCGCTTCCCGACGGCACGTCCCTTGCCGAAGCGTGGTTGCATCGGGACATGTCCCCCCGTGCCCCAGAGCTTCGGGAAGCCTGGAGATCCCTTCGCCGAAAGATCGATCCCATCGCCGTGGTTTTCGACTTGGGCGGTATTGCCCGGGCGAACGAACACGTCCACTCGGCCGCGCTCCGGCAGGTACAGCGCCGGCTCGGTTACTGCAGTACCGAGCCTTTGGTGGCGGACTTCGAGCTGCGGCTCGAACGAGACGATGAGTGGGAAAAGTTCGAAAGCACTGCGGTGCGAGTCCTCGGCCGCCCCTGGGCCGAGGTCAAAGACAAGGCACTGGCCGAAGAGGAGTTTTCACTGCTCCTGTCGGAGGTCTACCCGGAGCGTTAAAGCGATCCCATGAGTTGGTTCACAAGCCGCGGGGGCACCCACACCCGTTCGGAATCTCCCGAGGAAACGGTGGGGGCCATCGGCGACATGCTCCGTTTCCGCCAGCCGGGCGCAACCCTTTTCATGGTGGTAGACGAGGTGTCCCAGTATGTGTTGTCGAGCAAGGACCGCATCGACCGGCTCCGGGCCTTTGCCACCTCCCTCGGGGCACGGCTCAAGGGCAAAGCGTGGCTCCTCGCTTTGGGCCAGCAGAAGCTCGACGAAGAAGCCGACGATTCGTTTCTCGTCTGGGCCAAGGACCGGTTCCCGCCCAAGCTTCGTGTCCACCTCGCGGCGACCAACATTCGCGACGTCGTTCACAAGCGCCTGTTGCAGAAAAAGCCCGAGGCCGAGCGTTACCTGCGCAGCCTGTTCGAAGCCCACCGCCCCGATCTCAAGTTGTATGCGTATGGATGCGATGCCGTCACACCGGACGAATTTGTCGAAGTCTACCCCATGCTTCCTGGACACATCGACCTGCTTTTGCAGATCACGAGCGCCCTGCGTACGCGTTCGGCCCGGGCCCAGGGGGACGACCAGGCCATCCGCGGCCTTTTGCAGCTTCTCGGGGAGTTGTTTCGCGATCAGGACCTCGCTCAGATACCTGTCGGGGCGCTGGTCACCCTGGACCAGATCTACGGGGTGCAGCACACCGCCCTGGATTCGGATGTCCAGGCCAGCATGGCGCGTATTCTGAACCAATGCACCGACGATGCATCGGGCCTCATGGTGCGCGCCGCAAAGGCCGTCGCCTTGCCGGAACTCATTCAGGAAACGGTGCCCACCGATGCCAGGCTGGTTGCCCAATGCCTCTACGACCGTCTGGATCGGGGCAACCATGTCTCGCAGTTCACCGAAGCCCTGGAAGCATTGCGCCTTCGCAATCTGCTGAGCTATTCGGAGAGGCTCGGTTACAAGATCCAATCCACGGCCGGCGAGGAGTGGGAGCGCGAACGCCGCGACATCCCTGTGGCCCGTGAGACCATCAGTGAAAAGGTCCAGGAGGCTCTCAAGTTCCTGCTCGCGACGCCCGAACGCCCGCGTCTCCAATCTCGGCCGTTCCCGTGGGCGGGGGTGTTTTCCGATGGCCGCCGGGCCGACGAAGTGACCCTTGCCGACCCGCGCGACGACGCCGCCGTGAGGGTCGACTTCCGTTTCCTGACCCTGGAAGAGCGAACGGAAAGCGCTTGGGTCCGCCGCAGCGCCGAACATACGTTCGAGAACCGTCTCGTTTGGGTGGCAGGAGACACGGACCGGGTCGATCACGCAGCCCGGGACCTCGCCCGGTCCCAGGCCATGGTGAAAAAATACGAGCCCCGCCGCGAATCGCTCAATCCGGCCCGCAAGCTGCTGCTCCAGCAGGAGGTGAACCAGGCGGAGGAACTTGGCCTTACGTTCCGCAATGTGGTCTCGGAGGCATGGATGGCGGGCCGGATGTACTTCCGCGGACGCTCCCTCAAACACGAGGACTACGGTGCGGCCTTCCCCGTGGCACTCCATGGGGCTGCGACCGGTGTGCTGCCCGAATTGTATCCACATTTCACCGACACCCAGGTGCTGCCTGCCGAGCTGCTGCAACTGATCGAGGCGGAGTTCACCGGTCCCTCGCCCAAATTCCTGGGCGACGAGCTGGGAATTCTCGAACTCGACTCGGGCAGGTACGTCCCTGCGTGCAGCGGGGTGGTCCCTCGCCGGGTCCAGGAGCACATCGAAGCCGAAGGGGGGCTCGGGGGAACGACGCTTCTTGCCCATTTCGGTGGCCCGCCCTATGGCTACACGGTCAACGTGGTCAAGGCATGCGTCGCCGGACTGCTCCGTGCCGGGAGGCTACGCATCCAGCCCGAAAGTGGCGGGGAAATCACCGCGGTCCGAGATGCGGGCGTGCGTGATCTGTTTGAAAAGGATCGCGGCTTCCGACGCGGGACCTTTTTCCCGGCCGGTGAGGACGACATCGGCTTCCAGGCCCGGGCACGGATCTGCAAGTTCTTCGAGCAGCAGCTCCACCAGCAGATGGACCGTGAAGACCACGCCATTGCCGATGCGGTGGCCCATCACTTCCCTCCGCAGGCACAAACCCTGCGCGGGGTCCTCGCCCACCTCAACCGATTGCCCGGTTCTCCGGAGACGCCCGCGGCTTTCGATCGGCTCAGCGACGTGCTCGAGCAGTGTGTGCGCACGTGCCGGAAAACCAAGCCCACGGTCAAACTCGTCAAGAGACACCTCGATGTTTTGCGCGACGGTGTGCAGCTTCTGCATGTCTACGCTGCGGAGTTGACGGAGGAGTCGGTCCAGGCCGTGTGCGAAGCGGCCATGGTGCGAGATCATCAGGCGGCCCAGCTCCGCGCTGTCGGCGCCCTGTCGCCCGAGTGCGAGCAAGCGGCCGCGCGCCTTGAGGAGCACCTGGAATCGGAACGTCCCTGGCGGGACATTGCCGGGTTGGAGGACGATCTCGCGCTCCTGCGAAACGCCTACATTGCCGAGCGACAGCGTCTTCTCGCGTGGCAGGAGCAGGAGACCGACCAGGCCCGGGGCCGGGTGAAGGCTCGCGAGGGTTTCAGCACGCTCACCGCGGACCAGTCCCACCGCGTACTGCGCCCGTTGGCCGCTGCGGTCACCACCACCACACCTCAAGCGGTCGCACCGCCCCTCGATGCGCTCACGGACCCGTTCCAGCTTGCCCTCCAGCGGGCTGAGGAGAGGGCCAACGAACTCCTCGACGAGATTCTCAGCGAGGGTGAAAAACCGCTCATCGTGTGCATGGACCTCTCCCTTCGAAACCGGGAGGTCTCGGACGAGTGGGACGTGGAAGCGCTCATCCATGAGATCAGGCAGCGCCTCATGGAACACGTACGCGCAGGCGTACGCATACGGCTGCTGTGAATAGGCGGCACGGACATGGGGGCAGCGGACCTGTGTTCGACGCCAACCGCGTTGTTTCGTATATTCCGTGGTTGGTCCAACGCGGGCCCGGGTGGGCAACCCCCCGATTCCGTAACCGGGTGTCCAACGGCACCGAACCGATCACCAACGCCAACGGCGTTGCATCATATAGCCCAGGGTTGGCCCAACCCTGGTGGGGTGGCCCCAACCATGGGTGTGGGAATGATGGTGGGGTGACGACAAAACACCCACGGCGTAACGAGAAAACGCCCGATTCGATAACCGCGTGCCCAACGGCATTGCGGCATACGTTCCGTGGTCGGTCCAACGTGGAACCCGGTGCGACGAAATCCCGGACCCGTAACCGCGCGCCCAACGGGATCGAGCCGCCGTCCAACGCCAACGGCGTTGCATCCTATAGCCCAGGGTTGTCCCAACCCTGGGATGTGGGAACGGTCAAACACCCCCAACGCCAACGGCGTTGCGGCAACCGGGATGGCCGCGTGGGTGCGAACACGGGGGCATTATGGTCCAAC
>Ga0068713_1000193_pt1 | contig 115907 bp, 107 predicted proteins | sample MTBAKSrepl2MetaG_FD_62223 | JGI IMG/M metagenome (GOLD analysis project Ga0068713, IMG submission 62223) | Enrichment culture microbial communities om Arthur Kill intertidal strait, New Jersey, USA, that are MTBE-degrading - MTBE-AKS2 (Arthur... | ecosystem: Environmental > Aquatic > Marine >... | reverse complement strand
ATCTCAAGAACTCGACACAAGTGTCTCAAACAGCTTGAGATTTTTAACGCTCAACCCTTTGTCTCTCTTTTTCCGAAAAGGCTTGAACGGCGCTCACAAAAGCCTTTTTACTTTGCCATCCCAATTTCGACTTTTTACGAGTTCATCAATCTTGGGCTGCGGAAACGGCGATGCCGGCACAAACACGGTTTTAAATGGGGCTTGATTTCACGCGGCAGATCCCGCATGATTAAAAATCGGGTGGAGTCCTCCCGCCCTGACGGGTGTGGGCCCCCGGTAAGGAAATGACCTGTTTTTTTGAGAACTTCCCTTGACCCCGCCTGAAAAGGCGGGGCTTGCGGGAAGCGTTCCGGTCAAGAAGCATAAAGCACCCGAAAGGATCACAAGTTCAAAATGGAACCGCTTCCGGTGAAATGCCCTTCATGCCACCAGGACCTGGTGCTGGAAAAAACATGACGGCGGGTTTTTTTCCGCTGCCGGGCCTGCAGCCGGATGGTTCCCGTTCATGCCGTTTTGTCCGCCGTCGATGATACCCTGGAGTCTCTTTTGGCCGATGTGCGATGCGACCGTCTATAGAAGAATAAGACGAAAACCCTTTTGGAAAATGCAAACCGGTTGCCTGTCATGCCCAATTTCAAGCTCCTGATAGAATACGACGGCACCGCCTACCACGGCTGGCAGCGGCAGAAGCACCACCCCACCGTCCAGGGGGAAATCGAAGCCGTTTTGGAAACCATGACCGGGCAAAAAGCGACCGTCATCGGCTCCGGAAGAACCGACGCCGGCGTCCACGCCCTGGGGCAGGTGGCGCATTTTCACAGTGAAACCCGCCTTTCCCCGAAAACCCTCTTGTCCGGACTCAACAGTCTCCTGCCCGGGGACATCGTGATCCATCGGGTGGTGAACGTGAAAAAGGACTTTCACGCCCGGTACCACGTCCGGGCCAAGACCTACCAGTACCGCATCTTGAACCGCCCCATCCGGGGGGCCATCGGCCGGGATTATGCCTGGCACGTGCGAAAGCCTCTGGATGTGGCCGCCATGCGTTCGGCCGCGGCGTGTCTCCTGGGCACCCACGATTTCAAGTCTTTTGAAGGGGCCGGAAGCCCCCGATCCCATACCCGGCGCACCCTGACGAAAGCAACGGTTTCCAAGGCGCCGGGCGGGTTCATCGTGTTTGAATTTCGTGCCGATGGATTCCTCAAGGCGATGGTGCGGAACATGGTGGGGACCCTGGTCTCCGTGGGCCTGAAAAAACGCCGCCCCGAGGAAGTGGACCAAATCCTGCTTTCAAAAGACCGCCGTCTTGCCGGTCCCACGGCCCCATCCCGGGGCCTGATCCTGAAACGCGTCACCTATTGATCACCGGCGCGGTTTTTCCTTTCCCGGATGCGCTGGTTGTAAAAGGCGATGACCTCCCGGCGGTTCAGCATCCCGATGAGCACTCTGGGATCTTCTTCTTCCACCACCGGAAGGCTGTCGATATTTTTCTGGGTGAACTTCTGAAGCACCGAGTTGAGATCATCGGAAGGGGCGGTGGTGATGATATCCGAAGTGCCGATGTCCTTCATCACCACCAGGTCTTCGATCTCCTGGGAGAAAAGGACGCTTCGGACATCGTTGCTCGAAAAAATCCCAGTGAACCGCCCGTTGCGGTCCATGACCGGAAAATAGTGCTGGGTGGTGGCGGAAAAAAACCGCTTGAACTCGGAAAAGGGCATGTCTTCCGGAATCACCTGGACTTTTTTGACCCGGTGCAACAGGTCCTGGACACGTATGGCCTGGAGGATATCCACGAAAAAATCCCCCACGTGCGCCGGAGAATCGATGCGGCTTTTCACCTGCTTTTCGTAAATGGTCCAGTGCTTGGAGGTCAGGTACGCCACGGAGCAGACCAGCAGGCTGGGAAGCAAGAGATGGTAGGAATTGGTCATTTCGCTGACCATGATGATGGTGGAGATGGGCGTATTGGAAACGGAGGTGAAGAATCCGGCCATGCCCACCACCACGAAGGCTCCGGGTTCCGTGACGACTCCGGGCATGATCCCGTGGAATACCTTTCCCACGGCCCCTCCCATGGCGCCGCCGATCACCACCGAAGGGCCGAACACCCCGCCGCTTCCCCCGGATCCGATGGAAAAAGAGGTGGTGAAGATCTTCCCGATGGCCAGTGCCAAAAGAAACGGGATGGTCAATTCCCCGTTTAAGGCCATCTGGGCGAAGCCGTAACCGAAGGCCAGGGTCTGGGGAAGGAAAAACCCGATGATCCCGGTGCACAGTCCTCCTATGGCCGGCTTCAAGTGGTTGGGGATGTGCAACTTCTTAAAATATCGGGTGACGCCGTAAAAGGCATTGACGTACAACGCGCCGGTTGCCGAAAGCACCAGGGCGAGGATCAGGTAAGGGCCCAGTTCCAAGGGATTTTGAAACTTGAAATACGGGGATTGAAAAAGGGACCCCCACCCGAATACCAGGCAGAAGAGACAATAGGCCACCACGGAGGCGATACCCGACGGAATGATCACTTCGGATTCGAATTCCGGATCCCGGTAAAGGACCTCCGCGGCAAAAAGGGCCCCGGCCAACGGCGCCCGAAAGATACTCCCCACCCCGGCGCCGATCCCGGCGGCCATCATGATCCGGCGTTCCCGGTCCGAGAGTTTGAGCGTGGTGGCCAAAAAAGAGCCGAATCCGGCACCGATCTGGGCGATGGGGCCTTCCCGTCCACCGGACCCGCCGCTCGTCAAGGTAATGGCGGAAGCCAAGGTCTTGATGATGGGCACCCGGCCCCGGATGAAACCGGCCTTGTTGTGATAGGCGTCGATGGCGGCGTCCGTGCCGTGTCCCTCTGCTTCCGGCGCAAAGGTGTACACCAGGGCACCGCTTAAAAGTCCCCCAAGGGCCGGAACCAAAAGGAGCATATAACGCGTGAACGGGGTCTGGGTGGGTGCAAAAAGAGCGTGTTCTCCCGCAGGGGCCGGGGGCCGGTACCCGGCCATGAAGTCGAGGAACAGGTGGAGTCCCACCTGACACAGATAATGAAAGGCAACGGCGCCGAGCCCCGCAATAACGCCGATGAGAAGATAATAGACGGTCCATTTTCCGGCCCGGGCGATGTTGAAGGCGGGGCGTTTCCCGATTCCCGGACGATCCTTTGAACGGGCGGAAGACGAATCGGTCATCAGGCTCCGTCCTGGGACAAATCCCGGACACCGGAGAGGATCTGATCAAAAAGATCCGGGATTTCGTCTTCCTCCAGGCAGGAAAAGGCCACCCGGAGATCCCGGTCCCCGATGGAAATCAGTCCGACCCCGTATTTTTCGAGGAGGTGGATCCGGAGTGCTTCTGCGTCCACTTTTTTGAGCCGGAGGCACATGAAGTACCCGGAATTGAACGGATACGCCTCCCAGGCATCCTGGTACCGATCCTGCTTGAGGACTTCCCGGACGCGAAGGGCCCGCTGTTTCAAAATTTCGAATTTTTCCTTTTTCTCGGCGGCATACCGGCGGTCCCCCATGGAACGTAACAGGAGGGTCTGGCTCAAATGCGGTGCGTTGGAGACGGTCCCCCGGATGCACCCGGCGGTCTTTTTCTCCAGCGCCTCGTACACGCTTGCGATGTCGCCGTCGGCCTTGCAGCCGTAAGTGATAAATCCGACGCGAAGTCCCCAGACAAAATTTTCCTTGGTGGCACCGTCGAGTTTCACCGCCAGGATGTTGGGATGGCTCTGGGCCAGCGCGGCGAACAGGGATTCCGGAAAGACCGCCTCATCGTAAAAGAGGCCGAAATAGGCATCGTCAAACGCCGCCACCACTCGGATCCCCTCTTCGGCCAGCCCCCGTAAGATATTCACAATGGCCTCCCCTTCCGCCCGGTTCGGGGAATACCCCGTGGGGTTGTTGGGGAAATTGAGAATGGGGATCACCTTTCCGGAAACGGCTTCCTTTCGAAGCGCTTTTTCGAATCCGTTCAGGTTGAATCCGCCGCCTCCGGAAAACAGGGGAAACGTGACGATTTTTGCGCCTTTTTTGACGGAAAAAATCATACTGTAGTTGCCCCACATCTTGTCCGGGAGCACCAGGGTATCTCCCGGATCGACCCACAGATCCGCAAACGTGCTGACGCCGTGGGTGACGCCGCACGTGACCACCGGAAGGCTGATCCGTTTTCCGGAAAGGGTGGGATTTTTCGCAAAAAGCTCCGCCTGCCAGGCGTTTCTCAGGGCGGGGATCCCGAAGGACGGGGCATAGGTGAGGGATTCCTCGGGGGGAATCTCATTCACCTGATCCATGAGCGATTGAAAATGCATGGTCTTGTGATGCTCCATGGCGATCCCGATGGTGGCGTTGGCGGCAAACGCCTTTTCCTTGGCCTCGGCGCCTTGCGTCAAAATCCCCTTGGGGAAAAAAAGATGCTTCCCCATATCGGACAGCATTTCCAAAAGGGCCGGGTTTTTTGCGGACAGGACCGCGTTGAGCTCTTGGGCAATCGGGTTCATGGAATCTCTCCATACCATCATCCGGTGAATTTTTCCCTTGGGACGCATCCCGGGTGTGTTGGGCACTCTTATATATGGGAGCAAAGGAGAGTCAAGGAAAAACAATGGGTAAGAGGGGAATAAAAAACCCCGCCCGGCAATCAGGCGGGGTTTACCTTAAGATCGGAACCCATTTATCTTGCGGAGCGTTTGGATGCTTTGAGCGGATTCACTTTGACCTTCGTCTCGGGCCCGGCCCCTTTTGCCACGTGCGTGGCCAGGTTGCAGCTACCGTGTTTCCATTTCTGAGAAGGATCCGGATATGCCGTACAGTACCACCGGGAAGAAAATTCGATCTTGCGGTTGCACCCGTTGCATGGCTCCACGATCTCATGGCAAATCCCGCCATTAAAAGAACACCCCTTCTTGGTCATGAACGGGCAGTCCTTTCCGTTTCGAACCGTTACACAAACCAACTGAATCACCCCCTTTCCTTTGTGTTCAAATGAAAAAAAGCCGGGATGCCCCCGGCAGGTAAAGCAGTTTTTTTAAAAGAAATAATATAATTGATCAAAGCCCCTTTGTCAAGAATTTTTTTGGCAATGACATGCGAAAATAAGACCGGATTGTCGTTGATCTGTTTTCAAACATGCGGTAAGCTTTTATGGATTAAACCCGGCGGGGGGCGCCGGAATCCTCGCCCCGCCCGGCGGGGAATATGCGCGATCATCGGTTCAATTGCACGGATGAAATCGAATTTACGTCACATAAACGTTTCGAGTCCGGTCATCGAAAAGGCGAAAGAAGTCCTCAAGATCGAAGCGGAGGGGATTCTGGCCCTTGCCGAACGGATTGATGAGCGATTCGCCGAGATGGTGGAGGCAATCTATCGCTGTTCCGGCAGGCTCATCGTCTCGGGGATCGGGAAATCGGGAACCGTGGGCCGGAAGATCGTGGGGACCCTCAACAGCACCGGTACCCGTGCCCTGTTTTTGCATCCGGTGGAAGCCATGCACGGGGACCTGGGCATGGTGAGCAAGGGCGACATCTTCCTGGCGCTGTCCAACAGCGGGGAAACGGACGAGTTGAACATCCTCATCCCCAGCATCCGAAAAATCGGGTGCACCATCATCGCGTTGACCGGAAACGTCCGTTCCACCCTGGCCCAAAACAGTGATATCGTCATCGACGTGGGCGTCCCAAGAGAAGCCTGCCCCATGGGCCTGGCCCCCACGGCCAGCACCACGGCGCTTCTGGCCGCCGGAGACGCCCTGGCCGTGGTCTTGATCAACAAAAGACGCTTCAATTCGAGCGATTTCGCCCGCATTCATCCCGGGGGAAAGCTGGGCCATCGACTGGCCTGCAAGGTGCGGCAATTCATGCTTACCGGAGACTCCATTCCCCGGGTTTCCATTGACGCGGCCATGGAGGCGGCCATCGAGGAAATCAACCGGCTTCAACTCGGCGTCGCCCTGGTGGTGGCGCCGGACGGGAAAACCCTGGCCGGAATCATCACCGACGGGGATATCCGCCGGCGGATTGCCAAAGAGGAACGCCTGCTGGAGCTTCCCGTGGCGGCCGTCATGACCAAAAACCCCCGGACCATGGGACCCGAATCTCCGGCCTACGACGCATTGAACCTGATGGAAAAACACCAGATCACCGTCCTTCCGATCGTGGGATCGAAGAAGAAAATTTTGGGAATCCTGCACCTGCATGATATCCTGGGAAAGGGCGCCTTCAAATTCAACGACATCCAATGACCCCAAAAGAAACCGACTGCCTGGAAGTTCTCGAAGAATACCCCGAAACGGCGATTCCCTCCCTGGGGCCCTGCCGTATTCCTTCTCCGGTGCAACAGCGAAAAGGGGATCGTTTCAAGGAATGCTTCATTACGGATTACGACCGCGTCCTTGTGGACGTGAATCTCGTCCGGGTGGAAACTCTCATTCAAAAAGGGGAACCCCTGGCGGCCTTTGAGTTGGCCGGCCCCCGGGAGCAGGTCTACTTCGATCCGTCCAAGCTGAGATGCGCCCTGGTCACCTGCGGGGGACTGTGCCCCGGACTCAACGACGTCATCCGCTCCATCGTTTTGGAGTTGCACTACGGATACGGCGTACGCCACATTTTCGGCATCCGATACGGCCTCCAGGGATTTATCTCCCGGTACCACCATGACCTGATGCACCTGAATCCCGAATCCGTGGGGCACATTCTGGGAACAGGGGGATCCATCCTGGGCTCTTCCCGGGGGCCTCAGCCCATCGATGAAATCGTGGACTGCCTGGAGCGTCTCAACATCGGGATCCTGTTCATGGTGGGCGGCGACGGAACCCTGATGGCCGCCACCAAAATTGCGGACACCATTGCGGGGAGAGGCCTGAAAATCGCCGTGGTGGGGATCCCCAAAACCATCGACAACGACATCTATCTCGTCTCCCGTTCTTTCGGCTTCGATACCGCCGTGGACGTGGCGACACAGGCCATCCGGGGAGCCCACAAGGAGTCGGAGGGGTATCCCAACGGCATCGGGCTCATCAAGCTCATGGGCCGGTACTCGGGTTTCATCGCGGCCACCGCCGCCCTGGCCCAGCAGGACGTCAATTTCGTCCTTATTCCGGAAGTGGATTTTGATCTTCAGGGACCCGGAGGCCTCCTCGAATCGTTGAGGGCCCGCCTGAAGGCGCGGTCCCACGCGGTGATCGTGGTGGCCGAAGGCGCCGGCCAGAAATTTTTCAAAGATGCCGTCACCGAGCGGGACCCTTCCGGAAACATCCGGCTGAAGGATATCGGCCTGTTCCTGAAGGACACCATTTCAGAATACTTTAACACCCACAATATCGATATCTCCTTGAAGTATATCGACCCCAGTTACATGATCCGCAGCCTTCCGGCCAACACCAACGATCGGATCTTCTGCAGCGCCCTGGCCCGAAACGCCGTCCATGCCGGGATGGCGGGAAAGACCAAGATGATGGTGGGATACTGGAACGACCGTTTCGTGCATGTCCCCATGAGCGCATCGGCCGGTCGGCGGAAACAGATCTTCCCCAGGGGGCGTTTGTGGCAGAATGTGCTCGGGGTCACCGGACAGGGATCCCTCAAACGCCGCTGAGTCCCCTTGGGCCGGCATCCGGCGGGTTTTTCCCTTCCAGGCAACGATGAACGCGTAAAAACCTGATTTTCCCCACGCCGCAATCCTAGGCCTCTTTTTTTTCCGAAAAGGCGTGACCGGATCACGTGCACAGGGTCCGGATCCAGTGTCCCGTCCAATGGGTCAAGAGGATCACCAGGGTTCCGATCACCAGGTGCTCACCGATGATCTTCCACGGGGGTTCGTTTTGGGTTTTGGCGATGATGTAGGAAAGGATCGTCAGGATCGACATCCCCCAGCAGATGCTGATGAGAACTGCGGTGAAAAGGGAAAAAAGGAGCACCGGGACCAGGAAGGTCATGGCAAATAAAAATTTTGCCAGAAACGTCGCCAGGGTCGCCATCCAGACCTGTGCGGGGGTATGCACGTTTTCCGCCTCTTCCGAAATATGAATCCCCAACGCATCGGAGAAGGCATCGGCGATGGCAATCGTCAAAATGCCGGCCAGAACAACCACCCGGGAGTGGGTTCCGGAGGTCAGCCCCACCATGAGGCCCAGCGTGGTGATGACCGCAGAGGTGAGTCCGAAAGAAATCCCCGTGCGCAATGAATCCTTCATGCCGTTTTCCTTGTTCCCCGAGGCGTATTCCCAAAGGGGTTTGACGCATTCCCGGAAGCCCCGTGAGGCGGGCGGGGAATCTCTTCGTCAAGGAAACTCCTCCGTAAAGGGTTTTCCTACCCGCTCTTTTTTCCCTGATTCAGCCGGGTCCGGATATAGGGCCAGTGCAAAAAGAGATGGACTCCGATGACGCAGATAAATGCCAGTCCCGTCCATTCATGGATCTCCACCAGCAGATGCCGCAGTGAAACCAAAACGCCGCCCTGGCCTCGAAATCCCCGGGGAAGCACATAGGCATTCAACAGTCCGGTGGCGGCCAAGAGGGAAAAGAGGGCAAAGGAGATCACGTTGATCTGCCAGAGCATCCGGGGCTTGTTTCTTGACTTCTCCATGGTTTGGGCATGTTCCTCCGCCGGGTTCATTCATCGTAGAATTCGGGGTACAGTTTTTTCGCGCACTCGGGGCAGATGCTGTGGCTGAATTGTGCCTCCGAATGCTCCTGGATGTAAGCCTCGATCCGATTCCAATATCCTTTGTCATCCCGGATTTTCTTGCAGTTGCTGCAAATGGGCAGAAACCCGCGCAACGTCTTGACTTCCGAGAGGGTCTTTTTCAGTTCACGGATCACCTGGTCCCGCTCCCTTTCCGCCGCCTTTCGGGCTTCGATCTCCTGCTGGGCCAAAGAGAGTTTGGCCTCGATTTCGGCCACCTGCCTTAAAATCGCCAGCACGGGACGGTTTTCGATGCGGATCCCTTTTTTCCGGCTCTGCAAGACCAGGTATCCATACAAGAGAGGAAAGGCGAAAACGGAAACGATGAATCGGCTGACGAACGTTCCTTTCATGATACTCAGGTATTCCGGTGTACCGGCAAACGCACCGGTGGCAAAAAGAAGAACGTCCAGCCACATCACCCCCAGCAGGGTCAAAAACGCGCGCAGCCAAAGATGCGCCCCCCGCGTGGCTTTCCCGAAATACTCCCATGCCATGGCCAGAAAAACCAGGTCGACCAGCGTGGTGATGACCGACGCGGTATTGATCCTGAGGCTCGGCATGGGTACGTGGCTGATGGGGGCACCGTTGATCAGCCCGGCCTGGAAGTGCAGTGTCGCCGCGATGAGCGGCACCATGATGGACACCCCCGCCACGGTGGTAATGGCGATCCTAGTGGCCCGGGGACCATCGAAGACGTACACCACGAACACCCCTAAAAGCAAAGACGTGTAAAAGACCGTGGATCCCACCACAAAGGTGATCCCCGCCACGTGCACCTGCAATCCCGCATCCGTCACCCAGGACATCACCGCGGTGATCCCGCCGATGAGGGCGTAAAAATGCACGGGACCAAAACGATGCCGCAGGGAATGCGCCCACAGGACCAGAAAATAGAGGGTCATGGCTTCCACGAACAGAATCAGGACTTCATTTCCCATGGGCTTTCCTTTTTAAGATCCCCTCCCCCGGCGCCGCCTTAAAAGGCGGGGCTTGCGGGAATCGCTCCGGTCAACAGGCGGAAAAGGACATCGGCGTGTCTTTCCGCCGCCCCTCGGTTCATGGCAAGGGCCCGCCGGGCTTTTTGCCCCATGTCCCGGGCCCGGTCCGGATGTTGCAACAGATCCAGGACCTCCTTGGCAAGGGCGTCGGTATCGTTGACCTGAAGGCCGCCGCCGGTCTGGTCGAGGATCTCTTTTGCTTCCTGAAAATCCTCCATGGACGGCCCGTACAGGACCGGTTTTCCCCAAACGGCCGCTTCCAGTACGTTCTGCCCGCCTGTGGGGACAAGACTTCCGCCGCAAAATACCACATCGGCGATGCCGTATACAGCGTGCAGTTCACCGATGGTGTCCAGAATCACCACCTGTGCGCGCCGCCGGGAAGCGTCCGCTCCCAGGGTACTCCGGAGCTGACAGGAAAATCCCCATTCACGGGTGCGCCGGACGATTTGCGGGACCCGTTCCATGTGCCGGGGCGCCAAAATCATCACGGTATCCGGAACGTGGCGCACGATCTGGGCATAGGCGCTGAGAACCATGGCATCTTCTTCCCCCCGGATGCTCCCGGCAATGAAAACGGGTGTCTCGTCCGTGACTCCGAACAACGCGCGGTTGGCGCCTTGGTTCACGACGGCGGTGTTTTCTACGGGGATGTCGAACTTGGCGTTGCCGTGGATCTCGATGCGATTTCGCGGCGCGCCCATCAAGGCAATCCGCCGGGCGTCGGATTCATGGATCATGCTGAACGCATCCATCCGGGCCAAAAGGATTTGCATCAGGGGCCGGATCTTCAGGTATCTGTCGATGGACCGCACGGAGATGCGACCGTTGACCAGGGCGGTCTTGATTCCCATCCGGGAGGCTTCCATGATCCAGTTGGGCCAAAGTTCCGTTTCGACACAGGCCAAAACGTCCGGATCCAAAGCGGTCAGGGCGCGGCGGGCGGTCAGGGCAAGGTCAATGGGCGCGAACACACAGGTGGTCCTGGATTTGAAGGGGGTTTCCTTGAGTCGATGTTCGGCCCAGCGGCGGCCGTGCTCCGTAATGGTGGAAAAGATCCACTGACACCCGGGGAGCCGACCCTCAAGGGCCCGTGCAATGGACAGGGCCACGCTGGCCTCTCCGACGGAGGCCGCATGGATCCAAATCCGTGTCGCCCCGTTTTTTCGCCGCCGCAGAAATTCCGGATAACGCCCCAGTCGCTCGGCCATCCCCCGGCGATATCGGCCGGTGATTTGGGAATACATCCAAAACGGCGGAAACAGGGCGAGAAACAACCCGGATGCGATCCCGGTGTACGCCAGACGGTATAAACGGGCCGATCCCGGTGCCTTACCGGAGTTTGACAAATCGATTCCCTTTCACCCGAAAAAGAAAGAGTGTCTTTTGCGCCTCTCCCTCGGCGCTGAAGGCCGTGGGCCCGGTCAAACCGTCATAATCGGTGTGTCCCAGAATTTCGTTTTTCAACCCGGCCCGGGAACGGACATGGGATTGCCCGGCGGCGTGGAACAGGATCCGGGCGGTATCATAGGCCACGGCTTCCATGAAGCCCGGTCGCTCACCATACACGGACGAAAACCGTTCCACAAAGGACTTCGTGGGTTCCGCGGTGCTGTCCGCATCGAACCCGTCCGTTATCAGGGCGCTTTGGGCGTATTTTTGCGCCATTTGAATCAACTTTTCAGAATGCCACAGATTGGTTCCCAAAAGATACACATTTTTCACGTCGTAAAAGGCGAGCTGGGGTAAAATGAGTCCGGCCTTACCGGGGGCGTCCGGGATGAACAGGGCTTCAAAATCGATATACGGATCCCCCTTTTTCCGAAACGCCGCCGGCGTCGCCGCGGCCGCCGTCCCGGGTCCTCCGAAGAATCCCTCCGGAGCGGTTCCCGCCGCAACCGCGCGTTCCATTTCTTCCGGAACCGGATAATACAACCCCACGAGTTTCTTGATGGGACCCGCAAAATCCGTCTCGTCCACCGGGTAGGATTCCACCCCAACCAGGGTTCCCCCATGGGCGATCACCGCATCCCAAAAAAGATTCATGAAGGTTTTCCCGTAACTTTCTTCGGGATACAATACGGCAAACCGGCGAATTCCCAGACTTTCCGTGCAGAAGCCCACCAGGGCCTCCACTTGCATGCGGGGTGTCATGAAATGGCGAAAGATATAATCCCCGATCCGGGCCACGCTTTCCTTTTGCGTCAGCGTCACAATGGGAATCTTGCGTTTTTGGGCCTCTTCGGCGGCGGCTTCCGCTTCGGCAATGGGACCGATGACGGCGGCGACCCCGGCCCGGTCCAACTCGCGGATTCCCTCGGCGGCGGCTTCTGGATCGGAGCGGCTATCCTTGAAGACCAATTTGAACCGGGGACCGTTCGACGCCGCATTGATATCCACAAGGGCCATTTCGACGCTCCTGAGGGCCTTTTGTCCGATGGTCCGATAGGATCCGCTCAGGGGCAACAGGCATCCCAGGGTGTAAGGATCAAAAGCCGTCTTTGAAGACAGGGTTTCCAGGAGTGTCCTGACCTTGCCGCCTTCGTCGTATTCGGGATATCGGCGCAAAAACTCCGACAGCACATCGACGGCGTTTTCCGGGTCTTTTCCCTCTGCGGCACGGGTCCCGAAGGCCAGTACAAACCGTTGTTTCAACACCGGGTCGTCCGTGCGCTGCACGAGCACACGGACGGAGGATTCATCCATGCTTTCGATAACAGGATCCATTCGGGAAAGAAGCGCCTCCTGTCGGTCCGGGGGGGCTGCATGGTATCCCTTGACATACCATTCGAGGGCCTCCGGAAGCATCCCCGAGGCTGCATACGCCTCTCCTAAAACAGTGAAAAGCCGCAGCCGCAATTCCTCCGGCAATGCCGCCTCCGACAGGGCGGACGCCTCCCGGATCACGCGATCGTGTTCTCCCAGTCGGGCATCGATCTCCAACCGATCCACCTTTGCCCGGAAATAAAAACGGCTTTCCGGATGTTGCCGGATGAGACGATCATAGGCCCGGCGGGCCGCCGTGAGATCCCCCAGGATCCTGTGGATCGCGCCGGTTTTCAAGAGCGCGGCATCCGCGTACACACCCCGTGGAAACCGCTCCAGGTAGGACCCAAAAGCCGAAAGGGATTCCGCGTACGCCCCGGATTCAAACAATCGCCGGGCGTTCTCGAAAAGGGCGGCCTCGGTGCGGGGGGGAGTCGGAATTCTTTCCACGGGCTCCAAGGGGATCACCACGGGTTGTGCGCATCCCGCCAGGAACAGCACCGCAAAAAACAGCTCCCGGATCCATGGATTGAAACGGGCGGCGCTTTTTTTCCGGATCCGGTTACGCAAGGTGTCTACGGTACACGGTTTCCTGTTCATCCAGTATGGCCTTTAAAATCTCGAGGGTCGTCATGGGGTTCATGATCACACACCGGAGGACCCTCCGCTCTTCTTCGAATCCATCCCACCGGTTCCGGGCACAGGAAAGTCCGCATCAGCGCCTGCCAATCCGCCACCAGGCGTTTTTTCGAAACATCCGCTTCTTTTTCGCGAAACATTACCGGATTCCCCATGGGACGGTCCTGCCCACGCCGGGGTGCATTTGGCAGAGGCGTAAAAGGGTTATTCGATGGGCCGCCCTCTTTGGCAGAGGGCGCCATTGTGCAACGTATCTGCAAAAGAAGCCTTACGTCAAGCAGATTCATGGACGGAATTCCCGGCAGGGGCTTTACAAAGCCGCTGGATTTGGGATAAGAAATGAATGCGTTCGAGGCGTGCATACACCCATTTGATCAAAGGCATAAATACCCAAGCCGTCGGTCGGGATGCTCACCGAGCTTTTCATTAAAAATTTTGCCATCATCGACGATCTGCACATCCGGTTTGAGGACGGTCTCACCGTATTGACAGGAGAGACCGGGGCCGGAAAATCGATCATCGTCCAGGCCTTCAACCTGATCCTCGGAAACCGGGCCACCGCAAAGATGATCCGCTCCGGCGCCGAAACGGCCGAATTGGAAGCCCTGTTTCATCTGAAACCCGAAAGCGAACGGGTTCAACGCGTGGCCAGGGCGGGATACGATACCGCCGAAGGCCTTTTGATCAAGCGTGTCATCTCCCAAAACGACCGTCATCGCACGTATATCAACGACCGATTGGCCACCGTTCAGGTCCTGTCCGCCATCACCGAGAACCTGGCCAACATCTCCGGCCAGTTCGCCAGCCAGGGATTACTCAAGGAAGAGCAGCAACTGGAAGCCCTGGACCGGTTCGGGGGAGTCGCGGATTTGAGAACGGAAACGGCGGCCCGGTATCAAGAAATCCTTCCCCTTATCGATCAATTGACCCGCCTGGAGGAAAAACAACAGCGCCAGGCGGAGCACATGGAACTTTTACGATTTCAAAAGACGGAAATCGCCGGCGCCTCCCCCGTTCCCGGTGAAGACGCCGAATTGGAGCAGGAAAAACAACGGCTGAAAAACGCCGAGTTCCTCTACCAAGCGGTATATGAAGGGATCGAATCCCTTTACGGGGCGCCCGGTGCAGCCATCGAGCGTCTTATCGAAGTCCAAAAAGGCCTTGAACAGGCCTGCCGCATTGACGGATCCTTGAAAGAGCGGGTCCAGGGAATCGCCGACGCCGTCTTCCGCCTGGAAGATACGGTCGCCGGGTTGCGGGAGTATTTGAAAGGGATCCAGATGGATGAAGGCCGCCTGGAGACCGTGGAATCCCGCCTGGATGTCCTGAACAAGCTGAAACGAAAATACGGGCCGGATATAGAGGCCGTTCTTTCCCGTCTCAATGCCATCGAAACGGAGTTGGCCGGGATCGAAGATCTCCCGGAACGGATTCATAAAACAAAAGACCGCCTTTCCGCCCTCCACGCCGCCTTGACCGGCGCCGCGGGCGCCCTGTCTGAAAAAAGGACCCAGGCCTCCCGACGCCTTTCCCGGGCCATGGAAGCGGAACTGGCCTCCCTGAAAATGGAAAAAACCCGGTTTGACGTGGCCTTTTCCCGGTTTCCGGCCGGCAGGGAAACGAGTCCTTTCCTCATGATGGACGGTGCAGGAATCCAGGAAACCGGAATCGACCGGATCACCTTCATGATCGCCCCGAACGTGGGGGAGGCGTTAAAACCCCTTTCCCAGATCGCCTCCGGCGGGGAGCTGTCCCGGGTGGTCCTCGCCCTCAAGGCCCTCCTTGCCCAAACCGATTCCCTGGAGACCCTGGTCTTCGATGAGGTGGACGCCGGAATCGGGGGTGGGGTGGCCGAAACGGTGGGAAAGAAACTCCACGCCCTTTCCCGGTTTCACCAGGTGATCTGCATCACCCATCTGCCCCAGATCGCCGTTTACGGAGACCATCATTTCCGAATCGAGAAGACCGTCTCCAAAGGAAGGACCCGAACCGTCCTCGCCCCCCTTGACGAAACGGCACGCGTCCGGGAGATCGCCCGGATGCTGGGTGGGGAAAAGATCACCCCGACGACTCTGGACCACGCCCGGGAGATGCTGGAAAAGAGGTCCTTGACAATTCCGGGGAAAAAATACTAAAAGAAAAGGTTGATCCAGTCTTTAAAAGACGAAAACGGGACGGTAAAGTAAAAAGCGCCGGATGTAAAGGTGCGCGGATTCTTCAGGATGCGGCGGAATTTCCCGTACGCCGCAATGGCAAAGAATGCCGTGCAACGCCGCAGGCGGCCTTTTTACGAAACCATCCAGAAAAAGGAGCCATTGGATGCCCATATATGAATTCAAGTGTCTGAAATGCAACGAACTGGTAGAAATTTTATTTAAAAACCAAGAGGACAAAGTTCAACCGGCATGTCCCCGCTGCAAGGGCGAAAACCTTGAACGGGTGTTGAGCACGACCCGCTATGCCATGGGCGCCAACGCATCCAAGGGTACCGGTGTCAGCTCCCAGACCCGGTCCTGCCCCAGCGGCAGCTGCACCACCTACGATATTCCCGGGCCGACCCGTTAAACCGGCGCCGCAGGCATCGGTCCGGCCCCGGGTAAAGCGTACTTCCGGCATCCATGGCCTGTCTGGGAAGGCAACACCCCGGCCTGTCGCCCATGAAAACCCCGAATCCGACCGGACACCCCCTTTTGGAAAACCGCCATGAAACGGATCCACAACCAGGAACAGGAACAGTTCAAGAAACTCTTTGAGTCCGAAAAGATCGATCGTTTCGAAGACCGCCTCAAGATCCTCGACGTGTTTTTAAGCACCGAGAACCATGTCACCGGTGACGATCTCATGGCCCTTTTAGAGGAAAAGGGGTATCGCTTCGACCCGGAATTTGTGCGATCGACCCTGCACCTCATGGCCCGATACGGTTTCGCCCATGTCAACCGGTTCGACAACGGGCGGGTGCTATACGAACACCGGCACCTGGGACAGCACCACGATCACATGATCTGCACCAAGTGCAAACGGATCATCGAGTTCGAAAATCCCGCCCTGGAAGATCAGCAGATTCAAACCGCCAAGGCCCACGGGTTTCATCTCCTTCAGCATAAAATGGAGCTATACGGCATCTGCGCGGAATGTCTCAAGGAACGCCAGACCCTTTTGCCCTTGACCATGGCCCGCCAGGGGGAACGGCTGGTCATCCGGGACCTTTTCGGGGGCGGAACCGCCCGGGCCCGGATCCTGGCCATGGGACTGCGCTTGGGCGACGAAATCGAAGTGGTCTCCAACCAGGGGCAAGGCCAGATGGTCATCGCCGTGGACATGAAACGCTACATCATCGGGAGGGGAATGGCGGAAAAGATCATCTGCGAGCCCGCCCGAAAGCCTTAAACGGCTTACAGGCGTAAACAGAATACCTCGGATGCCTTTACAAAGACCCGTTTATATCGACACCCACGAAAAAGGGCTTCTCCGAAAAAAGCGGGAGGCCGCCTTCAAGATATTGAAATCCTGCGTCCTTTGTCCCCGGCAATGCAAAGTGGACCGATTCTCCGGGGAAACGGGAATCTGCAACACGAGAATCCATGCGCAGGTGTCGAGCTACAACCCCCATTTCGGAGAAGAAGCGCCCCTGGTGGGGCAAAAGGGTTCCGGAACCATTTTTTTCACCCACTGCAACCTGTTGTGCAATTTCTGCCAGAATTACGATATCAGCCACCAGGGTATGGGAGAGGCCGTCTCGGACAGGGAACTGGCGGCCATGATGCTGACCCTCCAGCAAATGGGGTGTCATAATATCAATTTCGTCACCCCCTCCCACGTGGTCCCCCAGATCCTTTCGGCCCTGGAAATCGCCGTGGAAGACGGTTTGTCCGTCCCACTGGTCTACAACTCCGGGGGATACGACACCGTTTCCACGCTTCGGATCCTGGACGGGATCGTGGACATTTACATGCCGGATTTTAAATTCTGGGATCCCGAAATCGCGGAAAAAGCCTGTGACGCGAAAGACTATCCGGACGTTGCTCGAAACGCCGTTTCCGAAATGCATCGGCAGGTGGGGGACCTGGTCATCGATGGGGAGGGCATCGCGGTCCGGGGGGTGTTGCTCCGGCACCTGGTGCTTCCCCGCGGCCTTGCCGGAACCCGGGACATCATGCATTTCATCGCGACACAGGTATCGAAAAACACCTATGTCAACGTGATGCCCCAGTACCGGCCCTGCGGGCGCGCCGGAGAGATCCCCGAACTGGCCAAGGGCCTGTCCACCCGGGACTTCCAGGACGCCCTGGACGCCGCGAAAGCCGAAGGGATCCACCGGCTCGACAACCGAAGACGGGTTTTCGTACTGTGGTAGCAATGGAATCCAGCGGAAAAATTTTCGCCGTGGGCGATATCCACGGATGTGCGGACAAGCTTTCGGCCCTCGTGGACAAAATCGACCTGGATCCGGTCCGGGACCTTCTGGTGTTCATCGGGGACTACGTGGACCGGGGGCCTGCTTCCTACGAGGTGGTCGATTTTTTAATCGATATGAAAACCCGCGTCAAAAACCTGGTCTTTATCAAGGGCAACCACGAGGACATGTTGCTGAAATACCTCTCGGGGCACGACCGGTTCACCTACCTGATGAACGGCGGGCAGTCGACCCTGGACAGCTACCTGAAACGCAAAGCCCCGGGGATGCGGCACCCCATCCCGAAACGTCACTTGGCCTTTTACGACTCCCTGGTCCTGTACCATGAAACCCCGGAGTTTTTGTTTGTCCACGCCGGGATCCGCAAACAAATCCCCTTGGAACGGCAGGACGTGGACGATCTGTTGTGGATCCGCAGCGAATTCATCAAATCCGATTATGATTTCGGAAAGCGCGTGGTCTTCGGGCATACGCCCTTTCGTCAACCCCTGGTGATGCCAAACAAAATCGGCATCGACACCGGCGCTGTATACGGAAACAAGCTGACCTGCGTCAAGCTTCCCGACATGGTCTTTTACCAGGTCTAGCGAAAAACCCGAAAGGAGTCCCGATGAAACGATGTTTTTTCACGATCCTGCTCCTGGTGTTCGCCGCCGCCGCCCTGGCGGCGCCCCAACGCCTGGCCGTCAACGTTTCCACCGCCAATATCCGGAGCGGCCCGGGAGAAAATTACGCCGTGATCTGGCAGGTCGGAAAATACCATCCCTTTCTGGTCATCGAAAAATCCGGGGAATGGATCCGGTTTAAGGATTTTGAAAAAGACGAGGGATGGATCCACCAGTCCCTTCTGGCGGACATCCCCACCGTCATCACCATCAAGGAAAAATGCAATATCCGGTCCGGTCCGGGGACCGGCAATCCCGTGGTCTTCACGGCCGAAAAAGGGGTTCCGTTCAAGGTCCTGGAGAAAAAAGACAACTGGATGCATATCGAACACGCCGACGGCGATAAAGGATGGATTTATCACTCGCTGGTCTGGTAGTCGCCGGTATGCATCCTTCACAATTCAAGGGAGAAACACCATGACCATCTATGTTTCGGGATCCCTGGCCTATGACCGCATCATGGATTTTCCGGGAAGATTCGCCGATCACATCCTCCCGGACAAGATCCATGTCCTCAATGTCTGCTTCAATGTCAACGGCCTTTCGGAAAAGTTCGGAGGAACGGCCGGAAACATCGCATACAACCTTGCACTCCTGGGGGAAAAACCGCTCATTTTGGCCTCGGCCGGAAAAGATTTTTCCGAATACGAGGCCTGGCTCAAGGAAAACGATCTTTCCCTGGAAGGCATCCGGATCATCCCGGAGGAATTCACGGCGGGCGCGTACATCACCACGGATTTGGCCGACAACCAGATCACCGGCTTCAACCCGGGCGCCATGCGGTATGCGTCGGAATTTTTCATTTCCGATGCCGGCGGCGGCATCGGGATCCTGTCCCCGGGGAACATCGAGGACATGCTCGCCTACAGCCGGGAATTCAAGGCCAAGGGGATTCCGTATATTTTTGATCCGGGACAGACCACGTCGGCCATGTCCGGGAAACAGGTCCTCGAAATCCTCACGGGGTGCCGCATCTTCATTTCCAACGATTATGAACTCGAGATGGTCATGCGCATGACGGCGATGACAAAGGCCGACCTGCTGGCCCGGACCCAACAGGCGCTGATCACCACGATGGCGGAAAAGGGTTCCCTGGTCGCCACCCGTGAAAAGGAAACGCCGATTCCGGCGGTTCCCCCCGAGCGGGTGGTGGATCCCACCGGCGCCGGCGACGCCTATCGCGCCGGTCTGATCAAGGGCCTGGTGACCGGAAAGCCCATCGAGGCCGCCGCCCGGATGGGATCCACGTGCGCCAGCTACGCCGTGGAATACAGGGGGACCCAGGAGCACCGGTTCACGCCCAAGGAATTCCGCGCGCGGCACACCGCCTTTTTTGATGAAAAGGAGTATTGACAAGACCCTTAATTTTCATTAAGAATGCGTTTTCAATCCGATCGTGGAACGTCTGCGGCGAGACCTTTGAAAAATGTTCATCTTTGTTCAAGTTCAAGGAAGGCGAAAATTTTAACCACAGGAATACATGGAGTATTTCGAGGATTAAAATCTGAGCCTGACGCAGAAATTGGGCAAAAAAGGGCGTTTTGCAAAGGTCTCGCGGCCGGATCCGAAAAACCCGAATCCCCGGTAGCTCAACAGGCAGAGCGGGTGGCTGTTAACCACTAGGTCGTAGGTTCGAATCCTACCCGGGGAGCCAAAAATCCATCCGCTGAAATCAGCGGTTCTTGTTTAACGCAAGACCCCGTGGGGTGATCCCCACGGGGTCTTGTCGTTTCTGCCCTGTCTTCGACGACTTATGCCGCCGGGCATATCCTTCCCCGTTTCGACGCTCTCCGCCCGGGGTTGCGATGCAACCGTGGGGGTTCAACCACGGTTTTTGCAAATGTCCTTTCCTGATTCTCCCATTCTCCGTTTTTTGAATCCGGTAATTTAACAGCCCGGTTCCCAAAAGCCCCTGCGCCGACATCAAACGCCATTTTCCGGTAGGTATCAGCCGGAAGCCGGACCAAGGGGTTCACGACTTCACCTCCAGGGGCCTCCCTTGGCCCAGCTTGTTGGAATGGGGGCACGCTTGGAAGCCGCCCTCATGGGAGGTAACAGGAATTCCCTGAGGCGCGAAAGCAACTCTAAAAACTCGGGTGCGCTTTCTTCGAGACCGTTCTTCCGAACAAACGCTGCCCACTGGACCGATTTCACCTCGTCGCGGCCGAACTCATCTGTCAGGGCCAGCGGCGGTTCAATGGGGATTTCGGTCTTTCGTCTCTTGAAAGTCGCCTTGATTGCCCGCACAAGGGTATTGCCCCCATAGGCGAAATCGTGCGCCAGCACGTACAGGTCATAGAAATCCTTCATCCGGCTATTGGCAATGCCTAGCATGGCCATGGCCTGGAACTTCTCGGCGATAACCGTCTCCCTTGGACATGCACGGATGCTCGGGGCAGGAAAATCCAGAAGCGTGGGATAGCTGATCTTCTTGGCCTTGGGCGTGACTACGTCGCCGAATCCCACGTCGACCTGCACGGGAATGCGGGCCTTGCCGAGGAAGGCGGTTAGCGTGACGCGCTGCCCCTGGTATTCCTGCTCATCGCGGATAGGCGCAGCCGCCACGGTGTCGGCATCAAAGACCAGACCATCAGGTTCAACGTCTGCACCGCAGACCTTGCGGAATACTTCAGCCAATCGCTCGCTGGAATCGTCACCATGGCCGAGGAAGTCCATGTCCATCGTCGGCCTGTATGTTTCGCCCATCCAGACCATGAACAACATGGCTCCCTTGAGTATGAAATGCCCCGCCTACTGCGAAACGGAAAGGCGATAGAGGAGCCGTTCCGTGGCGTAGCGCGTCCAGCGAAATTCGGATCATCTCCGGTATCTCGCATGATGTTAAGAAGTCGCTGGCGAACAGACACCGCGACGTTCGATGGCTTGTCCTTGGTCATAGGGTCGCTTCCATGTAGGGACGCATCGTTTTCGTTACCCGGCAAATCTTCGCATACTTCCACAGTTCATCGGTCGAGCACTTGCGGCCACGCAGAACGTCGCGCAGGGCTTCGAGTGCAACATCGAGCCCGATCTTGTTCCGATACTTGAAACAATCCGCCACGGTCTTGGCAGGATTATAGATGCTCACCCGCACACCTTCGATGGTGTGTTCTTCGACGCCCTCCGTGAGGGACTTGCCGGAAAAAAGAACGATTCGTACTTTCTGGTGCTTTATCCGAGGTTGGGCAGCCCTGCGGTTGATAGCCATCCACACCTCGTGAGGGGCCTGCGTTCCGATCTCGTGAAAGCGCAGGGCTGACAGAAGGCACACGACGCCCTTGGGAATCGCCTTCGCTGCTTGTACCAGGCCATGATGAACAGTTACCTCTGCGTCTGGAAGCCGATAAAGCCCCCGTTCTATCCGCATAAGCTCACCCTTGGCACAGAGTCGGCGCAGGTACTCGGGATGAATGCCGAGAGACCGTATCTCAGAGGCACTCACCACGCCCGAGTTGCGGGCGAGTTTCAGCACTGTCTGCTCGTTGGGTTTTCTGTCCTTCACCTGCATGTGTCAAATTATCGACATATTTGTAAAAATGTCAATAGAAAAACACAATAGAACTTCGCCATTCGGCGGCGCGCCGAGGAACGGGAGGATCTTTGGTGATAGCGCTGTAGACATCGGATGACACGACTTGAGAGTGGGCACTGTTGATGGGGAAATATAAACTGACGCCGCTTCCGCCTCATCGGAAGCGGCCCGATCTTTGATAACCCGCTGATATTGAGGGTTTTCGGTTAACTGCCGGAGAAAGAGAACGGTTATGAGAAGGGTTGCACATGGGGAGCCAAAATAACACCCGGCCAAAACGGCCGGGTTTATTTTTATATCAACTAGTTATACGCTATTTGCGGCCACAACTTTAAGTCACCAGTTCATACACCTGCGAACCTTTTCCTGGTTATTCATTTTCTATGGTTTTCATTAACTCATTCGCAATATTGGAACTTTCAATGCGCATGATGCTTTCTTGGGCACTGCCATAGCTCAACAGATTGATACTGCCGTACCACACAACCTTTTGATCCATAATGGCAAACTTCTGGTGGATATCTGATTTGAATATAACATTAAGTCCGCTGCCGATTAAAAGATCCAAGGCCTTTTGCATAGCAGGGTGATCCTTCTCCGGGAAATCCTTTTTCGGACGAGTTACGACAGTGACATGGATATGTTTACCGGTTGCGACGTTCAGATTCCGCACCATTTGTTGCGTGCGTCTTTTCCTTACAAACGGGCTTACGATGATGATCTCCTTTGTCACGGCAATAATATCCTGATTGAAAACATGCAAAAAATTATCCTTATCGAAGATGATATCCGGAGGCGCGTCCGCTGCCACTTCACCTTTGGCTTTATATCCCATCGAAGCGTATCCGTTTAGCCGCTTCTGATACATTTTTTCCAGCATCTTTATTTGGATATCTACATAGTCATAGATTTTTACTTCTTTTTTCGTTTTAAACAGCCGGTGGAGCCTGCCTGCATATTGCTGCAGCGTTCCCTTCCACGATATGGGCATGGCCAGGAACAGCGTATCGAGACGGGGTTCGTCAAAACCTTCTCCGATAAAATGGCCGGTTGCCACCAGAACAATAGGTTTTTCGGCGGGAATATCCTTTATACGTTCAAAGGCTTTCTGCGTTGATTTTTTTCCCATTCCACCTGTCAAGCTTATCACATCCGAAATATGTTCTTTCAACTTCATTGTGAGATTCTCGACATGGGCTGTTCTGAGGGTTAACACAAGACAATTTCTGCCTTGATGATGGTTTTTCAATACATCTTCGATGATCTGGTGATCCCTGAAATCATTTTCCATGATCTCGGTATATAATGACTGAATGGTCAGGTCTTCAGGGTCAATGTCCAAAGGCATTCTCAAGGGAGTGAATCGGGGGATGATATAGTGGTCAAAAGGCCTGCTTTCCGCTTGTTTTTTGGGATTGTCCCGATATCGGATGGGGCCGCATTGCATGAACAGAATCGGGTGATGCCCATCCTTTCGTGCCGGGGTGGCGGTCAGGCCATAAACATATTTCGCCGGGGTGGTTTTCAGAATTTGTTCATAGGTGAATGCCGAGGCATGGTGACACTCATCGGCAATAATCAGGCCGTAATTTTTCACGCAATCCTTAACCTCTCTTTGTCTGCTTAACGATTGCATTACTGCAATATCGATGATACCGCTTGAGGTGTCCTTGCCTGCACCGATTTGCCCAATAACATGTTTAATCTTTTTGCGACCCCTTTTCTTGGCGGCGATGATCGGTTCCTCCGGTACGCTTTCGTTGACTTCGAGAAATTCCGACAATTTTTCCTTCCATTGCGATAGCAGACCGACTTTGTCCACCAGGATCAGCGTGTTTTTTTTTATCTCTGCGATCAGTTTGATCGCCACTATGGTTTTGCCAAAAGCCGTCGTCCCTGAAAGTATGCCGGTGTTATGCCGGAGCAAGTGGCCGAAGGCCAGGGTTTGTTCGTCCCGGAGATGACCTTTGAATTCCACATTTATTGGTTTGCCATTAAAGGTCTTGTCGATCATTTCGACTGCTATTCCGAGTTTGTCGAGTTCATTGACCAGGTCAGCCTCGCACCCCCTGGGCAAACATAGATAATCTTGTGTTTCATCCGCACAGGAAATGACCCTTGGATGATTATGTGTCGGCAAACGCATGGCTTGCTGCCTGTAAAACATCGGGTTTTTAAAAGACGCGATACGTTTTATTCGGTTCAACGCCCGCTGAGAGATACCTGCTTTAGGAAGAAACAGCATGTTTGCCTTAACGATAATAACGTTATCCGGAAAATCGCTTTTATCCAGGATGACTTGGGGGTTATGCGTTTTCCAGGGTTTCTCCTCTTCTTCATCGATCTTCAACTCGCCCAGTTCATGCCCGGGGGAAATGGTTGGAATAAGATGTTCAATCTGGCTTTGCGATATCTTTTGAATTCCGGAAAGAAATGCCCACTGGTCTTGATACGACTGAAAATCATCATCAATGAATTCGCTATTGGCATTTTCCCTTGCTTCTTTTTGCAATGGCATTGCGATCAGATTCCCCAAACCGCCCTTGGGCATGGTATCCTGGCTGGGGAACAACCGATCATAGGATTTGAATTTGATTTCATGCCGTCTGTTCATGGCAGAGGTTAAAATGGCCGTAGCGAATTTACGCGACAGGACGGCAGAAACAGGATGTTCAAAGAAAAACCAGGTATGGCAGCCCTTACCGGAACGTGAGCGCTCAACGGCTATGGGGATCATAAACTCATTGCACACGTCCCGCACGACCGTGATATCCTTTTCCCAATTATCCTCATCAAAATCCATTGCCAAAAAACGGCATGTTTCATCCGGCAACATGGGATAAATGCCAATAACGGTATTGCCTCTCAAATGACTCTCAATAACTTTTTCATTCAATTCGGCATATGCTTTGTTATTACATTTTGAGCAGGAAATTTTGGGCTTTCCGCATATCCCTGATTGCCATTCATTTAGACAGACCGGAGCATAACCCGATTTCCCTTTACTTTTGTTTTCCCATCGTTTCGCATAAACATCCTCGCGACCTTTGAAAAGCGACATGAACAGACGAATTTTAGAAAGTGAATCCGATGTGCAATCCACACCTGAAAAAAAGTTCTTTTGAGCCGATTCATCGTCACGCATTTTTCTTTCGGTGCTTTTTGCTGAGACAGTTTTGGGGATAGGCTCAGATTCCAGCAGCTCCAGTTTGGCTTTCAACTGGTTGTTTTCTTGTGTTAATCGGTTTACCTGTTTCAACAGGGTGTTATACTTTTGGAGTAATTCCTGATAATCCATAGTTTATATACCAAAATGGCTGTTACAAACATTGAATGGATGACCCATATGTGCCATGCTCCTGGTGCTGCCCAAAATAACCGGAATGTCTGCTTATTGATCATTGAGACTGCTATTGGTTGTAGAAAAAATTTGATACCTCCTGCGACATCCTCGAAGGAGGTTGGTGCGTCTGTAAGCTTTGTTTTCTTTATAAATCCCTGTCATTGAGCTTGCTTGGTGTCATCCTTCATGAAAGCAGCGATATTTTTGGTTTTTTCCAGCCATTACAGGATAGCCTCAAGGTAGGGGCGCATGATTTTATTTACACGGCAGATAGTGGCATAAAGCATAAGATCGTCTACTTTGACTTTTCTTCGTTCGTGGTAAAAACGGATCGCTTCGATTACGGTATCGAGGCCGACCTTATTCCGAAACTTGAAACAGTCGGCGAGGGTCTTTTCCGGGCTATAAATACGCACACCAATACCATCGAGTTCATGAATATTCACACCTGCCGTGAAGGCTTCGCCTGTGAAGCGATATGTCTTGATGAGCGGACAATCCAGGCGGGGTTCTTCAGCACCTCGCTGCAGCGCTACGTGAACTTCATGGGGTATCTGGGTGGTCAGCTCGTAAAAAGATAGAGCGGAAATCAGGCAGATAACACCGTGCGGGACCCGGGTTGCCACGGTTACCAGATCCGGATTGCCCAGAGGCGGAATATCTGAAAGACGAAACACACCCCGGCTGATCACTTCAATTTCCCCTGAGTCTCTCATGGCATAAAGCGTTGCCGGATGAATACCGGCTTCAAGCGCTTGCGATGTCCGGAGGATACCGCCATGCTTTTCAAAAATTTTTCCTGCCCTGGTGAATCGGGAATCGGGAGCATCTGTTTCTTGAGAATTCACGATAAAATTACCTATACATGTCAATTTATGTTGGTAATATTATCATGTCCCTTATCCATGTCAATTTAAAAATTCACATCGCTTCTTTCATCTCATCAAATTTCCTGAGTTTGTCATCATCAGAGGCTAAAAGAGTTAATGGTCTGAGCGTCCTGTCGGTGAAATATTTCAGGACTTCCCTCAGGTTCATCATTATTTATCAGGTAATCCCGTTATCGGGCCAGGCAGCCTATTATGCAGGGCGACCATCTGACATATCCTTGTCTTGCTGGCGCCGGACTGGGATATACTTGTAAGTTCATCACATGTCGAATCGGGGTGATTCTTGAGGTGCGTATTGAACAAATTGGAAACCGCCTTTTATCGGGTTCGGATATTCCGTCTCAGGACGCAAGAAATGCTCCGATTCCTTCTGCTTAACTGCTCTGTTCGGGGCAAAATGGGCCGGTTTTTCACCCTTGACAAACCGCTTTTTTTATGACTGCCTTTACGCTTCCTCCCAGGGTTGGCATGAGGGGCGGCACCCCATTTTACTCTGGTGAGAATATTTCCTGGGGGTCATGCTGCTTGGATCTTATAAAGAGTTTGAACCGCGAGTTGGGTTGTTTACCGGGGGTAGACGAACCAAGGCGTCAATGGTAGTTGATCCTATCGGACATTTCAGGAACGACTTTACCATACCTGACTTTTTGACTCGAACGTAAATATCCGGAACAATACCGGCGGATAAAGGCTGAACTGAACCCATGAGCGAATATCAGTATTATGAGTTCCTGACCATTGACCGGCCGCTGAGAGCGGATGAAATAGCCGAGCTGCGGACGCTCTCGACGCGGGCCACGATCACGCCGGTCAGCTTCACCAATGAATACAATTGGGGCGACTTCAAGGGTGATCCCGACAGGCTGATGCAGCGCTATTTCGACGCCCATGTCTATGTGGCCAACTGGAGGACGGCCATTTTCATGGTTCGCCTGCCCACGGAGGCCTTGACCCGAGAGACGGCCAAGGCCGTGACCGTGCCTTACCTGTTGGATATCAAGGCCACCAAGACCCATTGGATCATTACCTGGAGGCTGGAAGAGTCGGAAAACTACGGCCGCTTCGGCGTGGAGGACGGCCGCGGCTGGATGGCGCGCCTGGCCCCGGTGCGGGAGGAACTGCTGTGCGGAGATCTGCGCAGCCTGTACATCGGGTGGCTGCCGGCCGTGGCCGGGGAGATGGTGGATGACGAAGAGACGGAGCCGTTATCCGCAAGCGGTTTGAGAAACCTGACCGCAGCCCAGCAGGCGCTGGCCGAATTTCTCGAGGTGGACCCGGACCTGCTGGCAGGCGCCGGCATGGGCAGCCCGCCTGCGCCAAAGGCGGAAATTTCGCCAGAGGAAATGGAAAAGTGGATCGATGCCCTGCCACGAAAAGAAGTCAATTCGATCCTGAAACAATTGCTGGAGGGCAAGGGGCAGCAGGCCGAACGGTCCATCAGGAACCGGTTTGCGGCATGTCGGCGCGGCTTGCAGACGGGCGATACCGATGCACCCCGCCGTACAGTGGGAGAATTGCGGCAGAACGCCGAAAAGGCCCGTTTAATCCGGCTGGAAAAACAAAAACGGGACCGAAAGCAACGGGAGATCAAGCGCCGCGAGAAACGCAAAGCGTATCTGAAGAATCTGTCCAGCGATTTTCCCAAGGCCTGGGCGTCGGTTCGAGAACCCGTCGAGCGCGGATCGGGGCGGGGGTACGACGACGCCTGCCGCAAACTCGTCGACATCGCCGAAGCCTATGACCTGTTTGCGACTAAAAAGCAATTTCAACAAGAATTTAAAAAGTTCATGACCGACCACTTGCGGCGCAGGGCGCTGATTCAACGGCTGGTGAAAGCCGGTATCTGGAAGAATGGATAAAATGAACAATACAATGATAAAAACCTTCAAACCAATATTCACCATCACCAATTTGAATTGGCACCGCTTCCGCCTCACCGAGAGCCGCCCGAACATCCTTCCAACGAGGCCGTCATGCTTTATCTCGAACTTTTCATCGTCTTTTTTCTTATCGTGACGAACGGCCTGCTCGCCATGTCGGAGCTGGCCGTCGTTTCATCGCGGAAAAGCCGCCTCGAGTATCTGGCCGATCAGGGCGGCCGCGGCGCCCGCGCCGCTCTGCGCCTCATTGACGACCCGGGCCGGTTCCTGTCGACGGTTCAGATCGGTATCACGATGGTCGGCATCCTCGCCGGGGCATTCAGCGGCGCCACTTTGGGCCAGCGGCTCGGTGCCTGGCTCAACACATTTCCGTCGATTTCACCCTACGGCAATTCTGTGGGCATCGGCATCACGGTGGTCGGCATCACCTATCTGTCCTTGATCATCGGGGAACTCGTGCCGAAGCGGATCGCGCTGGCGCAACCCGAACGGGTCGCCGCCCTGGTGGCCGGACCGATGCGCGGGCTTTCCCTGGTGGCCGCCCCGGCCGTATGGATACTGCATGTCTCCACCGAGGGCGTCTTGCGCCTTTCGGGTCTGGCCGGCACCCGGGAAACGACCGTCACCGAGGACGAAGTCAAGTCGCTGATCGCCGAAGGAACGCAGGAAGGCGTCTTTGTTCCCCAGGAACAGGAAATGATCGAAGGCGTTCTTCGCCTGGCGGACCGTTCCGTCCGGGTCATCATGACGCCGCGCACCCGGATCGTTTGGGTGGACGTGAAATCGGACCGGAACACGATGATCGAGATGGTCAAAGCCCATCGGTTTTCGCGCCTGCTGGTCTGCGACAAAACGGTTCACCATCCCGTCGGTTTCATCCATACCAAGGACCTTCTGCCCGAAGCCCTGAGCCGTGAAGCCATCACACTGTCCGAACTGGTCACTCCGCTGCTGTACGTCCCGGATCGCACCACGGTTCTAACCCTTTTGAATCGATTCAAGAAGGAAAAAGTACACATGGCCGTGGTGGTGGATGAATACGGGAATACGGAAGGCCTGGTGACCCTCACCGACGTGATCGAAGCCATCGCCGGAGGTCTTCCGGAACGAGGCGAGGACGATGGCCCCCGGATTGTGCAAAGAGACGACGGGTCGTACCTGGCGGACGGGACGATTCCCACCGACGAAGTCGAAGCCGTAACCGGTATCGACATGGGAGAAACCGTGGAGATGCTGGCGGGTTTCGTGCTGGACCATCTGGGACGCATACCCAAAGCCGGCGCACGCTTCCACCATGGCGACGCGTGCTTTGAGGTCGTCGATATGGACGGCAACCGCATCGACAAGGTGCTGATCGAAGTCGGCCCGAAAAGGGATAAAGAAGCGCCTGACCCGCCAACTGATACCTCGATTTAACGGGATTAACGGAATCGATCGCGCACACGCTGAAGGGCGTCTTGCCGTTCCCGGCATGGGCGTCCCCAAGACGCTCATTCATCGGCTGGTAAAGGCCGGTATCTGGAAGGATCAATAAACGAATTTCTTTCATTCTCCATTTTTACTGTCGCCGAGTTCCTCGGTAATAACCTTGTTGATTATGTCTTTATGGTTTGAAAGGGCGCTGACCGCTATCCGCTCTTTAACGGCATTCACAAGATTTTTGAAAAATTTCGTATACGGGACGCTGCTTGTAAAATGATGAAAATTCGTGTGCCTGTTGAGCGTGATCATGATTTTCAGATCATTGCCGGAAAGATTGACCGGGCGGCGTAGGGCATTCTCTTTTTTTCGAAAGATCACCGCAATATTTCCATTCAACGGAGCGACGCTTTTCCGCACCACCGCGAAACCCGCTTTTTCGCCCATGGCGGTCAGGGTTTCCGGATTGAACGTGTAAATGTGCGCCTTGTGATACCGGTTGTTGGGATCTTGGCGGATGTCTTCCGCGTTGGGCACCTCGACCACGAGTTTACCCTCCGGTTTGAGCACCGATCGGATATGTTTCAGTTCCGACAAGGGGTCGGTCATATGTTCAAGAACATGGTGAAGGGTGATCATGTCATACACCGCCTGGTCTTCAAGGTCCGATGCGAACCCGGCGGCCACGGGGACCTCAAGAACTTCCCGGGCATACCGGGAATGATTTTCATCCGGTCCGATGCCTTGGGCATCGTGGCCGAGCCTCCGCAGGCAATAGACGAACACCCCGTTGCCCGCCCCGATGTCCAGCAGGCGGTCTCCTTTTTCGATCAGGCCCTCAAAAAACCGGTATCTTCTTACCGCCTCCCTGGCGTCCCTGTAGACATGCATTTTCTTGGGAATGGTGATGCCCTTGTACTCCCTGCGGTAGCCTTTCGAATAGAAATTCTTGATGGTTTCATCGTCCGGCCGTGGATCACTCCAGATCAAACCGCATTTTTTGCAGATCACCGTACTGAGGTACGCGCCCCTTCGATCTCTCAGGGAAAGCACGCCTACGGATGCAGCACCGCAAAGATTGCAGGGGATGGAACACTGTGAACCTTCGGATGGTGTTTCGTTCGGCTTCATTGTGCTCTTCTGTGTTATTCGATCATTGGCACTCGCGCATTTTGTAAAAATGAATCTCCGGCCATTTTCCGGCCGTGTATTTGAGCTGCCATTCGCTTTCCGCCAGGTAGGCCAGGTTTCCTTCCGCATCCTGTGCCAGGTTGGGCCGGCGTTCCTTTTCAAACGCGGCCAGCATTTTTTTGTCATTGCAGCGTATCCAGCGGGCAGTGGTAATCTCCACCGGTTCATAGACGGCGTCGACCCCGTATTCGGCCTTGAGCCGCGCCATGATCACCTCGAACTGTAAAACCCCCACGGCCCCCAGGATCAGTGCGTTTCCCATCAACGGCCGGAACACCTGGATCGCGCCTTCCTCAACCAGCTGGTGAATCCCTTTCTGGAGCTGTTTCATCCTCAGCGGGGACTTGAGCCTTACCCGGCGGAAATGCTCAGGGGCGAAATTCGGTATGCCGGTAAAACTGAGCGGCTCTTTTTCCGAAAAGGTATCACCGATGCGGATGGTGCCGTGGTTGTGAATGCCGATGATATCGCCGGGCCAGGCTTCTTCCACAAAGGCGCGGTCCTGGGCCATGAAAATGATCGGATTGGCGATCTGGATGTCCTTGCCGAGGCGGTGGTGCCTTACCCGCATGCCGCGCTGGAAGCGGCCCGAACAAACACGCAGAAACGCGATCCGGTCCCGGTGCGCCGGGTCCATGTTGGCCTGGACCTTGAAAACGAATCCGGAAAAATCGTCCTCCTCGGGTAATACCATGCGGGTGGCGGCCGGCCGGGGCAGCGGCGCGGGGGCGATCTCCACGAAGGTGTCAAGCAGTTCCCGTACCCCGAAGTTGTTGATGGCGCTGCCGAAAAAAACCGGCGTCTGGCTGCCTTTGAGAAACTCCTGGAGATTGAAGGGGTCGGCCGCGCCTTCGAGGAGAGCGATGTCCTCGCGCAGTTGATCGGCCTGGCTGCCCAGCAACTCGTCGAGAAGTGGATCGGCAAGATCACGGATGGTGCGCATCTCATCGGCCACGCGGGCATGGTCGGGCGTGAACAGCGCCAGTTCCTTGCGGTACAGGTTGTAGGTTCCCTTGAAATCTTTTCCCATGCCGATGGGCCAGGACAACGGCGCGCATTCGATCTGGAGGGTCTCCTCAATGTCACCCAGGATGTCGAGCGGCGCCATGCCCTCCCGGTCGAGCTTGTTGACGAAGGTCAAAATCGGCGTGTTGCGCATCCGGCAGACCTCCATCAACTTGCGGGTCTGGGCCTCGACACCCTTGACGCTGTCGATGACCATGACCCCGCTGTCCACGGCGGTCAGCACCCGGTAAGTGTCTTCGGAAAAATCCTGGTGGCCGGGCGTGTCGAGCAGGTTGATTTCAAAATCGCGGTAGTTGAACTTCATCACCGAACTGGTGACCGAGATACCCCGCTCCTGCTCGATGGCCATCCAGTCGCTGACGGCATGTCGGGCCGCCTTGCGGGCCTTGACCGAGCCCGCCATCCGGATGGCGCCGCCGAAGAGCAGCAGTTTTTCGGTCAGGGTGGTCTTGCCGGCGTCCGGATGGCTGATGATGCCGAAGGTCCGGCGGCGGTCCACATCCGGTCTGCGTAAGTTGTTTGTATTATTGGCCTTCATTCTCAACAGCCTTCATGCTCAGCCGGATTTTGCCGCGCGGATCGATGTCGAGCACCTTGACCACGACCGCTTGTCCCTCCTGCAGCAGGTCCGTGACTTTTCCCACACGCGGTTCGGCCATCATACATGTTTTCTCCTTCGGGTTTGTGGAGCTCCCCTGCCCTGAAGGACGGGGCTCCCCGGTAAGTTAAGTACCTGTTTTGAAAAACAGTTCGACCACGCCGCATAGACCGCATCTGTCACGCGAGGGGGGTGTACGCATTTTATCCAATCGTTTCATTTCTTCTAAACAAATCAACACGCTAACTAAAAATTGGCCTCTTGCCTTCCTAGGCCGATTCTGCCGGTTTTCGGCAAGCGGGGTATGCTGAAAAGGGATTGCCGAAAAAACGGCCGGATGTGATGGATCGGATCTCTTGTGATTTAAGGAAACGCCGTGTACAAATAAAGTGAAATATAATCGGTGAGTTAGAGGTGGTACCCCGCCGTTTTTCCCTCGGTTATGATGTGCATCCTCAGGGCGGAGTCAGACGGAAAGGCACATGGGTGGGCGCGATTCTTTGCAAGGCTGTCATGACTGACGCACGCAAGCCGAATTTTTTCGCTGTTATCTTAATACGTTTGGAATCACAACAAATCATAAGCATGAATAAATACACAAACCACACGCAGATGTCAAGCCTAATAAAATATTGGCATGCCAAATGCATTGCAGTCCTTCTGAATCTTTACCCCAATGTTGCAAAAGCCGGAAGGCTTCAGAGCCAAGGCGCAAATGGTGAAGCCGTAGTCGTCTACTGTGAACCCTTTGAAACGCTGGATCTGGAGTCTTCCGGCTTTCCCGAAGGGTAAAAAACATGGCGAAAACAAGCGCGATCCTTGAATTCACCAGCAGTGATATCGATACCAATAGCATAAAAGCAATGGAAACGCGTTCAGTCTTCTTGGATAACGTAATTGCGGCAAAATTTTTCTGTTATCGACCAAAGGTCCGGCGTCAGGCATGTTTTGACTTTCTCCATTACAGGCGGTCCGATCTTCCCGTAGTATGCTTCAGCGACGGCGCCCGTGATACAGGCGAGCGTGTCGCTGTCCCCTCCGAGGGAAACAGCATTGCGGACGGCATCCTCATACCCGCCGGCGTCCAGAAAGGAAATGATCGCCTCGGGCACTGTTCCCTGGCAGGAGACATCAAAGCCGTAGGATGGCCGGATACGATCCACCGTGCGGTTCAGATCGTAACCAAACCTTCCGGCAATCTCTTTTTTCATCAATCCCTTGTCCCGTGTCGTCCTGGCCAGGAAAACGGAAAGCGCGGCGGCTTGGGCGCCTTTGATCCCTTCGGGGTGGTTGTGGGAGATTTCCGCTGTCCGAGCCGCCTCGCGCAAGACGTCATCGACGGTGTCAAAGGCCCACCCCACGGGACCGACCCGCATGGCCGACCCGTTACCCCAGCTGTTGTAGGGTTGGGGGTCGTTGGAGTAGAGCCAGGCGATGAAGCTTCCCCCGTATCCGGCATGGGGATAACGGCGGCCCATTTCCCATACCCAGCGGCGGTAATCGCCGTCGGTTAAAATCGCCTGAGCCACCGCGATGGTGAGCACGGAGTCGTCGGTGAAGCGGCACCGGGGATGAAAAAGGGGGAAATCCTTGGTCTTGATGGGATGGGATTCGTATACCGATCCGATAATATCGCCGGCAATCGCGCCGATCATTCCGTCACCTCCATTCCCTGCGTTTCACGAATCATCCTCCTCCGCAGCCCGGGCGCAGGCGATGCAGGAATGGTTTCGCCCTCATCGGCAAAAAAATACATCAGTAAATCCGAAAGTATCACAGCTGCGCGAGGGTCTGGACGTGTCTGTTTAACCTTGTATGGTTATAACGCGTCTGTCAGCTTTTTACCGGCACTCCATATCGACAAGGGCTGTGACATGGGGCATGAAGACAAAAAATACCCGAAATGGGACTCAAGACCTTTCCCTCCCCTGGCCTACTCTTTATGCTGGACAATCAGACGATCCCTTAGGTCTTTGAGCCTGCTGCTGATCCCCACCTTATAAATATGCGGATTTTCAAATCGTTTGTACTCCGCGGGAAGCATCTCGAGGCGCTCCCGGGCGTACTGTGCCGTTTGGGACAGGGGCGGCGGGTCGTACACCCCCTTGCCCTGGTCCATGACCCGATGAAGGAGCGGCTCGGTGTCATAGAGTTCAATGACAAAGGATTGGTGGGGGATAAACGGGTGATGTATCTCCGGGATAGATGTTTCATCTTCGAGCCCGATCGCATCGGCGCCTGCAAATAACCCATCATCGTTTATCGCGCGCCACACCTGTTTTTTATCCGGCAGGGTGATTTTAGACACATTTTCCGAAATTTTAATCACCGGACGATGATCGGCCTGCGCCAATTTGTACACGCCGTCGAGTGCCGCATCGGGTTGTCCCGTGACCAGGCTGGTCCCCACGCCGAACGCATCGATCGGCGCCCCCTGTGCCCTCAGGCTTCGGATGACGTATTCATCAAGCTGGTTGGAAGCGGCGATTTTGACGTGGTGCAGACCCGCCTGATCCAGCATGGCGCGGCTTTTTTTGGACAGGTAGGCCAGGTCCCCGCTGTCCAGGCGGATGCCTTTCAGGCGGCGGCCTTTTTTCTCCATTTCCTTTGCCACGGCGATCGCGTTGGGCAAGCCGCTTTCCAGGGTATTGTAGGTATCCACGAGTAGAACGCAATCCTCCGGGCGGGCGGCGGCAAAGCTGCGAAACGCCTCTATTTCACTGTCGTGGCTCTGAACATAGGAGTGCGCCATGGTGCCGGACGCCTGCAGGTGGTAATCCCTGGCCGCCCGCACATTGCTGGTCGCATCGAACCCGCCGATGACGGCGGCCCGGCTGGCATAGTAGCCTCCCGGACCCTGCGCGCGGCGCAACCCAAAATCGATGAGGACGCCGTCCCCGGCCGCAAGGCGCATGCGGCTGGCCTTGGTGGCGATCAAGGACTGAAAATTGAGGATATTCAGCACCACCGTCTCGACGAGTTGCGTTTCGATCAAATTCCCCTCGACCCTCAGGATCGGGCGTGTGGGAAATACCAGGTCACCTTCGGGAGGGGCGTAAATGGTGCCTTTAAAGCTGAAGTTTTCCAAATAGGCCAAATAGGCGGGATCAAAGGAGTGCGCCTTCAAAAATTCCAGATCCGATTTGTCAAACCGAAAATTCTCCAGAACCGCCAGCAGGTCCGGCAAGCCGGCGAAAACGGTGTATCCGCCTTCAAACGGGTTCTTACGGAAAAAGTAATCGAAGACAGCGGGTTCATCTTTTCGACCGGCCAAAAAAAAGGCCTGCCCCATGGTCAGTTCGTACAGGTCGGTGTATGCCGCCGTGAAATTAAACATCGTCGATTCCATAATCATCCTTTCCGTATCGGCGGCAAAAGTGCGCAGTGATCCCCCAGAGGTCTCCAGGAAGAATCGTCTTGATCTTATCCAGGATATCCGGTGAAATCGGACCGTAACAGGCTTCGGCAACGGCGCCCGTGATGCAGGCAACCGTTTTGCCGCTGTGCCGCCGAGAAATTTATATTTTAAAATCAAATGGATGTCAATTTCTTATCCTCGATCCAATTGGGCCGCAAACCCGGATGCACGCCGCAGGGACGGGAAAAAACCCGGCTGAACGTGTACCGGTCTTGGAGTATACACTGTAACCCATTTGCGACTCGACCGGCGGCGACACGTTTGATAAGATGCCTGAAAACGCGGTAAGACCCGGGCTTCCGGGCCTCAGGATAAAAGCAGGTGGTGATGCCCCTCCGGAAAGGAATCCCATGAACGCGAAAAAGACGCTGAAAAAACCAACGGCGCCAAGAAAGCCCCGGCAGGGACCTGCCGGCGGACCGACGGCCGAATTCCCCGAAATAACCCTTCCGGAAAAAACCCAGGCGTTTCGCATCGAAGGAGGATCCCTATGAATCCATATGCGAGGTTCAACCCGCAGGAACGCAAAGTCGCTTATTTTTCCATGGAGGTGGGACTCCGCCCGGAAATCCCCACCTACTCCGGAGGCCTCGGCATCCTGGCCGGCGACACCCTCAAATCCTTTGCGGATCTGAACGTTCCCGCCGTCGGCGTGACGCTCCTTTATACGAAAGGGTATTTCCATCAGGACATCGATGCCGAGGGGAATCAAATCGAAGTGCCGGTGGAGTGGAATCCGTCGGATGTTATGACTCTGCTGACAGACAAGGTAACCATTGAAATCGAAGGCCGGACCGTGTTGATTCAGGCATGGGTCTATCCGGTGGAAGGCATTGCCGGGTATACGGTACCGGTGTTGTTTCTGGACACCAACATCGACACCAACGCGCCCGAAGACCGGGAAATCAGCGCCTACTTGTACGGCGGAGACGAACGCTACCGGCTCAAACAGGAAATTGTGCTGGGGTTCGGCGGGGCCCATATGCTCCAGCTTCTCGACCACGACAACCTGGAAGCGTATCACATGAACGAAGGGCATGCCGCGCTGCTGACCCTCGATCTCATGGACCGCTACCAGCAGGATCTGGAGAAGGTGAAATCCCTTTGCGTCTTTACCACCCACACCCCTGTACCGGCCGGACATGACACTTTTGATGTGAAAATGGTGCAAGCGGTTTTGGGGGAAAAATTTCCGGCCGATAATTTGTATCACAGTAACATTATCAACGCCGACGGCCGATTGAACATGACCCACCTGGCCCTCTACCATGCGGAATACATCAACGGGGTCGCCCAGAAACATGGAGAGACGTCCCAGAAAATGTTTCCGGAATACCGGATTGACGCCATCACCAACGGGATTCACTCCCGCACGTGGATCTGCGATGAGATGGCCGCCGTGCTGGACCGACACATTCCAAACTGGCGCCAGGATTCCTATGCCCTGCGAAACGCCCTGGATATCCCCAGAGAAGAAATCTGGCAGGCCCATCAGGCCGTCAAAAAGCAGTTGTTTGACTTTATCCGCGAACAATACGGCATTTTGTTCGACCCCGGGATATTAACCCTCGGCTTTGCCAGGCGGGCGGCCACCTACAAAAGAGCCACCCTGTTGTTTCGCGATATCAAGCGCCTCAAACGGATGGCATCCGAGTTCGGACACATGCAGATCCTTTACGCGGGAAAAGCGCATCCCGCCGATGAGAAGGGAAAGGCCCTCATCAAAGAAATCCACCGGGTCGGCCGCCGATTGAACGATGATCTCAAACTGGCCTACATCCCCAACTACGATATGTACCGGGCAAAGTTTTTGGTGTCCGGCGTTGATGTCTGGCTGAACACCCCCTTGCGCCCCATGGAGGCTTCGGGAACCTCCGGCATGAAAGCGGCGGCAAACGGCGTGATCAGCTTTTCCGTTCTGGACGGCTGGTGGATCGAAGGCCACATCGACGGCATCACCGGGTGGTCCATCGGCCCGCGTCATGTAAAAAAGCAAGGCCCTCCGGAGGCTTCCGACGAGATGGACGCCCAAGACCTGTATGACAAACTGGAGAAACGGATTCTTCCCTGCTTTTACAAAGACCGGGCACACTGGATGGATATGATGGCATATAACATCGCCCTGAACGGATCCTTTTTCAACACGCACCGCATGGTCGCCCAATATGTCTTGGAAGCCTACTTCCAGTAAAAACGGCTGAAGAGCATCCGGCCGCTTACGACAAAGGAAATGCGCACGTTGAAGACAAGGGGAAACGGATCGGCGTCCTGGCATCAGCTGGACGCCGGAGAAGTGCTGTCGAAACTGCAATCCTCCGAAAAAGGCCTTGCCGACGAAGACGCCCGGCGCCGGCTGGAGCGCTTCGGTCCCAACGAGTTGACAGAAAAAGAACGCAAGCCCTTGTGGCGGATGTTCCTGGACCAGTTCAAAGACTTCATGATCCTGGTCCTGATCGCCGCCGCCGTGGTGGCGGGTGTTATCGGCGAAATTTCGGACACCATCGCCATCGCCGTGATCGTGGTCCTCAACGGCGTGTTGGGATTCGTCCAGGAATATCGTGCCGAAAAGGCCATGGCCGCGCTGAAAAAGATGGCCGCCCCCTCGGCCACGGTCATCCGGAACGGTCAGGCCCGCTCGGTCCCCGCAGACCAATTGGTCCCCGGGGACCGGGTGATCCTGGAGGCCGGAAACGTGGTGCCGGCCGATCTCCGTTTAACGGAAGCGGTCCAGATGCAAATCGATGAATCGGCGTTGACCGGCGAATCCGTGCCGGTGGAAAAGGACAGCGCCCCCCTCGAGGAAGCGGACCCGCCCCTCGGAGACCGGAAAAACATGGCCTACAAGGGAACCCTGGTCACCTTCGGCCGGGGTCAGGGGGTGGTGACGGAAACCGGCATGCGAACGGAACTGGGACGCATCGCCACGTTGCTCCAGGACCAGGAGGAAGGCCGCACGCCGCTTCAGAAACGGCTCACCGTCTTCGGCCAGAAGCTGGCCTATGCCGTTCTCGCAATTTGCGCCATCGTCTTTGCCGCCGGACTGTTGCGAGGAGAACCGCCCCTGCTGATGCTCCTCACAGCCATCTCCCTGGCGGTGGCCGCCATTCCGGAAGCCCTTCCCGCCGTCATCACCATCTCCCTGGCGCTGGGCGCCAAAAAACTGGTCCGGCAGCACGCCCTGATCCGGAAACTCCCGGCCGTGGAAACCCTGGGGTCGGTGACCTACATTTGTTCCGACAAGACCGGAACCTTGACCCTCAACCGCATGACGGTGGAAACGGTCTATGCCGGCGGCCGTCTGGAACGGACGGACGCCCTTCCGACGCTGGAAAAAACAGATGCCGGCGGGAGTCTTCCGGCGAACGGGGATCCCATCCATCTGCTGCTTGCCGCCCTGGCCCTTTGCAACGACGCCCGGCCGGATGCCTCCGGCGCAATCCTCGGGGATCCCACGGAAGCGGCCCTCATCGAATTGGCACAGGGGAAAGGCTTACCCAAGGCGCGCCTGGATGAAAAATACCCCCGCCTGGCCGAAATTCCCTTTGATCCGGGCCGAAAACGCATGACCACCTTCCACCCCTGGGAAAACGGCCGGGTCGTCTCTTTCACCAAGGGGGCGGTGGAAGCCCTGCTCGAGGGTGCGGATCAAGTCCTTTCCCGGAACGTCACGGAAGCCATCGATCCTGCAACGGTCCAGGAGACGGCCGAAGCGATCGCCGCCGACGGGTTGAGGACACTGGGGTGCGCCATGCGGATCTGGGAAGGGCTTCCGGATCCGCTGACCCCTGAAACCGCGGAAACGGGTTTGGTGTTCATTGGAATGGTGGGGATGATGGATCCGCCCCGGTCCGAGGCGGCGGAAGCGGTTTCCATGTGCCGGTCCGCAGGGATCAAGCCCGTGATGATCACGGGAGACCACCCGCGGACCGCCCAGGTGATCGCCGAAAGGGTGGGGATCCTCCGCGAAGAAGGAAAGGCCGTCCTGACCGGGCGGGAACTCGCAACGCTTCCCCTGGAAGACTTCGAAGACAAGGTGGAACGGATACGGGTCTACGCCCGGGTGGCGCCCGAACAAAAACTCAAGATCGTCAAGGCGCTGCAGGACAAGGGTCACTTTGTGGCCATGACCGGGGACGGCGTCAACGACGCCCCGGCGTTAAAAAGGGCCGATATCGGGGTGGCCATGGGGATCACCGGCACCGATGTCTCCAAGGAAGCCGCCCACATGATCCTTCTGGACGACAACTTCGCCACCATCGTCAAGGCGGTCCGGGAAGGCCGGCGCATCTTCGACAACATCCGCAAGTTCATCAAGTACACCATGACCAGCAATTCGGGGGAGATCTTCACCATCTTCCTGGCGCCCTTCCTGGGGCTTCCCATCCCGCTGCTCCCGATCCATATTTTGTGGATCAACCTGGTCACCGACGGCGTCCCCGGGTTGGCGCTTGCCGCCGAGCCGGGGGAAAAAGACATCATGAACCGGCCTCCCAGGGATCCGAAAGAAAGTATTTTCGCCAAAGGCCTCGGCGCCCACATCCTCTGGGTGGGACTCCTCATGGGCGCCGTTTCCATCCTGACCCAGGCCCTGTTCATCGACAGCGCAAAAACCCACTGGCAAACCATGGTCTTTACAGTCCTTTGTTTGAGCCAGATGGGGCACGTGCTGGCCGTCCGCTCCGAAAAGGAATCCTTTTTCACGCAGGGCGCATTGTCCAACAAGCCGCTTTTCGGGGCCGTCCTGCTGACATTTGCCCTCCAGATGGCCACCATCTACGTGCCGTTTCTCAATCCCGTGTTCAAGACCGCCCCCCTCACCGCCGGAGAACTCGGGGCGACGATCCTCCTTTCCACCGTCGTCTTTTTGGCGGTGGAAATCGAAAAGGCGGTAAAGCGGAGGAGAAATATTGATAAATCGGCCCGGATGATACAATGAATCCTCGCAATGGAAGCCTTCCCAGTTTTCCCTTGACAATCCGATTAAGTTTTGTTTAATCTTTTTAAGTAACTTCTTATTTGGTTCAAATTATGACTCTGATCACCGCTTTAAAAGCATTGGCCGATGAAAAGCGCCTGAAAATCATCGAAATGCTTTTGAGCAGCGACCTGTGCGTGGGGGCCCTGGCCAAGCATCTGGGGGTTTCGAAACCGGCCGTTTCCCAGCACCTGCGGATTCTTCGCCGCGCCGGACTGGTAAAAGGGGAAAAACGGGGGTACTGGACCCACTACACGGTGGACCGACAGGCCCTTGAACGGACCGCCTCGGAATTGCGTGCGCTGGCGGAAAGGGATTCCATTTTTAAACCCCTTTGCCTGCGGATTCAGCAACCGGAGGCAAACATAACCCATACAAAGGAGGCCGATATGTGTGACCATTGCTGCCAACAGCCCGAGAAATTAAAAGACAAACCGGAAAACTGCTCTCCGGAACAGGTCAGGGAATGCCACGGTGAGGATCACGGGCATCCCTGCACCGGGAACGATTGCGGTCCCGGGATTAAATCGCCCTTCCGCGTGCTTCCTTCAAAACAATGATCGCATCTGAACGTTTCCGATTCAACCGGATGGAGATGGCCGGTTCCCTGGGGGATCTCGGCACCCTGTTGCCCATCGCCATCGCCATGGTCCTTTTCAACGGCCTTGACCCCTTGGGACTTTTTTTCAGTATCGGCGTCTTCTATGTCGTCTCCGGTGTCTATTTCGGCATTACGGTCCCGGTCCAGCCCATGAAGGTCATCGGCGCGTACGCCATCGCCACGGCCATGAGCGCCGGGCAGATCCTGGCTTCAATGCTGCTGATGGGCGCTTTCATGTTGATCATCGGCCTTACCGGGGCCATCGACCTGATCCGAAAAATCACCCCGAAAGCGGTGATTCGCGGAGTCCAACTTTCCACCGGGGCGCTGCTGATCTCCGGCGGGATCAAGTTCATGATCGGGACTTCCAAATACCAGGTCCTTCAAAAAGCAGCGGAGCCCTATCTGTCGATTCAAGCCCTTGGCCCGATTCCGATCGGTCTTCTGATCGGATCGATTGCCGCCGTTGCAACCTTGCTGCTTCTGGACAGCAAGAAATTTCCGGCCGGCCTGATCGTAGTGGTGGGCGGAATCATTGCCGGACTGGTATTCGGCGCGAGGGTCAATCTGGACGGCGGCATCGGCATTTACCTGCCGAAGATTCTTCCCTTCGGATTTCCGGAGGGAGCGGACTTTACCTTCGCCCTTTTCGCTCTGGTGCTGCCCCAACTCCCCATGACCCTGGGAAACGCGGTGCTGGCCTACACGGATCTTTCAAAGGAGTATTTCGGGGATCGCTCCGTCCGGGTCACCAACCGGAAGGCGTGCGTAAGCATGGCCCTGGCCAATTTTTTCAGTTTCTGCCTGGGGGGCATGCCCTTGTGTCACGGCGCCGGCGGTCTGGCGGCCCACTACCGGTTCGGCGCCCGAACCGCCGGATCCAACCTGATGATCGGAATCCTCTTTGCGGCGCTGGCGATACTCCTCGGCCCCCGTATCATCCGCATTTTAAACCTCCTGCCCATGTCCATCCTCGGTGTCCTGCTGGTATTTGCAGGCGCCCAGCTGGCGCTGACCATTATGGATCTGGATAATCGCAAGGACTATTTTGTCGCCGCCTTGATCCTGGGCACCACCCTTGCGTCCAACCTGGCGTGGGGCTTTATCGTGGGGATGATCGTGGCCCAGCTTCTCAAGTGGGACAAACTGTCTGTGTGAATCTTGGTCAACAGGATAACCGTTCATGCAACAGGTCCTTGATTTCATATGATAGTAAAATCTGTCTGTTATTTTATTCTGGCGGGACTCTGTGAAATTGGCGGGGGGTATCTCGTATGGTTGTGGCTGCGAGAGGGCAAACCAGCCCTGTATGGGTTTGTGGGTGCTCTGGTTCTAATTCTCTACGGGGTGATTCCGACCTTCCAGCCGGCGAATTTCGGGCGTGTTTACGCTGCCTATGGCGGCGTTTTTATCGTACTGTCCATTTTGTGGGGATGGAAAATTGACGGCATTCATCCCGACAGGTTCGACATCATCGGCGGCCTGATCGCCCTTTTCGGTGTGGGAGTGATTATGTATTGGCCGCGGGGATAACCTTTTTCTACTTTTTGTATTCATACCACGATGATGATTGATCATACAATGCACAATATGGATACGCTGTGCAGCAATCCCGTGGATTGGATCAAGGCGATGAAAGGCAGGATGGAAATACAATGCGTGACTCCATTTATGTTGAAAATTTAACCAAGAGTTTCGAAAAGGTCGAAGCGGTCGCCGGCATTTCCTTCGCCGTCCGGCAAGGGGAGCTGTTCGGTTTCCTCGGTCCAAACGGCGCCGGGAAGTCCACGACCATTAACATGCTCACGGGCCTGGCGCGGCCCGATGCCGGATCCATTCAGATCGCAGGCATCGATTGCACGAACCGTCCCAAGGCGGCCCAGCACCTGGTCGGCGTGGTGCCGGACGAAAGCAACCTGTATCCCGAACTCACCGGTTTCGAAAATCTGTGCTTCTGTGCCGCCCTTTATGGGCTGGGTAAGGACGAACGCCAAGACCGGGCCAGAGATCTATTGGACCGTTTCAACCTCGCCCAGGCCGGAAACCGAAAGTTCGGCGGATATTCCAAGGGGATGAAGCGCAAGCTGACCATCGCTGCCGGAATCATCCACAGGCCGTCCATCCTGTTCCTGGACGAACCCACCACAGGCATCGACGTGGCCAGCGCCCGGCAACTGCGCCAGCTTATCGCGAACCTGCACCGGGAGGGGACCACGATCTTTTTGACCACCCATTACATCGAGGAAGCCGAGAGGCTCTGTGACCGCATCGCGTTCATCGTCTCCGGGCACATCGTTCGAATCGACACGGTGGCGCAACTGGTTCAACCCATCAGGGAAAAACATGTCATGCGGATTGCCTGCGCCAACATGCCAGGGGGCATTCACGACAAACTCGCCGAAGCGTTTCCGGGACTTATCTTTCGATTGTCGAACAGCAGCTTCATTCGGGTGGAATCCGGGAAGCCCGTTCATGTGGGTCCTTTGGTCCGCTTCCTTGAAGACAATGGAACCGAGGTCATCGAAGCGCGTCGCGTGCATTTGGCCCTGGAGGATGTCTTCGTTCAAATCACCGGTATCGAAGCCGATGCCATGCGCAGGGAAAAGGAAAAAAAGGGAGGGGCATCATGAAGCGTTGGGTCGCTTTTTGGAACATTCTGCTCAAGGACATGCGGACCTATTACCTGAAGCCGCCGAATATCAGCTGGGGGATTATCTTCCCGCTGGCCTGGACCGGCATGTTTTTCATCAAGTCCGGAAGTGGTCTCGAGAGTATTTCCTCGATACTCCCGGGCGTGGTCGCCCTGTCCATTTTATTCGGTACCACGTCCCTGCTTGCAGTGACCGTGACGTTCGAGAAGAAAAACCGCTCGTTCGAACGGCTCATGCTGGCCCCCATTCCACTGGAACTGCTGATGCTGGCCAAGACCAGCGGAGCAATTCTTTTCGGCGTGGTCAATGCTTTCGTGCCTGTTCTCATGGCGGCTTTTCTGATGGACTTGACCCAAGTGGATTGGGTGGTGTTTGTTCCAGCGGTGTTTCTGATCTCTGTGGCGTCGACTTTCCTAGGGCTTTTTATCGCGGTTGCGGTCAGCGAGGTGTTCGAGGCACAGACATTCTCCAATTTTTTTCGATTTCCCATGATCTTTCTTTGCGGTCTGTTTTTTCCCATCAACGCGCTCCCGGTGTTTTTAAAGCCGCTCTCTTATGCGCTTCCCCTGACCTACGGGGCGGATATGCTCCACGGCGCTATTCATGGAGGGATGAGGATGTCCTTTCCCCTCGACTTGACAATTCTTGCCGCGTTCTGCATCCTCTTATTCATATTGAGCCTCCGCAATATCAGTAGGCGCTGGATTGCCTGAGTCCACGGAAAACGATGAATTTCTGCTGCAAGCTGTCGGCAGGGGGGACCTGACGTCCTTTGCCCGAATTGTAGAACGCCATCATACCTGGGCCTGGCGGATCGCCTATCGCTTTACGGGGAACGAGGAGGACGCGTCGGACATCGTCCAGGAGGCTTTTTTGCGCCTCCTGGACGCGTCCGGACGCTATCGGCCCACGGCGAAATTTCGGACCTATTTTTATCGGATCATCTCCCGCCTTTGCCTGGACCAAGCGAAAAAAAAGCAACCGTTGCTTCTCGAAACGGTTCCGGACACCCCGGACCCCTCTCCCAATGCCACGGACACGATGATGCGGCAAGAAGCCGCCATCGCGGTTCGTGCCGCCCTCGACGCACTGCCGCCCAACCAACGGTTGGCCATTGTGCTCCGCTACTATGAAACCCTGGGTTACGAGGAAATCGCCTCGGCCATGGAGACGACCACCAAAGCCGTCGAACGACTGCTGGCCCGTGGACGGAGGCGGTTGCGAGATGTTTTCGCCCGCCAGAGGGATTTTCTTACGACTTGAGCGGGGGGTTTTCTGCCTTTGCTCGTTAAATAAATTATGAGGTGAAGATATGTGGTCATGCGTCAGAAACCGCAAACGTCTGAACGCTTATATGGACGGCGAACTGCCGGAGCGGATACGTCGCGAGGTCGAACGCCACTTGGCGGGGTGCCCGACCTGTCTTCTTGAGTTTGACGAGTTGCGTGGGCTTGAGCCGCTTTTGAGGAACGACGAAGTGCCTCCGGTGCCTGCCGGGTTGTCGTCCCGGATATTGGCCGAAGCGGCCTTCCGGCAGAAACGGAAAGAAATCCCGATTGCGGCCAGTCGGGGGTGGCGTGAGTTCCTGTTCCAGCCCTGGTTGGTCAGAGGGGCGACCACCGCCGCCTTGGTCGTTGGCCTGGCCATGGGCGCATTGATGGGGTGGACAAGCTACCTGCGCTCTGATTCGGGGCAATGGATGGCCATGACAAACAAAGAAAGTGATACGCGAAATATGTATGCCTTTGATGTCCTGGGTGCTGAGCCGCGAGGCTCCATCGAGGCCGCGACTTTGGCGCTTCTGGATGACGGAAGATGAGGAAAGCTATGTGGAACAACCTGCGCAAACCGCTGTTTGCCCTCTCCGTGGGCTTGAACCTGGCGTTTATCGCCATGTGGCTGGTTCATTCGCTAACGGCCCCAGGCGACGCGGGAGGTCTTTCCTACCCGGAGATTGATGACGCGGTTCCTTCAGCGCTTCATCGTGAAATAGGCGTGACGGAAGAACAGTGGCGAAAGATCGAGCCTATGGTTCTGGATTTCCGGGAAAAGGCATCAATACAGCGTCAGAAGATAAGCGCTCTGAGGAGCCAATTGATGGACCTGCTGACTATTCCCGAGGTGGACGAAGCCGCCATACGGGAAAAACAGGAAGAGATTCTGGCGGGACAGCGCCGGATGCAGAACCTGGTCATCGATCATCTGCTCAAGGAAAAGGAGCTCCTCTCTCCGGAACAGGGTAAGAGACTGATGCAATCTCTCTGCGAGCAATGTCGACATGATAGCGGCATGGTTTCCGGAAAAGGGTTTGGTCGGGTGTTGGATGAAAAACCCGGTCTCATATCGGACAAGGAGAAAACGGAATCACCATGAAGATACTGCCGCTTTTGATGATTGTGGGATTGCTTGGGGGATGTGCCTCCATACGCCCGACAGATCCATACGCTTCGGTCTACGAGAGAGGAACTTCCTCCGTGGGATTAGATTCGCTCCATCAACCCAGTATTCCTGAAGGTCCTCTGACGCTGCAACAGGCCATCGAAACGGCGCTTGCCAACAACCCGGAGGTCGCGGCGCGAGGATGGGACGCATCGGCGGCTCTGGCCAGACGGGATCAGGCTTTTGGGGCACGTCTCCCCAAAGTCGGAATCGTGGGTGGCTACGCGCATACCCTTGATGAACAGCGGCTCATTTCCGCCAGCAGGGACGGCGAGTCCGGACTTTTCAGCAGGGATGTCGTCTCAAGCGATCTTGTTGTCTCCATGCCTCTCTTCACCGGCGGGCGGCTGGTCAACCAGGTAAATGCGGCGGATCTGCACAGGCTTGCGGCGGAACAGCGCCTGGCCCGCAGCCGGGAGGAGCTTGTCTTCAACGTTTCAAGCCTATTCAACAGCATCCTCGCCCAGGTACACGTCATTGAATCCCTGGAGTTTTCGAGAAAAACCCTGACGGAGCATGTCAGCCGGATTGACGCCCTCATCGCGGCGCAAAAAGCCGCTAAGGTGGATCGCATGCGCACGGAGGTGCGCCTGGCCGATATCGAGCAGCAGTTGGTCAGGGAGAAAAACCTGCAATCAATTCAACATCGCGCGCTCTCCAATCTCCTTGGCTTAAGAGATGTTGAGGAACAAATATCCCTGCAAGGGGATCTGGAGATGCGGGAAAAAGCGCCCATCCCTAAACTGGCGGCAGCGCTTTCGACAGCATGGGAAAGCCGGGGTGACTATCTGGCCGCCCGTTCTTCCCTGGAGGCGCAGGCCAAAAACGTGGATGCCGCCAAGTCCGGACACCTACCGGCACTATCCGTGCAAGGCGCTTACGGCGGGCGCTGGGCAGCCGGACCGACGACCGGGACGGGGGATGAACAAGGAGATGTCGGCCGCATCGGCCTGGTCCTGGAAGTGCCGATTTTTGAAGGCGGACAGGTGGATGCGGACATCCGGGAGCAGAGGGCGACTCTTGCCGCCGCCCAGGAGCGTCTTCGACTATTGGATCTTCAGGTGCGGCTTGAAGTGGAAACCGCCCTTTCCAATGTGGAGTCCTCCGGTGAACGTGTGGCCGCGATTCGAAAATCTATCGCCCAGGCAAAAGAAAGCCTTCGTATAGAACAATTGAAGTACAATCTCGGCAAGGGGGCCATCGTGGATGTACTCGATGCACAGGCCGCCCTGCTCGAATCCGAAACGACATACTACCGGGTCCTGGCGGAATATCACACAGCGGTTGCACAACTGAAATTGGCTATGGGGGCGGAATGAAAATGAGGATTTTCTTGTTCACGATTTTGATCATCGGAACGCTTGCGGTAGCCGGGATCGTATTTTTTCATGGAGCTCCTTCAGGGAAATCGGAAACGGAACAGCCCGGCAAACAGAAACAGCCTCCCCCGGTGCGCGTTATTCCCGCGACCAGGTCAAGCATCTCGAAAACCCTGGAGCTGACCGGCTCCGTGGAGCCCTACCGGGTCGCCCAATTGGCTTCTCCCGCCGAAGGGCCGGTGGTTGATGTTCGTGTCCGGGAGTCCGACCGGGTAACAACAGGTGAGTCACTGCTTTCCATAGGAAGAAAAAAGGGTGTTGACGCACTGATCGTTTCTCTTCGGGAAGAGCTGAAAAAAGAGGAGGACAACCTGAGCCGGACCCGACAACTCGTAGAAAGCCAGGCATTGCCCGGTGAACAGCTTGACCAAGCCATGGCTGCTTACGAGAAGGTCCGCGCCTTGCTGATCAAGGCGGAGGAAACGGCCCAGGACTACATCATCAAGGCACCGTGGGCCGGGGTGGTGTCTCAGGTGAAGGTGAAGGAAGGCGAGTTTGTCGCGCCACGTGCGGTGCTTTTGGAAATGTACGATCCGGCCAGTCTGGTGATTCGTGCGGCTGTTCCCGAAAACCATGCAGCGAAGGTTAAGGACGGGATGAGGGTCGACGTGCGATTGGATGCGTATCCGAATGATGTCATCCGAGGCCGGATTGTGCGTGTTTACCCATATCTGGATTCCCGGCTCCGTACCCGAACCGTGGAAATCGCCCTGGATAAATCCGTCAATCTGCTCCCCGGCATGTTCGCCCGACTGACATTAAATCTTGAACGTGCGGAAGAAGTCGTCGTTGTGCCTTTGGAGGCACTGGTCAGCACGCCGAAAGGCCACGTGGTTTTTGTGTTTGATGACGGAAAAGCCAAGGCGCGAATGATTAAAACCGGCATTGAAGCGGATAACCGTATTGAAATCATTTCCGGAATTCAGCCCGGCGATAAGGTCATCGTGGCCGGAAACGAGAAGCTCAAAAACGGCGCTGACGTTCGTATCGCGGGAGAAGAAAAGCCCGGCAAGGGGCAAAATCAGACCAAGGCTGAACCGCCCGCCGAACAGCCCGGCAAGATCGGAGACGGCCAATGAAAATGACCGATTATGCCGTCCGACGCAGGCTGGCCACCAGCGCCATTGTCCTGGCGCTGGTCGTCCTCGGGCTTTATGGTCTGTGGCGTTTGCCGGTGGACTATCTGCCCAACATCACCTATCCGCTGGTCAAAATTCAAATCAAATGGCCCGGAGCCACACCGGAAGAGATCGACACGGACATCGCCGATCCTGTCGAGCGCCTTATGTCCACGGTGGATCGCCTGGACTATCTTGAATCTTCGGCCATCGAAGGGCTCTACAACCTGAACGTCTATTTTGAATATGGCGCGAATGTCGATGTCGCTTTTCAGGACGCCTTGGCCGCCCTGACGCGTGCGCAGCAGCAGTTGCCCAAAGACATCGAAGCTCCCTATGTCTTCAAGGCCGACCCCTCGCAGCTCCCGGTTATGCAGTTGACCGTGAGTTCCGACCGCTGGAGCCCGGTGGAATTGAGGGACTGGGCAGACAACTGGCTTCAGGATCGCATCTTAGCTGTCCGGGGAGTGGCGGGTACCGAAGTCGTCGGCGGACTCGAACGGGAAATCCGTATTCTGCTGGATCCCGCCGCCATGGAAAAACACCGGCTCTCCCTCGATGCGGTGATCAAGAAAGTCGCTGCTGAAAATGTCGAACAGACCGGTGGTCGGGTCACCGTCGGCGCAAAAGAAATCATCGCCCGGACCATGGGCGAGTATTCAAATCTTGAAGACATCCGCACGGTCGTTGTGGCCGGGGAAGGACATCAGAAGGTCTATTTACGGGATATCGCCCAAGTGATTGACGGCCACGAGGAAGCGCGGCTGATGACCCGGTTCAACGGGCGGGAAAGCGTCAAGATTTCGGTTCTGAAAGAAGCCGAGGCCAATACCGTGAGGACCGCCGAGGCGGTGGCACGGCTTCTGGGCGAGCTGGAGGGGGAGCTGCCCGCAGGCCTGCAACTGGACTACGTGGAAGATCAGGCGGTGTACGTCAAACAGGCGCTTACCGGTGTCCGTAACGCCGCAACGGCCGCGGCTGTATTGCTGATCGTTGTCGTCTATCTGTTTTTGGGGAGCGTTCGGCAGGTGGTGGTCATGGTCATCGCCTTGCCGCTCACCCTGGTGCTTAACTTCGGCCTGATGAAGCTGGCAGGGTTTTCGCTCAACATCTTTTCCCTCGGGGGATTGGTCGTCGCCCTCGGCGTGGTGCTGGATAACTCTATCGTCGTGGTGGAAAATATTTCGCGCGTGCGACGGGAGAATCCCGATCAGGACGCAGCCGGGCACGCCGTCGATGCAACCACCGAAGTCGGACCGGCGCTGGTGGCCGCCACGCTTTCGTTTCTCGCCCTGTTCGTTCCGTTTCTTATCGTACCCGGGTTAACCAGTCTGCTCTTCCGTGAACTGATCCTGGTCATTGCGGGCATCGTTGTCCTCAGTCTGGTCGTGGCCGTATCGGTCACGCCCATGATCACGGCTACACTTTTCGACGGCAGCCGAAAGGCACGTCAAGCGGGATGGTTTGAGCGGATGTTTGATCAAATCACCCTCGGTTACGGGTGGATGCTCGACCGGGCCATCGGTTGGAGATGGCTCGTGGTGCCGGTTTTTCTGCTGCTGGTTGCGGGAGCCGTCGCGCTGTCGGGGCGGCTTGGCGGTGAGTTCCTGCCGCTCATTGACGACGGTCGAATCATGGTCAAGGTCAAGATGCCGACAGGGGCTTCTGCCGTCGAAACCGACCGCGTTCTCCGCAAAATTGAGGGGCAGATCCAAGGTGATCCTTTGATTCAGAGTACCTTTACCCTTGCCGGAGGCTATGTGAAGGGCCTGACCACGTATGAGGTCGCCAATGAGGGTGAGGTGGACATCCAGCTCGTTCCTAAAACCATGCGCAAAGTCAGCACCGAGGAGTATGTCGCTCATTTGCGCAAGGCTGTTGGAAAGCTTCAGCCTCCCGGCGGGAAAGCGATGGTAAAGCAGATGCCGACCAAAGGCATCCACGGCATGGGTGCATCGGATGTCGTCGTGCAGGTCCGCGGGCAGGACATGGAGACGCTCGCCGATCTGGCAAGCAGGGCAGCGAAGACGATCCGTTCCTTGGATCAGTTTCAGAATGTGTTCATCTCCATGGATCTGACCAAACCAGAATATCAGGTTCGGGTGGACCGCGTCAAAGCCGCTGAACTCGGCGTGTCGGTTGCGGATATCGCGACCTCCCTGCGCTCGCTGATCACCGGCGCAGTGGCCACGCGTTATCGTGACGGGAGTGAATACTACGACATTCGACTGATTGTCCCTGAGGTGAGGATGGCATCCAGGCAGGATATTGAAAACCTGTCGCTTACCTGTGCCCAGGGAGACGTCCTCAGATTGCGGGATATCGCGACCGTGGTTCCCGGTACAGGCCCGGTGGAGATCATCAGGGAAAATCAGATCAAGCAGATCACGGTGGAGGCGGATATCGCCAGCGGAGATCTTGCCGGTGCGGTGAATCAGTTGCAGAACACTTTGACCGATCTCGAACGGCCGGCGGGCTATGTGTTCGAATTCGGCGGCCGCGCCGAAATGATGAGTGACATGAAGAAAACGGTCCTTGCGGTGCTCGCCTTCGCGCTCTTCTTTTCCTTTATTGTTTTAACCGTACAGTTCAACAGCCTCAAGTTGCCGGGGCTGGTGTTGGGGAGTGTTCCGGTCTGTCTGGCCGGAGTGGTTTTCTTGTTGTATTTCAACCAGATACCCTTGGGAGCCACGGTCATTATCGGCGTGCTGGTCGTGGTGGCGGCGACGGTCAACGACGGTGTATTGCTCTTGACTTACGCGAGGGAGCTGCAGGTGCGGAACGCATTTCCACCAAGGCAGGCGGTTCTTGATGCCGCCAGAATACGGCTGCGTCCCCGGGTCATGACCACTGTGACGACCATGATCGGTTTTTTACCCCTGGCGCTCAACCTGGAGGAAGGCGGCGACATGCTGCAACCCATGGCCGTGGCCGCTATCGGCGGATTGGGGATGGAGATGCTGGTAGCCCTTATTCTGATGCCTTGTATGTATGTAATGGCATCAAAGCGGTCATAATGGCCGATCTGTTATTGTTATCGTATTTTTTGTTGTAGAGGAAACGAATAGTTGAAATTTTACCGCTTGACTTGAAAGAATAATCGGCATTTACATTCTGAAGCCCCATTATTCTCTCCTCGATCTTTCCATCCTCGGGATTTTCTGTTTCGGCCTTTTCGCGGCGAGCCTTCAAAACATCAAGCGTAAATGGATTTTCTGATCCCGCCGTCCCGGCAGCCCGTGGACCATTTTTCCCTTGACAAGAACAACGGGACGATTATTTTAGTGAATAGTGATTCACAATTCTTTACGGGAGAGGGCTTATGCGGGCCCGAAAAACAGAAACAGAGATACGCAAAGAACAGATCATCGAAGCGGCCCTTGATCTGATCGCTGCAAAAGGAATTTACGCCCTGAGCATTTCCGGAATCGCCCGGCGGGTGGGTATCGTGCCTTCGGCATTTTACCGCCATTTCAGCAGCAAAGAGGATGTGCTGGCCGGCGTCCTGGAGGCGGTGAAAAACCGCCTTTTGGACAACGTCGTCCACACCCGGAACGAAACCCCTGACGCTATCGAGCGCCTTCGGCTCCTGATGATGCGGCATGTGGAAATGCTCCGCAAAAACCGGGCCGTACCGTACATCGTATTCTCGGACGGGATCCACACCGGGGACTCCGGCCTTAAAGCAAAGGTCGTTCACACCATCACCACCTACCTGGCGGAAGTGGAAAAAATCATCGAAGAAGGAAAGCAGAATGGCGCCATCGCCGAGGATGTGGCGCCGGGAACGGCCGCGGTCCTGTTCCTGGGGGTCGTTCTTCCCGCCGCCGTTCTGTCGAATCTCACCGAGGGCGGCTTTGACATGATCGGGCACGTGAAAAGGGCGTGGCCGGTCTTTGCCCGCAGTATTACAACGAACGCATGGATCAAGGACGTAAAACTCTCATGACGGATCGCATGAAGAACATCCTTAGGAGAACATGGGCCCTTTTGCCCGTTTTAGCAGGGGTGCTGGCCGCAGCCTACCTGGTGAGTCACAGGCCCGGCCCCGTCCAAAAACCCGATGAGGAAGCGATCCGAACGCTGCGCATCATCGAGGCGCCTTTAGTGGATCTGGTGCCCCGGGCCGTCGGGTACGGTGTGGCCCAACCCGGACAGATATGGGACGCGGTGGCGGAGGTCAAGGGCACGGTAATGTCCGTCCACCCGCGGCTGAAATCCGGGGAACGGATCACCGCCAAAAGCCTCCTGGTCCGCATCGATCCCACGGAATATGAACTGACCGTCGCCCGCCTGGAGGCCGGTATTGAAGAAACCCGGTCAAAAATCAAAGAGTTGGCTGAAGAAAAAGAAAACCTTCAGCGGTTGCTGGCGGTGGAGCGGCGATCCCTGGACCTGGCGCGGCAATCCCTGGAGCGAAAGCGCACGGCCATGGAACGCAAGGCCCTCTCCCAGGACGAAGTGGACCGCGAGGAGAGAAATTTTTTGCGGCAGAAACAAAACGTGCAGCAACTGAAAAACACCCTTTCCCTCATTCCGTCAAAGCAAAACGCCCTGAGTGCGGCTCTGGACGTCCATCAGGCGAATCTAAAACAGGCGAAAATCGACCTTTCAAAAACGACTCTCACCGCACCCTTTGACTGCCGGCTCGCCGAGGTCGGCATCGAAGCCGGGCAGTTCGTCAAGGCCGGCCAATCCCTTTTCAAGGCCCACGGCACGGCCGTCACCGAGGTGGAAGCCCGGTTTCGAATGGAAACCCTGCGGAATCTTTTAAGTGAAGCAGTCCGGAGGCGGTTTCAGCCGGAGATGGATGTCGGAGCGATCAACGCGCTCTTTGCAGATATCGGCGTTCTCGTGACGCTTCAAAGCGGCGACTGGGCTGCCCAATGGGAAGGCCGGATCGACCGATTCCGGGAGTCGGTGGACCCGAAAACCCGGGAGATGAAAGTGGTGGTCGCCGTGGATCGGCCTTACGAGAAAGCCCAACCCGGTGTAAGGCCCCCTTTGACGGCCGGCATGTTCTGTCGCGTGGTGCTTTCCGCCCCGGCACGCCCGGGGAGCGTGGTGATCCCCAGATCCGCTCTCCATGGCAACACGGTGTTCGTGCTGGATACGGAAAACCGGTTGCAGCCAGCACCGGTGGAAGTGGATTTCGCCCAGGCCGATTTCGTGGTCATCCGATCCGGCCTTTCCGGAGGCGAACGGGTGATCGTATCCGATCCCGCGCCGGCGATCATCGGGATGAAAGTCGCACCGGTGATGGATGAGGATCTGCGGCGATATCTGCGGGTCTCAAGCCAGGGGGACGGAGATTGAGACGATGATCCGTTTCTTTGCCCAACACCCCACGGCCGCCAACCTGTTGATGGCGGCCTTCCTGGTTGCCGGGGCCCTGACCACCCCCTATATCCTCAGGGAAACGCAGCCCGATTTTGCCCCCACCGAGGTTGAAATCCGTATCCGCTATCCCGGCGCCACGGCCGAAGAAGTGGAGGAAGTGGTCTGCCGGCGGGTGGAAGACGCCATCGACGGTGTGGATTTTGTGGCGGAAGTCCGCGCCGATGCCCGGGAAGGACTCGCCCTGATTGTCGTTGAAATGCGCCCGGAAGGCAATATCCAGGCCTTTTTAAGGGACATTGAAACCGAAATCGAGGCCATCGATGATTTTCCCGAAGAAGTGGACCCCCCCATCCTGTCGGAACTCGGCCGGACCGATCCGGTGATGTCCCTGCTTGTCTCAGGCCCTGTGAGTGTGCCGGATCTGAAGACCTATTGTGAAGACCTCAAGGACCGGATGCAGGAAGCCGGCATTTCCCTGGTAAAGATCGAGGGCTTTTCCGACCGCCAGCTGCGGATTTCCCTGTCCGACGCGGCCCTGCGTCGCATCGGGCTCAGCCCCGCCCGGGTGGCGGCCCGTATCGCCGCCCAAAGCCAGGACATTCCGCTGGGAACCATCGAAACCCGCGAACGGGATATCCTGATCCGCCTGGTGGATCAGCGGCGTACGGCGGAATCCCTGGAACGCCTCGTCATCCTTGCCGCACCGGAAGGGGGGGAAATCCGGCTGGGGGATATCGCCCGAATCGAGGATCGATTCGAACGCGATGAAGAAAAGATCACAGTCGGCGGTAAGCGGGCCGCGCTGTTGAAAATCGAAAAATCCAAGACCGAGGACGCGATCCGGACGGCCCGTCACGTGCAGGCGTTCCTGGAACGGGAAAGGGCCCGCCACCCACAGATGGAACTGAAAACCACCCGGGACGAAACGGCGATTTTAAAAGACCGCCTCAACATGCTCTTTTCCAACGGGGTGCAGGGGCTGCTGCTGGTATTTGCCGTCATGTGGCTGTTTTTCAATATCCGGATCTCCTTCTGGGTGGCCATGGGGCTGCCGGTCTCTTTTCTGGGTGCGTTCATCCTCGTCCCCTATCTGGGGCTGAGCATCAACATGTTCACCATGGTGGGGCTGCTGATGGCCCTGGGCTTGCTGATGGACGACGCCATCGTCATCGCCGAAAACGTCATGGGCCACCGGCAGCAGGGGAAATCACCGGCCGCCGCCGCGGTGGCGGGCACCAAAGAGGTGGCCGCGGGCGTCCTCTCTTCCTTTATAACAACGATTTGTATCCTGGGTCCCCTGGCCTTCATCGAAGGTCAAATCGGCAGGGTGCTGAAGGTGGTGCCCATGATGCTGATCCTGGTTTTGGCGGTGAGCCTCATCGAAGCCTTCTGGATTCTTCCCGCGCACCTCAACCATGCCATGCACCGGTTTGATCCGGAGAAAACGAATCGCTTCCGGCGGCGTTTCGATGTTCTCTTCGCCTGGGTAAGGGACCGCCTGCTGGGCGGTACCATCGAGATCCTCCTGAAATGGCGCTACCCGTTTTTGGGATCCGTCATTGGGTTGCTGATCCTCTCCCTGGGGATGGTGGCCTCCGGAAAAATCAAGTTTCAGGGATTCCCGGAATTGGAAGGCGACGTGGTGATGGCCCGGCTCTTGTTGCCCCAGGGGACCCCCCTTTCGCGTACCGAAGCGGTGGTGGCGCACATCCTGAGCGCCCTGGAAAAGACAAACGCCGAATTCAAGCCGCGGCAGCCCGGCCGGAAAGACCTGGTCCAAAATGCCTATGTCCAGTACAATCTGAATACCGAGGCCTTTGAAAACGGCCCCCATGTGGCCACCATCACCGTGGATCTGTTGACCGCCGAAAAGCGCTCCGGCACCATCAACGCCTATCTGGCCGCCTGGCGTGACGCCATCGGCAATCTGCCCGATGTCCTTGCCTTGACCCTGGGCGAGCCGGGCTTCGGCCCCGGGGGCCGCCCCATCGAGGTACGGCTGCGGGGCAAAGACCTGGTGGAAATGAAACGGGCCGTAACGGATCTAAAAGACTGGTTCGGCCGATATGACGGCGTGGTGAACCTGGCCGATGATCTCAGGACCGGTAAACCCGAACTGCGCCTGCGGATGCGGGAAGGGGCCCACGGCATGGGGATCGATGCCGCGGAGGTGGGCCGCCAGCTCCGGGCGGCCTTCCAGGGGCTTACGGCCGACGAAATCCAGGTGGGGTCCGAATCTTTTGAAATCGAGGTCCGTTTGGCGGGGATGGACCGGGACAGCCTGGAAGCGGTTGAAAATTTCCACCTGGTGCTTCCCGACGGACGACAGGTGCCTCTGCAGGCGGTGGTCGACCGGGAAATGGAAACGGGATGGGCGCGCATTGCGCGCTTCAACGGCATGCGGGCGGTGACCCTGCGCGGCGACGTGGATACGCGCCGGATCAACACCAACGAATTGATGGGCCTTTTTCAGGAGACCTACTTAGCCCAATTCAAGGAACGGTATCCGGGTTTGAAATTGGAAACCGCCGGCTCTCTAGAAGAAACCAATACCACCCGAAAGTCCATGTTCGGCGCCATGTTGATCGGGTTGATCGGGATTTTCATCCTGCTCAGCTTTCAGTTCCGAACCTACACTGAACCGTTCATCGTGATGCTGGCCATTCCCTTTGCACTGATCGGCGTCATCTGGGGGCACGGTCTTATGGGGGTCCCCATCAGCATGCCGAGCCTCCTGGGATTCATCGCCCTGGGTGGGGTCGTGGTCAATGATTCCATCCTGCTGGTGATCTTCTTGAAAAACGCCCGGAAACAAGGCCTGTCGATCCGGGAAGCCGCCGCCCAGGCCAGCCGGGACAGATTCCGTGCGGTGCTGTTGACGTCCACCACCACCATTGCCGGGCTTCTGCCTTTGCTCTTCGAAAAAAGCCTACAGGCTCAGATACTGATTCCCCTGGTCATCAGCACCTCTTTCGGGTTGATGGCGAGCAGCATCATGGTGTTGCTTGTGATTCCATGCATGTATTTGATATTGGGAGATATGGGTATCGTGGAAAAAATCGATGCCGGAAACCAATAGTACGCTCACTTTAAAAGGAGGTATCGACATGGAAAAAAGGCAAATCAAAGAAAAAATTTTCTGGCTGGGCGCCGTGGACTGGGACCGGCGGCTTTTCGACGCGCTCATCCCCCTTCCGGACGGTACCACGTACAATGCATATCTCATCGAAGGGAGTGAAAAGACCGCCTTGCTCGACACGGTGGACCCGCCCATGACCGAGAAATTAATGGCCCAACTGGAGAGTGTGTCCAAAATCGACTTCATTGTCTCCCACCATGCCGAGCAGGACCATTCGGGCGCCCTGCCCCGGGTGCTGGACCGATTCCCGGATGCGAAAGTGGTCGCCACCCCCAAGGCCAAGGGGATGCTCATCGATCTTTTGAAGATCCCCCAGGACGCCTTTATCACCGTAAAGGACGGCGAAACCGTATCCCTTGGGGACAAGACCTTGAAGTTCATCCACACCCCCTGGGTGCACTGGCCGGAAACCATGGTGACATATTTGGAGGAAGAGGGCATTCTGTTCAGCTGCGATTTTTACGGCTCCCACATCGCCGCCTCCGACCTTTTCGTAACAGACCAGGGCCGTGTGTACGAGGCTGCCAAGCGGTATTTCGCCGAGATCATGATGCCGTTTCGGAACGTGATCGAAAAGAACATGGAAAAACTTAAGGCCTATGACATTCAGATGATCGCCCCGAGCCACGGCCAGATTTACGATCGCCCGGCCTGGATCATGGACGCCTACCGGGACTGGGTCACGGGCGCGCCGCACAACCGGGTCGTTTTGCCTTTCGTGTCCATGCACGGCAGCACCCGGCAGATGGTGGATCACCTGGTGTCAGCCCTGGCCGGCCGGGGAGTAGGCGTGGAATTGTTCAACCTGGCGGTCACCGATATCGGAAAACTGGCCATCGCGCTGGTGGATGCCGCGACCATCGTGGTGGGCGCCCCCACGGTTCTGGCCGGTCCCCATCCCCTGGCCGCGTATGCCGCCTTGCTGGCCAATGCCCTGCGGCCCAAGGCCAGGTTCCTTTCCGTCGTCGGATCCTACGGCTGGGGCGGCAAAACCGTGGAAACCCTTGCGGCGATGATTCCCAATTTGAAAGTGGACGTGCTGGAGCCGGTCTTGTGCAAAGGGGTGCCTTTAGAAGCCGATTTCCAGGCCCTGGATCGGCTGGCCGATGCGATTGCACAAAAGCACAAGGAAAACGGTTTCAAATAAGAAGGAATTTCATGGAAAGTCGAATCCCCGGCAACCTGCTGACCACCGCCATGGCGGTGATGCCGCACACCGACGTGGACCGGGCTTTGGAGACAGCCCTGTCGCTGGATGTGCCCTTCTGGCCCCAGCTGCCGCACTACAGTTATTATGAAGACATGTACGTGCAGGCCGCCGAGCACTTCCCCGGTATTCTCCTGGACGTGGAAAAACGCACCCTGCGCTTTTCCATGGACAAGTTCGCCGAGGAACTGGAAAATGTGCTGGCTCATTTCGACGATCCGGCCTTTTTCGATATCAGCGAGACCTATTCGGCGGTGTACCACCGGTTCCTGGACCTGGACCTGTCCGACCGGCCCGCCATCCGGGGACAGCTGGAAGGGCCCATCAGTTTCGGGTTCAATATCCTGGACCAGGATGAACGTCCCATTCTTTTTGACGACACCGTGCGGCCCTTCATGCTCGAGTTCATGGCCAAGCGGCTGAACGTCCAGCTGGCGCGGCTCAAAGAGCGCAATTCCAACGCCTTCATGTTTGTGGACGAACCGGGACTGCAATTCCTTTTTTCCGCCATGGCCGGGTACGGGGACATCAAGGCCAAGGCCGACCTGGACCAATTCTTTTCCCAGGTGGACCGGCCCCGGGGCATTCACCTGTGCGGCAACCCGGACTGGGATTTCCTGCTCCACATGGACATGGACGTCCTTTCCCTGGATGTTTACACCAACACGGAAATCTTTGCCTCCTATCATGGTGCCATCAAGAAATTCCTGGACCGCGGCGGGATCATTGTCTGGGGAATCGTCCCCACCGGTTTCGAGGCCTTCGCCCAGGAAGAAATCCCCGGACTGATCCAGCGCCTGGAAGCCGCCTGGAAGGTCCTATGGAAAAAAGGGATTGACCCGGCACAGCTGATCGCCCAGGGGATGCTCTCGCCGGCCACCTGCTGCCTGGTGAATCCGGACAAGGAGCGCACCGTGGAACGTGCCTTTGCCGCGGTGAACCGAATGGCCGATATGCTGCGGGACAAATATTTATAGTCGACTGCGGGTTGATCCGCGTATGCGGGAGGAACCGACGGCCGCAAAAAATATTCCTTTCGGAAAAAGAGAAAAAAGGAGATGAAAGCGCAAGGCCGAAGGAAATCCGCAGGGATGCGCAAGGAAAAAAACACCGTGCAACACGTCCACGCGCCCACCGAAGCCATCCTGGAGAGCATCTCCGACGGGGTTTTCACCGTGGACCGGCAATGGCGGATCACGTCCTTCAACCGGGCCGCCGAAGCGATCACAGGTGTCCCCCGCCAGGAGGCCGTAGGCCGGCGCTGCGCGGATGTGTTCCGTTCCAGCATGTGCGGCGCCGATTGCGCCCTGCAGAAGACCCTGAAGACGGGCAAGCCCGTCATCGGCAAATCGGCCTACATCATCGATTCTGAGGGAAACCGCATCCCCATCAGCATTTCCACCGCCGTCTTACGGGACATTCAGGGCCGAGTGGTGGGCGGCGCCGAAACCTTCCGCGACCTTTCCGAGGTGGACGCCCTGCGCCGGGAGCTGGCAGGCAAATTCCGGGTGGGGGATCTGACCAGCCGGAGCCCTTTGATGCAGCGCCTCTTCGAAGTCCTGCCCGCCGTGGCCGCCAGCCCCAGTACGGTGCTCATCCTGGGAGAAACGGGTACCGGGAAAGAGCGGGTGGCACGGACCATCCATTCCCTGAGCCCCCGGAATCAGGGGTCCTTCATCGCCGTCAACTGCGGGGCCCTCCCCGATACCCTCTTGGAATCGGAACTCTTCGGCTATAAAGCCGGCGCCTTCACCGGCGCAAACAAGGACAAGCCCGGCCGTTTTGCTTTGGCGAAAGGGGGTACGCTCTTTCTCGATGAAATCAGCGAGGTCAGCCCGGCGCTCCAGGTCCGGCTCCTCCGGGTGCTCCAGGAAAGGACGTACGAGCCGCTGGGGGCCACCCGGTCCGAGACCTCCGACGTCCGGGTGATCGCCGCCACCAACAAGGACCTTTCCGAGCAGATGCGGCAGAGGCGTTTTCGAGAAGACCTGTATTACCGGGTGAACGTGGTGCGCCTGGAACTGCCTCCCTTGCGCCGGAGAAAAGAAGACATTCCCCTCCTGGTGGAACAATTCATCACCCGGTTCAATCGGCTGCAGCAAAAATCCGTGCAGGGCATCGCTCCGGAAGCCCTCTCCCTCCTCATGGCCTATGACTGGCCGGGAAACATCCGTGAACTGGAAAACACCGTCGAGCGCGCCTTTATTCTCTGCGGGAACGGGCCCATCGAGATTACCCATCTCCCCGCTGAACTCACGGCCCATGGACCGCCCGCCGGCACCGATACCGACATCCGGTCCGCCCACGACATCCTGGACGCCCAGGCCATCCGAGCCGCCCTTTCGCGCAATGCCGGCAACCGCCTGGCGGCGGCACGGGAACTTCGCATCCACAAGACCACCTTGTATCGAAAAATAAAAAAGCTGGGCATCCCGCTTCCCGAACAAAACGGCCGCACTTGTCGCAAGACCAAACAGTAGATATATTGCTCCTTTATGAAGCGCTTTTAGTTGCGTTTATGCTACTGTGAACCTTTTTCGCCCGCCCCCGTCAAATCCAAAAAACAACGGTTTGACAGCCGGTTGGATTTTCCAAGACCCGATTCGCCCGTTTGGCATCGGTTTTGCTTTTAAACAGGGCAAGGATCGAAAAAGATGAAAACCGCATTTGCCCAATGGGACAACCGCATCGCCCCGGTGTTCGACACCGCCCGGCGGATTCATGTCATCGAAACCGCGGCGGAGGAGGTGATTGCCGAAATGCAGGAGACGCTGCCGCAACACCCGCTATTGCAAAAGGCCCTTCGCCTGGTGGAACTGGGCGTCGACACCCTGGTTTGCGGCGCGATTTCAAGGCAGATGCACGGGCTGATCAGCGCGTACGGTATTCAGATCATCCCTTTTGTGACCGGCGATTTAAACACGATCATCCGGGCCTGGCAACGGGGAACGCTTTCCAGCGCGGTGTTTTGCATGCCGGGTTATCGCGGATGGGGCTGGCAGCGGTATAGGGGAAGACAAGGAGGAAGATGGGTAAATCCGTCCTTCAGGGTGAAAAAATAACGGAACAAGCCCCTGTTTCGGGGGAAAGAAAGGAGGAAAAGACCATGCCAAGAGGTGATCGAACAGGACCTGTGGGAATGGGCGCCATGAGCGGCCGTGCGGCTGGCTACTGCGCCGGATTCGGAATGCCGGGATTTGCGAATCCCGCTTTCGGGCGGGGATATGGAATGGGAATCGGAAGAGGCAGAGGTGCGGGAAACCGGGGATTCGGAACCGGCGGCCGCGGCTGGCGTCATTGGTATTATGCCAGCGGTCTGCCGGGATGGAGGCGCTTCGGTGGGTACGCCGCTCCCGCCGGTTATCCGGCGCCGTACGCAACATCCGATCCGGAACGGGAAAAACAGGCGTTGAAAAGCCAGGCCGAGGCCTTGCAGTCGGAGCTGGATTTCATCAAAACACGCCTCGCCGAAGTGGAGGCCGAAAGCGCCGCCAAGTGAAATCCTTTGGAAGACCCTTTGCGCCGGCCGTGCTGTTTTTTTCCCGGCGCGGCCGGCTTGTTCCATTCGCCGGCTGGACACGGAAACGAACTTCTTTGTAGACCCCATAATCACTAAAGGAAAGACACCATGCCCACGTATGAATATGAATGCGAGGCCTGCGGTTTAACGTTTGAGCGAGGACAGGCCATCACGGATCCGCCGCTTACCGAATGCCCGGATTGTTCCGGGCATGCCAAGCGTCTGGTCAGCGGTGGGGCTGGATTCATTCTCAGGGCCGCCGGAAAGGGCGATTCGGCGCCGCACGGCGGGCCCTGCTCCCTTGAGCATTCGGGGAGAACCTGCTGCGGCCGGGAGGAGCGGTGCGAAAAGCCGCAGTGCCACACCCCCTCATGATCGCAACTCATTGCAGTTATTCTTTCGGACCGGTACCGTCGCGGCGCCTGGGAAAAAGCCTGGGAATCAACAACATCCCGGCAAAGGTGTGCACCTATTCCTGCGTCTATTGCCAGGTGGGAAAAACAACGCAGCTGGAGGCGGATCGCCGGCGTTTCTATCCACCGGAGAACATCTTCCAGAACGTGAAAAACCGACTGGCGATGACGAAAAACGCCGGGGAACAGGTCGATTATCTCACCTTTGTACCGGACGGGGAACCCACCCTGGATATCCATCTGGGAAAAGAAATCGAATTGTTGAAAAAACTGGATGTGCCCATCGGCGTGATTACGAACAGTTCCCTTTTATGGCGCCGGGATGTGCGCAGTGCCCTTGCCAAAGCGGATTGGGTTTCCTTAAAGATCGATACCGTTTCCGAAAGAGCGTGGAGAAAGCTCAATCGTCCCCACAACGCACTGGATCCGGCGGGCATCCGGGAAGGAATCATTGCATTTGCAGCGGGCTTTTCGGGAAACCTGGTGACGGAAACCATGCTCGTGGGCGGACTCAACGACGGAGAATCCCATATCCGGGAAACAGCCGATTTTGTCTTCCGAGTAAAGCCGAAAATCGCTTTTTTGGCCGTCCCCACGCGTCCGCCGGCCCTTGAATGGGTGCGCCCGCCGGATGAGTCGCGTCTCAATGGGGCCTTTCAGATTTTTGCCGAAAAACTTCCCCACGTGGAGTACCTCATCGGCTATGAGGGGGATGCCTTTGCCTTTACAGGGGATGTGGAAAAAGACATTCTGGGTATCACCGCTGTTCACCCCATGAAGCAAAAGGCCATGGAAACCTTATTATCCCGGGCAGGGGCGACGTGGAGCCTCGTCGATCGGATGATGGACCGCGGCGAACTTATCGAAGTGGATTACCAGGGGAATCGATTCTACCTGAGAAGATTTCAATGAAGTAAAAGGGAAGCGAAACAGGAGCGCAAAGAAATGAAACAAGAAGATCATGGCACCGAGGCGGCGACCACCTGCGACACCTGCAGGGACAAGAGCTGCTCGGCCTCCCAGCGAAAGAAAGACGAAAGCGAGGAAGAATTCGAAGACAGAAGAAGACTCCAGTCCCGGCTCTGCCGCATCCGCCATAAGGTGGTCGTTTTGTCGGGAAAAGGCGGCGTCGGAAAAAGCACCGTAGCCGTGAACCTGGCCACCGCACTCACCTTGTCCGGAAAACGGGTCGGGCTCCTCGATGTGGACATCCACGGCCCCAGCATTCCCACCATGTTGGGACTTGAGCGGGTGGAGTTTCAGGGATGCGAAGAAGGATTGTTCCCCATTGAAACCGGCGGAAAGAAAGTCATGTCCTTGGGCTTTCTGCTTAAAGACCCCGACGACGCCGTGATCTGGCGCGGTCCTTTGAAAATGGGGGTTATCAAGCAGTTTCTCAAGGACGTGATCTGGGGAGACCTCGATTTCCTGATCATCGATTCGCCGCCGGGTACCGGAGACGAGCCCCTCTCCGTCTGCCAGCTCATCGGCAACCTGGACGGCGCGGTAGTGGTCACAACCCCCCAGAAATTGGCGGCGGTGGATGTCCGCAAATCCATCACCTTCTGCCGCCAACTCCATGTCCCCGTAATCGGCGTGGTGGAAAACATGAGCGGTTTCGTCTGCCCCAAGTGCGGGGAGATCACCTCGATTCTGCGCGCCGGCGGGGGAAAACGGATCGCCGAGGACATGGGGGTTCCCTTTCTTGGGTCCATTCCCATGGATCCCGCGATCGCCGAAACCTGCGACATTGGCCGGGCGTTCATCGATGCCTACGCCGCCGCCCCGACGGCCGCCATCATGCACCGCATCGCCGGGGTCGTCGCCGCCCTGGAGGAAAAACGCACGGTCCTTGAAACCGCCTGATCCGGAGATCGCATAAAAGAGGCCGGTCAGGCGGCCGTCTTGCCAAGATTTAACTGAACTGGGCGGTTGGGTCAGATTTTCTGCGCCCCGATGCCGGTGTAAACGGCCTTGCAGATGCCCGACACGCCCCCTTTTTTGCCTTCGGGGTTTTTAAACCCTTCGGATCCCCGGAGGCTTTCAAGGTAGGTCTCCCATGAGGCCAGAGAATGGAACAAGGCATCGATATCCTTTTCGGGTTGAAGGAGAAATAGCCACCCCTCCCCGTAAGGATCTTCGGCGATCCGGGAGGGATTTTCCTTTATCATCCGGTTGAATCGCACCCGGCCCGGAACGGGTGCATCGATGTACAGGATTTTCCCGGTGATGGCAAAGACCACGGCTTCATTCGCCGCCACAGGCGTATCTTCTTCCACCAGCCAATCCACGTCCTTTACGCCTCCGGACAACACCAGGGCGGGTTGCGTCATGCCGAAGGCAACCGTATGATCCATTACTTTTCCCCAAAGCCCCTGTTTGGGGGCATACCGCCGATCTTCGGGGATTTCCACCCGGGTGCCTAGAAATCTTTCCAACACAGCCATATTTGTGTCTCCTGTTTATGTTTTTTCAAAGTGGTTTTGTGAAAGATGTTTCCGGGGTTTTTCCCGTTTACGCGCGCACCGCTTGCCGATTTAAACCGGACTCGGTTTTCCTTGCCGCCTGGTAAAATTTAAAAAGAATAAAGGAAAAAAGGACGGACGCAAAGAGGATGCTCACATAGTTGAGCACCGATAAGGCCATGTGCGGATAATAATTTCCATAAACATGAACTCCCAAGACCTGGGAGCCCACCAGCGCTCAGACCATCCCCCACTGGGAACCATGTTTTTTCGTGTACAAGTCGATTTTCGCGATATTCAAATTCCTGATTTATCCGGCAGACTCAAAAAGGATTCATCCATGCATAGATTATCCATGCAGTGCCCGGCCTGTCGCTTTCAAAGCGGTTTCCTGGACGATCTCCGGCAGGGTGGGATGGGCATGGATGGTATGCGACAGGTCCTCCACCGTGGCGCCCGATTTTACCGCCAGCGTGGCCTCGGCGATGAGATCGGTGGCATGCGGGCCGATGATATGGACGCCCAAAACCTTACCGGTATCCTTCTCCGATACGATCTTGGCCTGCCCGGCGATCTCCCCGATGACATGCGCCTTGCCCAGTGCCCGGAACAAGACGGTATCCGCCTGCGCCGGAATCCCCTGTTCCCGGGCCTGGGTCTCGGTCAAGCCCACATCGGCCACCTCCGGTGACGTAAAGATGGCGCCCGGAACAGCCCCGTAATCCATTCGTCGCCGCCCTCCGAGGGCGTTTTCCGCCGCCGTCAGGCCCTCGGCGGACGCTACATGGGCCAGCATGATTTTAGAAGGCCCCAGCACGTCGCCGACGGCGTATATTCCCGGCACATTCGTCGCCATTCGGGAATCGGTGTGGATCCAACCTTTCCCGTCCAGTGTCACACCCAAGGTCTCGAAGCCCTTTATTTGAACGGTATTGGGGGCCCGCCCCACACAGACCAGCACCTTGTCCGCGGTTTCCACCAGGGGTGTCTTTTCCTTTTCCCCCGGTGATTCCAAAAACGGAGACGGGCCGATGGTGACCCGGAGCCTTCCGTCCACCTCGTCCACGCTTTCAACGGCACGGTTGACCAGGAACCGAATTTTTCTTTTCTTCATTTCCCGTTCGAGGACCTTGGAACAATCCTCGTCCACGGAAGGCAGCGGGAGCATGCGGGTCAGCGCCTCCACCACCGTCACCGAAGATCCCAGGGAGGAAAACAAAAACGCGAATTCGCATCCGATGACGCCGCCGCCCACGATCAAAAGAGATTCGGGAACCTCCTGCAGACCAAGGGCGTGATTGCTGGAAAGAATCCGGGTGCCGTCAAAGGGAAGATTCGGCAGTTCAAAAGGACGGGTCCCCGCGGCAAGGATGAGACGATCCCAGGGGACGTCTTGTTCTTTCCCATCGGGAAGGCGAACGGTGATTGACTGGCGCTCTTTGAAGAAGCCGGTGCCGTTTAGATAATCGACGCGATGATGCCGCAACAGATCCAGGATGCCCTTTCTCTGGGTCTGCACCACCCGGTCTTTCCTTTCCATCAATGCCGGCACGTTCACCCGGAAAGTCCCTTCGACGTCGATCCCGAAGGTTTGCGCGTGTTTCATTTTTTCAAAAAGCCGGGCGGCGGCGATCATGACCTTGGAGGGGATGCATCCCCAGTTCAGGCATGTGCCGCCCACGTGCTCTTCTTCGATCAGGGTGACATCTGCACCGAGCTGCGCCGCCCGAACCGCGGCGACGTATCCTCCCGGGCCGGCACCCAGTACGGCGACTTGAATACCCACGATCAATTTCTCCCTTTAAGGGTCGATTCCGGATTCATGGTTTTCATCCGGCTTAAAAAAGTGGAAATCAAAGACGAAAAAAGTCGACTTCCATCCAATCTACAAGATGCCCATAACACGATCACACGATTCCATAAGATCGACCAGAGAATCGTAGGTGCCCTCAGTAAAAGCCCCGCGGACAGCGGACGCCTCGATTCCCCGCAACCGGGCGTCCTGGACCAGGACATGGATCTCGAGGTTCGGACCCGCGATTTCCCGGATATCCCGGGATCCGGGCCGTTTCAGGGGGGAGCGGCAGAACCGCACCGCTTCCTGGAGCAAAAAAAGGGTGACCCGATGGCCTTGGGCCAGCATATCCGCCGCCGCTTGAACCGCACGATCCGATTCATCCGTACAAGGAGCGCTTTTCAAAAGTATCGCGATGTTCATGAACACCCCCTAAAAAATCAATTGGAGACGGTTTGCCGCCATCAACTCGGAAACACCCTGGTGATCGATCGTTTCCAGGTCTTCCACCAGATCCTCAGGACCCAGCCCCCGGTTCTCGAGGGAATCCTTTTCCACGTAAAATTCGGCCGGTGCATCCTTTTTTTCGTAAAGCCCCCGGGCGATGATCTCTTCGAGGGTGCCCCCCAGGGCCAGCCACGGGGTTTGGCCGGGATGTTGACCGTTTTGGGCCAGATAAACACCGTCGTCCACCAGCACCATAATGGGTCGAAATCCCAGGGAGATGGCGCCGTTGGCATGGCGAAGCCCCTCGGCCGCCTGAAAACCGCCGTAAGGCCCGCGTCGGATCACGATCAGAATATCTTTTGTCATGGCTTCTCCCCTCTTCCTATGGTCCGACACTCAGCAGAATATCGGTCTCCTCCAAAATTTGAAACAGACTCTTTAAGGTACCGGGCGCTGCGCCTTCAATGAACTGTTCTTTCCGCAGACCGCGGAAACTGAAACATGTCCCTCAAAGATCCACCCGCGCGCCTTGGGCAATCCGCTCCGCAAATCCTTTTTCCGCGTTCGGGGCTCCCGATGCCCGTTGCCCCTGAATAAATCCGTAGGTACCGTCTCCAGAGCCTACTACGGTCACGCCGTGGCCTTTCTTCAGGGCCGCTTCCGCGATGCCGAGCACGGTATCCACATCCTGGCCGCCATAAGGCGGTGATGCGAGCATGATCGTAATTTGCTTCATAACACCTCCAAAAATGCGCTTGTGTTTATTTAAGACGTGTTTTCCCTTCGCTTTCCAGTTTTGAAAGTAGAAATGTGGCCCCTCTGCGGGAAAGCCCCAGTTTTTCGGCGAGTATGGCTTCATCCAGAGGTTCGTGGGCTTTCAACAGCGCCAGCACTTCCGTTTCCAGTTCCTCCAGCCAGTCCTCGAAGAGGATGAGCAGGTCCGGATCGGTGATGGCCGCCAGCTGCTTTGATTGCGCCACTTTATCCACCAGGCTCTGGCACATCTCCGTGGGGTCGACACCTTCGCCCATGCATTCGGCCAGTCACAAATGAACCAGGCTCGAAACTTTATCCCCCTCCGACTGGGCGATCAGGTTCATCAAGAAGCGCTCCCGGGCATCCGTGTCCAGGTCCGCCAGGAGCCTTCCCAGAAACCCTGTGAGTTTGGTCAACGCTTCTTCCGGATTCATCCGGGAAAAGATTTCAAAAAGGGTATCCATCGGGTTTTGATCCACCTCCATTAATTAAAAAGTCTTTCGGTTCGTTAACAGGTCCGCCGCCACTTCGCTTAATCGGCTGAGAATATCCAGAATACGGACGTCCGACAGCGCATAATAGACAAAGGGACCTTCCCGCTCCACGGTGACCAGAAGGGAGCGTTTGAGTTCTTTGAGATGATGCGACACCAGTGGCTGGGACAAACCCAGAGATTCCACAATGGCGGAGACCGATTGTTTTTGTTCACTAATAAACAACACGATCCGCAGCCGGTTTTCGTCCCCCAGACACTTGGCCAGGAATGCGGACAAATGCAATGTTTCGGCCAGCGGATGCGTTTGCTTTCCGGGAATCGTGACGGTCTTCCCCACGGACATGGTATTCCTTTGAACAAGAATCATACAAAAGACGCTATGAATACATTAATGTACATTTATATGTTGATATTTTCTTTGTCAAGGCCTTTTTCGGGGCACTTGCACGCGTATCCCTTCAGTTCGGTCCGGGACCAAGCATTGTCTGCCGGAGGGGTTTTATGATACGCTGTGATCAATTTACGATCGTTGAAATCGTAAGCACGCTTTTCATGATCTTATCAACGAATGTGTTTTGCATTTGCAAAGACCCGAAAAAAGACATCCGAAAAAGGAGGACCGGATCAATGACCCCAAAACTCGTTTTAGCACAAAAACGGCGCATCATCGCCGCTTGCGCTGCCATCGGCTTTCTCGTCTTCGGCAGCCCGGCTTTCGCCGGATCCTCGGATTCCAAGGAAAGCGCGGGGACCCAGGTGAAAAAAGAGTTCTCCGAAACGCTTCAAGCCATCAAGGGGTTTGCGGCGGAACAGCGGGAGGAAGCCGTCAAACAGGCCAAGATCGCCCTGGAGGAAATGGACGCCGCCATGGAGCGCCTGGAAAAACGCATCGATCAAAACTGGGAAAAAATGGATCAGGCGGCCAGGGAAAAAGCCCGGAACACATTGACATCACTCAAGAAGAAACGAAACGAACTCGCCGAATGGTACGGGGGGATGAAGCATTCCTCGGCAAACGCCTGGGAACGCGTGAAGAGCGGGCTGGTCGACAGCTACCAAACCCTTAAAGAGTCCTTCCAAGAAGCTGAAAAGGAGCTCGAGTAGCGATCTTTTAAAAGGTACTGGACCCGTCCCAGCAGTGGGTACATACGCGTTCCTTTGGGAGCCCGATGGCGGCCACCAGGTCTTCCAGGCGCTGGTATTGCAGCGTAGTCAAATGAAGCCGCTGCCGGATCTTTTCGATCATGGCCAGATTCTTTTCCGTGCCTGACCGGGCATATGCGGCCATGTCCGCCGCCTTTCCCCCTTCCAGTTCGTGAATGGCCTGTCTTCCGGCCAGGTCCAGGGAGGACTGGGAACGGGAGAAATTCAAGAAATCACAGGGAAAGATGAGCGTGGGGCATGCCGGGCGCATGTGGACTTCCCTGGCCCCGTATTCGAAAAGGACCTGGATGTTGTCCTTGAGCTGGGTCCCCCGCACGATGGAATCCTCGCAGAAAAGAAGGCGGCGCCCCTCGATGATTTTCTTCACGGGAATGAGCTTCATCCGGGCCACCAGGTCCCGCAGGGCCTGGTTTTGGGGCATGAAGCTCCGGGGCCACGTGGGCGTATATTTGACAAAGGGCCGTTGGTAGGGAATCTTTCGTTCCACGGCATACCCCAGGGCGTGTCCGATGCCGGAATCCGGGATCCCGGCGACGGAATCCACCGCGACGGTGTCTCTTTTCGCCAGGGCCGCCCCGCAGTTGTACCGGACCCGTTCCACATTGATCCCCTCGTACTCGGAGGCCGGGTATCCGTAATACACCCATAAAAAGGCGCAGATCTGCATCCTGGGCCCCGCCGGCACCCGTGTTTCCCATCCTTCCGGATCGAGGAAGACGACTTCTCCGGGCCCGATGAACTTCTCGATGGAATATTCCAGGTTGGGAAACGCACAGGTTTCCGAGCAGACGGCGACACTCCCCTTTTTTCGGCCGACGATCAGCGGCGTGCGCCCGAGTTTGTCCCGGGCGGCATAGATCCCCTTGTCGGTGAGCAGGAGAAGGGAACAGGACCCTTTGATGACGGACTGGGCATGGACAATCCCGTCTTCAAAGGAATCCTTTTCACAGATGAGCATGGCCACCGCCTCGGTGGGGCTGGTCTCGCTTCCGGCATTTTCGGAAAAATACCGGCGCTTGCCGAAGGCCTGCCGTACCAGGTCCTCGATGTTGTTGATCCGGCTCACGGTGACGATGCCGAAGGTTCCCAAGTGCGACCGGATGATCAGCGGCTGCGGGTCCGTGTCGCTGATGACACCGATTCCCCGGTTCCCCCTGAAGTCCTGCAGTTCGGATTCGAACTTGGACCGGAAATAGTTGTTTTCGATATTGTGGATGGAACGCTGGATGCCTTTTCCGTTTCGCACCGCCATTCCCCCCCGCCGCGTCCCCAGGTGGGAATGGTAGTCGGTCCCGTAAAACAGATCATTGACGCAGTCTGCTGTGGAAACCACTCCGAACATGCCGCCCATGGCAGATTTTACTCCTTTTTACTGGATGGCCGCGTGATATTGCTGCAAGGATCTCACCGCCGGCTTTTCTTCCTGCATGGCCGCGATCCCCTTGGCCGCGGCGAGGGCCGCGGCCGTGGTGGTGATATAGGGAATCTTATATTTGATGGCCGCTTTCCGAATATCGGAACTGTCGTCGGCGCTTTTCTTTCCCGACGGCGTATTGACGAGGAGCTGGATCCGGCCGCTCTTGATGGCGTCCACCAGGTTGGGGCGGCCGAGACCGAGCTTGGAAACGGGAATCGTGTCGATCCCCCGTTCCTGGAGAAATCGATATGTCCCTTCCGTGGCCATGAGGGTGAATCCCAGTTCCCGGAACCGGCGCACCGGTTCCAGGGCCGCGGGTTTATCCCGGTCGGCGATGGTGAACAGGACCGTTCCTTCCAGGGGAAGGGATACCTGGGTGGCTTCCTGGGCCTTGAAGTAGGCCCGGCCGAAGGAATGGGACAGGCCCAGCACTTCACCCGTGGAGCGCATTTCCGGCCCTAAGACCGGATCCACCTCCGGAAACATGGAAAAGGGAAAGACCGCTTCCTTGACCCCGAAATGGAGGATCGGCCGCTCCTTGAGTCCCAATTCGCCGATGCGTTTTCCCAAAATCACCTGAGTCGCCAGGTTCGCCATGGAGATGCCGCAGACTTTGGAAACGATGGGGACCGTGCGCGAGGCCCGGGGATTGGCCTCCAGGACGTAAACGGTGTTTTCGAAGATGGCGTACTGGATATTCATGAGGCCCACCACCTTGAGTTCCACGGCGATGCGGCGCGTATATTCCCGGATGGTGTCCAGGTGTTTGGGCGCAAGGCTGATGGGCGGGATCACACAGGCACTGTCCCCCGAGTGGATGCCGGCCAGCTCGATGTGCTCCATCACCGCCGGGACGAAGGCGTCCTTGCCGTCGGCGATGGCATCGGCTTCCACCTCGATGGCATTGTCCAGGAAGCGGTCGATGAGCACGGGGCGTTCGGGGGAAACCTCTTCCACGGCGACTTTGAGGTAGCGCCGCAGGGACGGTTCATCGTGCACCACTTCCATGCCCCGACCCCCGAGAACATAAGAGGGTCGCACCATGAGGGGATACCCGATGGCGGAAGCGATCCGGAGGGCTTCCTCGATACTGGCGGCCATGCCGCTTTCCGGCTGGGGGATCCCCAGGTCCCGCATGATCTGACGGAACCGGTCCCGGTCTTCGGCCAGGTCGATGGTCTCCGGGGAAGTGCCTAAGATTTTTACGCCGGCATCCTCCAGTTCCCGGGCGATGTTGAGGGGGGTCTGGCCCCCGAACTGGGCGATCACCCCTTCGGGTTTCTCCTTTTCGTAGATGCTCAGGACATCCTCCACGGTGAGGGGCTCGAAATAGAGCTTGTCCGATGTGTCGTAGTCCGTGGAGACCGTTTCCGGGTTGCAGTTGACCATGATGGATTCCAACCCGGCCTCCCGGATGGCCAGGGCCGCGTGGACGCAGCAATAGTCGAACTCGATCCCCTGACCGATCCGGTTGGGCCCGCCCCCCAGGACCATGATCTTTTTCCGGTTGCTCACCGTCACCCGGTCCGGTGCATTATAGGTGGAATAGTAATAGGCGGCGTTTTCCACCCCGCTGACCGGAACGGCGTCCCAGGTTTCACGCACCCCCAGGCGCTTGCGGTGTTCCCGTATCGTCTGCTCGGATACCCCCAGGAGTTTGGCCAGGTACCGGTCGGCAAAGCCGTCTTTTTTCGCCTGGATCAAAAGATCGTCCGGCAGGGCTTGACCCTTGGCCGCCAGGATCTTTTCTTCCAAAAGGACCAGTTCCTTCATCTGATCGATGAACCAGGGCTTGATGTGGGTCAGCCGGGAAAGGGTCCCGGTATCGGCCCCCTTCCGGAGGGCTTCGTACAGGATAAACTGGCGTTCGCTGGTGGGGACGGCAAGCATCCGGAGGAGCTGTTCCAGGGACAGTTTGTTGAAATTCTTTGCGAATCCGAGTCCATACCGGTTGATTTCCAGACTCCGGACGGCTTTTTGAAAGGCTTCCTTGTAGGTTTTGCCGATGCTCATCACTTCGCCCACGGCCCGCATCTGGGTCCCCAGCTGGTCCACGATACCCTCGAATTTTTCAAAAGCCCACCGGGCGAACTTCACCACCACATAATCTCCGGAGGGGGTGTATTTTTCCAGGGTGCCGTCCCGCCAGTAGGGAATTTCGTCCAGGGTCAATCCGCCGGCCAGAAGCGCGGAGACCCGCGCAATGGGAAAACCGGTGGCCTTGGACGCCAGGGCCGAAGAACGGGAGGTCCGGGGGTTGATCTCGATGACCACCACCCGGCCGGTTTCGGGGTCATGGGCGAACTGGATGTTGGTCCCGCCGATCACCTGGATGGCCTCCACGATGGCATAAGAATAGGCCTGGAGTTTTTCCTGGAGGGCCGGATCGATGGTGAGCATGGGCGCCGTGCAGTAGCTGTCTCCGGTATGCACCCCCATGGCGTCCACGTTTTCGATGAAACAGACCGTGATCATCTGGTTCTTGGCGTCCCGGACCACCTCCAGTTCCAGTTCCTCCCATCCCAGGACCGACTCTTCCACCAGGACCTGGTGGATCAGGCTGGCCGCCAGCCCCCGGGCCGCCACGACGCGGAGTTCCTCCACATTGTACACCAGGCCTCCGCCGGTCCCGCCCATGGTATACGCGGGACGGAGGACCACCGGGTATCCCAGTTCGGCGGCGATCTTCTCGGCATCTTCCACGGTGTTCACGGCCTTGCTTTTGGGCATCTCGATGGAAAGGCGTTCCATGGTCTCCTTGAACGCGGTGCGGTCTTCCCCCCGCTGGATGGCGTCCACGTTGACCCCGATCACCTTTACCCCGTATTTTTCCAGCACACCGGCCTGGTACAACTCCGAAGAAAGGTTCAATCCGGATTGCCCCCCGAGATTCGGGAGAAGGGCGTCGGGCTTTTCCACGGCGATGATCTCGGTGAGGGTCTTGACGTTCAGGGGTTCAATGTATGTGGCGTCGGCCATTCCCGGATCCGTCATGATGGTGGCCGGGTTGGAATTCACCAGGACGATCTCGTAACCCAGGGATCGCAGGGCCTTGCAGGCCTGGGTTCCCGAATAATCGAATTCGCAGGCCTGGCCGATGACGATGGGTCCCGAGCCGATGATCAACACCTTGTGAATATCGTCGCGTTTGGGCATCTTCTTCTCCTGTTCGGCGGATATAAGGGCACGGATGGATTTTGTACAAGTTGAATTTTGCTTGCTAATTTAATCTTGACTTAAAATCAAGCCCCAATCTCCGGTTCCGGCTCTCCACCGGTGTGCCGGAATGGAGTGGATTTTCCGCATTGACTTTTTTCCGGGACCGATCCATTCTTTTTCACGGCTTTCAGAAAAGGATGGATGGATTGTGGAACCCATGGTGAAAAAGGAGCGCTTCTAAACATGGAACAACTCAACCAGATCGCCGGGGTCATCGCCCTGAGCATGGGAGCCGCATGGGCCAGCGGCATCAACCTGTACGCCGCGATTTTGGTCCTGGGTATTTTGGGTGCCACCGGCAACATCCTGCTTCCCCAGGACCTGGTCATTCTCACCCATCCCCTTGTGATGGGTGCGGCCGGTGTCATGTATCTGGTGGAATTTTTCGCCGACAAGATCCCCGGAATCGATTCGGCCTGGGACGGGATCCACACTTTCATCCGGATCCCGGCCGGGGCGCTCCTTGCCGCCGGCGCCGTGGGAGAGGTGAATCCTGCTTTGGCCCTGGCGGCGGCCATCCTGGGGGGCGGTCTCGCCGCTGCCAGTCATGCCGCCAAGGCCGGATCCCGGGTCATGATCAACACCTCCCCGGAGCCGGTCACCAACTGGCTGGCCTCCATCGGGGAAGACGCGGGCGTGGTTTTGGGTTTGTGGACCGCCCTCAATCATCCCTGGATCTTCATCCTTCTCCTGTGCGCTTTCATCCTTTTGTTGGTGTGGGCGCTGCCCCGGCTCTGGAAGGGGGTCAAAAAGATCTTTTCCGCCGCGGGTCGCCTCTTTAAAACCGGGAAACCTCCCGCCGCAAATTCCTCCACCACCAGAATGCCTTGATCTGAGCTGGTTTTTGGGCTCTTCCCGTTGCGTGCCATTTTATCGACCGTCTCATTTATGAACTTATGCTCATAATATTTTCTTGACAAATATAATTTGTTCTATAGAATATAAACATAGGTTCATAAAAGGAGCGTCGCATTGCCAAGACCCAGAAAATGTCGTCGTGTGGCTTTTTCGCCGGATGTGCGTTTTTTCAAGCCCCAGGGCGTGCCGCTGTCCACACTGAAAGGGGTTGTCCTCCCGGTGGAAGGACTCGAGGCCCTGCGGCTCGCGGACGCCGAGTCTTTCGATCATGAAGCCGCCGCCCTTCGGATGGGAATCTCCCGCCCGACGTTTTCCCGGATCCTGGCAGAAGCGAGACGCCTGGTGGCTCGGGCACTCGTAAACGGATGGGCCATTCGCATCGAAGGCGGTGATTATCGGATTGACCCGGAGGGCGCGTCGACGACGACGGAGCGTTTTGGACCTTTATAGAACCATAGTACGAATCCAACCCTAAGATAAGAAAGGGGGTAAGCGCATGCCCAGAGGCGACGGAACAGGACCCGAGGGAAAAGGACGGCCGGGAAAAGGATCCTGCCGGAAGGACGGATCCGGATCCGGTGGTGGAAAAGGACAAGGATGTAAACGCGGGAAGGGCCGGCAGGGCGGACAGGCTCAAAAATCCCGCACAGACCGAAATTCCGATTCCGATTCATCGGTATCCAGTTGATGATTAAAAAAATCAAACTCCGGGGCAAAAAAATGTCCGGATCAAGATTGATAAACCCGTAAAAAGTTGAAATTGGGATGGCAAAGTAAAAAGCTCCAGATGCAAGGCGCGCAAATTCTGAGGAATGATGCGTACTTACAGATACGCCGCAATGACGAAGAATGCAGCGCAACGCAGCAGATGGACTTTTTACGAAGCCATCAAGATTGTGGAGCCCGCCCGCCCTGAAGAGCGGGGCTCCCCGGTGAGGAGATGTCTGCTTTAAAACAGTGCGGCAGGACACCGGATTCAATCGGATGGGTCAATCCTCCTCCTTGATGGAAACGCGGCATCCCCCCGACGAAAGTGCCGCGATAAATCCGGCGTCCTGCTGCCTGATCCTGTCCTTTTTTTGATCGAACGATCAATATTATTCTTGACAACGACTTTTTGGTGAAATAGTTTTGATCATAAGCTCATTTAAGCAAGGAAAAGACCCGAATGCCCAGACCCAAGAAATGCCGGATGGTGTTTACCCTTCCGGAAACACGCTACTTTAAGCCCAGGGGAATCCCCATGAAGGACCTCACGGAAGCCTACCTTCCCCTGGAAGGGTACGAGGCACTCCGCCGGGTGGACCTGGAAGGACTCAACCAGGAAGAAGCCGCCCGGCAGATGGAGATTTCCCGCCAGACCTTCGGCAGGGTGCTGGCCGAGGCGCGTCGCTGCGTATCAGAGGCTATCGTCAACGGATACGCCCTGCGGATTGAAGGGGGCGATTTTGCCCTTGCAGAAGAATCGCAGGCCTCCCGGACCAGCGGTTTCGGACGGAAAGCGCCATTGGAACCTAAAGCCGATTCATCCACAACCCCTCAAACAGGAGAAACCCTTATGAAAACGATTGCCGTCTCCGCGGAAGGACCGTCCCTGGACGATCCGGTGGATCCCCGTTTCGGACGTGCCGCGGGTTTTTTGCTCGTGGATCCCGAGACCCTTGATACGGAATACATCGACAACGGCGCTTCCCAGACCATGGCCCGGGGGGCCGGTATCCAGGCCGCGGAAACCGTGGCCCGTTCCGGGGCAAAATTGGTACTGACCGGCTTTGTGGGCCCCAAGGCGTTTGCCGCACTGTCTGCGGCGGGGATAAGCGTGGGCCAGAATTTAGACGGCCTCACGGTTCGCCAGGCGGTGGAAAAATTTAAAAACAACCAAATCGAAATCTCTTCGGCGCCCAACGCCCCCGGTGGAGGCGGAAAATGATCGTATCGGTGGCCAGCGGAAAAGGCGGTACCGGAAAGACAACCATCGCGGCCGCTCTTGCATCCGTTTGGGAATCCCCCCTGGACGTAATGGACCTCGACGTGGAAGCCCCCAACCTGCATCTGTTCATCAAGGCGGACATCGAGGACTGCCGGGTCGCCGGCCTCGAGATCCCCGTGGTGGATGAATCCCGGTGCACCCATTGTCGAATGTGTGCGGAGCTTTGCCAGTTCAAAGCCATCAGCGACCTGGGCCGCGTCCTTTTGGTCTTCCCGGAGATGTGCCACGGATGCGGGGGGTGCATCGCCGTATGCCCCGAAAACGCCCTTGCGCCCGGCACCCGGGAACTGGGGGACGTCTGTTGGGGAAGCGCCGGGCAAAACGGGTTTTTCATGGGGCGGTTGCGCATCGGCGAAGCCATGAGCCCGCCCCTCATGCGCGAAGTGAAGGCCTGCCGGGAAAAATTCCGGCAGGGTGAAGACCGGGACCTGATCGTGGACGCACCCCCCGGGACCAGTTGCCCGGCCATCAACGCCGTCATGGACAGCCATATGGTCTGCCTGGTCACCGAGCCCACGCCTTTCGGCCTGTATGATTTAAAACTGGCCGTGGAAGCCTTCCGGCCCCTGGGACCGCCCATGGGAGTGGTGATCAACCGGGACGGTATCGGGGATGATGCGGTTTTCAATTTTTGCCGCAAAGAAGGGATCCCGGTGCTGGCAAGAATCCCCTTTTCCCGCAAATTGGCCGAAGCGTACTCGGAAGGGCGGGTGTTCACCGAGGCGGCACCAGAACTGATTCCGGTTTTTAAAAACCTTGCCGGGCACCTCAGGCGGCTGGGGAATGCCGCCATTCCAGAAACGGAGGCTTCCCATGCATGAAATCGTCATCCTCAGCGGTAAAGGGGGGACCGGGAAAACAACCTTGACCGGAGCGTTTGTCCATCTGGCGTCGAATCCCGTCATCTGCGACCTGGATGTGGACGCCCCGGATCTGCATATGCTGCTCCACCCTGAAAATGAATCCTCCCATGACTTCTTTTCGGGGCACGAAGCCGTCATCGACCCCGATCGTTGTACCGGTTGCGGACTTTGTGCCGATCTTTGCCGGTTTCACGCCGTTCAATCCCAAGGCGCCGTTTTTTCCATCAACCCGATCAAGTGCGAAGGGTGCAAGGTATGCGTCGCCTTTTGCCCGGAAAAGGCCATCGACTTCCCCGAATCCCACTGCGGCACCTGGCACACGGCGTCCACCCGGTTCGGCCCGATGATCCATGCCCAGCTTTTCCCGGGAGCGGAAAATTCCGGAAAGCTGGTGGCGCTCCTTCGGCAACACGCCCGGGAACTGGCGCAGGCAAGGGGGTTCGATCTGATTATTTCCGACGGTCCGCCGGGGATCGGATGCCCGGTCATCAGTTCTTTGAGCGGCGCCGGGAGTGCCTTGCTCATCACCGAACCGACGCCTTCGGGAGTACACGACCTCAAGCGCGTCTCGGAACTGTGCCGGCACTTTCATATTCCCGCCGCCGTCATTATCAACAAGTCCGATTTGAACCCGGGGATCACCCGTGACATCAGGAACTGGTGTGCAAAAGAAGAATGGACCCTGGCGGGGGAGATCCCGTACGACGCGGCCGCCACCCGGTCCATGGTAGAAGGAAAAGTGCTCCCCGAGTTTCTGCCCTCCGATTCTTCTTTGCTTGGGACCCTCCGGGACGTATGGAAACGGGTGGAAGGCATGATTGAGGCGAAACGGGCGGCCTGAGTCGGCCCTTCTGTTTTTTTATTGATTCTTTTGTCTACTTTGATTTGAAAGGAGTGGTTGTGATGACAACAATGATTGCGGTTCCCTCTTTATCCCCCGGCGGATTGGACGCTTCCATCAGCGCCCATTTCGGCCATTGTGAGATTTACACCCTGCTTTCCGTGGAAGAAGGAGAGGTCCGGGATGTCCGGGTGATCCCCAACGTGCCCCACCAGCAGGGCGGCTGCATGGCACCCGTGAATCATCTGGCCGATCACGGCGTCAACGTCCTGATCGCCGGTGGAATGGGAATGCGCCCCCTGATGGGTTTCCATCAGGTGGGCATCGACGTTTTCCACTGTGGAATGAGCCAAACCGTCGGGGAAGCCGTCGGGGCTTATCTGCGGGGAAGCTTGTCCGCTTTCGGGCAGATGCACACCTGCGGCGGCGGGGACCCGCACCACGCCCATCCCTGATCCTTCCGGATCCTTCGGCTTTCGCCTCCGCCACCGGCCCAAACCGGCGGCGGAGGCCTTTTTTTATTCAGAAACCGTGAATCCGAATGCATCGGGCGCGAACCCCTCGATGCGCTTGCCCTTTTGGATAAACACCTCAAGGTCCTCGAAGACGCCCTGGTAATGCCCCATGACGGATTCGAAGCGACGGGTGATAGGGTCGTCTTCACCCAGGATCGCTTCGGCCTCCTTCAGCAGGGACAGCCCTTCCTTAAAATGCCGTTCGGTTTTCTTGAACAGTTTTTTACGGAATTCGTGTTTTTCGCGCTCCTTCACGATGATGGGAAGCAAGCGTTGTACGGCAAATTCGATGAGGGCATCCCGGGGCATGTTAAAGTCGCTGGATATCTTTTCCAGGCTGATCAGAGCGCGCCGGCTGATGACGAATGTCTTTTGCGTCCGGTTTCCGCGGCCAAGGGCGGTATCTTCCATTTGTTTTGCGACCTCATGGAGCATCCGGGTGTTTTCCATCAAATGATCGAAAACGGATTTTTGCTTGATCCCCAGGTGCGTCGCTAAAATACTGATGGCATCAATGCATGCCTCCGACAGCCTGAAGGTGACCCGGACGGACTGTCGCCCCATCAGGTCCGTGGCGGACACCCGGACATCATCGGCGCGCTCCTGGGTGACGTCGTTCTTTCCCATCGTCATATTCCTCCTGAATTCCAGCCGCGTGTCCTTGCGGACAACTGTATAAACGGTTTTGCACGCGGTGTTTTAGGGCAAATCCGGCATTTTACAACGTCATCATTATTTATTTAAACATTAATTATAGGTAATGCAACAAAAATATTTTTTCACTATATTGACAAGATCAAAAAAGGTTTTATTCTTTTTTCAAAAAACCGGCCTGCCCGGAAATGATTCGGGCATATCTTTTGAATGACAAGAAAGGAGGAAAAGACAATGATTTACCGACGGGTTTTCGATTCTCCCTGGCGTTTTAGAAGCATGTTGGACGAATTTGAACGGATGCGGCAGATGATGGACCGTCTGGTCGGTGAGGCAGAAGGGGCTTTCCCCATTGCCCGGGCCGGGGTATTTCCTCTGGTGAACCTGACGGAAAACAAGGACAACTTTTTCATCCGCGCCGAACTTCCGGGTGTTGAAAAAGACGATTTGGAAATCAGCGCCACATCGAACAGCATCTCCATTTCCGGGGAACGAAAGATTCCGCAAGAGGAAGAAGACGCCCGGTACCATCGCCGGGAACGGGAAGCCGGCAGATTCTCCCGCATCATCACCCTGGGAGCGGAGATTCAACCCGATAAGGTGGAAGCCGGGTTGAAAAACGGTGTTTTGACCGTCACCATTCCGAAAGCCGAAATTGCCAAACCGAAACAGATTACGGTGAAATAGAAAGGAGGGGATGAACATGGCTGATGCCCAGACCAAGGCGCTCAAGACCAAGGAAAAACAAGAGGTGATGACGCCTGCCGAGCAGACCCGACCCGGAGCCGTATTTACGCCTAGCGTGGATATATTTGAAACCGAACAAAAAATCATGATCCTGGCCGATATGCCGGGCGTCAAAGCGGACGACCTGAACATCGATCTCAGGGATAATACCTTGACCTTGATGGGGGAGATCGCCCCGGTGGAAGGCGCCGACGAAGAAGATGTGTTGATCGAGTATGAGACCGGAAAATACTTCCGGCAATTCACCCTGTCGGAGGTGATCGACCAGGAAAAAATCGACGCACAGCTCAACAACGGCGTCCTCCGGTTGACACTGCCGAAGGTGGAAAAGGCCACACCGAAAAAAATCCTGGTGAAGGCGGAATAGGGATTCCGCCGGCCGTTGTTGTGTTTAAAAACGCTCTCCGCGCGCCCGCCCTGGGGCGGAGCCTGGCGGAAGCGTTGCGTCCAGAATCGGGGCAGACGGGTGAAACCGGTATTTCGGATCAGGGAGGCGGCCGCAAAATCCATGGGTACATGCGGCCGCCGCCCTTTAGGAAACCTCGTTGAAAGCGACAAAGCCGTTTTTCCATGCGGCTTATCGCAGGGAAAAGGGGGTTTGGATGCCGAAAAACTATTATATCGCCCTTGGAGTGAACAAAGGCGCCGATCTCAATCAGATCAAACGGGCGTACCGGAAAATCATTAAAAACCTGCATCCCGACATGAGCCGTTCCCAGACCACCCAGGAGCGGTTCATCGAAATCCAGGAAGCCTACGAAACCCTTGCGGACCCGGAAAAGCGAAGGGTCCATGATGCTTTTCTGGAAGAGAAAAAGCCGCATCCGAAACGCCCGGGTGCGCCGATACAACGCCCCCCGGTATTCGAAAGCAATCCTTTTCCCGCCACCTCATTGGCGGACGATTTCTTTGAAGGGTTTCTGCCGGGTTTTTTCAGCTCACCTGGACGCGGGTCCGTCGACAAAGATATTTACCTGGAAGTGATCCTGACGCCTGAAGAAGCCCAAAACGGCGGGGTTTTCCCTGTAACCGTCCCTGTCGTTGAACCCTGTTCCCGCTGCCGGGGGGAGGCATCCCTGATCCATTTCCCCTGCCCGGTCTGCCGGGGGCAGGGCGCCGTTCGACAGACCCGATCCTTCTCCCTTGGCATCCCCCCCAATACCCGGGACGGGGAACACCTTCGACTCTCCCTGGAAGATATCGGACTCCCGGGCGTGGCGTTGCACATCGATGTCCGCGTGGAACCGGAGACGCCCTTTTTCTGACCTTTTCGGCTTTCCCGATTACCCGCTCCGAACGCCGTTTCCCCTTTGAAGCCGGCTGAAATGCGCCGGGGGCCTGCCGCATACCGGTGGCCGAAACATTCCGTACCGACCGCCGAAAAAATTATCTTTAGGGATATATGATAAAAAATAATTTATTCTTTATTGACATTTCATTTTTAATAATTATGTTTCGGTCAAAAGAGATTGATAAAAACATCCATTGAAACAGGAGGTGAGGCATATGATGCACATGAATTTGACTCCATGGAATCCGGCAAGGGAAATGGTCGGCATCCGGGATCGGATCAATCGCCTTTTTGACGATTTCTTCTATCCCCAAACGGCGCCCGAGGAGCGGTTTCCTTTCAGGAATTGGCGTCCCAGCGCGGATATTTACGAAAATGAAAACGATATCATCGTCAAGGCCGAGCTTCCGGGAATTGACAAGAAAAATATCCACGTGGAATTGAAAGGAAACCTCCTGACCCTTCGGGGGGAACGCGCCGAGGACAAGGAAGTCAACGAAGAAAACTGTCTGAGGAAAGAAAGGGTCTACGGAAAGTTTGAACGGACCTTCACCCTTCCCGAGGAAGCCGACCCCAATGCCGTCAAGGCCAACTACAAGGACGGGGTTTTGACCGTTACGGTTCCCAAGACCGGGACGCAGAAGGCAAAGCAGATCACCATCCACTGATCCGGCTTTCCGGCCTCCGGGTCAAAACCCGTGTCGAACGCCGAAAAGGGAGCGTTTAACGCTCCCTTTTTTATTTCGACCCATAAAAAAGGGCCTGCGGCCTTAAATCTCCGCAAACCCTTATGTGTTATGGTAGGCGGTACTGGATTTGAACCAGTGACTTCTACCGTGTGAGGGTAGCACTCTCCCGCTGAGTTAACCGCCCGTCAATCGTTGTAATCCACCATCTCCTTGAGTTCTTTGCCCACTTTGAAAAACGGAAGCCGCTTGGAGGAAACCCGGATTTTTTCTCCGGACTTGGGGTTGCGCCCCACGTAGGGCTTGTAGTCTTTCACGGTAAAGCTGCCGAATCCCCGGATTTCCACGCGATCCCCTTCGGCAAGGATATCGGATATGGTGTTGAAAAACGTGTTGATGATGACCTCGGCGTCCCGTTTACTTAAATCGGCGTCTTCTTTCAGCCGATTGATCAGATCCGAACGATTCATTGATACCCCTCAAACAGCCCGAATATAAAGATTTTTCAAGTTGAAATGAAGGTGTTATATACTAAGGGTATCTTTTCCAAGTCAAGCATTTTTTGTCGGATCCGCATCCGGCGGTTCGGGCGCCGGCGATTCGGGCGCCGGGAAGGTCATTTGCTCGGGGACCTTCCCGGGTTTTTCGAGGGCTTCCACCTCCTCGGGTGTGGGGAGTTCCGTTAAATCCTTGAGTTCGAAAACTTCCAAAAACTGGCGGGTCGTTCCATAGATCAGGGGCCTTCCCGGGATGGCTTTCCGCCCAAGGACGCGGATGAGCTTTTTTTCCATGAGCATCCGGAGGATCCCGCCGCAATCCACCCCGCGGATATGTTCCACATCGCTCCGGATCACCGGCTGCTTGTAGGCGATGATGGCCAACGTTTCCATGGCGGCCCTGCTGAGCCGGGCCGGCGCCGGCTGGATGAGGCGCTTGATCCATGTCCCGTATTCCGGCCGGGTGCGGATCTGGAACCCCCCCGCCACTTCTTTTAAAAAAAACGCGCCGCCCCGGGCATCGTATTCCGCGGCAAGATCCCGCAGCGCCTCCCGAACGACCCGTGTTTCCGTAATCTCGACCACTTTTTTCATCCGCTCCACGGACAACGGGTCGGAAGCGACGAAAAGGAGACTTTCGAGGATGTATTTCAGTTCTTGGGTCATTGATAAAAAATCCGTATGATTCCGGTTTCCTGCTGTTGATAGACCCGTATCAGGGCCAGCCGCACCATTTCCAGGACGGCCAGAAACGTCACCACGATCATCCCCCGGTCCGCGTCTCCCTGGAACAGGGCGTCGAAGGTGACGGATTCCCGCTCTTCCAGGATGTTCACGATTTCAGAAATCCGGTCTTTCACCGATATCCGGTCCGCGGTCAGATCCACCCGCTGTTCCGGCGCGATATTCTTTAAAATCCGCTGGAACGCGTCGATCAGTTCAAAAAGATCCACCTGAACCCACTCTTCCGGATCACTGGAAAGCACCTGGGCCCTTTCCGGCCGGCGCACAAACGTGTCTTCCCCCAGGATGCTTCTGGATCCCAGTTTTTCCGCCGCCTCTTTGAGCCGGATATATTCCGCCAGCGGCCGGGCGATTTCCAGACGGGGGTCTTCCTCGCCGTCTTCCATTTCCTCGTGAACGGGAAGGAGCATCCGGGACTTGATATGGGTCAATGTGGCCGCCATCACGAGGAAGTCCCCGGCGATGTCGATGTTCATCTCCCGCATCATGTTCAGATATTCGAGGTACTGGTCGGTGATGGCGGCGATGGGGATGTCGTAGATATTGACCTCGTTTTTCTTGATCAAAAACAACAGCAGGTCCATGGGACCCTCAAAGACATCGGTCAGCTTGATCCGGTAGACGTCTTCGCTCATCCGAGTGATTCCCGGTTCCTGCGCCGGCACATGGGGTTCAATAAAGGGTTTGTGTCCAAAAGGAAAGAACGGTTACGGGCGCCTCGTTTCGATACAAACCCTTTCACGGACCGCTTCCATGGTCTTTTCGGCTTCTTTCCGGGCCCGGGTGCATCCGTTTTCGATGATTTCATTCACTTCTCCGGGCTGTTTTTCGTAATACGCCCGTTTTTCACGTATGGGCGCCAGGGCCGCTGCCAGGTGCTTTGCCATGATCTTTTTGCAGTCCACGCAGCCGATTTTCGCCGTGCGGCACTCGGTGTCGATCCGGGAAACCGTGTCCGGGTCCGTGTAAATCCGGTGAAAGGAAAAGACGTTGCACACTTCCGGATTACCGGGATCCGACCGCCGGGCGCGCTGGGGATCCGTGATCATCTGGGCCACCTTGGCGGCGATGGTCTCCGGAGGGTCCGACAGAAAAATAGCATTGTCGTAACTTTTGCTCATTTTCCGGCGGTCGATCCCGAGGATCTTGGGGGTTTCCGTGAGGAGGACCTGCGGCTCCGGAAAAAAATCGCCGTAAAGAAAATTAAACCGCCGGGCGATTTCCCGGGTGATCTCCACGTGGGGCACCTGGTCCATGCCCACAGGGACCCCGTAAGCCTTGTACATGATGATATCCGCGGCCTGGAGGACCGGATACCCCAAAAACCCGAAGGTGGAAAGATCCCTGTTTTGGATCTGAACGATCTGGTCCTTGTAGGTGGGGTTCCGCTCCAGCCAGGGTACCGGGGTGATCATGGATAGCACCAGGAACAACTCCGCGTGTTCCCGGATGCGGGACTGGATGAACAGGGTGCTCTTTTCCGGGGAAAGCCCCGCGGAAAGCCAGTCCAGGATCATGCCCCGGACATGGGTTTCAAGCATGCGGGGATTCTCATAGTCGCTGGTCAAGGCGTGCCAATCGGCGATGAAATAAAAACAATCGTATGCATCCTGCATCTGAATCCAGTTGGCCAGGGCACCGTGGTAATTCCCCAGATGCAGCGGCCCGGTGGGACGCATCCCGCTGACGATTCGTTTTTTTTGCGTCATCTTGTCACTCCCGGTAAAAATATGGACGGCCGCAAGGGGGCCGTTTAAAGCCCCCCGCTGCCCCGCAAGGCGCGATTTTTGCCTCGCGCCAACCCGCGAAGCACTGATGTCAGGCAGAACCTGAGGGGTCGGCACGCACTGTTCATGAACAGCATCAACACTTGGTTACTCCAACCTCCCGGTTCAATAATGCGGCCGCTCGGCTGTTGGCAAGAATTTTTTAATCTTTGAGGGGTCGCCGGGAATAGGATCGGGCGAATTCAAGCTCCTCGGCCTTGGTTTTGAGCCTGCCGTTGAGCTTGGCCTCCAGGACGCCCTGCAGCACTTCTTTATACAGGGGGCCGGGAGGAAGCCCCATGTCCACGAGATCTTTTCCCCGGATCGAGGGCCTGATGTACCGGAGCTGGGTAAAATAATTGGAAATGAGGCGTTTGACCCCTTCCTGGGACGTGGCGGCCATCATGTAAAGAATCAGTTCGATGCGAAAGGGGTTCAATTGCCGGTACAAGGCACTCCCCGCGATCTCCGGCCGGCGCTCCAGGCGTTGCAAAGCACGGTCTGCGGCCAGGCGCTCCTGGACCAACAGGTTCCGGTGGCGGGGAGGCATCTCAAGCCGCTCGCAGACTTCTTCTCCGGTCTTTTTATCGCTCCCCCGGATCAGCGCCAGCAGGTAAACCGCCCACCGGAGATACGGCTCTTCCAAAAACAGAAGGTCATGCCACGACAAGACCTTTTTCACCGCATTCAACAAGACCGTCTTTTCCTTGTCCAGCGCCATGGCCGGATGAATCATGACCAGCAGGTTGTATTCCTGCAGGCGCACCAGGGCCGGAACCGGGTTTTCCTCCTCCAGGATCTGCCGCAGCTCCGAGAAAACCCGCCTGCCGCTGAGACGTTCGAAAAAGCGCATCCTGACGGCGTTTTCGATGAGACTGGCGGTGACCTTTCCGATGGAAAATCCGAACCGCTGCTCGAACCGGATGGCACGAAAGACCCGGGTGGGGTCTTCCACGAAGCTCAAGTTATGCAGTACGCGGATCACCCTTTCCTTGATGTCTTTTTGACCCGAGAAAAAATCGATGAGCACCCCGAACCGCTTGGGGTTGAGCTGGATGGCCAGAGTGTTCACGGTGAAATCCCGGCGGAACAGATCGAGCTTGATGGAACTCATCTCCACCACCGGCAAGGCGGCGGGAAACTGGTAGTATTCCAGCCGCGCGGAGGCCACATCGATCTTGAACCCGTCCGGGAAAATAATTACCGCCGTACCGAACTTCTCGTGGGCGTGGATGCGGGCCCCTGCCTGCCGCGCATAGGTGCGGGCAAAAGCGATACCATCTCCTTCAATAACCACGTCGATGTCTTCGTTGGATCGATAAAGAAACAAGTCCCGGACAAATCCGCCGGCCACGTATGCCCCGTATCCGAGCGCCTCGGCGGCGGCGCCGATGCCCTTCAACATGGTAAAAACCCGCTTGGGAAGACGTTCCTTCATGAATTTCTGAATATTACGGGTTCGGGCGGAAACATGGCCGCTGTATGGATCCGGAAAAAACCGGTCCCGCCGTTTGGACTGTTGCACCAGGGTATTGAGCAGATCGGTCCGGGTGATCACGCCCAGGATGCGGTCCTGTTCCACGATGGGCAGTATCCGCTGTTTATTCTCGATAATCTTTTCCTGAATCTCGGCCAGGGGTGCATCGGGGCCGACGACAGCCAGTTCCGTATTCATATATTCCCGCACCGGGATGTGTCCCAACCGGTGGTAGAGGGTCTTTTCGATGATCTGGCGTGAAATATAGCCGGCAAGGACCGGTTTTTCGCCGGTCTTGTCCGATGCCGGTCCGGGGTGGGTCACCAGCAAGGCATTGATGTTATATCGATTCAAGAGTTCTCCGGCGTCCTTGCAGGTGACCCCCGCATCCACGGTGATGGCCGGGGAAGACATCAGGTCGGCGGCACGACGGCGGGATTTCACCTGTTCATACAAGACCGCCGTGAGTTCCTGTTCCACCTGGACCCGGGTCTCGCCCTTGATGGCGGCGGACGCCGCATACGGATGCCCCCCGCCCCCCAGGCGGCCGAGGACGGCCCCCACGTCCACTTCGGGGATTTTGCTCCGGGCGACCACGTAAATTTTATTCCCCATGAGGGCGACCGCGAAAAGCGCGTTGAGATCCTCCATGCGCATCAGCTTCTGCACCAGGAAGGCAAAGTCCGGAATATAACTCTCGGCGGAAATGGACGTCACCGCCACTTCGATGCCGCCGATGGGATGCCGCACGATATTCTGGATCATTTCATTGAGAATCCCCACCTGTTCCGGGCTGAGTTCCCGGCTGATGAGAGAAGCGATGGTGTCCACGTTGGCCCCTTTGGAAACAAGAAACGCCGCTTCCTGTAGGTCCTTTTCCGTCGTGGACGGAAAGGTGAACGAACCCGTATCTTCATAGATTCCCAAACACAGGATCGTGGCCTCATCGGCCGTGATGGGAATCCGCCGGCGGCGGAGGATGGGCGTGAGGATGGTGACGTTGGCTCCCGTGGGTTCAAAAATTTCTTTGTCGCCGCCCACGTCCCCTTCGGAAGCAGGATGATGATCATAGATATGGACTTCCACGGACGCCTTCCGCGCAAGGGCCGCCAGGCCCCCGATTCTGGACGCCTGTTTGGTGTCCACCAGGACAAGCCTTTTGACGGCATCCAGGTCGATTTCCTTGATGTCCGCCATGTTGAACAGGTACACCATGGCGTCGATGAAGAAATTTTTCAGGTTTTTTTCCTGGGAACGGGGGAAGACCACCACCGATCCGGGATACAGTTTCTGGGCCGCCAGCATGGAGGCCATGGCGTCGAAGTCGGCGTTGATGTGGGTGGTAATCACGGTCAGCCCGTCTTTTTTCGTTTTCATCGATTTTCCGGTCACCATCGACCCCGTTTCGGTTCGTTTCGCCGGAGGCATCCGGAAACAAAACTCCCCTTGACTTGCACCGCGCATTTTCAACGTTTTAATGAAATCACAAACAGGTCTGTTTTGCGGGTTTATCTTCTATGACAGATGCCGGATGCGAAATCAACTGTCACCGGGTCCCTCCGCGGGAGTCTTGTGCTTTCCGTACGGTTGTGGTACGTATCATCGATTCTTGAGAGAGTCTTTATGAAGCCATCCTTGAACCGCCCATATCGATGTCTTTTCGGTCCGGTCCGTTCCCGGCGGTTGGGGGTGTCTTTAGGTGTGGACCTGGTGCCCTCCAAGACCTGCACTTTGGACTGTATTTATTGCGAATGCGGAAAAACCACCCGCAAGACGCTCCTTCGAAAAGCCCATATCCCCACCCGGGAGATTCTGGATGAACTCAATGATTTTTTATCCGGCAATCCGGAACTGGATCACGTGACCTTTTCCGGAGCCGGGGAACCCACGCTGCACAGCGGTATCGGCGAGTTGATCCGTTTTTTGAAAAATCATCATCCCCGGTACCCGGTGGCGTTGTTGACCAACAGCACCCTTTTTTTCGATCCCGCGGTCCGAAAGGACATCGCCGATGCGGATCAGGTCATCGCTTCCCTGGATGCGGCCACACCCGAGGGCTTTCACGCCGTGAACCGGCCCCATCCGGATTTGCACCTGGCGGAAATCATCGAAGGGCTGATCGCCTTTCGCCACACATTCGTCCACCGGCTCCTGATCGAAATTTTCATTGTACCCGGACTCAACGACACGGACGCCGACATCACCGCCCTCAAAAACGTGTTGGAACAAATCCGTCCCGATGGCGTACACCTGAACACGCTGGACCGTCCGGGGACCGAATCCTGGGTCACGCCCGCCCCCGAGGCCGTGCTGGAACGGATTTCCGGCATCCTGGGCGGCGATCTTGCCCGTTTTTCCATCGGGACGCCGCGCGGAAAAGGTGTCCGGACAATCAACGAAAAGCAGTTGGCGCGGACCCTTTTTGGCAGACCCTGTACGGCCGAAGACATCGCCGCTGTTTTTGGAATGGACACGCCCGAGGCCCGGCGCCGCCTGGATGGGCTCGTGAACAGCGGCCAGGCGGAAAAAAGACAAATGCCCAGGGGCGTTTTCTATTTCGCGCGAAAAAGCGCCGGATCCGGGAAAACCGGTTGACGGAATGCGCTCGGGACGAGTATAAAAACGACATAACTCCAAGAAAATGCAGGGACGGATGGCGATTGACCGTTATCGATTTGGACGAACGACCAGACGAAGGAGCCCATGATGCCGGTATTTCAATGGGAGGGAAGAAACAGGCGCAATGAATTGCAGCGCGGTGAAATGGAGGCCCTCAACGCCGAGGTCGTCCGGGCCAACCTGGCCCGGTTGCGCATCACCCCCGTCAAAATCAAAAAAAAACCCAAAGACCTTTTTGAAAACGTCTCGTTTCTCCAGCCCCGGGTGACAGAATCCGACATCATTCTTTTTGCCCGGCAGTTCTCCACCATGATCGATGCGGGGCTGCCCATCGTCCAATGCCTCGACATTCTTCATACCCAGCAGGAAAACAAGACCTTTAAAAAGATGCTCCGGCAGATCATGGAATCCGTGGAAGGCGGCGCCACCCTTGCCGAGGCCTTGGGTCGATTCCCGAAACACTTCGACGACTTATTCGTCAACATGATCGCGGCGGGGGAAGCCGGCGGGATCCTGGACACCATCTTGCGGCGGTTGGCGGCCTACCTGGAAAAAGCGGCCAAGCTCAAGCGCCGGGTGAAGGGAGCCATGACGTATCCCATCATCGTTTTGATCATCGCCGTCCTGGTGGTGGCGGTGATCCTCATTTTCGTCATTCCCGTCTTTTCGGAAATGTTCGCCGACCTGGGCGGGCAGCTCCCTCTGCCCACCCAGATGGTCATCAGTTTATCCGATTTCGTCAAGGGCAACATTTTGTACATCGCCATTGCCATCGCCCTTATGGCATACGCCCTCCGCCGCTTCTACAAAACCGAAAAGGGGCGCGTCGCCATGGATAAATTCGTGCTCAAAATCCCGGTCATCGGTATCCTGATCCGTAAAGTGGCGGTGGCCCGCTTCGCGCGAACCATGGGCACCATGCTCGGCTCCGGCGTGGCCATCCTGGAGGCCCTGGACATCGTGGCCAAGACCGCCGGGAACAAAACCATCGAAAATGCCATATATAAGGTACGGACAGGGATTGCGGAAGGCCGCACCATGGCCGATCCGCTCATGGAAACCGACGTCTTTCCGTCCATGGTCTGCCAGATGATCGCGGTGGGAGAATCCACGGGCGCCCTGGACGCCATGCTCAACAAGATCGCCGATTTTTACGATGAAGAGGTGGACCAGGCCGTGGAAAACCTGACGGCCATGATCGAACCGTTCATGATGGTCTTTTTGGGGATCACCATCGGCGGCCTGGTGATCTCCATGTACCTGCCCATTTTCAAGATGGCCGGCCTCGTGTAAAATTGTCCATTTGCCTTCCGATTGTGTGGCGGCAAACTCTGCCCGCCGGTGCCTCCAAGCGGGGCAGAAGCCGCAATGGATGCGCAAGGCGCCGCGTGTTTAGTGTATGATCCCGAACGCGCCCGGTTTCGAAGACACCTTGTTCCGGCGGCTGAAATGGCTTACCCTTTTCAGGGCGATCTTTGCCTTCCTCCTCCTGGGATCCACCGCCGTTCTTCACCTGCGCCGCCTGGACACTTTCCTCTCCCTTCCGCTCCTTCTGCTTTATGCCTTGATCCTGGCGATTTTTTCCCTTTCTTTCACCTACGCCCTGGCGCTCAAGCGCATGGCCAACAAAGAAATCCTCGGCCACGTCCAAATCCTCATGGACACGTTCATCGTCAGCATGATTATTTTCGTCACCGGCGGGTTTTCCAGCATCTTTTCCTTTCTTTACCTGGTGGTGATCATTTGTGCCAGCATGCTCTTCCATCGACGGGGAAGCCTTGTGGTGGCCGGGTTTTGCAGCGCCGAATACGCCCTTTTGATCCTGCTGGAATATCACGGCCTTTTAAGACCCGTCGGAATGGAGATGGGCTTTTCGACCATTGGTTACTCGGGGCTTTTCGCCCTTTACAAAATTCTCGTGACATCCGCCGCCTGTTTTGCGGTGGCCTTTCTTTCGAGCATTCTTTCCGAGCGGGAACGCCAGACCAAGCAGGAATTGACCGCCATGGAAGCCAACCTCAAGCGGGTGGAACGCATGGCCCTGGTGGGGGAAATGGCCGCCGGGTTGGCCCATGAGATCAAGAACCCACTGGCGGCGCTTATCGGCGCCATCGGCTTGATTAAAGATGAAAATCGCCTGGATGCCACCCAGGAGCGCCTCATGCGGATCATCCTCCGGGAGGCCGATCGGCTGAGCACCCTGGTGAATCATTTTTTAATCTTCGCCAAGCCTCCTGCGGGGAAACCCCAGGCCTTGGAACTCTCGCAAAACCTGTCCGAACTCATCGACTTGTTCGAAAAAGACCGGGTGGCCCTGGGACGGATCACCGTTGAAAAAAATCTTTTGCCGGAGATGTGGATCGAAATGGATCCGGATCATCTCCGCCAGGTGATATGGAACCTGCTTCTCAACGCTGCGGAGGCCATTGACGGCAAAGGCCGCATCCGGGTGGAGATGCAGCCCCAGGGACGCCGGTTTTTGGAAGTGGCCATCCAGGACGACGGGTGCGGCATGGACGATGCGGTGATGAAACAGATCTTCGATCCCTTTTTTACCACCAAGCCCACGGGATCGGGTCTCGGGCTTTCCATTGTCCACCGGATCCTGGAATCTTACGGGTGTTGGATCCGCACGGACAGCACGACGGGCGGCGGAAGCACCTTCCGCATCCGGATGAAACGGATCCACCCCCCCGAATCCTGATCCGAAATGCATGTGATCTCCAATGTTGTATAAAAAACACGGCGAAACGTTTTTATCCTGTTTTTTAAAAAAAGCCCGGATCCCCCTTTTCGCCACACCGATCCTGCTGCTTGGACTGCCGTTGCTGGGCATCCTTGTCGCCGGGCATCCTGTCCAACGGTACCTGGAGTTTCCCCCGAAAACCCTTTACGTTTACCCCGCCGGCTTTTCCTGGACCTTTTTTGTCTTTTACAGCCTTGTTTTTTCGGCCATGGTACTGCCCGTTCTCGTCGTCGCCGGACGCACCCTTTTTCGCCCACGCACACCTATCGTCCCCCGGAACGCATTTCCATGGTGGGGATGGGGGGGACTTGCGCTCAACGGTGTTTCCTGGCTTGCGGCCTGGACCCGATTCGACTTTTTTGCGTTCATTCAGCCCCATACGTTTTTCCCCTTGTGGTTTTCCTACATCCTTGTGATTAATGCCCTGTGCTTCCGGCGGGACGGCGCATGCATGCTGACCCGGCGTCCCCTTTATTTCTGCCTGTTGTTTCCGGCAAGCGCCGTCTTCTGGTGGTTTTTCGAATACCTGAACCGCTTCGTGCAGAACTGGTATTATCTCGGAGACGCTTACGGCCCCTTGGAATATGTCGGCCTGGCCTCCCTTTCCTTTTCCACCGTCCTTCCCGCGGTTTTGGGGACCCGGGATTGGCTTTTGGGAACCCGCTGGATCCGTAAGGGGTTTGTCATTGAACCCGTCGCGTTGCCGCGCATGAAGAAAGGGGCGATTGTTCTTTTTCTTTTTTCCACGTTCGGTCTTTTCGGAATCGGAATATGGCCCAACCTCCTTTTTCCCCTGTTATGGGTCTCTCCCCTGCTGATTTTCCTCGGTCTTCAGGTCTTGACCGGGGAGGCGTCCATTCTGTCTCCCCTTTTTCAGGGCGATTCCAGACCGATTGTTTCGGCGGCCCTGGCCGCCCTGATCTGCGGTGTGTTCTGGGAAATGTGGAATTTCTACAGCCTGGCCAAATGGGTGTACCGGGTCCCGTATGTCCATCGGTTCGAGATTTTTGAAATGCCCATCCTCGGGTATGCGGGGTATCTCCCATTCGGCCTGGAGTGCGCCGTGGCGGGAGAGCTTCTGGATCGGGCCATCGCCAAACCGTTCCGGTATTGATTCCCCCCCTCGTTTCAGTTAAACGCGTCTTTTACGCACGCATGGGAACCGGGGGATGAGACGGCCTCCCCCGGGTTGTCGCCAAATCCCCTTTCTTTTTCCTTCTTTAGTCGATATATTCTTTATGACGCTGTTTAACATTTCGATCTCCCTTGAAGTGATCATGCGCTCAAAATTTATAATCCAACTGAATCTGCGCCAAAAAGTGACCATCGGTGTGGCGTTTTGTATCGCCATCATCGCCGCCATCAGTATCCTGTCTTATATGAACCTGGCGGAAATCGAAAAAAAGATCAATTTCGTGGAAAATGCCATTGATTTGAGCAACAGTATCCTGGAAATCCGCCGTCATGAAAAAAACTTTCTCCTTTACGGACAACCCCAAAGTCTTCAAGAAAATTTAAATTATATCCAGCACGTTTTTGATGTGCTTTCCCTGTGGTCGCCGAAAACCAAACAGTTTAAAGGGTATGTTTATATAGAACAAATTCAAAAGGAGTTGGGATCCTACCAGAGTATCATAAAGCAGGTACAGGAATACCTTGCCGGAAACCGGGCGGATCGAATCCAGTCCATGGCGGAGCCGCTGCGGGAAAGCGGCAAGATCCTGGTGGAACTTTCGGAAAAGCTGATCAAGTTCGAAAAGGACAGCATTCTTTCCATCACCCGTATTTTAAAGACCCAGATCTTCACTTCGCTCATCATCCTGTTGACCTTCAGCGCGTTGTTCATCCCGCTGGTCTTTAATCTCATCATTCAGCCCCTGCGGCTCATCGAAGAAACCACGCGGCGCATCGCTGTCGGCAACTTCACCCGCATCCCGCCGGCCAAAACAAAAGATGAAACGGAACGGGTGATCCAGGCATTCAACCACATGGTGGACGAGCTGGAAAAACGCCAGGAACAGCTGCTGCAGGCGAAAAAGCTTTCTTCCCTGGGCGTTTTAACCTCCGGGGTCGCCCACCAGTTGAACAATCCGCTGAACAATATTTATTCTTCCTGCATGATCCTGATAGAAGAAATCGGAGAGGCGGACGAAGCCTTCACTCGAAAACTTTTGGCGAATATCGAACAGGAGGTCCTGCGGACCAAAGACATCGTCAAAGGCCTTTTAGAATTCGCGCGTGAAAAGGAATTTCTACTCAAACCCTCACCTCTTGTCGAAGTCGTGAATCGCGCCATCCGGCTTATTTCCAGCCAGGTCCCGACGGGTGTGGAGATCTCCAGCCATATCCCCTCCGACTTGGTTCTGCTTTTGGATTCCCAGCGCATGCAGCAGGTATTTCTGAATCTGCTGGAAAACGCCCTCCATGCGATTCAGGAACCTCCAGGCCGTATTCGCATCAGCGCCCATCCGGATCTGAATTCGAATGAAGCGATCATCCAATTTCAAGATGACGGAATGGGGATCCCGGAAGCAAACCTCGGCCGGATTTTTGACCCATTTTTCACTTCCAAGGATGCCGGCACCGGTACCGGCTTGGGACTTTCCATCGTTTACGGCATCATCCAGAAACATGGCGGTTTCATCCATGTGGAAAGTAAAGAAGGTCAGGGCACTCGATTCACGATTCGGCTTCCTTTATTTAATGATTCCGATGGAGAAGGGGGTATTTCATGAAATCCGCCCGTATCCTGATCGTGGATGATGAAACGATCGCCCGTGAGAATCTCACCCACATTTTACAAAAGGAAAGATACATCACCGCCGATGCCCCAAACGGACGCCTTGCGTTGGAAAAGTTGGAAAAAGATGAATTTGATCTTGTCCTGACCGATTTGAAAATGGACCAGATGGACGGCCTGGAGCTCTTGGAAAGGGTTAAATCCGATTATCCCGACACCGAAGTCATCATCATCACCGGGTACGCCACTGTTTCGTCGGCGGTGGACGCCATGCAACGGGGGGCCTATCATTACATCGCCAAGCCCTTCAACTTTAACGAACTGCGTATCCTGGTCAAAAGGGCCTTGGAAAAAAGGGCGCTGAAAAAGGAACTCATCGACTTGCGCCACCGTGTCGAAGGCACCCGTGCCCTGCCGCTGGTCATCGGCAAGAGCCCGAAGATGGTGGCGTTACAGGACCTCGTCAAGCAGGTGGCCGCCGCCGACTGCAGCGTCTTGATTCAAGGAGAAACCGGAACCGGAAAGGAATTGATCGCCAAAACCATCCATGCCTTAAGCCCGCGCGCCAAGGAGCGCTTTTTGGCCGTGAATTGCGGTGCATTCAGCGAAGACCTTCTGTCCAACGAGCTTTTCGGGCATGAAAAAGAAGCCTTTACAGGCGCGCAAAAAGATCGTGCCGGGTTATTGGAAGCCGCCGCCGGAGGAACGATTTTCCTCGATGAAATCAGTGAAACCCCGCTTTCCATGCAGGTCAAACTCCTGCGGGTGCTCCAGGAAAAACGCCTGATCAGGGTCGGCGGTACCCGGGAAATTCCCATCGATATCCGGGTGATCGCCGCAACCAATAAGGATATCAAAGAAGCCATTCAGCAGGGGCGTTTTCGACAAGATCTGTATTACCGCCTGAATGTCATTACGCTGCGCGTTCCCTGCCTTTCCGAAAGAAAAGACGACATTCCGCTTCTCTGCCGCCATTTTTTGGAAAAATATTCCGTGGCGCAGGGGAAAAAAATGGAAGAAATCAGCACAAAGGCCATGGATATTCTCATGAACTACGAATATCCCGGAAATGTCCGTGAACTGGAAAATATCATCGAACGCGCGGTGACACTCAGCAACGGCCCCCGGATTCTCGTGGAGCACTTGCCTTCCGACCTCCAGCAGATGATCGTGAGAGTCCAACGTCCCGTGGACCGGGAATTTGTCACCCTGGAGGAAAAAGAAAAGGAGTATATTCTCTGGGTGCTTCACAAAGTGGACGGCAACCGGTCCCGTGCCGCGGAAATTCTGAACATCGACCGGGCCTCTTTATGGAGAAAACTGAAAAAATATGAAGCAGAACCATCGTAAGGGGCAGAAAATCCCTTCGGGGTTTACTCCAAGGTGAATTGGGCGGCCTCCCCCGCCTCTTCGATGAACAGAATCTCCAATCCCTCCACGTCTTCCGACGCAAGCACTTTTACATCGTTTTCATTCCGCCTGGGTAATAGCACCCGCCGGACCCCCGCGCGCTGGGCGGCATGCAGTTTTTGCCGGATCCCGCCGACGCGCAGGACCCGTCCACTCAAGGTCATTTCCCCTGTCATGGCCACATCCCGTCGCGCACAGCGGCCGGTCATCAGGGAAATGAGCGCGGTTGCAATGGTGACGCCGGCGGATGCACCATCCTTGGGGGTGGCGCCGGCCGGTATATGGATGTGTATGTCCATGTCTTTGAAAAATTCCGGATCGATGGCAAAGGACGGGGCCTGGCTCCGAACAAAACTCAATGCGGTCTGGGCGGATTCCTTCAAGATGCTGCCCAGGGAGCCGGTTAAGATCAGCTGTTGTGTTCCTTTCATTCGTGTGGCTTCCACAAAGACGATCTCTCCCCCGAACGCACTCCACACCAGTCCTGTGACCACTCCGATCCGGTTTTTGGCACCGGCGATTTCGCTTTTATACACGGGCGGGCCCATGAATCGTTCGACGGTCCTTTCATCGATTTGCGGCAACGACGTCTCTCTTGGTGACGACAAAATCATCCGGGCCAGCTTCCGGCAGATCCCGGCCACCCCTCTTTCGAGCTGACGCAACCCGGCTTCCCGGGTATAATCCCGAATGATTCGGGCGATGCCTTCCTCGGTGAACCGGGGCGTATGCCGGCTGAGGCCATGTTCGCGGATCTGGCGGGGAATGAGGTAATCCATGGCGATGCGCACCTTCTCTTTTTCCGTATACCCCGGAAAATGAATGACCTCCATCCGGTCCCGCAAGGGACCCGGCAGGTTTTCCACGGCGTTGGCGGTGGCGATAAACATGGCCGCGGACAGGTTGAAGGGGACATCCAAATAATGGTCCACAAAGTGGGCGTTTTGCTCCGGATCGAGTATTTCCAACAACACCGATGCAGGATCCCCTCTAAAATCCTGACCAACCTTGTCGATTTCATCCAACATGAAAACCGGATTGCGTACATCCACTCGGCGGATTTCATTGATGACTCGGCCGGCCATGGCCCCCACGTAGGTGCGCCGGTGGCCGCGCAGTTCGGCTTCGTCGCGCATTCCTGCCACGGAAAGACGGATGAATTTTCGATCCAGGGTGTCTGCAATGGCCCTGCCGATGGAGGTCTTACCGGTTCCGGGGGGGCCGTCAAAGCACAGAATCGGTCCCCGGGCAATTTGAAAATACTTTTTCTTGTCCCGGATCTGGGCGACAACCCGGCGCAGTTCATCGAGATTGATGGGCTTTGTCAAATAATGAACCGCTCCTTTTTTCATTGCGTCCACGGCTGAACTCACGGTGGCATAGCCGGTGATGAGCACCATTTCCGTTTGAGGGTACCTCTTTTTAACGGTCTCCAGGAGCTGCATCCCGTCCATCTTCTCCATCTTGAGATCCGAGAGAATCAGGTCGTAGGCTTTTTCTTTTGCTTTCTCCAGGGCCTCGATTCCGTTAACGGCCGTATCCACCGCATAGCCGGCCTTTTTTAAAACAAACTCCATGTTGTCTCTTGCGATCGCTTCATCTTCCACCACAAGAATGTGAAAGGCTTCAATGGAACACAGTGTCCGCGCCGCCAGAAAATCGAGTATCCTTTCCTTGACATGCTTGAGTCCATAATATTTTTCATTTAAGACCCGTTCCGCCCGGGCCATATCCAGATTGTCTTCGGTATATCGGTTCCAGGGGAGGGAAAGTAAATACCCGACATAATGAATGCCGATGGAATATTCAGCCACGGACGGATCCGTGTTCTCCAAACGTTCCATCTCTCTGGACAGCGTCCTGGACACCTCCTCCGGAAAATGCCCCTTTTCAAACCGCTCTTTTAATCCGCTGAGTTCATCAGGGGTTTGAACCTCTTTTTTTTCTGTTTTTGTAAAAAGCCCCATGGCTTTTTCTCTCCTTTCCGGATGCCACTTCTTTTCTTGTAAAAGATTTCGACTCTAGTGGCAAATCAAATTCGCCCGGGTTTTTTCAAAACCGCATTTTTGTTTTTTCCCGCGATTTGAGCGAAGCCTTTCCCCGCACGTCCTTCTTTTTAAGGCAGGACATGGGGACGATATGTGGCGCCCCCGGATCTGAGGCGCGGGGAGTTCTATGAAAACGTTGCATTTTTCAACAATCGCTGCGCGCGACCCGGACAAGAATGAACGACTTAATATCATTGGATATTTATATTTATTTCGATTCCACGTGTTGCATTTTACATCAGTTGCCGTTTTTGGGGGAAATATAAAAAATATAGTAATTACAAATGGTTAAAATCTTTTCTGACACATGGCACGCCCCTTGAATACCTAAGCGTTCAGCGCACGAACTTTACATCCAAGGAGAACAAAATGAAATCATTTCTGGCGAAATTAGAAACGATATGGATGGCGGTGACCTTCGCGGAGGCGGGGGAATGGGATACGGCAAGGGCATTGGTTGAACCGCCGGATAAAAGAAAAGACAGGGAAAAGACCCGATCCAGACGAATCTATGTTCAAACCTGATTCCGCCGGCATCGGACATTGCCGCAGATGCTGAAATCCGAAATGGTCATGCGTTTCAAAAACCTCTGGGATCGATATTTCCGTCGATACGGCGAGAAAGCGCCGCCCCGGGTCACGGTTCAGCGGCAGGATCGAATACGGCAGGCCTGGGATAAAGACCTGCACGCCATTGCCTTTGCAGAAGCGGGGGCCCACGATCTTGCCCGGCAAGTGCTCGCCGATTTTGATCGGGAACCCCCCAAAATCCTGGTGATCAGCTCCATGGTCGCGTTTAACCCTGAGGTCATCGAATATACGGTCCGCTTGGCGTCAAGCCTGAAATGCCGATTGGTGGCGGTGAACGTTTGTACCGATTTATGGTCCCGGAGAGAAAAACGGACGGCGTTTGAAAAATTGCGCTGGGAAGTTTTTGAACAACAATCCACCGAAGCGGTGGGGCGTTTCCGGTCCAACGCCGAGGCATGCGGCGTCGCCTTCCAGCACATGGTCCGTTACGGGTCGTTGAAAAAAGCGATGCGCGCGATGGAGTCGGAAATGAAAAGAATTCGGTTCATTGTAACGGCACCCGAAATCGATTTCGATGCATCGGATCAAAAAACAGGAGTGCCGATTTTCAGCTTCAAACTGTCCAAGGGATTCATTCAAACATCCGGGCATTAACCCAATTCAATAAAGGAGGATTTTTAACATGACCCACGTCCCAAAAAAAAGGCCCACAGCAAAGATGCTTCTTTTCGGCGGACTCAGCGTGATCCTTTACACGACGCTGTTTCTGAAATCTGAAGCCGTCATGCAGTTTTTCACCCGGGGCGGCATATATGCGGCCTTGCCCATCGCCACCGTGTTTTTGTTTTCCTATATCCATGGATCTTTTGCCGGAAGCTTTTGGTCGGTCCTCGGAATCGAGGCCCAAAAGACCCGGCTTCAGGAAAAAATGGAGCAACAAAAATCAAGGGCACGGCCAACCGAAAGGTCTCGTTCCCGGCTTCGCGTACACGCATGAAGGCGCGCGGCCAACGAAGCCTTTGGCCTTTGTTTCGAGTAGAGTAAGGTTTTTCAGGGAATAAGACGGAAAGGAGCATTTGCATGCATGAAGTCGCGAATTTTATCGATTTGAACCTGGTCATGATCGTCTACCTGTTTCTGGTGGGCTTTGTGGGAGGACTGGTCAGCGGATTCATCGGCTCGGGAGGAGCGTTTGTGCTGACACCCGGAATGATGAGCCTGGGTGTTCCCGGCGCGGTGGCCGTGGCCAGCAACATGTGCCATAAATTCCCGAAAGCGCTCGTGGGCGCCATTAAACGATATAAATACGGGCAAGTGGATATTAAACTCGGCCTCATCATGGCGGTTTCCGCCACGGTGGGGGTCCAAATCGGCATCCAGATTCAACACGCCATTTTGGCCCGATGGGGGCAATCCGGATCCAACCTTTACGTCAGTTTGGCGTTCGTCCTGATCCTCGTTACGGTGGGCGGATATGTCTTCAGGGATGCCCGGAAATGTGCGCGGTGCGGAGGGGTGGAAGTCGCATCCGCCCTGGCGAAAAAACTCCAGCAGATCCATTTACCCCCCATGATTTATTTTAAAACCGCCGATGTCAAAATCTCCGTCTGGCTGACGATTCCCGTGGGGCTTGCCACGGGCATGCTGGCGGCCACCATCGCCGTCGGCGGATTTATCGGAGTCCCGGGAATGATCTATGTCATCGGCGCCTCCAGCCTCATCGCATCGGCCAGCGAGCTGGTCATTGCCTTTGTCATGGGGCTGGGGGGTTCCATTAACTGGGCGTTTCACGGCCTGATCGACATCCGGTTGACCCTCATCATCCTGGCCGGTTCCCTTTTCGGAGTTCAGCTGGGGGCCATCGGGACCACTTACGTCAAGGACCATATGATCAAAGTCGTCATGGGAATCATCATGCTGATGGTGGCGGTAAGCCGGGCGTTGGCGATTCCCCAGTATTTAAACGAACTTGACGTCATCCAGATGGATCCCGCGATAATCTCCCTCATGACCCAAACCAGCTTCGTCATCATGGTGGCGGCGCTTTTCGTCGGCGCCGCCATCATCCTGGTCGGCATATGGAAAGGCCGGAAGGCTGAAAAAAAGGATCGACTGTTACACGCGTCCCCGATTCCCGAAACGGCATCCCATTGATGCCTTAATGCATCGGCGTGTCTTCCGCCGCCCGTTTTCAATGGGGTCTATCGGGCGGCGGAGGCAACGCCTTTGGACAACCATCAAAAAAGGAAAAAAGACATGGGGCTTTTTCAAAAAATAGTGGTGGGTGTGGACGGATCTCCAGCGAGCCTCCATGCCTTTCGTCAGATCCTCCGGTTTTCCCACGGTGAAAAAATCTCGTGCATCGCCGCATCCGTGGTGCCCCTGTATGAGGGGGATTTGCGCTTGTTCGGTGTAAAAAAGGATATCAAGGCGCTTCTGCGCGAACCGTGTGAAAAAGCGCTTGCCGTGACAAGTCAAGAAGCCGGCCGGGAAGGGTTATCCGTGAACACGGTTTGTATGGAAGGGAAGCCCCATGAGGAACTGGTGAATTTCGCCCTGGAAAATCAATGCGATTTGATCGTGTTGGGAACACGCGGGGAATCCCTGGAAAAATACCTTTTGGGGAGCGTGACGGCCCGGGTGATCGGCTACAGCGCCGTGGATGTTCTGGTCATCCCGTTCGGCGCTGCCATCGGCTGGCAGAATATCCTGTGCCCGGTGGATGGGTCGGCGGCCGCGAAGAATGCGGCGGAAAGGGCCATTCATATTGCCGCTGCGTACCGGGCCGCCCTCAAAATCATTTCCGCCACCAACATGCCCGTCGAATCATATGCCTATGCCCCGGAACTGATGAAAACCATGGTAAAACAGGCGGATGTGTATGTGCAGGAAGCAAAGAAACGGGCCGCCGCACAAGGCGTCGAAGCCGCCGGTGCCGTACGGGAAGGGGACGCCCCCGAAGCCATATTGCGCATCGCCAGGGAAGACAAGGCGGAGCTCATTATCATGGGTTCCCACGGCAGGAGCGGGCTGAAGCGGCTCATGATGGGAAGCGTCACCGAGCGCGTCCTGGGCAACGCCCCTTGTCCCGTCCTGGTCGTCAAACGTTGAAATTTTCAGATTCGGCGTGATCCTTTTTTAAATCCGCTCCAGGCGATACCGGCGGACCCCCAATCCCACGGCTTCGGCATAGTCGAGCTGGATCTCCCAGTCCACCTTGGGGTATATCCCCTTGAACTTGTCTTCTCCGGGGCCCGTGTGGGTGGTAAGGCAGGATTCCGGAAGGCCCGGCTCCCGGTTCACCAGGTCCACGGAAGCCTGGTCCACGGCCACGGGGTCCCGGGACGCCACCACCCCGATGTCCCGGATAATGGGCGCGTCATTGAAGGGGACGCAGTCGCACGCCGGGGACACGTCGGTGATGAAGTTGACAAAAAGGGCCTTGCCTTCTTTTTTCTGCAGCACGCCCAGGGTGTATTCCACCATGTTTTCCAAAAAGACCGGAATCGACTGGTTCCACTGGATCTGAATGGCGCCCGCGGGGCACACCAGGATGCATTCCCCGCACCCGATGCAGGCCTTGGTGGAAATCACCGCCTTTTCCTTGACCAGGGAGATGGCCGACTGGACGCATCGGGCCACGCATTCCCCGCATCCGGTGCATTTTTTCCGCTTGACTTTGGGGGACAAGGTGGAGTGCTGGGCCAGTTTCCCCCGGCGGGAGGCGCATCCCATCCCCACGTTTTTGAGGGTCCCTCCGAACCCGGAAAGTTCATGCCCTTTGAAATGGGCCAGGGAGATCAACGCGTCGGCCTGGTCGATTTCCGCGGCGATGTAGACTTCCTTGAAGCGCTTTCGGTTGACCGGCACCGCTTTTTCGCTTTTTCCTTTCAAACCGTCGGCAATGACCAACGGCGCGTTCACCACGGGAAAGGCAAAGCCGTTTTCAATGGCGGTGACCAGGTGGCCCGCCGCATCGCTGCGGGCACCGGCGTACAGGGTGTTGGCATCGGTCAAAAAGGGACGCCCCTTGCATTGTTTCACCGCATCCACGACAGGGCGGACAAAGACGGGCCGAATGAAGGCCGTGTTCCCCCGCTCCCCGAAATGGACCTTGACGGCCACCAGGTCCCGGGGTTTCACCACCTCCGGAAGACCCGCGGTCTTCACCAGGCGGGCGAGTTTTAAAACAAAGCTTTCTTTGAATGTGGCCCTCAGATCGATAAAATAGACCGTACTTTCCATATCCGTCCCTTTTACAATCCGTGTTTCTTGACTTTTTTGCTCATGACGCTCTTGCCGATCCCCAAAAGATCCGCGGCGCTCGATTGAATGTTATCGCATCGTTTCAAGGCCCGCTCGAGCATCTTCCGTTCCACCAGATCCAGGGTTTCTTCGAGCCGGGCGTCCGCCGGAATGGCGTCCATCACATCCATTTGGTCCATGCCGCTTCTGAATTCTATCGGCAGATCGGCCACCCGGATGGTCCCCGTCGGGCACAGGATCATGGCGCGCTCGATGACATTTTCAAGCTCCCGGACATTTCCCGGCCAGGCGTATTCATAAAAAAGCCGTCCCACCTCCGGATCGATGCCGGTGACGGGGGGTTCGATCCTGCGCTCCGGGGCATACTTTTTAATGAAGTGATCCACCAGCAGGGAAATGTCCTCCCGGCGTTCCCTCAGGGGGGGGATTCCGATGGGAATGACGTTGAGGCGGAAAAAAAGATCCTCCCGGAACCGCCCTTCGGCCACCTCTTCTTTCAGGTGTTTATTGGTGGCCACGATGAGGCGGATATCCACGGGGATGGGCCGGGTGCCTCCCACCCGTTCAAAGGTTTTCTCCTGAAGGACCCGGAGGAGCTTGACCTGGAGATTCTGGGACAACTCTCCGATCTCGTCCAAAAAGAGCGTCCCGGTGTCCGCCAGTTCAAAGCGTCCTTTCTTCATGGACGCCGCGCCGGTGAAGGCCCCCTTCTCGTGGCCGAAGAGTTCACTTTCCAGAAGGCTTTCCGCCAGGGCACTGCAGTTGACGGCGATGAAGGGGTCTTCCCGTCGCGGGCTGTTATAGTGGATGGCCCGGGCCACGAGTTCCTTGCCGGTCCCGCTTTCGCCTTCGATCAGGATCGTGGCGGTGGTGGGGGAGACCTTTTCGATCATCTCGAAGACCCGGCGTATGGCCTTGCTCTTCCCGATGAGGTTCCCGAAGCCGTATCGATGGGCCATGTCGCTTTTCAGACGCCGGTTTTCCTTGATGATCCGATACAGGCTGCAGGCTTTTTTCACATAAAGGGTCATCCGTTCGTTATCAAAGGGTTTGAGGATATAGCTGAAGGCCCCCTTTTCCATGGCCTCCACCGCCTTTTCCACGGTGCCGTGGGCGGTCATCATGATGACGGGCAGATCGGGATCCAGGCGCTTGACCCGCTCCATGAGTTCGATGCCGTCCATGCCGGGCATCTTCATGTCGGTGAGCACCAGGTCCACGTCCGCATTTTTCAGAACCTCCAGCGCCTCGGGACCGCTGTTGGCGGCCAGCGTCTCATAGCCTTCCTCTTCCAGGATGGCCCCCAGAACGGGTGGATAATTCTTCTCGTCGTCGACGATCAGGATGGTTTCCATGGGGCGTTCTCCGGCCTGACTGGCAGCACCAGCGTCACGGCGGCGCCGCCAGCGGGCTTGTTTTCGATGCGAATCGTTCCTTCATGGGATTCCACCATGGCTTTTACGATACCGAGTCCCAGGCCGGTCCCTTTTTCTTTGGTGGTGAAAAAGGGGGACCACACCTTGGACAAAAATTCCGGGGGGATCCCCTGACCCTCGTCCTCGATGTTGACGGTCACCCGTTTATCCCGGGCGGTCACGGTCACGCGGATGCCCCCCCCTTCCGGCATGGCCTGGAGGGCGTTGATCAAAAGGTTTAAAAAGACCTGGTGGAGCATGTCGGCGTCCGCCAGGATCTCCGGGAGTCCTTCCTGGAAACGGGATTCCACACGGCATCCCTGCTGTTCCAATTGTGCCGACAGGAGCTGAACGGTTTTTTTGATCACCTCCTCCATCCGGCACGGGGACAGGTTGGGGATTTTGGGCCGGGCGAAGTTGAGAAAATCGGTGATGATGGCATTGAGCCGGGTGGCCTCTTCCACGATGATATCCGGGAGCGCGTTCATGTTCCCGGCGACCGTTTGTTTCTTTTTCAACAGTTCGGCGGAACTTTTGATGATCCCGAGAGGGTTGCGGATTTCGTGGGAGACCGCAGCCACCATTTCTCCCAAAGAGGACAAGTGCTCCGCCCGGCTGAGCTCTTCCTTAAGCCGGATCCGCTCCCGGGACCGCGCTTCGATGATCCCCTCCCCCCTTCTTACGATGAAAAGGAGAATCAGGAACAACGCCCCCATGACCAGCGCCGACGTGGTGATCACCCGGATTTGAAACCGGAAAATGGCGTGATAGTCCTGGGACAGGTCCTGAACGATTTCGATCACGCCCCCGACGGGCCCCGACAGCTTGGACAGGGGCATCTGCGCCCGCAAGGGGGATACAGTGGTGAGGCGGCTTTCCTGCGGGAACCCGGTAAAAATCTCGATGAAGCTCCCCCGGTGGGTCAGCTTGGAGGTCACCTTCCCTTCCAGGGCTTTCTCGTAGGCGGCGCCCCCGATCTCTTTTTTCCCCACCAGCGTCGGATCGAAGCTGTAGGAAATCACGTTTTTCATATCGTAGATATGGATCATTTCCACCTTGAAGCTGTGGAGCGTACTCCGGACCACGTTATCCAGCCATTCGAACTGCTCTTTGTCCCTGAGCTGGATCTTGCCGTACTTCAACGCGGCGGGAATGATGAACTGGGTGAAGATCTGTCGGTTGAGATTGTCGATGATGGATAACGCATAGGCCTCGCTTTTCTTTAAATGCATCTGGCGGGCCCACTGAATATTGGCAAAAGCCAGCGCCACGGTACCGATGAAGATGAAAATCAAACTGGTGAAGGTGAAGTACTTCACCAGCCGGAACGGTTTGACTTTTTCCTGTTTTTCAGGATCCATCTTCAAAGGGAAAAGGCCATTTGCGTATCGTTTCCGGTCAGGGCGTCAATCGGTGGGGATGGGAATTTGGGTGATCAGGGTCTTGATATCCTCGTCGGCAAAATGGATCCCCGCCCCTAGAAAAAAGGAGGCGTCATCATCATCGCTGATGAAATCGTCGTACCCCGCCGTGAGATAAATATGGTGGATGGGAGAAAAATCGGCCTTGAATTTCAAGTGGGGATTGTCCTCCCAGTCGAAGTCGAAGGCCTCCAGGGACAGGGTGAGACGGTCATTCAGCAGGTAATAGTCGACACCCACGCCTCCCGTGGATTCGAAGAACCCGCCGCGGAGCCCCAGGTTATAGTACCGCTTGGCGATCTGGGCGGAAAACTTCAGCGCGTCTTCCAGTTCGATCCGCTCCTCCTCGTAGGTCTTTCCGTCGGCCTCCCGGGTGATCCGGGTCACTTTCTTCTTGCCCGCCGGATCGTCCACCACCTGAAACAGGTAGTATTTGTCTTCCCTGGGCTGGACGCGCAAGGTGAAATACGATTTCGCCCATTCCTGTTCGAAAAGGTATTCGGCCCGGTAGTCGAGATAGGTCCGGAAGGTCTCCTGTTTTTGGAGGTAGTCGTTGATCCCGGTGAGCGCCGTGTTGATCTTGTCGACGGTCTCCTCGTCATTGACGAGTTTGCCGATGGACCCTTCGCCGCGGTTGATTTTATCCGAAACCGCCTGGACGGAGGCCAGGGTGTCGTTGAGGCGCGATACGGTGTCTTCTTCGTTGACGAGCCTGCCGAGGGTCCCTTTCCCCTGGTTGATCTTCTCCGAGACTTCCCGCAATGCGGCCAGGGCGCCGTTGAGATTCTCCACGGCCTCCTCTTCGGTGAGCAGCCGGCCCAGATTCCCTTTCCCTTCGTTGATCCGGGAGACGATCCGGTTCATGCCCTCCATGAGGGTATCGAGCCGATCCGAGGCCTGGCTCATGTTGCTCACGATATTCTGCACGTCGTCGGCATTCACCCCTCCGAAGGCCTTCAAGGTTTTGGAAAAATCGGTGAGATTGGTGATGATGAGATCGATATTCTCTTTGTTTTCCTGAACCGTGCGGTTCAAGGTCCGGATCATCTCCTGGAAATCCTGGAAAACCTCCTTGAGGTTGGCTTCCCCTTTGACGCCCCCCATGACCGTGGCCAGGGAGCCGGAGAGGGTCTTGATATCGGTGGCCACGTCCTGGAGGGTTCCCATGAGGGAATCCAGGTCCATGGCAGGTTCCGTGCGTAAGAGCCGCTCTCCGGGGCGGATTTCCGGGGCCTCCGCGGACCCTTCGCTCAGGGCGATGAACTTGTCCCCCAATATTCCCCGGGTCCGGATCACGGCCTTGGCGTCCTTTTTCACCTTGATATCCGGGTGGATCCTCAAGATCACCCGGGCCTTATCGTCTTCCAGGGAGATATCCTGCACCCTTCCCACTTCCACGCCGGCGATTTCCACGGGAACGTCCGGGACAAGCCCGGAGACCGAATCAAAGACGACCTCGATGTCGTATCCCTTTTCCCGGGTCAAGCTGAGCTTTCCCATCTTCATGGCCATGTACCCCAACAGGACAATCCCCATGACCACGAAAAAACCGACTTTTGCCTCCACTGTCAGTTTGGACATTTTCCGGGAGCCTCTTGTCTGATAAAGCGTTTCACGAACGGGTGTCCGGAATTCCGTATCCGGTCCGGATTCCCGAATTCGATAATCTTTCCTTCATATAACATGGCAATGTTGTGGGCAATCTTAAATGTGGAGGCGATGTTGTGGGTGATCACCACGCAGGTGGCCCGGGTCTGGCGCTGGGTGTCCATGATGAGGGCGTCGATGGCGTCGCTCATGATGGGATCCAGTCCGGTGATGGGTTCATCGAAAAGGATGATCTTGGGATCCAGGGCGATGGCCCGGGCCAGCCCCGCGCGCTTGCGCATCCCGCCGGAAAGTTCGGAGGGCATTTTTTGGGTTGCACCTTCCAATCCCACCTGTTTGAGCTTTTCCTCCACGATGCGGCGGATTTCTTTTTTCGGCAAACGCGTATGCTCCACCAGGGGAAAGGCGACGTTTTCCCCCACGGTCATGGAATCGAAGAGGGCGGCGTCCTGGAAAAGCATTCCGAACTGCTTTCTGATCTCGTTGAGTTCCCGTTCGTTGAGCTTGGTGATGTCCGTGTCGTTGATGAAAATCTCCCCTCCGTCCGGCGTCATGAGGCCGATGATGTGCTTGAGGATCACGCTTTTCCCCGAACCGCTCTGGCCCAGGATAACGGTGATCTGGGCTTCGGGGATTTCCAGGTCCAGGCCGTCCAACACCTTCAGGCTCCCGAAGCTCTTTTTTACGCGGGAGAGTCGAATCATTTAAAACATCACCGCGGTTAAGAAAAAATCGCTGATGAAAATGGAGACCGTGGAAATCACCACGGCCTGGGTGGCCGCCCGGCCCACGCCTTCGGCGCCGCCCGTGGTGTAAAACCCTTTGTAGCAGCTCACCACGGACAGGATCAAACCGAAACACGCGGACTTGATGAGGCCGTTGAAGATGTCGTCCATGGTCACCATCTCGTAAATCCGGGCCATGAAAATCCCGGAGTTGATATCGAGCAACTGGACCCCGACGAAATACCCCCCCGCGATGCCGACAAAATCCGCCACGATGGTCAGCAAAGGGAGCATCAGGATGCCGGCGAAAACCCGGGGCATGACCAGAAACTGCACCGGATTGACGGACATGGCGTATAACGCGTCGATCTGCTCTTTCACCCGCATGGTACCGATCTCGGCGGCCATGGCGGAACCGGCTCTTCCGGTGACCATGAGGGCGGTGAAGACCGGCCCGATTTCCCGGGTCAAGGACAGGGCCACCGTGGCGCCCACCAGGCCTTCCCCTCCGAACATCCGGAATCCGTAGTAGGATTGGAGCGCCAGCACCATTCCCGAAGACACCGCCGTGATCAAGACGACGGTGAGCGAATTCACCCCCACGGTTTCCATCTGTTTGAAAACCACCCGGAAGCGGAAAGGCCGCCGGAAGGCCCACACCGTTGCGGAAAGAAAAAGAAGCATGACCCGCCCGAACTCTTCCAGGATTCCGACAAACGGCCGTCCGGCATATTCTAAGAATTTCACCACGGCGATGCGTTGACCTTTTCGTTTGCAATCACAAAAAACCGCTTTCACGCCAATGGAATCGGCACGGTTATAGGGAATGCCCGTTTTAAAGTCAAGGCGATACGGCGGCGTCCAAAAAGCCGGAGGACGAAGAAAAACACCGCTTGCCGTAAAATCGGAACGCGATGCGGATTTTTCCGTTTTCGGTAATTTTAAGAAAGGGCGTTTATTCAATATATGGTATATTCGCTCTAAATACGCTACAAGATGCGCCAACTAAGTTTAATTAATGGTAATTATGTAAAATTTTACTTGACTTTTACCTTTTTTAGTGATTGGGATACCCTCAATCCTGTTTAGAACCGCTCTTTTCCCTATTGATTTTCAAAACAATTCGGGTATCCTTGAAAAAAAACGCGCTGAAAAAATACCGGGAAGCCCTTTTACTCAGCAAGGCCGAGTTGGCCCGAATGGCCAATGTGTCGCCCATCACCATATCCCGAATCGAAAACGGATTGCCCTGTCGGATGGAAACCAAGCGCAAGATCATCCTGGCCTTGGGCCTTGAACTCTCCGAGAAAAACAAGATATTCGAGGAATAGGGCGAGACTATGATACTGCGCAAAAAACCCCACCTCATCGGCCTGGACATCGGATCCAGGACCGTCAAGGCCGCCGAAGTCATCGGCTCCAGAAGCGGTTACAACCTAAAGAAGTTCGGTATGACGCCCGTCCCTCCGGGCGCCATCGAAGAAGGGGCGATCCGGGATCCGGAAGCCGTGGTGGGATCCATCCAGAAGCTTTTTTCAGACAACAATTTCAAAAACAAAAACGTCGCCACCTCCATCGGCGGATATTCCGTCATCGTCAAGAAAATCAATGTCCAAAACATGCCGGAAGAACAACTCCAGGACACCATCGCCTTCGAAGCCGAGCAATATATCCCCTTTGACATCAACGATGTGAACCTGGATTTTCAGATTTTAGGGGAAAACGAAAACAACCCCAACCAGATGAATGTCCTTCTGGTGGCCGCCCGCAGGGACATGATCGATGAATACGTCAACATCATCGACCTGGCCGGTTTAAATCCGTGCATCGTGGATGTGGACGCCTTTGCCCTTCAGAACTGCTACGAAGCCAACCAGACCTCCGGAGACGATGCCAATGTCGCGCTGATCGACATCGGGGCCGGAAAAACCTCTTTGAATATCCTCAAGGGGAACAGCTCCGAGTTTATTCGGGATATCGCCATGGGCTGCGACCAGATCAATATGCAGATCATGTCCGCCTTTAACTGCACCTTTGAGGAATCCGAAGCGCTGAAATTCGGAAAAGCCCCAGACAACCGCTCGGCCGAAGAAGTGGCGGATATCATGCATTCGGTGGTGACCGAATGGAGCCGGGAGGTGCGGCGTGTCTTTGACTTCTACTACGCCTCTTTCCCGGAAAATCCCATTGACCGGATTCTCCTTTCCGGGGGCGGGGCCAATGTCAAGGCGTTTCAAAAACTGGTCGCCGAAGACGCCCAGGTCCAGGTGGAACGGCTGAACCCGTTCACCAAAGTGAGCGTGGGCGCGGTTCCCGGCGGCGTGGAAAACCTGAACCGAATCGCCCCCCAGGCCGCCATTTGCATCGGCCTGGCCCTCAGGAGAATGGATGACAAATGATTCGGATTAACCTCCTTCCTTACCATGAGAAACGCAAAAAGGAAAACATCCGTCGCCAGGTCTCCATTTTTGCCCTCTGCTTGATTCTTTTTCTCATCGGATTGTTTTATGTTCAACTCTTTTTGAACGGCAAGATTACCCGCATGAACGCCGGCATCGCGGCAACGAAAAGCGAGCTGGCCAAATACGAGAAGATCAACAAAGAAATCGATGAGATCGTAAAGAAACTCGATCTTCTGGAAAAAAAGACCACCGTCATCGGAAACCTCCAGCTGGAGCGTTACAAAGCCGTGGAGCTGCTGGATACCATGACCCGGGCCATCGTGGCCAAACGCATGTGGTTCACCCGGCTTCAGTCGGGCCATGACACCGTTTCCATCGACGGGGTCGCCCTGGACAACAAGACCGTGGCCGATTTCATGACCAGTCTAGAAAAAACCGGGCTCTTTACCGAAGTCAACCTGCAAAGCATCCGCCAGGAATCCATCCGGGGACGAAACATCGCGTTGAAACGATTCGCCATCGTCTGCAACAAGGTGCCGCTGATTCCCCCCGGGGGTGCGGAAAAAAAGACGCCATGAGAAAATTCGATATCTCTGAAAAAATCGCAACACCGATCATCAACACGGTTTCCGGATTTTCAAAGGTTCAAAAGATCTTGATCGTGGTCGGTATTTTCGTCCTTGCCGGGGGCGGGTTCGCCTATTTTTCCTATTATCCGAAATACAAGGAGATCACCCGGCTGGCCCAGGAGCAGATGAAGCTGGACAAGGACCTGGCCCGATCCAAGAAAAAGGCCGCGGAATACGAAGCCTATAAGCGAAAGATGGCACAGGCCGAAGAACGGTTCCGCAAGGCGCTCCAGGCGCTTCCTGAAAAAAAGGAAATTCCATCTCTTCTCACAAACATCTCCCGATCAGGCCAGGACACCGGCCTGGAGTTTCTGCTCTTTCAACCCCAGGCCGAGGTACAAAAAGAGTTTTACGCGGAAATCCCCGTTTCCATCCAGGTGGACGGCAGCTACCATAACGTGGCCATGTTTTTCGACAAAGTGGCCCGGCTTTCCCGCATTGTGAATATTCACAACCTTCAGATGAACGCCCAGAAAAACCCCGGTGAGTTGCGCACCGCGTGCACGGCGGTGACCTACCGGTTCGTGGAAGCACCGCCACCGAAAAAAGAGGACGGGAAGAAAAAGAAAAAATGACGCCGAAACGAAACAACAGGGAAAAATCCACGAAACGCCGTGCTGTTTTGACCGGGGCGACGCTGTTGTTGGGCACGCTTTTTTTGGCCGGGTTTTTCCCGGGATGTGACGCAAGGGAAGAAACGCCGAAAAAGCCCCAAGTCGTCACCAAGAAAATCGATTCTGAAAAACCGGGAACCCCGGCCGAATCCGAACCCGCCGCAAAGGCTCCCGAACCGGAAGCGCAAGCGGCTCCCGGGACCGGGTCACCGCCAAAATCCGCCGATATCCTGGCCCTGTTGGGCCTGACGCCAAAGGCGTCGGACGCGTCGGGCGGAACTGCGTACAACCCCGCAGGCAAGATCGATCCCTTTGAACCCTTGTTCCGGCAGGAACCGGAAACCCAAGCCCAAAAGAAGCGGCGGGTGCGGAAAGGGCCGCTGACGCCCCTGGAAAAGGTGGATTTAAGCCAGCTGCAGCTCACCGGTGTCATCCTGGCGAAAAGCGGGAACAAGGCCCTGGTCAGGGAAGCGTCCGGGAAAGGGTACGTCGTGAAGGTGGGAACCCCCATCGGGACGAATTTCGGCAGAATCGTGCAAATTTTAAACGACCGTATTATCGTGGAAGAAGAAGTCGAAGACGTGATGGGAAAGATCACCCTGCAAAAAAAGGAAATGCGGCTTCAGAAACCTCCTGGAGAATAAAAAATGGATTCCAAGCGCCCATCCTCTTTTTTTCCGGTCATTGCCTGTGCCTGCCTGGCGTTCGTGTTTGCCGGGTGCGCCGGTACCGTGAAAACGGCTGAAACACAGAAACCGCCGGCAACCGCGACGGCAGCCCCCCCATCGTCCCCGGCCGCACCGGAAACACCGGCCGGCATCCACCGGATCAGTGTTTCCGAGGACGTGGATACGGTGGCGGTGAAGATCACCGGCGACCGGCTGTTGACGTTCACCTCGGTGAAACAGCCCTCCCCTCCGGGCGTCATCTTTTATTTTCCAAAAACCGCCTTTAAGGACACCGTGACCCAATACCCCGTGGGCATCGCACCCGTGGAGAACGTCCTTGTGGACCCCCCCCGGGAACCGGATCTTCCCTTGCGTATCCAAATCGCGTTGACCCGGGACGTCCCCTACGATGTCCTCCGGGAAGACCAGGCCCTGAAAGTCGTCTTCCCCAAGCCGATTCAGAAAAACGAAGCGGCCGCCGCTCCTTCTCCCGCCGTGAACGCCGCCTCGAACAAGGATTTTACCGGAATGCCGGCACCCACCCATCTGGAAGACGTGAAAGCCGTGCTCATCGAAAAAGGGGTCCGGGTGAATGTGGTGGCCGACGGCCCCATCACCGACTACAACGCCTTTACGGTGGGCAATCCGGCCCGCATCGTCTTTGACATCCCCCAGGTGAAAAGCCCCTTCAAGCGGGAAATCCAGGTCCCGGTCCCCATGGACAGCCATCAGATCCAATGGGTGGAGCAAGTCCGCTACTACGGATATCCGGACAAGGTCCGGGTGGTCCTGGACGTCAAAAAGGAATACATGAACGCCTATGTGGCGGAAACCGCCGAAAACGGTTTGCAGATCCGGGTGGGAGACGCCGTGGTGGCCGCCGAGAAGGCAACAGCCGCAGCGGAAATAGCCGCTGCCGAGGCTCCGGCCTGGGTGAATAAAATCGATTTCTTAAGCGAAGAGGATGGAAAATCCGCGGTCATCGTGGGGACCACCCGCCCGGTCAAACACACCTTGAAAAAAGGCCCCGGCGACACATTGATATTGACGCTGCACCATACCAATCTTCCCGACTACCGGAAACAACCGTTGATCACCACGCGCTTCGACTCCGCCGTCAACCGGATCATTCCCATCCAGACGGAAAAGATGCGGGACGCGTCCGTTCTCACCTTTGAACTGCGGGAACCCGTCCCCTACCGGGTGGAAGAAGCCGAAAACGACATCCGGATCCATTTCGAAGCCTCCACGGTGCCCCCCAAACCCCTCACCGTGGCCGAACTCCCGGAATGGCAGCAGGTCATGGAAGACGCCGCCAAGCAGGCGGAGCGCGAAGCCGCCGGGGAAGGACAGGTCAAGCGCTACACCGGGGAAAAGATCGCCCTGGATTTTTACGAGACCGACATCAAGAACGTCTTTCGGATTTTAAAAGAGGTCTCCGGGAAAAACTTCGCCATCGACAACGACGTCACCGGAAAGGTGACCCTTTCCTTTGACAAGCCGGTCCCCTGGGACCAGGTCATGGACCTGGTGTTGAAGATGAACAAACTCGGTAAAATCGAAGAAGGGGAGATCATCCGCATCGCCAAGCTCGACACCATCATCGCCGAGCAGAAAAAGCTCGAGGAAAAGGAAGACACCCGGCCGCTCGTCACCGAATACATCCTGGTCAATTATGCCAGCGCCGCAAACGACGCCCGGCCCCTGATCGAGCCGATTCTTTCCCAGCGGGGAAAAATCAGCGTCAACGCCCGCACAAACCAGATTATCATCACCGACGTGGCGGAACGCATCGACCGGGCCAAGGAGATCGTGCGGCAGATCGACCGGGTCACCCCCCAGGTCATGATCGAAGCCCGGATTGTGGAAGCGGGCATCGACTTCGAGCGGAGCATCGGGATCAACTGGTCCCTTTCCGGCGGCCCCATTTTCAAAAAATTCCTCGGGGGGCAATACGATTACGATTTCGGGTTCAACTATCCGGGACCGGGCACCAACAATTTCGGGTTTTCCTTCACCAAGTTTCTCGGGAGCCCCCTGGATCTCGATTTTACCTTAAGCGCCCAGGAAGCCACGGGGAACGTGAAGATCCTCTCCGCACCGAAGGTGGCCACGGCCAACAACAAGGAGGCGCTCATCTCCCAGGGGGTCGAATATCCCTATCTTGAAAGGGACGAAGCGGGGCTGGCCACGGTGCAGTTCAAAAACATCGACCTGGAATTGAAGGTCACCCCCCAGATCACCAACGACAACCGGATCTCCGTGGACGTGAAGATCAAAAAAGACGATATCGACCGGTTGGTGCCCACCCCCACCGGCTCGGTCCCTGCCCTGTCCACCCACGAGGCCCAAACCCAGTTGCTGGTCAACGACGGGGACACCATCGTCATCGGCGGCATCATCAAGAACCGGGAAGCCCGGGGAGAAACCGGGTTCCCCTGGATTTCCAAAATCCCATTTTTGGGCTGGCTGTTTAAGCAAAGAGCGGACTCGACGACAAGGGATGAGCTGATTGTCTTTATCACGCCCAAGATCGTCCGCCTCGAATCCGGGGTGCTCCAGACCCACAGCACCCAGTTTCAATAAAGGGACGGCGTTTTCAATGGATATGCATGCAGCCGTAAAATGCTTTTTTGATGGAATCGGAAAAACCCAATTTGGAATGGCAAAGTAAAAAGCGCCGGATGCAAGGCGCGCAAATCCTGAAAAATGCGGCGTACGATCCGGTACGCCGCAATGACGAAGGATGCCGCGCAACGCCGCAGGCGGTATTTTTACGAAGCCATCTATTTTGACAGGAAGGTATATCATGAAACGATTCGGCCTTTTGCTTCTTCTGGCGGCTCTAATCCTGCCCGCCGTCACGGGCTGCAGCTCGGACTCCATGTCCTCCCAGATTACGCTCACCACGAGCAAGAGCAGCATCCCGGCCGACGGGGCCACCACGGCCGAGATCACGGCCACGATTCTGGGATACGACGGCGAGCCCGTCCCCATCGGCACCTCCGTGCACTTCACCACCTCCCGGGGACTTTTCACCAACGGCCTGCAGTATCTCACCCTGGGCACCACCGATGCCACAGGCACCGTCAAGGTCTATTTGTATGCACCTCTCAAGACCACGCCGGGAAA
>Ga0068713_1000181_pt1 | contig 119482 bp, 103 predicted proteins | sample MTBAKSrepl2MetaG_FD_62223 | JGI IMG/M metagenome (GOLD analysis project Ga0068713, IMG submission 62223) | Enrichment culture microbial communities om Arthur Kill intertidal strait, New Jersey, USA, that are MTBE-degrading - MTBE-AKS2 (Arthur... | ecosystem: Environmental > Aquatic > Marine >... | reverse complement strand
GCTTCCTTTCAATTCGACTCAGGGTAGCAAAAATTAGGGCCCGAAAAGCCCACGAGAGTGTCACCACTATTTTCCGCACCCGAAAACCACTACTTTCTGCACATCCTCCGTAACTCATTGGATTGTCATACGATAATCGATGTCTTACTCATGAGGAGGATATCAGTAGATCAAGAGTTCTCAATTTCCCTGGAGGGTCCTCGGACCGAACCCGTGAACGGTTACGTGGCGGTAAAATGAGTAGCGACGAAAAACTAGCCGGCGCCCAGGCTGGGCGGGCCTGCGCGAACGGCTTTGGCAAAGTTGGGTTGAGATTCCATGGAAAAATACTCCACCGGCTTGCTCTTCAGCCGTCGTCCTAAAAGATCTGCACCCAAAGCTGTTTATAGGCAACCTCGCGACAAAAAGTTTTCTGGTATGATCCAAAACCCTGCCCCCTTTCGGTCTTCACACTCATGCGTCAGCACTGCGGTTTTGGGGATGGCGGGGGACTCGGGTGAGTGTCACTGGTCCAGATGGACCCTTCGTTGACGTTGATCCGGGGGCGCATGCGGTGGGGCATCGATAGACGGACCGTGCTCAAGGGCCGGAAGACGGAAAACCGGTTGGAGGAATATGAATGCCCCCCACGCTTCCGTCGTTTTCCCTTGGGCCGGCAAAAAAACGGCGCCGCGCTTCGGGAGGATCAGTGGTGAGTCTGGGATGAAGGTGTCCGCCTCAGCGGCACACCGGCTTCCAGGCACCTTTCCCCCAGTTGCTTCAGTGCGGATCTCATGGATTCTTCGTCGTCATCCCAGTATTCAAGAACCAATGGGCCAGAGTATCGTTGGAAGAGGGCCTTGAAGACCGATACAAAGTCAATCTGGCCTTGCCCTATTTTGAGATGTTCGTCTTTTGTGCCCATGTTGTCATGGACATGCGCATTTACTATTTGGATTTCAAAAGAAAGATTTTTAACGTAATTTGTAGGATTAGTGTAGGAACAATTAGCATGTCCTATATCAAAGCACATACCAACAAATTTTCTCTTCAATGTATCTAGTCTCTTTCTTATCTGATAAAATAGCTTGTTCATGGTATCTGAATTGTACTGTGGCACATTTTCAATTGCGAATATGACATGTCTGTCACAGAACTCCCGAATCATAGGTGATATATACTGGCTGTAAATTTCCAGGTGTTCGACAAAAGGGCTGGGGTGCATCGTGACCGCCCGCAACCCCATGTCCGCGGACATCTCCAGCATCTTGCTCAGCAGGTCTCTGCGAGCTTCCATTCCTATGCCCGGGGCGAAGTGGGAATGGGCCTGAACGGGGCACGCGTCTCTGCTCAGGGCGGCCATCCTGTCGAGGACCCGGCTGTTGTAATAAAGGTGGGTGATGATGTCGGGGGCAAGACGAAACTCGAAACCGACCTTCTCTTGTTCCGCAAACGCGAGAACATCGAGAAACTCCTTGACCCGGTGATCGTGCCTGCTGTGCACGCACAGGTCTATTCCGTCTCTTGTACCCTTTTCCGGCGCGGTCATTCAGGTGTTCGCCTCACGGCTCTCCATGACTCTTATCGTCCTGCCGATGGGCCTCACGGTGGGTATGACCGCCCTGCACCTTGGCAACCAGGGCGTATGGAGGTGCCCGCAGCACTGCCCCCCGGCATCAAAAGGGCAGGCTCCGTGGCCTGCCCTTACACGATGTTCCCACCCGGTGATGGACGAGGGCCCGCCATTTCGCTTCACAGCGGCCCCCTTCAAGAGTCGGCCGGCGGCTGTCATGGCTCCGTCGGGTGCGTTCAGACGGCCAGCTTGCCGAGCTGCCCCAACCCGTCTGCCACCTCCCCCAGCCCCAGAGCCTCCAGGCCCTTTCGGGTGGGCAGGCCGGTCGCCACATCCCAGGCCCGGATGGCATAGTACTCGTCTTTCATCTTCTCGAAACCGTCCCGGTCCAGAACCATGCCTTTGCGGGAGAAAACCTCTCCGTCCTTTCCGGGGACCAGGCACTTTTCGTTGCCGAAATCGGTCTTCAAACCAACGGTGAAATGGAATTCCTCGAGAGAGTCGTCCTGCCTGCCCTTGCGTCCGTCCCGCAACTGGGCGGCCCGCTGTATGGTGAACGCGCGTTCCTCCAGTTCGTCCATTTTCGCAGGGTCGTCTTCCACACCCGTGACCGCAGACAGGACCTGCCGTGCCAGACTCGGGTCCCCCACGTGATCCTCTGTAATAGGGCTCGTAAGGATGGGCCAGGACATGTCGCAGAGAATCAGGCTTTCCTGCAAGGTGTAGCGGTTCTGGATTCTGGCCGCGGCCCGGGCCTTCCCGTCATAGGTGGAGAAATCCGCAGCCGCCACATCTCCCCAAAATTTTTTCCCGATCCCTCGTATGACATCCGACGTCACGTAGTTGTCCTGGGCGGAAAGACCCATCATTTCCTCCCCCGACACTTTGGCGGCCCACATCATGATGGGTCTGCTCAGTTCGTGCAGCTCCTGGATGGGAAGCCTCGGTTCCATGGCCCAAAAGATACCGGTGGTCAGGTAAAGGCGGGGGTCGTACACCTGCATTTCACCGCTTCTGGCCACGTAGTCGGTGATCAGAGCCTCGTATTGTTCCCCCAGGGACCTGGCGGCATGACGCACGCCGCCTGCCAGAAGATCTCCCACTCCTTCCCGGAGGGAAATCTTGCGGATCAAGGTTTCGATGAACTCAAGGCTGCCCACATGGGAGATGGGGATGTCGATCTGCTCGTCGGTGAAAACCCCGGCCTTCTGGCACCGGACGAGCCACTTCACGGCGTTGTCCACGGCATAGCTGTCCACCCCGTAATCGTCACACAACTTGGTGGCGCTGAAAGGGACTTCCGTCATCTTCCCGTAGTGGCGCATGGCGCGGACGAAGTAGAAGATGCCCGAGTGGCACATGGTCTTGCCCGTCCTTCCCCGTTCGTCCTTGTACGTGCTGCGGATGCAGCCGTCGATGCACCCGAAACACATGTTCTTTTTGATGGTGGCCCCCGGCAGATACGCAGGGGGGAGTCTGGAAGGGCCTTTGATTTCACGCAGCTTCCTGGCAAGCTCCCGGACCCGATCCCGATCCGCCACCTCGACCTTCCCGCTGCCCCTCACCGCGATGGCCTTGAGGTTCTTGCTCCCCATGACGGCACCGAGCCCTCCGGAACCGCTGGAATCGCCATCGGCGAGAAGCGACGCGAACACTACCCTGTTCTCGCCGGCCGGCCCCACCGCCACCACCCGAAACGATGGATCCAGAGAATCCTTGACCATCTCCCTGGCGGCAATGGCCCCCTTTCCTTTGAGAAAACCCGCATCTTCCAGGGTAACGTTCTGGTCATCGATCTTCAGATAGACCGGCGTATCGGACTTCCCGCTAACCACCAATCCGTCAAAGCCGGCAAACTTGAGCTGTGCTCCCCACGAGCCTCCCAGGTTGCAGTAGGTGAACTGGTTCAAAAGGGCAGATTTGCCCGAAACCTGCCACCTGGAACCGGCAAACCCCGGCACCCCGCACACCGGTCCCGTCATGAAAACAAGCCGGTTCTCCGGGTCGAAGGGCCCTGTTTCGGGCGGCACCTCATCCCAGTGGATCTTGGCGGCCACTCCTCTTCCTCCTATGAATCGTTCGGCATAGGAAGAGCTGGGAACGGTTTGGATCTTCGCCCCAGAAAGGTTTACCCGCAGTATTTTCCCCGCATATCCCGGATTTCCGCTCACGGTGCACCTCCTTGGAAACTAGAAAGCCGCATGACCAAGGTTTCGGGTGTCAGCAGCCCCGAACCCCTTCGGGAGGAAGAAATCGCCCTTGTGAGCACGGCCCGTCCTTCCGCCCCACATTCCACCGGCATTTCCACTGCCTGCCAATGACCATCCCAACACCCTGACAATCACCAGGGCACGCCAAAACCAACGGCCGGGGTGCCCTGAACACCCCCCACTGACGCGGCGAAGCCGCCAATGACTTGCTCAGAGCCGCAGGCCGCCGTCCACCACAAGGGTTTCTCCGGTCACGTAATTCGCCGCATCCGAGGCCAGGAAAACGGCGGCCATTCCCACATCCTCGGGGTACCCGAAACGCGCGAGCGGGACCCTAGCCTTGAGTGCCTCGGGGTCTTCGTTGGTGTCGAGAAAACCCTGGGTCACGATGGTTCCCGGTGCGATGCAATTCACCCGCACCTGGTAGGGCGCCCATTCCAGGGCCATGCTCTCCGTCATGTTGATCACAGCGGCTTTGGCGGCGGCGTAAGCGCTGGAGCCGGCGCTGCCGCCCATGCCCGCTATGGAGCTGATGTTGATCATCGACCCGCCTTTCTGCTCCGTCATGACCCGCGCCGCCGCCTTGCAGCAGATAAACACGGGGCGCATGTTTTCTCGGATCAGCGCGTCCCATGCCCGCTCGCTCATGGCAAGGACGGGCACGTGAAATCCGCCTCCCGCGTTGTTGACGATGACGTCGAGGCGCCCGAATGCCTTCACCGTCTCTTGCACCAGGTTCTCCACCTGGTCCCCCTCACGCACATCGACCTGTATGGCTATGGATCTGCGCCCCAGCTCGCGGATTTCGGCGGAAGTGGCTTGCGCCTGCTCCAGGGTCCGGGCACACGTTACCACGTGGGCACCGGCCCGGGCAAAGCTCAGGGCGATTCCCTTGCCGATTCCCCTTCCCGAACCCGTGATGATGGCTATCTTGTCTTCCAGAGAGAACTTGGACAGAATCAATGTTTTCACCTCCTATCATACCTTGCGTGGTCACAGACCGCGCTTTTTATGCCTTCAGCCCGGCCCTCTCCCAGAGGGCGAGGGAAATCTCAGGAATCGCAATTTGTGATCGCACGCACTACCTGACGAAATTTTTCGGGCGCACCACCTGCCCCTTCTTTTCGGCACCGACAAGATGACAAGCATACAAGCTTCCTGGTAGAAGTCAAACTGGGGGGACAGGAGGAGGTGGAAGCCCTTGTCGTGATAGGAAGTGTATATAACCTCGCGCGTCCATAAGGCGCGCTTTTTGTACCCTCTGCCCGTCCCTCTCCCGGAGGGCGAAGGGGATGCAGGAAATAGCAATTTGTGACCGCGCAGTATAGTCCCTCTCCCGTCGTGGGAGGGTTGGGGTGAGGCGAAAACAAGGTGACCGGAACGACGATCAAGGCCTACCATCGCATTTCTGATTTGCAGGAGACAACCCCGAAAGACCCTCCGTACCACCCACCGGTGCCGACAGGTTCATCGAACACCACCGTGCGCTCGCCGCCGCCAACCTTGTCGAGATTTTCGCCGTAACCTGTTGACTCAAGGCTCCCTCTTGTGACAGGAGTAGCGAGAATGGGGCCTGATCGTCGTTCCGGCCACCCTGTGAGCGCTCCCACCCTACCACGCTGTAGAGTGTGCCCCGTACCTCAACATTTCCCCTTTGAGGGGGCCATGGGGGTATGGGAAGTGGCGGAACCCAAAAAATACCCCTCGGCGTTGATCATCTTTCCGGCCACATCCGGCCAAGTGCGGAATACGGTCTTTTTGGTGGGCAGCGCCCACACTTGGAAAGCCTCAATTGACGCGTGGAGCCAAGGATGTGAGAAGGTGTCGCCCAAGGTGAGGCTGACAGAAAACGAGACCCGCGCGCCCGGAACGACGATCAAGGCCCACCGCCCTAACCCCCTGGAGGGGCGAGTGGATCGGTCACCGCGCGGTGATGGGTGTGAACCATCGGGTTTCGGGTCTCGGGTCTCGGCCGGGCCGGGTGGCAGGAGCTATGATCAAGGCCCGGCAGCAATTGAAGACTTCCATGTCGTCACGACTCTCAAAGGAGGGAGGTTTTGTCCCATGGACTTCCGATTCGGCGAAAAAGAGGAAAAACTGCGCAAGGAGATCCGGGAATTCGTCAAAAAAAATCTGCCCCAGGGGCATCTGAGCTTCACCGGTGAGGACGAGCACAATGACGCCAGGTGGGAGTTTTCCCTGTCCATTTCCCGGAAGCTCGCCCAGAAGGGATGGCTCACCATGGGGTGGCCCAACGAATCCGGGGGCATGAGGGCTACGGTGGAGGAACAGATGGTGTACAAAGAAGAGGTGGGTTACTGGGGTATCCCCGGCGCCTGGATGGGAGTGGGCGGCGTGGGATGGGTCGGCCCCTCTCTCCTTACTCTTTGGGACGGACGAACAAAAGAAGAAATTCGTTCCCGCCATCGCCTCCGGAGACCCGGACGGCGTCTGGTGCACGGGGTACAGCGAGCCCGACGCGGGCAGCGATTTTGCCAATATACAGACCCGCGCCGTGAAAGACGGCGACACTTACGTCATAAACGGCCAGAAGGTGTGGACAAGCGCCGGGCACAGGGCCAGAGGCTGCTGGCTGGCCGCGAGAACCGACCCGGAGGCCAAGAAGAAACACCACGGCCTGAGCATCTTCCTCGTGGATATGAAAAGCCCGGGAGTCACGGTGCGGCCCCTTCCGACCTATTTCGGGCTCCACTCGTTCAACGAGGTCTTCTTCAAAGACGTAAGGGTCCCCGCGGCCCACCTGGTGGGAGAGGAAAACAAGGGCTGGTACTATCTGATGCAGGCCCTGGCTTTTGAAAGGGGCACCTCTGCGGAGTTTGCCGGCACCATGAGAAGGCTCCTCGAGGAGCTGGTCCACTACGCGAAAGAAACGGGGAAGATAGCCAACCGAGGGGTGCGCCGGCAACTGGCGGACACGGCCGTGGATCTGGAGGCACTGAGGCTTCTGGCCTACGAGTCGAACTGGAAGATGAGCAAGGGCCTACCGGCCATATACGAAGGATCGCGGGACAAGGCGTACGCGGACACGCTGTTCGAGAAGCTGTCCCTGGTGGGAACGGGCATCCTGGGTGCTTACTCACAGATCGATCCCATGCTCCAGCAAAAGAAGTGGCCCGAGGTCTTCAAGGCTGTGGGGCTTTGCTACTGCATGACCCCGGGCCTCTCCATCGCCGCGGGCACCACCGATATCCAGCGCAGCATCGTGGGGCAGTTCGGACTGCAGTTGCCCAAGTCCTACTGAAAACCCCATGCCCCGCGATGGAAGACAGACGGGCAGCATCTGAGGCTCTTTCGGCCACGGTATCCTAAAGGAGAAGGTGGTGGTTTTCTCTCCCCCGGCCGTGGGCCCTTTATGCCTTGCGCGGCCACAAACTGCGCTTTTTATCCCCTCACCCAGACCCTCTCCCAGAGGGCGAGGGGGATGTAGGAAATGCCAATTTGTGACCGCACGCAGCATAGCGCTTTCGGCCGGCCTGTCGCAACCACGAAACGCAAGGGGCCGGTTCAAGACACACCCTCAAGAACCGGCACTTCTCCCCAAAGCCACCAGACTGACGGTCCTCCATGGATCCACTACCCCGAGGAGCCGATCCACTTCTTCCCAGGCGACCAGGGGGCTGGTCATCCAGCACGACGCATATCCCCGGGCCGTGGCCTCCAGCATAAGGGTCTCCGCCGCGCACCCGATGCTCTCGATATCGCTCCACCCCGTGTCCGATTCCCCCGAGGGGAACGTCTCGTTGCACAGGGCCACCACCGCCGGGGCATTTGCCACAAGTCGGGCACGGCTCACGATAAAATCGCCTGCTGCGGTAACGCCTTGGTACCCCCCGGTAACATCCGGTGCATCCAGGATGCCCCCCGGAATGGAAAGGTCCAGAGCGTCCAGGCTGGCAGGCCCCCCTTGCCCGGAGCCCTTCTCGATCATCGCGTCGCCCAGGGAGTGGAGGACCCCCTTGTCCCTGACCACCACAAACCGCCATTTTTGCTGATTCAAACTGTTGGGGGAAAACCGCGCCGTGTCCACGATGTCTTCCAGGTCGCGGTCCAAGACAGGACCCGCACCGAAAGCGTACACGTTGCACCGGGCCATGACCGTCTCCCGGAAGTCCGCAGGGCCCCCGGCAGGCCCCTTGCCTTTCAGTTGTTTCCCCTCCTGTTTACCTGCATGCGCCTTGGGGCCGACCCAGCGGATCACCTCGGACAGGGGCTTGCGGGGCCTGGGAGAAGGGACTCGCTGCGGGTAACCGAGGGGCAGAAGCGCCACTATCTCCCAGGGGGGCGCCAGGTCGAGAATGCGGCCCAGGGCTTGCCGGGAGTGCAGGGGACCTGTCATGCAGCACGAACCCACCCCCTTTTCTGCGGCCGCCAACTGAAGGGTCTGCATGACGGCCCCTACCAGTTGCAGGGTCGGCCAGACGTGGGGAGCCGCGGTCCACAGCAAAGGCCTGGTGGCCAGAACCAGGACCGCGGGGGCCTCGCCGAAAAAGGTGTCGAACCGCCTGGAAAAGTACCGGTAATGGTCTTTCTGTGTGTTTCCGATCTTCTCGTGTTTGGGAAAAGGAATCCCGAGCTGGGCCCAGCTCTTCTCGTCCTCCGGCGTCCAGCGAGCCACCCTGCGCTCTATGGTGTCGATACAGGCCTCCCGCATCTTTTCGATGGTGTCCCTGTCCGGCACGTACAGAACCCGGTGCCCCTGCGCGTAGGTCGGGTGGGCCGTGCGGGCGGCCACGTGCAGGATGTCCTCCACCACGGCGGCCGGGAGAGGGTCCGCCGTGAACTTGCGGATGCTGCGGCGCTCGATGATCACCTCATGTAAATGCACTGGTTCCTCCTGAATTGTCGCAGAAAAAGATCTTAGAGCGTGTCTTCGGGCTTCCTGCCCCAAACCGCAGAAAGGTCTGCCGTGCGGGGGTCCGTACCTCGATCACATCCCACAAGCCAATGGTCGCTTCTTGCATGGATGGATATTGATCGTCCTTCCGGGCACATTCGAACACTGTTGGAATATTGTCATTTTGGCGGGCGATGCCCACCCTATTCGAAAAGGACGATTTCGGGGTGGAACCTATCACATAGGGTCGGCAGTCCACAACCTGGGGCAGGCGGAAAATAGAGCGTCCATGGCCGGAACGATGATCGAGGCCCATGAATGCGAGGAATGGCTTTTCCTGCGGACCGAACAGGTCGCTCTTTTCGTTGGTGCCGCCGGAGCCCAAAGGGAATCGCGAGGATTTGGTGCCTCGTTGACGGAGCAGAAGTCATGTCAAAGGCACGGCCTTCGATGGGCTCCCGCCCCCCCTCGTCGGGCCATGCCAGCTAGTGGGCGTGAGTGAGCCGGTCAAGGATCCCTTTTCGCCGGGGCCATGGTTGTCCTCCATCGCCTCTTCCCACACCCGTGCGGCACGCCAGTCTCCTTGACCCCCGCACCCACTTCTGTTTTCCTTATCCATATTCCGATCACCGCCGATTGGCAAGGGTGCCCCGGACAGAGCGCTGACTGTTGAGGACCTTGCCCAGGTGTGATACGAGATGGTGGCGCCGGGGCAACGGACACGGACAGTGGGTGGGGCAGGAGGCAAAGAGGATGAGGGAAAGAACGAGGGTCCGTAAGATGTACGTTCTGGACGGGGGCAGTTTTCTCCTCGAGTCGTCCCTGATGAAATTCGGAAGGGCGTTCGGCAAGGCGAAACGGATACAGACGGCCTTTTACGCCTTCGACACCGAGGAGGGATGGGTGCTCTACGACACGGGCTGGCATCCGGATGCGGCGGTCACCCTCGCAAGCTACGGGCAGGAGCCGCGCATGGGGGAAGAAAACAGCGTTGCGGGACAGCTCGGAAAGATCGGGGTCACTCCCTCCCAGGTCGCCATGGTGGTGCTGTCGCACCTGCACTTGGACCACGCGGGCGGTTTGTGCTTTTTTCCGGGCTGCACGTCGTGCGTGCAGAAGGACGAATTCGCCTATGCCCATCACCCAAATTCCTTTCAGGTCCACCATTACGACAGGACGGCTTTTGACATTCCCTCCCTCGTTTGGAAGCTGCTGGAAGGAGACACCGTGCTCTTTCCGGGCCTCACGGTCATGCTCGGCAGCGGTCACACGCCCGGGCTCCAGGCCCTTGTGGTCGAGCTTCCCGAGAGCGGTTTTTACATACTCGGTTCGGACTCGGCCTTCCTCAAGGAAAACATAGAAAAGGAAATACCGCCAGGCAGCGCATGGGATCCCGTGGCCGCCCATTATTCCATCAAACGGTTCAAGGCGCTTCGTGCGTTGCTCGACGCGCGTCACTTCCCGGGACACGATCACGATTTTTTTACCGGCGAGGTGCAGATGGGCCAAGCCATGACGTGACGGCGTCCCGATTGCAGAGAAAACCGCCGCCCTGCCCCGGATCGGGGCAGGCGATGGGGCCTTCAGACACGCTCTTACGGCCTTGATCATCGTTCCGGCCGGGAAGCATTGCCGCTGCCTCGGAATCAAAGGGAGAAGGGGTTGTGTCGATTCTTCCGGGAGCGCACGTATCTCGCCCGCACCCAGGCCGCAATGCAGGCGAGACGCCCGCGCTCCCAGGGCGCAAAAAGGAACCCGGCCGGCCGCAACGATGATCAAGCTCGCTCTCATTGACCGACAGGGAAGCCGGGCGATGAAACGTATACGTGGCACGGCCACAAACTGCTATTCTTATGCCCTCACCCCGACCCTTCCCCAGAGGGCGAGGAGGATGCAGGAAATCGCAATTTGTGACCGCGCGCAGTATGGCACCGAAATGGCAAGGAGGTTTCAATGAGCGAAAGGCTCGTCAAACTGGAGGCACAGGGCAGGGTGTCCTTGCTGACGTTGAATCAGCCCGACAAGCTCAACGCCATGAACGACGAGATGGCGGAGCAGTTCGTGGAAGCCATTGAAGAGCTGGGGTCGGACCACAAGCCCCGGGCCGTCATCGTCACGGGGGCGGGACGGGCCTTCAGCGCCGGAGGAAACCTGCGCAGGATGCTGGGCAGAACCAAGGTGAACCCTGCGGAAAACCGGAAGACCATTTACCGCTTTTACAGCTCCTTTTTGCGCATCCTGGATCTCAAGATGCCCACCATCGCCGCTGTCAACGGCCACGCGGTGGGGGCCGGTGCCTGCCTTTGCCTTGCCTGCGACATGCGGCTTGCCGCGGTGAATGCCAAAATAGGATTCACTTTCGCCAGGATCGGGCTCAATCCGGGCATGGGGGCCGAGTATTTGCTCACCCGCACCGTGGGAAGGGCCCGTACCATGGAGCTGCTCATGACAGGGGACACACTTTCCGCCGAAGAGGCCCACCGCATGGGGCTGGTCAATCACGTGGTGCCTTCCGAGCAGCTCATGGAACGGGCCATGGATCTTGCGCAACGCATCGCCTCCATGCCGGTGCTGCCCATCCGTATGATAAAGGAATGCGTGGATGACGCCATGACCGGCGGTCTGAACGCCATCCTGCACAGGCAGGCTGCGGGTCAGGCCCTGTGTTACACCTCCGGCGACCTGAAGGAAGGGATAACGGCCAACATGGAGAAACGCACACCCCAGTTCCAGGACGAGTATTGAGGCTCCTTGCGGAGCTATCCTCCCTTTCCCTCCGAAGGCGGGGTGAATTTGTACCCCACCCCATAAACGGTGCGGATGACATCCTGGCCGGGCAGGTACTCGGCGATTTTTTTTCGAAGGTTCTTCACGTGGGTGTCGATGGTGCGGTCGTAGCCCTCGAACTGATATCCCTGGACCTTGTCCAGCAGTTCGGTGCGCGTGAAAACACGCTCCGGACGGCCCATCAGGGCTTTCAACAGCCCGAATTCATGGGGAGTCAGCCCGAGCTCCCTATCGCGGACCGTGACCTGCCGCGTGTCCTCGTCCAGCACGAGGGGACCCATCTGCACCCGTTTCGCGGGAGGCTGCGGCCGGCTGCGGCGCAGGACCGCCTTGACACGGGCAACCACTTCTCTCGGGCTGAAAGGTTTGCAGATGTAGTCGTCGGCACCCAGTTCCAGTCCCAACAGACGGTCCACCTCCTCCACGCGTGCGGTGAGCATGATGATGGGTACCGAGGAGAATTTTCGGATTTCCCTGCACACCTCCATGCCGTCCATTCCCGGGAGCATGATGTCGAGAAGGATCAGCCCTGGCTGCTTGCTCCTGACACGCTCCGCCACTCCATTGCCACGGTCCATGAAATCGACCCCATAACCCGCTTTCCGCAGGTAGTCCCCCAGGAGTCTGGCGAGCTTGGTTTCATCCTCCACGATCAGGATGTCTTCATTGGCCATCGGGTCCTCCTCCCTCGCGCAACAAGTCGCACTCCCGGCGTCCACACCCTGCGCCTTTGAACCCTTCTCCGGCGTTCTGCCACAGGGAGAGGCAAAGGCGGCAACCGGACTCACACCGCCAGGGGCAGGGTGATCTCGATCCGCAGCCCGCCGCCTTCCGGAACGTTGTCGGCACGAATCTTGCCGCCGTGGGCCTCCACGATACTCTTGCAGATGCTCAGTCCCAGTCCGGTTCCGCCCAGGGTGCGGCTTCTCGACTTGTCGATGCGGTAGAGCCGGTCAAAAAGCCTGTTCAAGGAGGCTTCGGGCACCCCCGGTCCGGAATCTTCAAAGACAAGGACCAGATGGGCGGACCTGCCCTCCTGACTGATTCTCAGGCTTCCCGGAGACCGGGTGTAGCGCACGGTGTTTTCCAGCAGGTTGGTGAACACCTGACGGAGCCGATCGGCATCCCCTGAAACCAATGCCTGCCGATCGTCCCCCAGCTCGTCCACGATCCGAATACCCCCTTGCTCCAGGCGGCTTTGAAAAGCCCTCACGGTCTCCTCCAGAATACTCACCGGTTGGACCGGTTCGCGCCGCAACGACAGGGTCTCGCTTTCCGTCAAGGACAATTCGTGAAGGTCGTTGACGATCTTGCCCACGTGGCGCACTTCCGTGTGCAGGGAATCGAGGGTATCCCGGCTCATTTCCCGCACCCCGTCCTGGATGGCCTCGATTTCGCCCTGCAAAACCGCCAGCGGGGTGCGCAGCTCGTGGGCGATGTCCGAAATCCATTGCCGCCGCATTTGTTCATACTTCTCGAGGTTCCGGGCCATGAGATTGAAATCCGCGGCGAGCTGCCCCAGCTCGTCCTTGGATCGAACAGGGATTTCCTTTCCAAAATCCCGCATCTTCATGGCCCGCGTCCCTTCCATGAGCAGTTTGATGGGCGCAAGAAGATGGCGTGCCAACAGAAGGGAAACCAGTGCGGTTATCAGCAAGATCCCGCCGCCCACCATATAGAACAGCCCGTATTGTTGCTGGAGGAAGGCGGACTCCATGGGTGATTTGAGGGGTTCCCGCTTCTGGAGGCCGAGCCATCCCACGGTCTGTCCCTCCACCTCAACGGCCTGGAGAACCGATTCGCTTTCCGAAGCCTCCTTCCCGGCAACGAGCCTCCTGTGTGCATCCAGGAGAAACAGCCGGGGGTACAGGGCAAGCACGTCCTGGGAAGGCGGCCCCATGGACCGACCCGGAGATACCTCCCGGTCTTCCTCGGGTTCATGCCGGCGAGCATCCTGCGGCTCCACCGGCCCCGCAGCCTCCTTTTCACGAAGAGACGCAAAGAGGATCCTGCGCCACCTTCTGCGTTCCTTTTCGAGGGGGTCCCACCCACCCTGGAGCCGGTATTCCTCCCCGAGCGCCGTTATGAGGGGGTGGGTCTTCTCCAGCTCCACCCGAGTAACATAGTCGGCGAAATTTCGGTACAGGAAGAAACGAAGGGTGAGCACCATGAAGGTCACGATGACCACAACGGTGAGAAAAAACACGGCGAATATCTTGTAGGAAAGCTTGAACCTCATCTGTCCTCTCCCCGCAGGCCCTCTGATTCTGATCCTCTATTCCACCATTCCACTATTCCTCTATTCCACTATCCGCGCCGTATCAACCACTGTGTCAAAGTACACCGAGATCACATGTTTCCTTCACACTTTCTTCACATTCTGTGCTAATAATGGAGCTATCCCTTGTTGAGGCGGTGCCCCCGGCGGGAGGGAGCCCATGGCAAGAAGAGGTGGTCGCCCATCAGGCGGCCGTGACGAAGGGGAAACGTCGCAGGAGGACCCATTGACGGGCTCAAGGTTCAGGCAGGGCGCGAAGCGAATAGACCGAGCGGTTTCCTGGAGCCCCAAGACCCGCACCTATGAAGAGTAAGGAGGGGTTGGTATGAAAAGGACTTTTTGCCTCGTGGTGGCTTTCTGTACGATGCTCACACTGCTTTCCTGTGCCGGCGCCAGCCGCCAGGAGCGGGGAACGGGAGCCGGGGCGGCCGTCGGGGCCGGGGTGGGCGCCATACTGGGCCAGGTTATAGGAAGGAGCACTCAGGGAACCGTACTGGGCGCCACTATAGGGGCAGTGGTGGGCGGCATCGCGGGCAATCAGATCGGTGCCTACATGGACCGGCAGGAACGGGATCTGCGAGATGCCCTCGCGGAATCGGAAAGCGCTGCACGGCGCAGGGAAGCGGAGCAACACACCGCTTACCAGGCGGCAATCGTCGAACGTACCCAGGATGTATTGACCGCCACCTTCCAATCGGAAGTGCTGTTCGATTTCGACTCCGCCACGGTCAAGCCTGGGGGGATCGATGAGCTCAGGCGGGTCGCCGGGATCCTCAACCGTTATACCGAAACCATGATCCTGGTGGAGGGGCACACCGACGCCGTGGGGTCGGAGGCTTACAACATGCAGCTTTCCCAAAGACGGGCCGATGCGGTCAAGACCGTGCTCGTCAACGGGGGCGTGCACCCCGAGCGTATAGAGACGGTGGGTTACGGCAAGTCCAGGCCCATATCATCGGACAACGCCGCAAACCGTCGGGTCAGCATCGTTATAAAACCTGTGGTGGCGAAAGGATAGACGAGGGAAGAAGAGCAGTTTGGTGCGGGCGCGCGAGGGTGCGCGTGCAACAAAGGGATCCCTGGCGTTCGAAAGGAGGTACCCCATGCTTCCGAAACCAAAACCGATTCTCGGGATAACGTTTTTTCTCTTGGTGATGGCAGTGGCCCTCGGGACGTGCCCTGGAACGGAGGCTTGGGCCGGACACCGTTCGCAGCCTGTGCCGAGGGTTCGTCCCCTTCCCATGGGAGGGCATACGGTGAGGCACCTTCCACCCAAACACCGAACCGTGCATCTTGGACACACCCGCTATCACTACCACGGCGGCCTCTTCTATCGGCCTCACCACCGCGGTTTTGTGGCGGTGAGGCCGCCCATGGGGGCCGTTTCGCTGACCCTTCCCATCGGATACCGCACGGTCGTGCACAGTGGAGTGACCCTCTACGCTTGCGACGGTGTTTTCTACCGCCGGGCCCCAGTCGGCTACGAGGTTGTTGCCTTGCCCACAGCGCCCGTGGAACCCCAGCCTCCGGCCGCGGGAAGCCGCGTTGCGGTCACGACGGAGCTTCTCAATGTACGGTCCGGACCCGGCATGAATCACCATGTGATCGAGCAGGTGTTCCTCAACACCGTGCTGGCGGTGCATGGCCAGGCACCGGGCTGGCTTTACGTGGAGCTGCCGGCGGGGTCCCTGGGATGGGTCCTGGCCCGGTATACGGCACCACTGATGCCTGCCAGTGGATAGGCCGCACCGTCCGGGGGTGGAGGGGTTTCATCGTTGCTCCGCCCAAGGGAAAGGGGGAGCCGGGGGGGGTGATGTCTACCGGAGCGCCGGAATGCGCCCGACGTCCATCCCGTACTTGCACATGCGGTTCCAGACGATGGTGCGTGTCACTCCGAGCAAGGCCGCTGCACGGTTCTGGTTCCCGTCGCAGCGGCACAGAGAGTCCACAACAAGGGCCTCACGCTCCGAGAGATGGTTCACACGGTCTGCCCCCGGGCCTTGGGGACCCCGACGGGCCGGCAACGACACCCGCGGCGTCATGGTTGGCCGATCTTGAATATCGGTGGTGGCACGGTCTGTGATGATGGCGGCATATTGGATTACGCCTTTGACTTCGCGCACATTGCCGGGCCAGGGGGGTATCCGGCTCATCGCGGATTAGTGGGGAAGCCGGACAGGGGGCCATATTTTCAGCGGCCCGGTTGTTTTGTAAGTTCTGACTGGTTTCAGAAAGGGCGGTTTATCGGCCCTCACGCGTTGGGGCCCGTGCCGTCTGGTTAGGCCGCTTTCTCCATCTGCTGCTGAGACGCTGCCACCCGATATTTTGCGCTTCAGAATACCTACCCGTATCAGATACTCAGCGTAATTGTTGTGACTGGCCCCCCCCCCCGCATGTTCCACAAAGGTCAGTAGCCGCGGCTGCTGTCTTTTCACCTTCTTGATGATCTCGGCCAAAACCTCGTTAGGCTCCGGCTGGGGTGGTGAAAATCATATCCGACTCCCACACCAGTTTTCCGCACAGTTTTGTTCCGCCTCTTTCACCGAATCGGACACTGCCTTTCGTTTGGATTGGAGTGTCTTCACTATGTTCCTCTTCACCCACTCCAGCGCCTTTTTGGTTGGAACCGACTCCATTGCATTCTTCACTATCTCCTCGGAAGTTTCCGAGACGATTGCCGCAAGGGACAGCAACAGGCCGGTGAAACCACTCTTGGATTGCGTTTTCTCTATGTTCTTCAGCTTGCCTATGAACGACTCAAGGACCTGGGTACTGCCAAGCAATGTTTCTCCATGCCTCGCTTTGGCCGCTTGCCCTTCGACAAAGTCCAGCATCTCTTTACGTACTCTTTCTGTACGTTCCCTATGCTGAAACTCAAGACCAGGCACAAGCAATAGGTCTTGAGAGCAATCGTTGTATATTCCGTTGTGGTTGATGAAGTCTTCTGCCGTCTGAAGGACTTGGATGATGTCATTCCACTGCGCAAGTTCATTCCTGGACGCTGGCAACCAGTTTAGTCTCTCAGTTATCTGTAAGGGATCAAATCCTTGTTTGTTCCCTCGAAGCCGCTGTTGATCCAAGAACATTAGCAGATCCTTTCCCCATTCGACCAATCCGTCCGCATTCATGTACCTTGATTCTGCCTTCTGGTTGGACGGCGCCAAAACCGCCACAGTCGTCTGTTGAACCTTGGTCCTTGTTTCATTGGCGAGCCTCACGAACTCTTGCCACCTGTTCTCATTCCTGAGCTCTCGTTTCAAAATTGGCGGTTCTCAAGAACACCACCCTTTCCGACACCGTGGGCGGCAGCGCCGTCTTCTATCAGAGCCAAATCAAACTCGTGAGGGTTTGACGGCCCATACCCCTTGGGAAGGAGAGCCTAATCGCAATGCCCGTAAATGAATCCCTTTTGGGAGTTTGGCAGACTCTCACCAATTCCCCCCTTGAGGGGGGACAGGGGGGTGTTTCCCGGCTACGAAAATCCTCCACCCCCCCCCCTTTGCCCCCCTCAAAGGGGGAATGTCGACGCTACTGTCAACGGAGGAATGATGTGAGTATCCTCTATCCGGAAACCGATTCATCCACGGGTATGGGACCTAATTGCAGAGGATGAGGGTGGAGTGGTAGCTGATGTACCCCCCCTGGTTGGTCACCAAGCCGATTTCGGCGTTCTTTACCTGGCGCTCGCCGCTCTCTCCACGCAACTGGCTGACCACTTCCGGGATGCCCGTCCACCCCTGGAGGTAGACCTCCGAGAGCATTCCTCCGGAAAGGTTGGTGGGAAACTCGCCGTCCATGGCCAGTCGGCCGCCCTCCACAAAGGGGCCCCCTTGTCCGCGGTTGCAGAAGCCCAACTCCTCGAGCTGGGTGATCACGTTGTGGGTGGTGGCGTCGTAAAGGCCCAGAACGTCCACGTCCTTTGGCTCTATACCCGCCATCCTGAAGGCCGTCTTGCCGGAAAGCTCGGCTCCGGTGGAGATCAGGTCGTGTCTCAGGAGAAGATCGATGTTCACGTGCCCCTGGCCGAAGCCCATAATATAGACCGGTTTGTGGGGGGCGGACCGGGCGCGGGCCGCCGAGGTCACCACCAGGGCACGTCCCCCGTCGGAGACAAGACAGCAATCGAAAAGACGCAGGGGCTCGGCGATGATCCGCGAATTTTGGTGGTCCTCGATGGTCATGGGTTTTCGCATGGCGGCCCTGGGGTTGAGGCAGGCGTGTCTGCGGAAGGTCACCGCCACCTCGCCCAACTGCTCGCTGGTGGTGCCGTAGAGTATCCTGTGTCGCTGGGCAGCCATCGCGATCCCGGGCATGGCACCGAAAAGCCCGTGGGCCAGTCCCGGCCCGGGACGCCCGCGGTAGGGAACCGCCGGAGCGGTGGCGGATTTTTCCACGAACGCGATCAGAACATTGTTGCAGAGCCCGGCCTGGATGGCCATGGTGGCCAACTGCACCTTGCAGCCCCCGCTGGCGCCCATGGAATCGTAGTTGGCACACAGGCCCGTGACCTTTATTCCCAGGTCCTGCTGAATGGTCCAGCACTGGGTGGAGGGATCGGTCCAGCACAGCTCCACGAGGATGCCGTCTATGTCGTGCGGTTTGAGGCCCGCGTCGTCGATGGCGTTCTTGCACGCCTCCAGAAACAGCTCTCGCACCGACCAGTCGGGAAGCTTTCCCTGCGGCGTATACCCCAAGCCGATGATCGCACACTTCTTCAGACCCATCAGTCCCTCCTCGCTGGATACAATCGGTCCCTTTCGGCTATCCCCCATCGCGGCGGCCGGCCTTGCGTTGCGACCCGGAGCCCCAAACCCCTTCGGATCGAAGTGAGCTATAGCCGACCCCTTAGGGCGGTGTCAAACCAAAAGGGGAGCAAAGCATCTGCGGCAAAGAGGCACCAGGGGTTGACAATGGGCAAAAGTAAAGAGATTCTCGGCCTGGAGCGAAGGGCGGCCGCGGGTGAAATCTTCGATTACGCCAAGGACCAAGAAGAACTCGCTTTTGCAAGGCTTCTCCCTGGGAGGATGCTCAGCGCACCGAGTCCTTTTCGCAGGCCCCAAAGCCAAAGCCCGTCCGCTGACGACGCGGCAGAGCCGCCCTTACGGCCGCGCCGGCGGCCAATGACCCGCCGCCGGGCCCCCTTGACGAAGGCGAAGCCGCCCTGATGCAGGCGCAGTCTGCCTTTATACCGTGCACGGTCACAAATTGCGATTTCCTACACCCCTTCGCCCTCCAGGAGAGGACGGGGTGGGGGCACAAGAAGGGCAGTTTTTGGACGTGCGAGGTGTAAAAGCAATACCCTCCACTGCACCCCCACCGACCCCCTCAAGGGGGCAATGTAGGTGGTCATCCAGAAAGACAGATGCGGACACCCATTCATTTTAAGGGTATTGCCCTTGAAAGGAGGCACCAACATGAAGATTCTTCCCCGATTTTCCCTGGAAGGAAAGGTGGCCATCGTCACCGGAGGGAGCAAAGGAATTGGGAGAGCCACGGCCCTGGGGCTGGCCGAGGCCGGCGCGGACGTGGCGGTGGCGAGCCGCAAGCTGCAGGATCTGGAGAAGGCAGCAGATGAGATCCGGGCACTGGGAAGACGTGCCCTGCCCGTGTCTGCTCATGTGGGCCGGCTGGCCGACATCCACGAGCTGGTGGAAAAGGTCAAGGCAACGTTCGGAAGGATCGACATTCTCGTCAACAACGCCGGGACCAACCCCGCCTACACCACCATCCTGGACTCCCAGGAGCGGCTCTGGGACTCGATCATGAATCTCAATCTGAAGGGACCGTACTTTCTCATCCAAGAGGTGGCCCGGGTGATGAAAGAACACGGCGGGGGCTCCATCATCAATGTGTCTTCGGTGGACGGCTTCCGTCCCCACGACCAACTGGGCATCTATTCCATCTCCAAGGCGGGCCTGAACATGCTCACACGCTCTGCGGCCCTGGAACTGGCGCCTTACAGGATAAGGGTCAACGGCATCGCCCCCGGAGCCGTGCAGACCCGGATCCTGGACGCCATGTTCGCCCACCTGTCCCAGGAAGATGCCAAGAAGGAAAAGGAAAGGATGGCCGCGCACTACCCCCTGAGGCGCATCGCCGACCCCGAGGACATGGTGGGGGCCATGGTTTACCTGGCCTCGGATGCCTCCAGCTTCACCACGGGCGAGGTGATCGCCGTGGATGGAGGGGCACTGCTGACGTGACGGGCGGGGAAGAACCCGCCCCGCATGAAGAAACGACCAGGCCCGCGGATCACTTGCGCAGCGAAGCCTTGGTGAGCATGTGGTCGGGGATGTCCGCCTTGAAGTCGATCGACTCGACCAAGTACTCTGTGCCCTGGCCCCTGGAGAGCATGTCCTTGAAGGTCATGCGCTTCGGGTACCAGCGCTCGTCCACGCGAAGGGCTTCCAGGACCCTGGTGGTCTTGAGAAGCCGGCCGCTCTTGGCGAAACGGTCCTCGCGCAGGGGGAGCCAGCGCTCGGCGTCTATCCAGACCTTTCGGCCGTGATAGGCCAGGTCCTGCTTTACCGCCGTCAGTTGCAGCACGTGGCAATTGCGGCCCTCGACCTCCTCCTCTCCCACCAGGGTGGCCTCGTAGTCCTCGGTGAGCTTGGTATTCTCGGTGATGTCTTCGTAGGAAAGATCGGACCCCATGACCGCCTGGCGCAGCAGGTGCCCCGAAATGGCGATGATCCGGTCGTTGGGCTCGGGGGTGTAGGTCCACAGCTTGTCCCCGAGCTTCAGCATTTTCTTCCCCTTTTCCCGGGCGGGCGAGGTGTACTCCACCAGGGCCCTGTCCTTGCCCTTGGTCCAGACGATCGACTCCACGGTCCGGCTGCCCGTGCGGCTGTGGATCACCATTCTCGTGCGGCTCACCGCCTTTTCGGCGAATAGGTTCCCATCGACCTTTTCCAGTATTTCCCGGCCCGTGAGCGCTTGCGCCGCAGCAGGAACCGCTGTCAGGGCCGCCATCAGGAAGAAGCAATAGCGTCTCATCACTCCAACTCCTTGAAAAGCTGGGAGGTTTGGCGCCTGAAGATGCCGATTCCGGAGACGGCCGTTCCCATGAGGGTGGCCAGAAGCCCCGGAATGAACCCCAGGTAAAAGGCGGCCGGTGTGACGCGCGCCCGATACACATTGGGCCACAACATGGTGGCGCCCTTGACGATCCCCGATATGTCGAGGCCCTTTTCCTGGAAATAATACGATGCCACCGTCCCGAGCAGGGTGCCGACAACCGTGCCGGCAGCGCCGATCAGGACCGACTCGTGGAGCAGCGAACGGTACACGTGCCCCTTGCTCTCGCCCATGGCGAGCCGCACCCCCATCTCCCCGTAGCGGCGCAGCCCGGACATGAGCCCTGTGTTCCACAGCACGATGGACATGACGAGAATCAGGCCGAACAGTACGATCACAACATAGGTCTTGCCCATGTCCAGTATCTGGCCCAATCCGCTTTGCTCCTTCAAGGTGAGCATCACCGGGGAAAAATCGTCCCCACCGTCTCGGAAGGTCTCTTTAAAGGACAGGGCGATACGGTCCGCGGCCGCTTCGTCGTAGATCATGTGGGGAAAATACCCGAGGACCTCCCCGGCGCTGTCCGCCATGTCCAGGGCGTACCGGATGTCCGCGATGTCGACCAGCATGGCACCCCTGTCCATGGCCCCGATGCCGAATTGCAGGGTCCCGACCACCGTGAAGTTCTGCACCGCCATGGCCCCGTTGGCAGTGGAGCTGATCAGGGTGGCCATCTCCCCGATCCGAACACCGAGATGGGACGCGAGCTTTTCGCTCACAAGGATCTCCCCCGGAGATTGTGGCAGTCGCCCCTTCATAAGGCCCTTTTCCAGATTGAGCCGGCCCCTCTCATGGGAGGCCGGACCCAAAAGATCCAGACCGAGACCGAATACGGGCCCCTGGGCACGGGTCTCCCCTTGCTCGTCGGGAATGTCGAGCAGCCCGCCGAACTTGATCCGGGCCGCCCACTCCAGGTCCGGGTAAAGGCTCCGGAGCCTTCCCACGAGCGCGCCCACGTTCAGCAGGGCCAGGTCGTTTGGAAGTTGGCCGGAAATCGAGGCATACCCCCGGGTCATGATCTTCACGTGGCCCGTGTCCAGCATGGCGTTGGTCCGGACGATTTCATCGGACACTCCGAGCAGGAAGCAGTAGGCGAACACGTTGATGGCAACCCCCGCGGCAACGATGAGGAGCGGGAAGAGGCTACGATTCCGGTCTCGCAACAGGCCTTTGAGCAAGAAGAGTGTCACGCGAGTTTCCCTCTCATTACGTCCGTGGGTTTGAGCTTGGATATCCTTCGGGTGGGAAGGAAGCTCACCACGGTGACCGCTGCCAGAACCACCAGGGTGGTGCCCACCACCAGCCCCAGACCGTAGCTCGGATACAGGGTGCTCGACACGGCGACCCCCATGTTTCCGGCGATTTCCGGCACCGCCATGCCTTTGTGCGCCGAGTAGACCAAGAGGGGGATGCCGTAAAGGGCCCCCACGAGTACCGCCATGACCCCGTGCAGGGCCCCTTCCAAGGTGAAAAGACCGATGACCGTTCCCCGGGGCATCCCCAGGGCCATGAGGGTTCCTATCTCCTTGTGACGCCGGAAAACGGCCAGCACCTGGCCATCGAACACGGCAAGAAGGGCCATGCCGAGGAGCAGCAGGTAGAATATGGAACTTCCCACCGACTTATTCTTGATGATTTCGCGCACCTCTTTGAGAAGGTAATCGAGGTCCCGGTACACCCACCGGGGGTCCCCCGACGCCACCGATACAGTCTGTTTCTTGAGAACAAGCAGGGTTGCCTGCCCCGGGGCCTGGAGCATTTCCCGCAGTCTTGCCAGGGGAAGCCAGACCTGGCCGCTGTCCACCGACGGGACGTTGGTGTTCATGATGTGCACGATGCGGATGTCCGCGGCGTCGAAGGTGCCGTGCATATCCCGCCATCTGATGGTGACGGTGTCACCCACTTTCAGACGGGTCTGCCGGGCCATGCGCGCTCCTATAAGCGCTGGAATGGGGTCTCCCTCCCCGGCCTCCAGACTGGCCGAGGGGATGTTGACAATCCGCTGCCCCGGCTCGATGCCCTTGAGAAGCGTCGTTTGCAGACGGCCTTCCGGGAAGATGGCCCCCGAGGCGATCAGCACTGCAGCGGCCTTGCCTGCGGAGACCAGATCGGCCAGGGGTGCAGGCAGGGAACCCCGTGCATCCTCCAGGGTCAAGGGGTCGTAGGGATCGTAGGCCCGGTGCCAGTACTGCCCTCCCCCGAGCTCCGTGTCGACCATCTCCTTCATCATCTGTTCGGCCATGCCGTTGATGAACCCCTGGTTCCACACGATGGCCAAAAAGGCGACGGAGAGCACGAACACGTTGAGCCAGGTTCGCAGCCCTGCGCCGACGATGTTTCGAAACGCCAGGAGGACGATGAGCATGGCGTGTTCCTTTCAAAGGGGCGGCTGCCGCCGCGTCAGGGGCAGGCGGTGCCTGCGCTTCAGGGGTGGTTCTGGGACACGAGCCTCAGTCCTTTTCGGGGGTCTTGGTGATATCCTCTACCACCTTGCCGTCCGTCAGGGTGATCTTGCGGCGCAGATACCGGATCACCTTTTCGTCGTGGGTTGCGAAAACGAAGGTGGACTGCAAGTCCTCGTTGAGCCTTGCCATCATCTCCAAGATGTTGTGGGAGTTGGCGGCGTCCAGGTTCGCCGTGGGCTCGTCGGCCAGCACGATGTGCGGCCTTTTCACCATGGCCCGGGCCACGGCAACCCGCTGGCTCTCCCCTCCGGAAAGCTGGGCCGGCCGCGATTTCACCTTGTCGGCCAGCCCCACCCACTCGAGGGCCTGCATGACGTCTTCCCTGCGCTGCGAGGCCCCTTTTTCCAGCAGCAGCAGGGGAAGCTCCACGTTTTCGAAAACGGTGTAAACGGGCAAGAGGTTGTAGGTCTGGAAGATGAACCCGATGTGCTCGTTTCTCAGCCTGGCGGCCTGCCGGTGGGTCAGCTTCCCCGTTTCCTTTCCCATCACCACGACCCGACCCCGCGTGGGCGCATCCAAGGCACCGATGATGTTGAGCAGGGTGGTTTTTCCCGAACCGCTGGGCCCTACGAGGCCCGTGAATTCGCCCGTTGCGACCGTCAGGTTCACATCGTCGAGGGCGGTGAACTTGCGCCCCCCGATGGGGTACTCTTTAATCAAGTGCTCCATCGCGATCAGCGTGTTGTTTTCCATGGTAGGCGCCTCCGGTGCGCAGACGGCCTTGATCATCGTTCCGGCCGGCCGGGTTCCTTATTTCTTGACTGGGAGCGCGGACGTCTCGCCTGCACTGCGGCGTGTGGGGGGGGGAGATGCCCGCGCTCCCGGTAGAATCCACACAACCATGGGTACCTTCTCCCTTTGATCCCCAAGCGGCAGCAGTGCTTCCCGGCCGCAACGATGATCCAGGCCGCGCAGACAGGGGTCCCTTACACCCTCTCAGTGGTTGTAGACGATGATCCACTGCCATCCATAACCCCTGCCGATCCCGTGTTGGTAGGCTCCCGCCAAACCCGCCCCCTCGTCGGGGTAGTGGAAGAATCCGAGATTCCATGACAGGTTGTCGTAGGTGCGCTGCCAATTCAGGTACTGGTAGTACTGCCTGTCTTCCCACAGGTAGTAGCCGATGGCGCTCAGGGTATCCAGAAGCCCCAGGGGATAATTCGCCGACCAGGCGGAAAACTCCGAGGCCTGGTCCCTGTCCACAGGGCTGTCCCCGGCAGCGGCGCACATGTGTTCGGCCAGGACATGCAGCCCGTTTCCCACCGCGAACGTGTAATCCGCCCCCAGAGTGAACATCCGGCTCCAGGGGAAAGGCAGAGTGATGCCCCTTTGTTCCTGCACCGCCCATTCGAACCACAGGCCTATCTCCGCATCCCAGCGGCCGTCCAGAGCCATGCGGTTCTCGGTGAAATAGGGGGCCCTGAGCAGGGAACCGTCCACGATCCTTCCGTGAAACGTGACGGCGACCTCCCCCCTGGGAACCGGATACTGGAACCTGCCCCCGCCCTCGGGTCTTCCTGATACCGTGGGAAGGGTCTCGTAGCCCTTGGGGTCTTCGTTTCCGTGAAGGCCCCAGAGCCACAGGCTCGCATTGTTGAGGGCCGTGTAGCGAAAGCTCAGAGCGTGGACCCCTTCCGTGAGCTGCAAGGCATCCCGGGGGTCCAGCCGATCGAACCATCTCAAGGAGCGCAGCAGGCGCGCCGGGCCGAAGTTTATCTGCTGCAGCCCCAGGCGCGTTTCGGTTTGGGGCGTGGCAAATCGCGCCTTGAACCTGTAAATCTCCACGTCCGCATCCCTTTCACGGTCCCCGAGCGTTGCGGACGCATGGGCGCTTACCGAAAGCTCCATGTCGAAGAGCAGCCCCTCCTCCATCGCTTGTGCGAAAGTCGCCTGGGGAACGTACCGCAGGCCCGCATCGTGGCGCCACTGGTCCTCGGCGGTTGTCTGTATGTTCCAGCCGGAGACTTGTCCCCTTATTTCCAACTCCGCGGCCACCGCGTGCAGCCCCGTCAAGACGACCGCACAGAAGCAAAGCAGGATAAGGATCTCAGGGCTCCGGGCACGATGCGTCATGGCCGATGCTCCCGATGGGATCCGTCAGGATCCCCCTAAAAAGAAAGCTATGGTTGTGTCGACTCCCCTGGGAGCTCGGGCATCTTGCCCACACCCACGCCGCGATGCAGGTGAGACGCCGGCGCTCCCAGGGCGGAGGAAGGAACCCGGGTGGCCGGAACGATGACCGAAGCCAATTCCGTCTTGTTGGAAGAGCACCCAATAGATGGTATATGTGAAACGAATAGTGACTTCAATGGTCATTATTTTCTGATTTCGTATCGTATGGCCGCCTTTGGCTTTCGGTACGCAACGATCGACCAATGGGTGCGGCGGGAGTTGGTGTCTTGTTCTTTCCTCGGGCCGGCGGTCGCAACCACCGCCGTGGGTCGGCAGAGGCCCTGGAGCCCACGGTTTTTCCTTTTCGGGCCTTGATCATCGCTCCGGCCACGTTTGACCACGAACGGAAGATCCTTTTGGGTGGGCGGTGCCCACCCTACGAAAACCTCAATTCACGCGGGGCTCCACGGATGGATACCCAACCTTGCGCAACATGAGGCCGGCGGAAAAATGGCCGCGCCCGGCTGAAACGATGATCAAGGTCCACAAGAAGAAAGAGGTGCAGTGCCTGGACAACACCAATGCGCTCCTCTTCGGGCTCGGGAGGATTGCGTGACAGCAAAGGGGCCGAAGCCTGAACAGGGAGGCACACTGTTCTATTACGGCTGGTTCATCGTGGCTGCCGGGATTGTGGTGTATTCCCTGGGGTATGGGGCTCGCTATTCCTTTTCCGTGATTTTCTCCTGCCTCCTCGAGGAGTTCCGGTGGCCCAGGGACACCACTGCGGCCATGTTGTCCGCGCACATCCTGGTCTATGGCCTGGTGGCGCCCGTTGCAGGGCACCTTGTGGACAGGGTGGGCCCACGCAAGACCATGCTCGGCGGGACCATGCTTCTCGCACTGGGCCTTGTGCTCTCGGCGTTCGCGCAGCGGCCGTGGCACTTTTACCTGACATTCGGTGTCCTGACGGGCTCCGGTTTGTGTCTCACCGGGGCGGTTCCTTTCACCAGCGTTCTTCGCAACTGGTTCGAACGAAGGCGGGGACTGGCCTTTTCCTTTCTCTTTTTCGGTGCGGGGGCCGCTTTTGCCTTCTATCCCGTGGTGGCCCTCTTGATAGAGCGTTTCAACTGGCGCAACACCTTCTTGGTGGAGGGGGCGACGGTGGCCCTGATCCTCTGCCCCCTGGTGCTTTTCGTGGTACGGTACCATCCTTCCCAAAAGGGCCTTGTGGTGGACGGAGCCAAGGCAGACCAGGTGCTGCCGACCACCGGCTTTGCCGGCGGGGGTTCGGTGGTGGTGGACCACGCCTGGGCCGCGGTGGACTGGACCTTGGCCAAGGCGGTGAAAACCCGACGCTTCTGGCTCCTGTGCCTTTCCACCTTTTCCTTGTGGGGCATCATGCAGCACGTGATGGTGGCCCATCACGTGGCCTTTGCCGAAGACGCAGGGTATTCCAGGATGTACGCCTCGTCGATCCTCTCCCTGGTGGGGGTCTTTTTCGCCCTGGGGTCCCTGAGCGCCCTCGTATCGGACAGGATCGGACGCGAGATCACCTGCATTGTGGGCGCGGCGTCGTGCCTCACGGGTATTGTGGTGCTCTCGCTGGTCCACGACGCCGGCCGGCCCTGGATGCTTGCCTACTACGCCGTGTCCATGGGCTTCGGCCTGGGAATGACGTCTCCCACCATAGCGGCCGCGGTCACCGACATCTTCCAGGGGCCCAGGGTCGGGGCGGTCATCGGTTTCGTGTGGTTCAGCTTCGCCATGGGAGGGACCATCGGCCCCTGGCTCGGCGGCTGGATATTCGAATGGGCCGGCAGCTACCTTTCCGCCTTCGTGGCGGCCATGGTTCTGTGCGTGACCGCCAGCGTCTCCATATGGCTCGCATCTCCCGCCAAGGTAAGACGCGTGCCCGGAAGGAACCGACCATGATCATCGACATCCACACCCATCTGGGAGACATCCTGTATCCGGGCGGAGGGGCACTCATTGAAAAAAAGGGAGTGAAAAAGGGACGGATCTTCGACCCCATCACCTTCGGAGGCTGGCTTCTGTACAGGACCCTGCCGGGAACAAGTCCGGAGGCCAAGCAAAGGATCACCTTGTCGGCCTTCATCGTCAAGTGCGAGAGGAGCCGCAACCTAACCGCCACCGTGGAGAACATGAGAAGATCCATGGACCGGGCGGGAGTCACCCAAAACGCGTGCATGCCCATCCCCCCCCATGTGACCTTCGACGACCTGGAGCGGGCCCGCCGGATGGACCCGGGGGTGATCCCCTTCACGGGAGTGGACTACACGACAGACCACGACATCCAGGCTGTGTTGCGGGACCACGTGTCCCGCGGGGCCAAGGGGATGAAGCTGCACCCCATCATCCAGAACACGCCCCTTACCAGTGAGAGGACCTTCGAGGCCGTGGAGGCCTTCGCCCTCCACAACTTGCCCGTTCTTTTTCACAGCGGTGTGGCCTCCTATTATCTGGGGGAGGAGGCCGTGCAGAGGCAGAACCCATCCTACGGCGAAATTCGATACGCCGCGGACCTCGTGAGGGCCTTTCCCACGGTTCCTTTCATCGCCGCTCACGCAGGAGTGGTCCAGATACACGATGTCATGGAGCTTCTGGGCCCCTTTAGGAATGCACGGGTGGACATCTCGTTCCAATCTTCGGAAAACATCAGGGAGCTTCTGAGGGTCTTCGGACCGGATCGGGTGCTCTATGCTTCCGACTGGCCGTGGGGAGACAGGCTGCCGAACATCCGCACGGTGAAGAAGGCATGCCGTGGGGACAAGGCCCTTGAAAGGCGGATCTTTTACGAAAACGCAGCGGAGCTGATGCGGCTCTTGTGACGATGATCGAAACCTTCAAACAGCTCGACCCTGTGCTCCAGGCCCTCTTGGCCACCTGCTTCACCTACCTGCTGACCGCTGTGGGTGCTGCGGCCGTGTTTTGTTTCAGATCGGTCAACCAGAAGGTCTTTGACGGGATGCTCGGGTTTGCGGCCGGCGTCATGATAGCGGCGAGCTACTGGTCACTCTTGGCCCCGGCCCTGGCAATGGCCGGGGAGTCGACGACCTCGCCCTGGATCCCCACGGCTGCGGGTTTCCTTTCGGGAGGGCTCTTCCTCTGGTGCATCGACAGGGTCCTTCCGCACCTTCACCTCGGGTTTCCCACGGAGGAAGCAGAGGGCATCAAGACCGGCTGGCACCGAAGCATCCTTCTGGTGCTGGCCATCACCCTGCACAATGTGCCTGAGGGGTTGGCCGTGGGAACGGCTTTCGGAGCCCTGAGCCACGACCTTCCGTCTGCCACCCTGTCCGGCGCCGTGATCCTGGCCGTGGGAATAGGCATCCAGAACATCCCCGAAGGAGCGGCCGTTTCCGTTCCCCTGCACAGGGAGGGTTTCTCCAGGCGGAAAAGCTTCTGGTACGGCCAGCTTTCGGGCGTCGTGGAGCCCCTGGCGGGGGTCCTGGGGGCCCTGGCGGTGAGTCTGATCAAACCGATCCTCCCCTTTTCCCTTTCTTTTGCCGCAGGGGCCATGATCTTCGTGGTGGTGGAGGAGCTCATTCCCGAGTCCCAGCTCCGAAAGAACACGGACATCGCCACCGTGGGAACCATGACGGGATTCACCCTCATGATGTGTCTGGACACGGCATTGGGGTGAAGGGGGGGGACAGATAGAGGCAGGAAAAAGCGGGGGGAGTCGATCTCGGTGACTCCGCGCAGCAGGGAACAAACCAAGGAGAGACACTGTGATACACACATTCGACGCGGTCATCGTCGGCGCAGGGGGCGCCGGTCTTTACGCGGCCCTGGAGGCGGGCAAGTCGTGCAGGGCCGCCGTGATCTCGAAGCTCTACCCCATCCGGAGCCACACAGGCGCGGCCCAGGGTGGTATCGGCGCGGCCCTTGGCAATCTGGAAGAGGACAAGCCGCAGTGGCACGCCTTCGACACGGTGAAAGGCGGTGACTACCTGACGGACCAGAAGGCGGCCCTGCTGCTGGCCGAAGAAGCGGTTCAGGCCGTGTACGATCTGGAGAACCGCGGTCTTCCATTCAGCCGCACCCCGGAAGGAAGGATCGACCAGAGACGATTCGGAGGACACACCCGGAACTTCGGTGAGGCGGCCGTGCGAAGGGCCTGCTACGCCGCGGACCGGACCGGGCACATGATTCTCCAGACCCTGTACCAGCAATGCCTGAAGAACGAGGTCACCTTCTTCGACGAATTCCAGGTGGTGGATCTGCTGCTCGACGGCCGCAGGTGCAAGGGGATCGTGGCGGTGGAGCTGGCCACGGGGGCACTGCATGTTTTCAATGCCCGGGCCGTTCTTTTCGCCACCGGCGGATGGGGACGCATCTTCCAGATCACCTCCAACGCCCATGCCAATACGGGAGACGGGCCGGCCATCTGCGCCAGGCGGGGCGTCCCTCTCCAGGACATGGAGTTTTTCCAGTTCCATCCCACGGGCATCAAGGGGATGGGGATCCTGGTCACCGAAGGGGTCCGCGGGGAAGGCGGGATACTGCGAAACGGCGCCGGTGAGCGCTTCATGGAGCGATACGCCCCAACCCTCCTCGATCTGGCACCACGGGACATGGTCGCCCGGGCCATCGTCACCGAAATCCGGGCCGGACGGGGCATTCGGGGAGACAAGCGTGTCGACGATTTCGTCCACCTGGACGCCGTGCACCTGGGAAAAGAGGTGATCCAGGCCAAGCTGCCGGACATCGCGGACTTTTGCAGAACGTATGTGGGGGTGGACCCTGCACAGGCCCCCATCCCGGTGCAGCCCACAGCCCATTATGCCATGGGAGGGATCCCCACGGACGTAGACGGCCGGGTACTTGCCGACGGACAGGGCCGTTTGTACGAGGGTCTGTACGCCGCCGGAGAATGCGCCTGCGTTTCCGTGCACGGGGCGAATCGACTCGGAACCAACAGCCTGGTGGATCTGGTGGTCTTTGGTCGCCGCGCGGGACGGCACATGGGTCGCTTCGTCAAGCAATGCGATGGGTGGGCGGTGGGTGATGAGGCCTCCAAAGCCGCCGCCCGGCGCATCGCACGCCTCAAGGACGGCAAGCCGGGACCCCACGGAGGCCGCATCCGTGAGGAGCTGCAACAGACCATGATGGAAAAGGTCGGGATTTACCGCCACGAAAGCGATATGACCGATGCCGTGGAAAAGGTGCGGGAGCTGCGCGCCCGGTACGCGGAAGTCCGGGTCCAGGATGCGGCCGAAGGCTTCAACACGGACCTTTTGGAGGTGCTCGAGCTGGAAAACCTTCTCGACCTTGCCCTCCTGACGGCCGTCTGTGCCAACAACCGCAGGGAGAGCCGCGGGGCGCACTCCCGGGAAGACTACCCCGAACGCGACGACGCACAATGGCTCAAGCACACCCTGGTGTGGCTGGACGACGATACCACGCGCATAGAGTACCGGCCCGTGGACCTTTCCGTCTGGGAGCCCAAGGCCCGCAAGTATTGATGGCGGAAGGGGAATCGCGCAGCCGGTTGTCAGGTGTCAGGGTTGCGGGACGTCCCGATAAGGGGCGATGGGGGACAGAAGATGATGGGAAAAGGAGGCAACGATGCGCATCACCCTTGAGATTGAGCGCTACCATCCGGAAACCGACGGCGAGCCGTATCTGCGCAGCTACCAGGTGGAGGTGGAGCCCACGGAGAGAATCCTCGATGCCCTGATACGGGTCAAGACCTACCAGGACGGCACCCTGGCTTTCAGAAGGAGCTGCGCCCACGGCGTGTGCGGTTCCGATGCCATGCGCATCAACGGCAAGGAGCGGTTGGCCTGCAAGACCCTTGTCCGGGACGTGGCCGAAAAGGAGGGCGCCGTGGTGCGTGTAGAGCCCCTCCAGCACTTCGTCGTCCAGAGGGACCTGATGGTGGACCCCACGGTCTTTTTCGAAAGGTACCGGTCCGTGGACCCTTTTCTCATAAACGAGGAGCCGGTACAGGAAAAGGAGCGGATCCAGTCGCCGGAGCAGCGCGCCGCCTTCGACGACACCACGAGCTGCATCCTGTGTTCGGCCTGTTATTCAGCCTGTCCGGTTCTGGAGAAGCGACCGGGGTTTCTCGGCCCCGCTGCCGTCGCCCAGGCCGCACGGTTTCTCCAGGACAGCCGCGACCGGGGATTCGAACAGAGGCTGTCCGTGCTGGACGCTCCCGAGGGCGTGTGGCCGTGCGCCAACCATTTTCAATGCACCCGCGTGTGCCCCCGGGGAATCAAGATCACCAGGCGGATCAACGAAACCAAACGGCAAATAAAGGACTACCGTGCCGGACGGGGCGAAGCCCCGCACGATGGGGGGGCGCCATGACGTCGGAAATCAGAAAGGTCCATGTGAGCTGCGCTCACGATTGCGGGGGGTGCTGCATCTTTTTCGCCCACGTAAAAGACGGGGTTGTCACGCGGATCGAAACGGACCAAGGCGAAGAGCCCCAGTTGAGGGGGTGCGCCCGGGGATGGGCCTACCGCCGCAAGGTCTATGCGCCCGACCGGCTCCTGCACCCCATGAAACGGTCCGGGGCCAGGGGTGAGGGGAAATTCGAGAGGATCTCCTGGGACGAGGCCCTCGACACCGTGGCCGCCCGGATGCTGCGGATACGCGACGCTCACGGCTGCGGCGCGATCCTGTACAACGGCCGGGGCGGCAGCAGGGGCCAGCTCCACGGAGCCTCGACCGGAGCAAGGCTGCTCAACCTTTTCGGCGGGTGCACCACCTTGTGGGGGGGACCCAGCGCAGAGGCCAACGTATTCGCCTCCCGGGTCACCTACGGGACCCTGAGCACGGCCAACACCCGAGACAGTCTCCTGCACGCCAAATACATCGTGATCTGGGGAGCCAACCCCGCGGTGAGCGTATTCGGCACCAACACGTGCCACTACCTGGTCCAGGCCCGGGAAAAGGGGGTGGAGATCGACGTGATCGACCCCCACTGTAGCGACACCGCGGCCTGCATCGGCACCCGGTGGATACCCATCCGACCCGAGACGGACACGGCCCTCGCATCGGCCATGGCCTTCGTGATCTTCACGGAAAGGCTGCATGACCAGGCATTTCTCGACCGTTACACCGTCGGGTTCGGGCGCTACTGCGACTATATCACGGGGAAAGAGGACGGAGTGCCCAAGACCCCCCGGTGGGCATCGGGCATAACGGGCATCGACCCGGAGACCATTTCCGGCCTGGCCCGAAACTACGCCACACGCAAACCGGCCTCCTTTCTCATAGGTTTCGGAGCGGGCCGTACGGCCTACGGCGAACAGTGGCATCGAGCGGTGGCCGTGCTCGCCTCCATGACGGGCAACGTGGGCAAACTCGGGGGCGATGCCGCGGGTTTCGGTCGCGGACCCGTGGGCTCCATGATCGGAAAACCCCTGCGTTCTCCCCCCAACCCGGCGGAACAGGGGATGCGGCTTTCCGGGAGCCTGGACACAAGACTGCGCAACACGGTGCGGGTGCACTACTCGTTGATGTGGGACTGCCTTCTCAGGGGGCGGGCCGGGGGCTACCCCACGGATGCCAGGATGCTCTGGGTGCTCGGTTCGGACCCCGTGACCCAGTATCCCAACGCCTTCAAAGGACACAAGGCGTTACAGCAACCGGAATTCGTGCTCGTGAACGAGATATTCATGACCCCCACGGCCCGTTACGCGGACATCCTGCTTCCCGTGAGCACCCCCTGGGAGCGAAACGACCTGGTGCGACCCTGGTGCTTCGGTCCCTATTATCTTTACCTGCAAAAGGCCGTCGACCCGCCGGGGGAGGTGAAGTCGGACTACGACATCTGCCTGGCCCTGGCCCGCCGCCTGGGCATCGGGGAGCAGACGTACACGGAAAACCGGACCGAGGCCCAGTGGCTCCGTTTCATCTACGAGCACTCGCCGGACATGCAAGAGGAAAACGTTGATTTCGACAGGCTGGAGCAGCAGGGTTACTACAAGATGCCCCTCTCCGGGCCCATCGTGGCCTTTGAAAAGCAGATCGCCGACCCCGAGAACCACCCCTTTCGCACCCCGTCGGGCAAGATAGAGATCTACTCGCAGCAGCTTGCCGACCTCCACAACCCGGACCTTCCCCCGATCCCCAAGTACATGGAATGTCCCGAAGGGCCCGGCAGCCCCCTTGCCTCCAGGTACCCCCTCCAGTTCATCTCCCGCCAGGTGAAAAACCGGGCCCATTCGAACTTCGACAACATCCCCCTGCTCCGGGAGATCGAACCCCAGACGGTCTGGATCCACACACGGGATGCCGCGGTGCGGGGCATCGCCGGCGGTGACAGGGTGAGGGTCTTCAACGACAGGGGAATCGTTTCCATACCGGCCAAGGTCACGGAAAGGGTGATGCCGGGAGTGGTGGTGATGGGCGCCGGGGCCTGGTTCCGCCCCGACGGCAGTGGAGTGGACCAGGGGGGATGCGTCAACACCCTGATGCCGGACAGAATATCACCCGGAGGTTCCTTTGCCGTCAACGCCTGTCTCGTGGAGATACAAAAGGTTTAGGTCGCAGCCGGGGTGAGGGTATAAAAAGCGTCGTTTGTGGACGCGCGAGGTATATGTGGGTATGCAGATGCAGGCGGCGTTCCAAGACGTGACCAAGACGGTGTACTTACCGAAATTCAGGAGGCTATGACATGGCCCCGCCTTCCCGGCTCACCATGCGTCAAACGGTGGAAGGGATGACGCTGGTCTTCGATCCCGAGGCGGTCCCGGGGTTGGAAGCCGTCATCCAGTTCGAGGTGACAGGCGAGGAGAAGGGCGCCTACTACCTGAAAATCGCGGAAGGAGACTGCACCTTCCACCTGGGTCGGTTCCCCAAGCCCGCCCTCACCATCCAAACCCCGGCCAAGGTGTGGCTCGGAATCGGCCGGGGGGAAATCTCGGGCGTGGAGGCCCTTGCCGAGGGCCTTTACCAGGTGCAAGGGGATGTGGGCCTCTTGATGCGGTTCGGGGAACTGTTCCGGTACCGTGAAGAGCTCTCCATCGCGTCCCCTGCCGATCAGCGCCCAGGCGGCCCTCTTCCCCTTTCCGGCATGGCGTGGCTCAACGTGGCCTTCCTTCCGTGGATGCTCTTCTGGATCGCATTCGGCAGGGTCACGCCGTGGGTGAGCGTGTTCGTTCCCCTGGTTCTGTCCTTGGCAACCGTCTGCTACCGCGCGGCGTTCGGGCAACCCACCTTCATGGAGCTGGGCTCCCTGGGCTTCTTTGTGCTGGCAGGCGTTCTGAGCGCTCTGGGAAGCGGGGGCTTCACCGCATGGGGCTCCATTGGAAGCTCCCTTGTCCTGGGGGGCCTCTGGTTGAGCTCCCTGGTGCTGCGGCCCATGCCCCTCTGCGCCGAGTACTCCCGCTGGGGCTTCAGCCGGCGCCTGTGGCGCACCACCCTCTTCCTCCATCCCAACGCGGTCATAAGCATCATGTGGGGGTGGCAGTTCCTGGCAGCCGCCTTCCTCGGGCTGGCAGCGGTTCTTTTCCCCGAGCACAAAGCCCCTTTCACCCTGGCGAGGTATCTGCTCCTCGTGCCGGCCTTTGTGTTCACCATTGTCTATCAGAGGGGGTCGGCCCAACGGCGCATCGAGGACATCGACGACTCCATGGCGAGGGTGCGCTTTTACGCCGTCGTGGGACTGCTGTGCTGCGCGGCCTTTCTGGCTGCCATTGTGCTCAAGCCCCCCGTGGGCCTCGGTTTCTCCCTGGGGCGAAGTGCATCTCGATACGCTGGGAATCGGGTCCATATGAAAATCCCCCCCACCCTCGTCACCAAAGGGGGGTAGGTCAGGGGTTTTCATGGTTCGTTGTGCCCGCCCCGGGCATGGGGGTTTAGACGAACACTGGGGCTGGGGCGATCGGGTTCATGCCCTTTCTATGAATGTCCCTTTTCCCCGAATGCTCCGCCGCCACTACCCCACGCGGTGCACCTCGCAGTGGTGTTCGCTTGCCCACTCGTGAAAAAGGTCCCCAAGATACCCCCCCCCCACACCATCGGCATCGAGCTGGGCAGGAACGACGATGTCGTTTGCCGGCCTGCCCTTCCCATCCTGCCCGACCCAACAACAACGCCACTCGGCTCCATCGCGTTCGACGCGCATTGCCCTGCCGTAAACGTCGAAAAGCACTGGCTGCCCCCCGCCGTCCCCCCTCACCCCGACAATATCCCCGCGAACGGGGGAAAAGGGGCGTCGAGCCCCACGACATTCCTCTCACACCTCGAAGGTGTGCAGGGCCCCTGTCTCCATCAGGGCGATTTGCGTGTGCGGCCACCGGGCCGCGGCCTCGATGGCCCGGCAGAAGTAGCCGAACGGTCCGAACCTTCTTTCTCCCCCATCGAGAAAGTAGCGCACCATCAAGGCATAACCCCTGCTTGTGACGATGAGCGCCGAACGGATTCCCTGCCTCTTGAGCTCTTCGATCCACTGCCTGAAAGCATCGACGGGCGCCCGGTCACCATCGAGCATGCCGAACATGTCCTTGTCCCAGCCGCAGACCCTTGTGAACGCCACGTCCGAAAGACCCAATGTCTCCGCAGTCTCCCGGTGCCTTCGCATGGTGCCGCAAAATACGGCCTCAGTGGGCGGAACCTTCAGAGCGGCGAGCCTTTCCCTCGACTGCTCCAGAAGGGGCCCGTCATAATCTTGCGCCGTGTTTCCGGCCTTCTTGTGCTGCCCATGGGTCACAACCACCAGCCGCATGCTCTCCCTCTTTCCATGCAGTCCGACGCGCCCGCCGTCTCACCCCTTCATATTCTCCCGTCGGCTCCAAAAGCACCGGCAGAACCCGTGCAGATGCGGGTGCACCCTAATCTCCACCCACTGACACCTGACACCCGAAGCTTGGGCGAAGCACTGGTGGTGTGTTCTGCCCGCACAGCCCCAGAAACCCCGGCTTCGGCCCCTGCCTCACTCTGCCAGGACCTCCAGAAAAGTGCGCACCGGGTCCAGCCGCTCGAAGGAGCCTATGGCTTCGATCAGCCTCCGGGTCCTTTCTCCGCCGAGGACCGGCTCGCACAGGTCCAGGAACTTGTTTTCGATCTTTTTCCGTTTCACGGGCAAATCCGGGATCTCATTAAATATGTCCGAGAAGGCCGAATGCACTTTTCCCGCGGTGGTCTCCACCTCTACCCTGGCCTCCATGGCGGTCATCCCGGTTTCGACGTGGGTGGAGATGCGTTCCATGAGGGCCTGCACGTCCGGGGAGGCCACCTTTTCGTCGGTGAAGGCCTGCAGGCCCGTGTCGCCCCTCAGAAGAGCGTTGGCCACGCAGTACGGGATGCTGAATTTGCCCTCCAGCCCCGTATGGGCTTCGGTCCTGAAGGCGGCGCTCAGGGCGGTCTGGGACGTATGCACCCGGATGGCACGGATGTCGTGAACCGAAAGCCCTTCCTTGTGAAACACCGACAGGGCGGCTTCGATGGCAGAGTGGGTTCCGTGACACGACGCATGGTATTTTTGTGCGACGTTTTCGATCTCCCATGTCCGACCCAGGGAGGCCAGGACCTCCTCCTTCACGGCGCCCCTCATGGCCTGGAACAGCCCGGAAGGCCCCTCCAGGATGTCCTCGGCCGAGGTGAACCCATCGGCCGCCAGGAGGGCCGCCATCACCCCCACCTCCGAGGCCCTCCCCGCTTGGAAGGGTTTGCACATGGTGCCAAATACCCGCTTGAGCCCGGCGGACTGGGTCCCCGCGATTCCAAGGCAATAGACCGTCTGCTGTTCGTCGAGCTCCAGCAGTCGCGAGCAGGCCGCCCCTGCAGCCAGGACGCCCATGGTGGCCGTGCCGTGAAAACCCGCCAGGTAATGATCGAGTCCCGCGCACGATCCCACGCTCACACCTACCTTGAGACCCACCAGATACGATGCCAACAGATCGGCGCCGCTCTTCCTTTTCCACTCACCCAGGGCAAAGACACCCGGAAACAGGGTGACCGACGGATGGCCCATGAAGGACATGAGCGTGTCGTCGTAATCCAGGGCGTGTGACGCGGCCCCGTTTATGAGGGCTGCCTGGGATACATTCTTTTTTATGCCGTGTCCCAACACCGTGGCCTGTTCTTTTCCCCCGAGAAGGTCCGCATAGGCGATGAGCTTCGCCACCAGGGGCTCGTCCTTTCCGGCCATGGTAACGGCCAACCAGTCCATGAGGGCCACCTTGGCGTGTTCATATGCCTCGCCGGGGATCAGGTCTCCCCGAGTTTCGGCGACGAACCTGGCCAGCCTTCTCGTCATTCCCAGTGATGGTTCTTCCATGCTTTGTCTCCTTTGGCCTCACCTTCCCTTGAACCGGGGCTCCCTTTTCTCCAGAAAGGCATTGAAGCCCTCCGCAGCATCCTCGCTCTTCATAGTGATACCCAGTACGTGCGCCTCGTAGTCGAGGGCCGTGGGAAGATCCCACCTGAAGAAGCTTTGGAGCCCCCTTTTCGCGAACGCCAGGGGGATGGGAGCGTTTCTGGCCATTCTGCCTGCCAGTTCTCCGGTGACCGCCATGAGATCTTCATGGGGCACCACCCTGTTTACCATGCCTATTCGCAGGGCTTCCCGGGCGTCGATCACTTCTCCGGAAAAGATCAATTCAGCGGCCTTGGCGTAACCGACCAGCCTGGGCAGCAGATAAATCCCGCCCCAGTCCGGATGCAGTCCCCGGCGCGTGAACACCTGGCCGAAGCGTGCTTTCTCACTGGCTATACGAATGTCGCAGGCCAGGGCAAGGTTGGCCCCTCCCCCTGCCGCCACCCCGTTGACAGCCGCTATTACCGGCTTTTCCACGCTGTTCAGGGCCAGGACGATCTTCGACATGGCGGGTCTTTCTGCGGGCCCGGCCTGCCCCAATGCCATGCTTTTCCCCGAGACGAACTCGTTGACGTCGCCCCCCACGCAAAAAGCCTTACCGGCCCCCGTGATTACAATGACCCGCACCGCGGGATCGTTGCACACGTCCTGCACCACCTCTGCGATCTCCTGACGCATCCTGCCGCCGAAAGCGTTCAGTTTTTCGGGTCGATTCAAGGTGATAAGAGCTACATTGTCCTGTTTGTCGAGCAGAACATTCTCACATTCCATTCCCTTTCCCCCCTGCCTTCACCTGCCTTTGAAGTTGGGGGGACGCTTTTCCAGGAAGGCCATCTGCCCCTCCCTGAGATCCTCACTGGCAAAGGCTTCTCCCACTAGATGCCGGGCCTCCTTGATGTCCGATTCGCTCAAGGCCAGGGATTTTCCGAACAGGTTCAGTATCCTTTTTATTCCTTTGAGGGACAGTGGAGCCCCTTGGGTGATCTCCTCGGCAAGACCGTAAGTGTACGGTTCGAGCTGCTCGCGAGGGACCAGGTGATTCACGAGTCCCACCTCCTTGGCTTCAACGCCGCTGTAAGTGCGTCCCGTGAGAAAGACCTCCCGGGTCCGGGCCATTCCCAGGACCTCCAGAAACTGCTTGAGACCCTCGGGATGATATACCACCCCGAGCTTGACCGGTGGCATGCCGATGCGCAGGTCTTGCACCCCTATGCGGATATCGCAACAAATGGCCAGGTTGCATCCGGCACCGAAGGTGAAGCCGTTGAGCATGGCGATGGTAGGGTACGGAAAATTCTTGACGCTGTCGAGGGCCAATTCCACAGGGCTTTGCCGCTTCAATGCCTCCTTGACCTCGGGACTGACATTGGTGGGAATGGCACTGATATCGTAGCCCGCGCTGAAGGCCTTCTCGCCGGCCCCTCTGAAAACCAGGGTGCGCACCGTTTCGTCCTGTGCCAGGTCCTGGAGGGACTGGTACAGGTCTATCAACAGGGCGGGCGTCAAGGAGTTTCTCTTCTCCGGCCGGTTGAAGATCAATGTGCGGACACTTCCCCTTTTCTCACAGAGCAGGACGTCGCTCCCCATCGCTTCGTTCCTTTCCAACCCCTTCTGCCATGCGGCTTCTTTGGGACTCCTGCACGGTTCTCCACCTCGCGCGTCCACAAACTGCGCTTTCTTATACCCTCGCCCCGGCCCCCCCGAAGGGTGGGGAAGATGCAGGAAATCACAGTTTGTGACCGTGCGCAGTATCACAGGTCTTTCACGTGCTCCCGGATCACTTCCACCACCCTGCGAACGTCCGTACCCGAAGTGAAGACCCCCAACACTCCCATTTCCTTGAGAAGGGGCTTGTCCTGCTCCGGGATCACACCCCCCAAGAGGACCGCGATCCCTTCCCCGCCCTTTTCCTTCAGTTTCTCCATGACCCGGCGCGTCAGATGAAGATGGGCGCCCGACAGGATCGATATGCCTATCACGTCCACGTCCTCCTGAATGGCCGTGTTCACGATACGCTCGGGCGTTTGACGCAGGCCCAGAAAGACCACTTCGAAGCCTGCATCCCTAAGGCCGTAGGCTATCACCTTGGCCCCCCTGTCGTGTCCGTCGAGGCCGACCTTGGTCACCAGCACCCTGATCTTCCTGTCCATGTCCCTTCTCCTTGGTTCCCCCTTATACTGCGAGCGGTCACAAACTGCGATTTCCTACATCTTCCTCGCCGTCTGGGAGAGGGCCGGGGTGAGGGTATAAAAAGCGCACTTTGCGGTCGCGCAAGGTATACCCGCACTCCGCAACGATTATCAGGCTCTCCGGCAAGGATCAAGAGACCTCGCAGGCCGGCCCGTGAAAAGCCAAGTGCAAAAACGATTGCGATTCCAACCCCCACGCCCGGCACGGGCACAACGAAGCATGAAAACCCGTCTTGCGCCCTCCTTTGGAACCGGGGGTTTGGGGGGATTTTCATACAAAGGCTCATACCCGTGGATGAATCCGTTTCCGAATAGAGGACGCTCACGTCATCGCTCGGTCGTCAGTAGCGTCGACATTTCCCCCTTGAGGGGGCAATTGGCGGGCCTCAAGCCGGAGTCACAAGAGGGATTCATTCACGGGTATGGAGTCCAAGGCTGCACACCGGAACGCGAGGGTATTGCAATCGCGATGCGGATATGGCAAGCAGCTTGTGGAAGGGGCCGACATGCAGGGGCTCGCCCCACACTCCACACACGGGTTTTTCCTCCCATGATACTGGCAGCCAATCAGCCGTATTTTTCTCCGTTTCCCGGTTTCTTCCAAAAGATACTTTGCAGCGATGTTTTCATTGTCCTGGATACCGTCCAGTTTCCAAGGGGTTTCACATGGATAACGAGGAATCGCTTCAAGAACCACCAAGGGCCCCTGTGGCTCACGGTCCCCGTCTGGAAGAAAGGGCTCGGGCTTCAGCCCATCGACCAGGTGGGCCTGTGCCATGAGGGTCGCTGGCACCGAAAGCACCTGGAAAGCCTGAAAAAAGGCTATGCTGCCGCTCCCTACCTCCAAGACCACCTGGGCTTTCTCGAAGCGTTGTACGCCTCGCGGCCGGAAAAACTGGCGGCCTTCAACATGCAAATCATCACGTACATGGCCCGTCTCCTGGGGATCGACGCCAAGATCGTACTGCTCTCCGACCTGCACGTGCAGGCAAGAGGCGAGGCCCTTGCCCTCGAGCTGTGTCGCACCATGGGGGCCTCCTGCTTCCTCGCCCAGCGGGCGGCCGCCAAGTACCTGAACCCGGAAGTCTTTCGAGAAGCGGGTATCCAGTTGAAGCTGTTCCGTCCCCCTTCCCTGGTCTATCCCCAGTTGTGGGGGGACTTCCTGGCCGACTGCTCCACCTGGGACCTGGTGTTGAACTGCGGCCCCAAGGCCCGTGAGATCCTCGTCAAGGAGATGCGAGGGTTTTCCCGGAACAGCTCTTGACACGTCCTGTCGCCGTTATCAACCACATAGTGCGCGCGTCCACAAACTGCGCTCATTATACCCTCACCCCGACCCTCTCCCAGAGGGCGAGGGGGATATAGGAAATAGCAGTGGGTCATCCGGTGTTGCCGGGTGCGGGGCCAAAAGGAGGAACAGCGGGCCAGGTAGGCACGACAGAAGCACTTTGCCTTTCGAGGCAAACGAGGAAGTTGCGCGTTTGCCGGCGTCTGGGAGCGCGGGCGTCTCGCCCGCTCTTGGGGTGCGGGCAGGATTCACGCGGTCCCAGGAAGGCGATGAAGGTCATGATCATCGTTGCGGCCGGGCGAGGCCTGTTTTCCATCGGCCTCATGTTGCGCAATGCAAAGGGCCCACCCGCGGAGCCACGCCTGCATGGAGGTCTTCGTAGGGTGGGCACTGCCCACCCAAAAAGACTCTTCCGCACTTGGTGGGATGTGGCCCGAGCGATGATCAAGGCCGCGATGAAGCATCGCCCGGGAGCACCCGGCAACACCGGATGGGCCTTTCAAACTGCCATTCTGGAGGACAGAACCTCGGGGACACACTCCTAACTCAGGCCCATCTTCGCCTTTCGCACGGAATCCTTTATCCTGTTGATGTGGCCGCGCCCCAGTCCCTTGACCTCGCAGTCGAGCTCGAAATACCTCTTGATTCTGGCGTCGTCGAGGATCCCGAAGCAGTCCACCACCGCCAGGGGGCCCCCTGCCCTCTCCACCACCCAGTCGGGTTCCAGAACCAGGTATGGCGCGTGCCGAACGGCGAAAACCACGGCATCGGCCCCGCCCAGCGCCGAATCGAGGTCCCCTGTCATGCGAAAGTCCTGCAATTGGGCCTGGTTTCTGAAAAACCGCGACCAGCTCAAACCCGCAGCGGGATAGGAATCCTGTTTCTCCAGCTCCCACCAGTGCCTGACGTAAGGGTCGTGGGCTCGCACATCGGCGCCCATCTCGGTGAGTTTTCGCAGGATGATCTCCGACCCGCTGTACCGCGTATCCCCCACATCCTCCCGATAAGAGGCCCCGAGAAGACAGATCTGTGAAGCCGCTACGATGCGCCCCATGTTGCGTAGCGCATCCCGAACGAGCTGGGCGGCATGCAGGGCCCGCGTATCGTTTATGTTGATGGCCGCCGGAGTTATCTTGAATATGTCTTCGTTGAATCCCATCAGGTGTTTGTATGCCCAGATTCCGAGTCCACCGTCCTTGGGCAGGCAGTACCCCCCTATGCCGGGACCCGGAAAGATGATGTTGTCGTGAGTCGGTCTCACCTTGATGGCTTCTATCACCTTGATCAGATCCACTCCGTTTGTCTCGGAAAACAGACTCCATTCGTTGAGGAAAGCCAAAATGGTCGCCCTGTAGCTGTTTTCCACTATCTTGCAGGTTTCACTCTCGATCGGTCTGTCCAGCACAGTCAGGGGGTACTGCTCCACGTTGAGCACTTCCGAGAGAAACCGTATCACCCTTTCCCTGCTCGCCTCATTCATGCCGCTGCACACCCGCCAGAAGTCGCGCACGGACTGCACGTAGTTTCTCCCCGGCATGACGCGTTCGTAGCTGTGGGCCAAGAGAGGCTCTTCGGAAATACCCCTCGACCTGAAGCCCTTCTTGATGTTCGGATATGCCACGTATTCCGTGGTGCCCGGCGGCACCGTCGTCTCTATAAGGGTGAGGCATTGTGGCGGGATTCTTTCGCCGATGATCCTGAAGCTGGTCTCCAGGGCGCTGATCTCCGCGAACCCGCTTCGTATGTTGCCGAGCTCCTCTTTGATGAAATCGCACTGCACGTCCACGACGAGAACGTCGGCGAATTTGAGGGCATCGTAGGTGAAAGAGGCGGTCAGTGTCTTTTTCCGGTTGACACACCTTTCGATCAAGGGTGCCACATCGGGGTCTTCCGTTGTAACCGGGGCAATCCCTCTGTTGAGCAGCGGTGTTTTCCAGAAGCTTCGCGGGCTCGGTCGCTGCATGCCGATGACGAATTTCCTGGGGGTCCCGGTCTCCTTGTCCACCGAGTCGGCCACCACCCCCGCCATGACGGCTCCCACGAAACCGAGACCCATCACCACCACGATCTCACAGCCTTCTTTCCGCTTCTCCCGGACAAGGTTCTCCAGCCTTTCGGATTCCCTGGCATAATCCTGTTCTTCGGGGATCTTGAACTTCTCTCCCTCCGGACTGATCGAGTATTCCATGCGAGCTGACCACTCCTTCCTGTATCCTGCCGAGCAAGGCATTGGTGGACCCAACCTTCCTTCCGGACGATGGTGTCCCATCACTTCAAGGGGCGAAAAAAGCCTCCGTCCCCCTTCATCCAAATTTCAATCAGATCAAAGAGTTGCAGTGCAAATAGTAGAACCGGGGGTAGTTGTCAAGGACGAAACACCCCGTAACACGGGCACCCAACCGTTCAGACCCTAACCGCTTTCGGAGGAGCCGGACGTTCCGGAATTCCATGGGCGCGACCCGGAATCCGGTTTCCCCGAAGTTCAACCGGCCCCCATGTCCTCCTGGCTGGTGGCCGAACAGGCGATCAAGCCGTGGCTTGACACAGCTTATCGCTTTCACTATTTTGCCCGCCATTGAGACGGGAGAACACGGCAAGGGACGGTCGAGGGCGGATTGACGGCGGACCGGGTCCTATCTACGGGGAGGTTTGATGCACCCTGATCGAGACATAGGCTCCATAATCATGGCCGCGGGCAGAGGCACCCGCATGAAGGGATTCGAAGGCAACAAGACGCTGCTCCCCCTCGTTGCGCGGGAGTCCTCTTACCGAGGCGAAGAACCCATACTCACCCATATCTTAAAACAGCTTCCACCCGGCCCCAAGGCCCTGGTGGTCAACTTCAGGAGAAACGAGGTCGTGGAGGCCACCCGAAGGTTCGCTCCCTCCTATTGCGAACAACCCGTTCTCAACGGCACCGGTGGTGCGCTATTGGCTGCAAGGCGGTTTGTAGAGAAAATCCAGTGCCGACGCATGATCATCACCATGGGGGACGTTCCCCTGGTGAGAAGCCACACATATGCGGCCCTGGCAAGTGCCCTGGATGCGCATCATTTTGCCGTGCTGGGGTTCCGCCCTACAGACAAGAAGCAATACGGCGTGCTGGATATCAAGCAGGGCAGGGTCGAGCGCATCGTGGAGTACTCCTATTGGCACAAGTACCCCCCTGAGCGACAGGAGTCTTTGGACACCTGCAATGCGGGTATCTATGCCGCCAGACGGCAGGATCTGCTCCACTACCTCTCCGTTCTTGCTGCCAGGCCCCATTCGGTGCCCAAGGAAGTCGACGGCCGCTGGGTGAACGTGGAGGAGTACTTCCTGACCGACCTGGTGGAATACATGCGCGACGACGGCCTTTCGGTCGGCTGCATGATCGCCCAGGACCCGTGTGAAGTGATGGGAGTGGACGACCTTTCAGCACTGCAAGCCGCCCAGCGCATCTTCCGCGAAAGGGGCATGTAGCAGGCTGTGGCCTGCTCACGTGCCCTCCATCGGGTCGGGTACCGTGATGATTTCCCTCGGACTCAGAGTCAGAATCCGGCAGCCCCCGGACGAAAGCTGCACCGTGTCTTCCAGCTTCAGTACCGTTCCGCCCGGGTGGGTCACGTGCATCTCCAGGGTAAAGACCGTGCCCTCGTCCAACGGGTCGCTGCCTCCCTTCCTGAGGATCGGGGGCTCGTTCATTTCCAGGCCGATTCCGTGGCCTATGAAATGCGCTGCGGCCCCGGAAGGAAAGGTCATGAACCACTTCCCGATCCCCACGGCATGCGCTCTGTCGCGGGCCATGTGGAAGGCCGCGTCACACGTCATCCCGGGCCGCAGACTCTCGATCAGATGATCGGCCACCTCCCGTAGCCTTTCGAAAAGCCACAGGGCTTCCTCGGCCGGCCGTCCCACGCAGTACATCCTGGTCTGGTCGGCGTGATAGCCGCCCACGCATGCCGGTATGTCCACCAGAACCAGGTCCCCTCTTTCGATGACACGGCGCGAAGGCCCAACGGGCACCGCTGCGTCCAACCCGACCCCCGTGATGGTGAGGATCACGCCGCTGATTTCGCGCAGGTTGGGGCCGGAGGCGACCGGTCCCCGGCCCATGAGGACATCCGGCGGTCTGAGAAAGAAGACACCCGCATGTCCGGCCAGGCGCTGGGCGTCTTCCACGCGGACCGCGAGCTCGAGCTCGGTGATTCCGGGATGCAGACACGAAACAGCCGCCAAATGTCCTTCGTGGACGGCACGGCAGGCAAGCTGCACGCACTGCGTTTCCTCCGGGTCCTTGACCATGCGCTGTGCCAGCACCATCGGGGTAAAATCCACAAGCTCCCTGTCCCGCAGCGCGCTTTGCAGGCCCCGTGCCTGGAGCACGGTGAGCCTGTCGAGCTCTGTTCCCACCTTTTGTCCCGCACCCTGTCCGGGAAACATGCGCCGGCACGCGTTGACGATGTTCCGCTCGGCAATGATCCTGTCCTTGTCGAGCGGGCATTCACGCAGAACAAAGTCCATACCGCTGCGCACAAACAACGCGTAATCGTCCGGAAGAACCATGAGATAGGCCGGCTGGGCGGTTCCGGAATAGTAAAGGATGTCCCGTGAATAAAACAGGATCGCTCCGGCAGCATCCCCTGCTTGGATAGCTTTCTGTAAACGACGGATTCTTCGCTCGTAGTTCCCCAAATCGTCTTTCCTCCTGCTCCCCGTCCCGGGGGCGCACCGCCCCCCTCATATCGAGCACCAGTATCCTCCATTTATCACCGAACCGTTCTGCGCAGGCCACTTCGTGCAGAGGAACACACCTCCCATCAAACTGGGCATATTGTCAACCCAACTCGTCGTTTAGGCCCCATCCACGGGCAATGGCAGGCATGGAATACTTCTTGACAACGGCCCGGCACACCGTTAGAGTTCTTCGAGTCGTGTTTAAATCCTGCATCCGGAAGCCGGGAATGCTGTCTATCTTCACAGGAAGCAGGAATGCCCGGACTGAGCGAAAGAAGCGTAAGTACATGAAGGTGGGAAACCTGCCTGTCGTGCCACGCGTAATGACCTGCCGCCATGCCTCTGTGATTGAAGGATCGCCTGCAAAGCGGATGGCTTCCATTTCACAGCCAAAGACAGCAAATGAAAGAGGGAAATGAGTCAAAAGGCCTGTGGCGTTGACCCTGCGGTGGACAAGGGGCTACACGGGCGAAGTTCAAATCATCCATGCAGCCGTAGACGGAAAATACCCGCAAATGACAATACTGCGCGCTTGGATGCCGGATGTGGAATATGTGCAAGACCCGGTCAGGGATTCGGAGAAGGTTAAGTGCCCCATAGGCTGTATCCGAGGGTCCGTCATGCTGTGAGCTTGCCCTGAGCCGCAGTGACGGCCCGAGGCTTGAGGTGAAATTTGTCAGTGTATGAAAGGAGAAAAGAGTCATGGCACAGGGGATCGTCAAATGGTTCAATGACAAGAAGGGGTTCGGCTTCATCGAGCAAGACGAGGGTGGGGACATCTTTGTTCACCACTCCGCCATCACTATGCCGGGCTTCAGAACTCTCTCCGAAGGCGACAGGGTGCACTTCGATGTGGAACAGGGCGACCGGGGGCCCGCGGCCAAGAACGTGACAAAGGTTTAGGCCCGCGAGGGCGCCTTCCGGCAATGGGCCGCGGGCAAGCCCACGGCTCTCGCAATTCGCCAGGAGAAGCAGAGGGCAACAACAAGCGGCTTGCATACACTCAGGGGCATCTCGTCCGGGACGCAGATGCCCTTGCTTTTCCCATGCTCGTAGCGCGTGTGGACACGTCGGCGTTCTACCGTCCGGTCACGAGGGGAACGCCGTCCGTCTGCCCCGCAAGGCAGGCACTGTCTGAGGGGCTCGGCGGGACAGACGGTCCACAGGCCGATCAATGGGGAAGGGGTGCCACCTGTCCCGCTTCTTGGGGGTCCTGGCGCCGAATTCGTGCCCATTGCAGACCGGAGCCGGACCGCCCCTCGGCCTCCATGAAATGAATTGGCAGACATCCTCTCGCCATCGCCAACCCTGCACCTACGCCATCTTCAGCCGCAATACCCGTGAATGGACCCAAAGAGGGACGACCTTGATCATCGCTGCGGCCGGCATCCTGTTTTTCTCTTGACATTTTGGGCGCCTTTCATATTCATTGCGACATCGTCGATGTTGTCTACCGGGCCTACAACGCATTTTCCCGGTACCCCGGCATTGGGCTCGCAAAAAGGGTGCCCTTCGGGCAACAACATCGGCCAAGGCGGAATGGACCGTCGTTTCCGTAAGGGAACCGGTTAAGAAAGGAGGTTCACATCATGGGGCAAAGGCTCAAAGACAAGGTTGCTGTGGTTACAGGAGCCGGCAGGGGCATCGGGAAGGGCATCGCCCTGCTAATGGGCGAGGAAGGCGCCAAGGTGGTCGTCAATGACCTTGGCGGCGCGTTCGACGGAACCGGGGAATCCAAGAGTCCAGCCGACGAGGTGGTGGACGAGATCAAGGCAAAGGGCGGACAGGCCGTTGCCAACTACGATTCCGTGGGGTCGTCCCAGGGAGGGGAAAACATCGTCAAGACAGCCCTCGACAGTTTCGGCAGACTGGACATCCTGGTCAACAACGCCGGCATCCTCAGGGACCGCATGGTTTTCAACACCACCGACGAGGAGTGGGACGCCGTACTGAAAGTCCATCTTTACGGCACCTTCTACTGTACGAGGCCCGCTTGCCGTGTCATGCGGAACCAGAAAGGCGGGCGTATCATCAATTTCTCGTCCGAGTCCGGCCTGGGAAGCCTGGGACAGAACAACTACAGCGCCGCCAAAGAGGGGATCGTCGGTTTTACCAGAACGGTGGCCCGGGATATGGGAAAATACGGTGTGACCTGCAACGCCATACGTCCCCGCGCCGGCACACGCATGACCCTCACCGAGGAGCTGCGGGCAGCCACCGAGAGAAAGCGGGCGGCAGGAATCGTCGGCCCGGCGGGAGCCCTCGACATCACCTCCCTGGTGCCCGAGGCAGTGGCTCCCTTTGTTGTTTATCTCGCCACCGACCAGGCCGGCAACATCAACGGCTATGACTTCATGGTGGGCGGAGGGGTGATAAGCCTTCTCAATCAACCCGAAATCGTCAGGTCCATGACAAAGGAAGGGCACTGGACGGTCGCGGAGATCTCAGCCCTGGCCCCTTCGTTCATCACCGCTGAACTGGTCAATCCAGTGCCGCCGGCTCCAGCGAAGTAAGCCAAAGGAGGTTCAACATGGGTGAATTGCTCAAGGACAAAGTGGCTATCGTGACGGGCTCAGGCCGGGGCATCGGGAAAGGCATCGCCCTGCTCATGGCTGAGGAGGGCGCCAAGGTGGTGGTGAACGACCTTGGAGGCGCTTTCGACGGAACCGGCAGTGGCAAGGCCCCGGCGGACGAAGTGGTGGAGGTAATCAAGGCAAAGGGCGGGCAGGCGGCAGCCAACTACGATTCGGTGGCCACGCCACAGGGCGGTGAAAACATCATCAAGACAGCTCTCGACAACTTCGGAAGGCTCGATATTCTCGTCAACAACGCGGGCATCCTCAGAGACCGCATGGTCTTCAACATGAGCGACCAGGAGTGGGATGCGGTGCTCAAGGTGCACCTGTACGGCACCTTCTACTGCACGAGGCCGGCCTGCCGTGTCATGCGCAACCAACGAAACGGCCGCATCATCAATTTCTCGTCCAGCTCAGGTCTCGGCAATCTGGGCCAGGCCAACTACTCCGCGGCAAAGGAAGGGATCATCGGCTTTACCAGGACGGTCGCTCGGGACATGGGCAAATACGGGGTGACTTGCAACGCCATCCGCCCCACGGCCGCAACCAGAATGACGATGACCGACGAGCTCAAGGCTGCTTATGAAAGGAAAAAAGCCGAGGGGCTTACCGAGGATTCCGCCATCCTCGGAGACCTGGCCAAACTGACGCCGGAAGGGGTCGCGCCTTTTGTCGTCTGGCTGGCCAGCGACGAGTCAGCCAACGTGAACGGGTACGACTTTGGACTCAAATTCGGTTCCGTGGGTCTCTATTCGCAACCTAAGCTGGTGAACACCATCGTCAAGTCGGCAGGTCTGTGGACCGTTGACGAACTGATGACGATCGTGCCCAGAACGCTTGCCGTGGGTCTTGTCAACCCCGCACCGCCGAAGTAGTAGCCCCCCCCTCGAGCGAGAATCTCCTGCCAAACCCGATTTAGAAGGGGGTGGCCCGGGGAGTGCCGCATAGAGGAGGCTTGCATGCCGTTCACCCCGCGCAGGCCGTGCAGGGTGAACGGCACGAACCGAAACCGCACACCGTCTCCGCCATGAATCGCCCAGCCGATGGACAGTCTCCATCTTTTTCTGAGAGCGTGCTTGAAAATTCCGTCCGCTTTCCCCGCCGAGGCAGGGCGGCGGTTTTCTCTGCAATCGGGACGCTGTCTGGGGAGGCTAAAGCCCGTTTGGACGAGCAGCAACTATACTGCGCGCGTCCACAAACTGCGCTTATTATACCCTCACTCCGACCCTCTCCCAGAAGGCGACGGGGACGTATAGGACATCGCAATTTGTGACCACGCGCAGTAGTACAGGCAGCGACAGTGCTTCCAAAGCCCGCTGGGCACCTCACACCCGTTTGAAGTCGGGACGATGTTCGTCCTTACGGGCTCTTGACTCCGAGTTCGGGCCGAATGCAGAGGAAATTGTCGCCCCGCCCCCCGGCACCAGCGAGCCCCGGCCTCCCTGAAAGTAATTCTCCGATACTAGGACTCGCCGCGATCCAACACCACCAGGGCATCCACTGCAACGGGGTTGGCACCCGAAAGGATCAAAGGGTTTATGTCGATTTCCTTGATGCCGTCGTTTTCCATCCCGATGCTGCCCACTTTTATAAGGATCTGCGCCAGCGTCTCCAGGTCGGCGGCCGGCATTCCACGCACGGCTTCCAAGATCTTGTGCCCCTTGATGTCCTGCATCATCTCCAGCGCATCGCGTTTCTCCAGAGGGGCAATCCGGAAAGAGATGTCCTTGAGTATCTCGGTGAAAATGCCGCCGAGTCCGAACATCACACAAGGCCCGAACTGGGGGTCACGCGTGAGGCCCACCACGAGCTCCCGTTGTCCCTTGACCATCTCCTGTACCAAGACGGTCTTCTCCCCGGCCCCCATGCCGGCGACGATTTCCTGGAACGCCTTTTTGGCCTCCTCTTCGTTTCTTATGTCCACACGTATCAGGCCTTTTTCGGTCTTGTGGGCGATGTCGGGCGAGCAGCCTTTGAGAACCAGGGGATAACCGATCTCTTTGGAAGCCTTGACGAGGTCCTGCTCACTGTCCACCAGTTTTTCTCTGGTGACCGGTATCTTATAGGCAGCCAGAACCTGCTTGGATTCGTATTCGGAAAGTGTGGTCCGCCCCTCTTTCAGCGCCTTTTCGATTATCTCCATTCCTTCCTCCATGGTTGTTGATCCTCTTGCGTCTCCGTCTCTTCACCGATGCCCCACCGCAGAGCCGTCAAATCCCGCCACGCGTCCCCCCTGAGAAACTGCCTCGGTCGCATCGGCATTCCTGCTAAATGGATGCACCTTTTGGCACGCAAAAGACCAAATGTCAACGTCTGGGGTGCATACACCAGCAATTTGGCGTTTCGGCGTGACAAGGGTTTCGGGCGGCCTCAGCGTTGTCAGTGCCTTCCCCGTCCCGTTGCGCTTGCTGTGGGAATGGGGATCGCACCCTCGGTCTTCCATGGTTTTGGGCCCGCACTGACGTCAAGGGCCCCATGACTCATGGTGTGACCGTGAGGGCACGGGCCTCTCCTTTGCGATGGCCCACTCCCCATTCGGACCCGTTGACACACCGAGGATACTTCCTTAGTATATTGTTCTTGAATTCTTGCCTGGAGGAATTTCACCCCGGGCACATCGCCCGTCACCGACGCGTCTCGCCGCCTGGAACGAGAGGGGCTGATGGGCAGGAAAAGAGGAGTCGCGGTATAAACATGAGCCTCGCGCTTGTAGATGACATATCGCTTTCTTTCGGATCCCGCCGGATTCTGGAGCATTTCTCCCTGCGCATCGATAGGAAGGACCGTATCGGTCTGGTGGGTCCCAATGGCAGCGGAAAGACATCCCTGCTGCGTCTCCTTGCCGGGATACAGCAGCCCGGTTCCGGGGAGATCCGCACCTCCCGAGGAGCCCGTGTGGGATACCTGCCTCAGGACATTTCGGAACTGCCCGATGGAACGCTGCGTTCTTCGGTCCTGGAGGCTGTGCCCGGCAAGGCCCGGTTCGAAGCGCGTGTCCAGGAGCTGGAACGGGCCCTTTCCCTGGCACACGACGAAGAGACGCAGACCGACCTGGCCCTGGAAATGGCGCAACTGCACGACAGGCTCACCTGTTTCGACGCCCTCTACGCGCCCCATATGGCCGATCAAATCCTTTTTGGCCTCGGCTTCCAAACCGAAGATATGGACCGCCCCCTCTCCCAGCTCAGCGGAGGATGGCGCATGCGTGCGGCCATGGCCGGTGTTCTCTTTCAGCAAGCGGATCTCCTCCTCTTGGACGAGCCGACGAATCATCTGGACCTTCCCTCCGTCAGGTGGCTCGCGCAGTTCCTATCCCACTTCGATCGCGCCGTGGTCCTCGTCTGCCATGATCGCGATTTTCTCAACGGCCAGATAAACCAGGTTATCAGTTTCGAGCCCGAAGGCGTGCGACGTTACAAGGGCAACTACGAGGCCTACCTGACAGCCAGAAGCGAGGAAGAAAAACTCCTCGAACGTCAGGCCAGGAACCAGGAACAGAAGGTCAAGGAGGCCATGCGGTTCATCGAGCGCTTCCGGTACAAGGCCACCAAGGCTCGCCAGGCCCAGAGCAAGCTCAAGACCGTGAAGAAACTGGAGATGGTGGCCACTCACACCCGCCCCAAAACCATGCGTTTCACCTTCCCTCCCGTCGCCCAGACCGGTCGCGTGGTCTTCCGGTTGGAAGGCGTGTCCAAGTCCTTCGGGACCAGGCCTGTCTACAAGGACCTCCATCTCACCGTGGAGCGTGGCGACCGGATAGCCGTTGTGGGGCCCAACGGTGCCGGCAAGACCACGCTGCTCAAGATCATGGCCGGCGAGCTTCCGGGCGACGCCGGTACGGTGATCGTCGGCCACAACGTGACAGCGAGCTATTTCGCCCAGCACCATGCCGAACAGCTCGATCAGAGGCAGACCGTCGTCAACGAGGTGTACAAGGCCGCCGCCGACGCGACGGTGAGCTTCGTGCGGGGAGTGTGCGGCGCCTTCCTTTTTTCCGGCGACGAGGTGGACAAGCCGGTGGGAGTGCTCTCGGGCGGGGAACGGGCTCGGGTGGCCCTGGCTAAGTTGCTGGTGCGCCCGGGCAACTGCCTTTTGATGGACGAACCGACCAACCACCTGGACATCGTGTCCTCGGAAAGACTGACCGAGGCCCTCACCGGCTACGACGGAACCCTGGTGTTCGTTTCCCACAACCAGTCATTCATCAACAGACTGGCCACCAAGATCTGGGATATCAAAGATCAAGGTATCGAGCAGTTCCCGGGCAATCTGAGGGAATATTTCGAGCATATGGAACGGGTGGGCCCGGGAAAGGCTGCCGAACCCGCAGCCCAGGGGAAAGCCCCGCCCATCATGTTGAAGCAGAAGGAGCGCTCTCGGGGGACCGAAAAGGCGCGCAGGCGCGCCGAGGCCGAGAAGCGTACCCACCTTGCACGGGAACTCAAACCGATACGCAGGTGCATCGAAGAGACCGAAGGCAGGATTTGCGCCCTGGAAAAAGAGGAGGGAGAAATCTGCGCCCAACTTAAGGACGTGAAGGTGTTCGAGGACCCGGAGGTGAGTCGGGAGCTGCTCAAGAAATACGGGAAGCTGCGCAAAGAGCTCGACCGGCTCATGGTGCAGTGGGAGGGGGAAAACGAAAAGATGCAGACCATTGAAAGGTCCTTTGCCCTGCATGAGGCATGAAGGGCATGATTGGGGAAGGAATCATGGAGATCATACCCGGCATCCATCAACTGCAGCTTCCCATTCCCGACAACCCCCTCGGATATCTCAATGCGTATCTCATGGAGGGGGACCGGGGATGGGTCATGGTCGATACGGGTTGGGATTGCCCCGAAGCTCGGGAGGCTTTGTACGAACAACTCAGGGCGATGGGGATCGCACTTGCGGACATCGCGGACGTTGTTGTCACCCATGCCCATCCAGACCACTTCGGTCTGGCCGCGATGATCAAGGAGGCATCCAACGCGCGTCTCTACCTGCACCGACTCGAAAGCATGTCTCTTCAATCATGGCGAGGCGGAGCCAGACACCACGCAAGACATGCCACTGCCCAGTTGAGACTGGGGGGGATGCCCGAAAACGAGATCGATCTGTTTGCACGAAACATTTCGGGACCCGACAAAACACGTCCCATTGCGCGTCCAGACGCCATCTTGCAGGGCGGCGAGAAGATACCGCTTCGGGGAGCTACCCTGGAGGTGATCTGGACACCCGGACACGCCCCTGGCCACATCTGCCTTTACGACCGGGAGCGCAAGCTGTTCTTCTCGGGGGACCACATCCTGCCTGTCATCACCCCCAACGTCAGCCAGTTCAATCCGCGATTAGGGACCAATCCTCTGCGGGAATACCTCGACTCCCTCAAGGCGGTGGAGCCCCTGCAGGCGGCTGCCGTCCTGCCGGCGCACGAGCATGTCTTCCACGATCTCCAGAAAAGGGTGGGCGAACTGCTGCTCCATCATGAACATCGGCTGGAGGCCATTCTTGAGGTGAGTCGGGACCGTGCCAAGACAGCCTATGAGGTTGCATCCGGCATACCTTGGATGCCCCAGATGGTCAACGGTGAGGAGACCGGCGGGGTGCGGTTTGAGGTACTGCCCCTTCTGCACAGGGCACTGGCCATGGGAGAAACCTCCGTCCACCTGGAACTGCTGACAAAACAACGAAGAGTCTCAAGGTCCTACGACGGCAAACGCGTCGTGTATCGGTGCAATGGCCGGTGATCCGGTTCTACGTTCAGGATCTCAGGACACTTGGAGAAGCGCCGCCCTTTCCTTCTCGGTAACCTCCCCAGTGGGGGGAGCCAGTTTTCTTTCGTCGTAACAGACCCGATTGCGTCCCCTCGCCTTCGCCCTGAGGAGGAAGCGGTCGCTATGCTCCACAAACTGCTCCGCAGGCAACTTCTCGCTCCCCTCATAAGCGCTGACGCCGAAACTGGCCGTGAGTTTGACGAAGCCCTCCCCGATTCCTATCCGGGAACCGGCCAGGGCTTTGCGAAGGCGCTCGGCGGTGACAACCGCCTCCGGCAAAGCCGTCCCCGGAAGGATTACGGCGAATTCCTCTCCCCCGTATCGACAGGCGATGTCCATGCGCCGGATATTGTCGGTAAGGGTTTTGGCAACGATTTGCAGGCACTTGTTCCCCGCCTCGTGCCCGTAAGTGTCGTTGATGTTCTTGAAATGATCCAGATCGATCATGATAAGACAGGTGGCAAGCCCTGATCGCCGTGCACGCTCCATTTCCGTCTCAAGGGCCGCAAAAAAGTGCCGCGCATTGAAAAGCCCAGTCAGTCCGTCCCGCGATGCCAGTTCCTGGAGTCTCCGGCACTCTTCCTGCAGAAGGCGTATCTGCGCAACGACAGGACATCCCTGAACCTTCATGGGGCACGCTACCTCAAATTCGGTGATGGGATTCAAAGGTCCTCCCGCAGCTCCCTTGCAAGGATTTCCCTACTGTACACTCTGAGTCTTCGGACCTGTCCGTTTGGCTTCACGCGCAACCCTTCACCCATGCGCCAGGCGCTGTTTGCGCACGCGCGAGGCATAAGATTCCATGGGTCGGTTGCATGCCCATCCGGAGGAATCCACCGATATGGAAGACCAAAGCGTCGACCTTTTCCGGGTACGTTTCCAGTCCCCGAAAAACGGACGCAGGCCCTCTCATATTTGCCTGAAAACTTCGATCAAGTTACAAAAAATAGAAATCACCCGCACCCCTGTCAAGACGCCTGTCCCCCCCTGCCGTCCTCCTGGGTGCAGTGCCTTTCGTTCAGTGGCCTTGATCATCGCTCCGGCCACATCCGGCCAAGTGCGGAAGAGTCTTTCTTGGTGAACAGTGCTAACCGTAAAGAAACCTCCGTGCAGGCGGGGCTCCGCAGATGGGCGCTGCGCATTGCGCAACATGAGGCCGATAGAAAACACGCCCCGCCCGGCGGCAACGATGATCATGGCCTTCCTCATACTCCCTCTCCCCTCGCGGGAGACGGACGCCGTGAGGGGGAAACGATGTGGCCGGAGCGATCATCAAGGCCCGTGTAATACATATCCTCACGGGTGTCTACCTTGCCGGGGTCCAGGGTGATTTTGTTCTGTTCAGACAGCGCTGTGCGGATGGAACTGCTCTCGGAACCAATCCAGCGCGCCTCATGAAGAGAAGCCCTTGCATTCACTGGTCGGTGGATGTAAAAAACGCCGTCTTTTCCCCCTCTGGGTAGGGCGTCGCCATGGGGAAAGGGCCCAGAGAGACACCAGGGTCGTCCCCGAGTGTGAAGCTGCCTGCCCGCCGCCGCAGCACTTCAATGCATAGGATTCTTGCACACTGTTGCTTCCCATGATCGAACACCGCAAAAAGGTCCCGGTCAGGGGCTCCCTGTCGAGGGCGGGTACTCCTGCGCACCCCTTGCGACCCATACTGGTCGTCAGTGAAGAGGATGGCGTCTACCATTTGATAGCCGATTGCTTTTCCTTGGAATACACGGCCGAGAGGGCGAGCACCCAGGGTGCGGCTCTCAGGCTTCTTGAGAGGACCCGGTACGAGTTCGTTTTCATAGATCTGCATCTGCTGGACCCTGAGGCCACCGACGATTACGAGGGGGCACTCAGGCCCTTCAAACAGCTCTACCCCACGCTCGAAGTCATCGTCATGTCGTCACCGAGCATGATACGACGCACGGTGATGGCGGTGAAGGCGGGGGCCAGCAACTACCTGACCTATCCCATCGACCCCGAGGAAGTGAAGTACATAACCCAGAGCCTCCGCCACCAGGCGGTTTTCCAGTCCGAGCTGGACTACCTGCGCGGACGTTTCTGGGAACTGGACACCCTGGAAGTCGTAAGGACCAAGAGCAAGCCGATGCGCAGGGTGTTCGAGAATATCCGCTCGGTGGCCCCCACAAAAAGCACGGTTCTGCTCATCGGAGAAACGGGGGTCGGGAAAGGACTGATGGCCAAGATCATTCACCGTCACAGCAACCGGAAGGACGGACCCTTTGTGGCGGTTCACTGCGGCGCGATCCCGGAAACCCTCTTGGAGAGCGAGCTTTTCGGCCACGAGAAAGGCTCTTTTACCGGCGCCGTCAAGAGAAAGCTGGGCCGTTTCGAGATCGCCCACGGCGGGACCATCTTCCTCGACGAGATCGGCACCATCACACCCGGCGCACAGGTCAAACTCTTGCAGGTACTCCAAGATGGCACGTTCACGCGTGTGGGCGGGGAACAGACCCTTCAGACCGACGCGAGGGTCGTGGCCGCGACCAATATGGACCTGAAGATAATGGCCGAAGAAGGACGGTTTCGAAAGGATCTCTACTATCGGCTCAACGTGTTTCCCATCAGCATTCCTCCTCTGAGCGACAGACTCGATGACATTCCTGATCTTGCCAACGGGTTTCTCAAGAAGCTGGAAAGACTCTATGCCAAGGGAATTCACACCGTCGACCCGGTGGCCCTGGAAGCCCTGATGCACTATGATTGGCCCGGCAACATCCGCGAGTTGGAGAATCTCATCGAACGCGCCTACATATTGGAGGGCACGGATACGCTCTCGGCAGAGGGTTTTCCAGGTGAGCTCTTTCTTCACAGCAATCATCCGTCGCCGCCCCCGGACCCCGGAACCCCTACCCCCCTGGCTCTTTTCAGAAGGCACTTCGTGGAACAGGCCGAACGTATCTACCTTCAGGACTCTTTGACGAGAAACTGCGGAAGGATAAACGAAACCGCCAAGCAGGCCGGAATCACCACGCGCCAACTGCACAAGCTCATGACCAAATACGGCCTGCGCAAAGAGGATTTCAGGCTCAAGAACAAGGAGTGAGGGAACAAGTTCCGATCGGAACGGCAGGTTCCTATAGGCATATCTGTCAACAAATTCAATGTGTTGCTTTCAAACTGGCTTGAGAAGGGGGGGGACAGTTCGCCCTCTTTTGGCCGACTCCCGGCAAACCGGGGACACCCCCATGATGCTCGAGGGGAAAATAACCATTTAATATCAGATTGTTGAAGCCTTTGGCACGCCGATTGATAGGCTGTGGTGTATTGGTCGACGCCTGGACGGACTTGCGGCAGAAGAGCCAAGGCAGAGGGGAGGGATGTTTATGAAAAGCCTGTGAAGAATGCACCACCGTGAGGGGAATTCTCGTCGCGACGGACTGGGATGCAAACGGCAGTATCCTGGCCGTGGCGGTTTCGACAGCAGACGAAAGAGAGTATGTCATCTGGAAAGACCAGAGCTGGGAAAAGGTGCTTCCTCTTCTGCGGCAAGAGGTGGAGGTCAGCGGCCCGCTCGTGGGGCAAGAGTTTGGAAACGTGATCAGAATCCGGGAGTTCCGTCTGATCAGGAAGCTTGTGTAGCATCCGCGTCGGAAATTCCGTTTGATGCACGGCGCCGCTGCGGTTCCCGGGAGAAGGGGTGCACAGAACCCATTGGGACAGGCAATGCGCCAAAGGGCGATGGCAGGCACTGTGGAAGGAGGACGTGGGAATGCTGAGGAGCGCCAGAACAATAGGGATGGGGGCCCTTGGGGTTTTCTTCTGCCTTTTTTTTTGCGGGGGGGCGGTTGGGGGGCAGACTGCGACCATAACGGGAAACGTCGTGGCTTACACCATCGAAACAGATGACGGAACGGTGTACGAAATTGCCGACACCGAGAAGGGAAACGAACTGGCCGAGTACAGTGGCACGAGGGTGCGTGTCACCGGAACGGTGGAGGAGGACGACCTGGGAAAGGTGATAAACGTCCAATCCTACACGGCCCTCGAAGAAGGGGACTCTTCGAACGACGGATCGGAGACGGGCAGCGGCAGGGACCAGTCGGACGATTAGGGATAGAGCGTTCGTGTGTCCAAAGACACGAAAGACAATGAGGGGGCTGTCTGGGACCGATTCTAAGGGCTTGTGCAAAAATAAGTTCCCCTTTTCAGGTGTCGAGGCGCGCGCATGGCAAGGCGCGAGGAGGGCGAATGGCCGGCCATTTAACTGACGAGCAACGCCGCCAGGCGTGAGGGTCGCGGGGCGAGAAAAAACCGGCAAAAGGGAAAATGGGCGGACCGTAGGGGCAGGGGACTGAAGAAGCTCTTCTGTGGTAAAGGGCCGGGCCCCAGGTCAAGCCCTTCTCGTTGCCACATCCGCAGGCACGTGGTATGGTATGGTTGATTCTGATGACCAAAAGTCCTTCGCAGTGGTAACACCCATCAGCGCAAGGAGGGCGCCGAAATGCAATACGACACGGCCTTGCGGGCTTACACCTCCAAACGGATAGAGGAAATCGAGTCTGCGGACATCCTCGTCGGCATCCCCTGCTACAACAACGAAAAGACCATCGCCCATGTCATCCAGATGGTAACCCACGGAATCGCCAAGCACTACAACAAGCACAGGAGTGTCATTCTTATCGCCGACGGGGGCTCGACGGACGACAGCCGTGAGGCGGCCAGGGATTTTGAAATCAAGCCCTGGCAGGAGAAGATCGTCTCGATTTACCGGGGGCCCGGGGGCAAAGGAACGGCCCTGCGCTCGCTTTTCGAGGCTGCCAATCGCCTCGACGCGAAAGTCTGCGTCATGGTCGATTCGGACCTTCGCAGCATAACGCCGGACTGGGTGAAGTACCTCATCGACCCGGTGCTCGAAAGGGGCTTTCAGTTTGTGGCCCCCGTCTACCTAAGACACAAGTACGACGGGACCATCACGAACAACATCGTCTACAACCTGACCCGGGCCTTGTACGGCAAGCGGGTCCGGCAGCCCATCGGAGGGGACTTTGCCATCTCCCAGGACGTGGCGAAGTTCTACATCGAACAGGACGTGTGGCAGACGGACGTGGCCCGCTTCGGCATAGACATCTGGATGACCACAAGCGCCATCACCCAGGGTTTTCGCATCTGTCAATCGAACCTGGGCGTGAAGATCCACGACGCCAAGGACCCCGGGGAGCACCTGGGCCCCATGTTCCGGCAGGTTCTTTCGGCCCTCTTCTCCCTCATGGAGCGTTACGAGAGCTACTGGAAAGGGGTCCAGGGGAGCGAACCCTTGGAGACCTTCGGTTTTGAAGGGTATCTGGAGCCCGAGCCGGTCAAGGTGAACCTCGAGGGGCTCGTGGAGCTTTTCAGGACAGGCTTCCAACAATTCTCCTCCTTCTGGAAAGACATCCTTTCACCGGAGTCCTTCGAGGATGTGCGCAGAAGCACGGAGACCGACGCCGCAGATTTCCATCTTTCCACCGAGGTCTGGGTGCGGATACTTTACGAGCTGGCCGCGGTCTTCCACTCCTGGGAGATGAACCGGTACAAGCTGCTCGACATCATGACGCCTCTGTACTTCGCCCGGGTGGCCTCCTTTGTCCGACAGAGCTGGAATATGTCCTCCCAGGAGACCGAGGCCCTGGTGGAAGACCAGGCCCTCCGGTTCGAGGAACAGAAGGATTACCTCATCCAAGCTTGGAACTCGGTAGAAAAGCGAGGGGCTTCCTGCTGAGGGACGCCTCGTCTCACTGCCGTTCCACCCTTGCTACGAAGCTGAAGGGTCCGAGGGTGGCTGAAGAGGTGAAGTCGGTCCTTACGCAGGTGGTGAACACGCTCAACACCCGGCAAGGGCAAGGCGGCTGGCAGTCCCTGACGGCCTTGCATCACGCCGGGGAGCCGGCCGGAATTCGCGCGAGGAACCTGTTCCCTCGCTTTCAGAACATCCCTGGTCCTCGCTCCTTTGGACACCCGCCAAGGCTATATCTTTCGCCCGAGTCTTTGCCGAACTGTTGGATCATTTCCTGTTCGCAGTGCTTCATGAGATTTTCTACACCGCCCTCACGGCCGAGAACCATAAAAGCATGGAACACCTGCAGCGTGCCCTGGATCGTCTCGATCAACGGACCGCGGAACTGGCCCTCAAACGCAACAGGCTGCGCCAAGAGGAGATCACGGAACAAATCGAGGTCAATCCTCCTGAGCACCGACGCAGCACACGACGGGAATGCCTTCCCATAACCCTTCTCTTGATTTGTCCCCGCAAATGGGCTATGAACCTTTCCGAGCCCATGACGCATCGACCCCGGCCGCGCACGCCGGAACGCCTTTTTTGTTTTTCGATATCGCCACTTCTCCTCGCACGCGAGCGCATGCACACTGGTTCGATTCGCATTTCAACGGCATTCACGGTGTCATAGACTACGCAGAGCCTCGCCCCGCGCAAGCTCGCTTTGCAATGAAAAAGGAGGGACGGTCATGGCTGATTTCCATCAGGAAGGGATCATCACCACGCTGCACGCTCTGTACGAGGCCTTCGATCCCCAGGACTACCTGGTCAATCTGGAGCGGAAACTCGAGGAGTATTCGCGCCATTCGAGAATCGCGCTGTTGCTTCCGTCCCTTTTCTCGGAGATCGAGAATCCACCCGTGCTGGACCGCATCTTGGAAAACATCCAGAAGGTCAGGTATCTGCACAGCGTAGTCGTAGCCCTGGGCGGGGCCCCCGAAGAGGCCCAGTTCCGGCAGGCCAAAGAATACTTCGGCAGACTGAAGACCGATGAGCGGGACGTTAAGGTGGTTTGGGTGGAGGGACCACGCATCGGGAGCATTTTCGACGAGATCCGTAGTCGGGAAATAGCCACCGGTGTCAGGGGGAAAGGACAATCGGTGTGGATCACCCTGGGGTACCTCTTTGCCCAGGACGACTGCGACGTCATCGCATTGCACGATTGTGACATCGTCACCTACGACCGTCTGCTTCTGGGAAGACTCATAGAGCCCGTGGCCAACCCCAACAATGACTTCGAGTTCTGCAAGGGTTACTACATACGCATCTCGCCCACCGATAGGGTGATGAAAGGCCGGGTCACACGCCTCTTTGTGGCGCCCTTTGTGGACGCCATGAAACGCCTCATGTACGAGCGAGGACACGACGAGCTGGGACGATTTTTCAGCTACCACGGGGACTTCAACTATCCCCTTGCAGGGGAGTTCAGCTTCACCGCAAACCTGGCTCGGGAGATCAATATCGCCTACGACTGGGGTCTGGAAGTGGCAACCCTGTCCGAAGTCTATCACCGGGTCATGCCACGCAAGATCGCACAGATCGACCTAGTGCCCAACTACGAGCACAAGCACCAGGCCCTTTCGCCTGAAGACGGAAACAAAGGGCTTCATCGGATGGTGGTGGATATCGCCAAGTTCTACCTCGACTACCTGCGTTCCCACGGGGTAGCCCTGGACGACGCCTTCATCGACATGATTTTGCACACCTATTACGAGAACGCTCTCAAGTTTATCAAGAGTTACAGCGACGACGCCTCAGTGAACGACCTCGTCTTCGACCGTTATGAGGAAGAGCGTCTGGCACAATACTTCCGCGGCTACCTGTGGACCGCGTGGGAACAGTCCAAGGGACCTCACGAAAACACCCTGATCCCTTCGTGGAACAGGGTCTGCTTCAGCCTTCCCCACATCTATCCCAGGCTTCTCGATGCGGTGGAAGCGGACAATGGTTGAGCCACTTGTAACAGCCTGCTTTCTGAAAAGCCCTGCCCAAGGTCCAGGTGGGCCTCGCAGGCACCTTGGGCAAGGAGTACCGAACGAGCTCCGAGATAAACCTCATCCCTTCGGCATGGACGCGTCGGTGGCAACCCGCTTGCCGCCGACCATCGGAAGGATAGCACGCACGGTCACAAATTACGATTTCCTACATCCCCCCCGCCCTCTGGGAGAGGATCGGGGTGAGGGTATAATAAGCGCATTTTGTGGACGCGCGAGGTTATCAATACCTGCCCTGACTGCCGGTGCACCCGACCGACCCCCGAGCCTCTTCCAAAGCACCGTCGGGGGGCCCCGTCATGCAGACCGTTAACTGATTCTCAACTTCTTTCGCTTGGTCTCGATGTGTGCCAGAAGCGCATCGGAGGCTTCCTGGGGATCGGGATTCACATTGAGAAGCCCGCCGGTGATATCCGACAACTCCTCGGTAAGCAACTTGACCAGGTTGGGCGCACCCGTGACCGTTGGAATAGGGTTCACGTAAGTGTAAAGGCCGAAGGCCAGGGCGAACACCGCATCGATGGTGGCCTTTTGTTCCATGTATTCGGGAGCCACCGCCACCACGGGAAGGTCGGGAATGGGCACGCCTCCCATGGCCGCTGAAACGGCTGCCACCAAATCGGCACACCGCCCGGTATCGGTGCACGTCCCGTAACTGAGGACCGGCGGCACGCCCAAAGCCCTGCATACCGCCCTGAGACCTGGTCCGGCCATCTCTGCGGCTTCAGCACGACACAACCCGGCCACCTGGAGCGCCCCGTTGCCGCAACCCATGGAAAGTACCAGAATGTCGCGTTTGATGAGCTCCTTGGCCATGCGGACGCTGTGCACGTCCTGGCCCGTGTCCCGCAAAGTGGTGCACGAGACGAATCCCGCCACACCGCGGATGGATCCTTTCTTGATGGCATCCAGAAGCGGTTCCAACGTGCCACCGAGCACTTCCAGGATGCTCTCGGTGGAAAAACCCACCACCGCTTCGGTCACGGGCAGACCCGTTACTGCACGGATTTTCCCATAGCGCTTCCTGAAGTTGTCGATCGCCATATCAAGAAGCTGGGCCGCCTGTTCAGCAGCCTTCTCCGGCACGTAATCCAGACGATCACTCACTCCCTCGAACGCCACCAGGTCGCTGACCGGGATGAGCTTGAACTGGTATTTTTCCGCATAGATGGGATCGATGGGCATGGAGCAGTTCATGTCGCAGGCAAAAAGGTCCACGCAGCCGCTGGCAAGCACCGCTTCCTGCATGATCCAGTTGCCCGTGAACCCGTAGAACGCGTCATCCATGGTCCAGCGTTGAATCATTTCCTGGCCCGTTTCGATGGAGGCTATTACCCGCAGTCCCTTGGCTCCGGCGGCTCTGGCCTTTTCCTGCCATTTGGGACTTCGGGCCAATTGCACCATGGCAAAGCCAAGGAACGGCTCGTGGCCGTTGGGCAACGCGTTGACGTACTCGGGTTCCAGGACGCCCAGGTCCACCCGCATCTTGTGAGGATAAGGGATGCCGAACAGGATGTCCTGACAGTACTCGTTGATTATCTGGCTCTGATAGGCCATGGCGATGCCCATGCGCATGGCCTTCAGCGCAAGGGTGACGTAATACCCGTCCACGTTGGTGAGGCAGGAACTGGTGGCCCGGAGCATCTCTCCGTAAATGCCACCCGGAAAGATATCGAGCTTTTTCCACACTCCGAGGCGCTCTTGCGGTGCCAGTGCGGCGACGATGTGGCTCGGTTCGTGAGCGTGACGGTGGAAGTCCTTTTCGGCAAAATCACAAAGCCGCATTGCGATGTCTGCCGGTACCCCGGAAGTGTCCAGGCCCAGCCGCGCCGCGAACGACCGAAGCTTTTCCGGCTCCCGGATGGAGAACGGGGTGTTTCCAAGGGCCGTTGCCCTTAGGGTGCGGATCGTCTGTTCCGTGTGGTAGTGGTAAGTGGAAGCACCCATAACATTGCGAAGAACCATCATCCGCATGGCCATGCCATCGGCTTTGATGCCGCACACGCCTCGCTTGTCCTTTGCGGCATCGGCCCGACAAGGACCGTTGGAACAAAAGTCGCAACGAACCCCGCCCATACAAAACGGGCAGCGTTTGTCCGGATCGTCTCCAAGACCTTGGGCCTCGAAGCGATCCCAGATGTTGGTGAGGCCGTCCTGTCTGATGCGCTCGTACATGCGCTGTACCGAAGCGTGATGAGAAACTCGCTCCTTTTCCATGAGATCCCTCCTTGTTTTGCGAGTGATGCAAAGACCGCCTTCTACCTGTGGCGCCCCGGTTGTCTAGCCCATCCGGATGCTTGCGGTGTGCCCACCTCATGCCGCGAGAATCGGAAAACGGCACCGTTCGGTCTTCTTGTACCATGGTCCCACACATATTTGAACGCCTCGGATCAAAAGGTCTGTAACCGCCTGACGGTTCGGTACTTGTCTCGGTCACCACTGTCGTGATAAGCTTGGATTATCCTTGAGACCAAGTGCCGTACCCTACCTGTCACTTGGACGCAGAAGCACCACGCGGATCAGGTACGAAGGGATAGAGACTTAGCTGACCCGTACACCTTAAAGAGAGGGCCCCATGCCAAAGAACATGCTTAAGGGCTTGAACATTCCATGGATTACAAAGGAAGGACAACTCGATCTGAGCAAATACCCTATCGATTCCTTAATCAAGCAAACACTGAGCAATGAAGAAGAAAGCTTTCGATAGTGGAGTCAAGCAGTGTCGTTGCAGCGGTTTGCGGAATTCGCATTTCCATTCCCGAAGCATCGATTTTCACCTTTACGAGGCCCCCAGATGCCGAGCCTGTTTGGTGGGAATTCATTGTTCCTGCTTGGTGGCGTTTGGGGAATCAGCCCATCTCCTCACGGAATAGGCGACCCAAGTGCTGTAAGGACCAAGTGCGGGTAAATGACCTATCGGCCCCTTTGAGTTTGGATCCATCAAGGAAGACAAGACCGCTTAATGGAAGCACTACCACCGGCAAAAAGCGATCACCGACGGGATGCAGGCCGCCAGCCTGGCGTACAGCGGGGAGTACAAATGGATGGAAACCTGGATGTACCGGGGTGTGGACCACGAGGCGACGCCCGCAGGCATGGCCTTGTCGTGGGTCCAGTGCCACGAAAGCCTCAATGGGGAGCGCACCTGCAACCGCTGCCACCAGGACAGTCGAGGGGTCACCTTCAAGCAAGCCGGCCGCCAAGGGCACCGACTCTTCCTCGATGGCCTCCCAGGGCCGTGACGTGAGTCGCCTGATGGGCACCACGGATTACACCGGCTTCAAGGCCCTGGGCTGCACGGGCGATCCGATCGTCCACGGGGGGGGTGCTGCAGGAAGCGGCCCACGGGCTACCGGGCCGCGGGGCAATAGGGGGGAAACGGGCCTGAATCTCCACTGCGCGGGCGCGTTCCGGAACGGCTCCACCCCAGGGACACAGCGCCCCCACCAAGAGGCCCTCACCATCGCATGGACAGAAAGGGGGCGGGGGGGTCCCCCGCCCCCTTTCACATGCCTACTTGTCAGACTTCCCTGGTATCCAGCCCAAGGCCCTTTCGTTTTTTCTCGATGTGGGAGCGGATCAAAAGGGCCGCCTTTTCCGGATCCGGCTCCACTGCAAAGGTCGCGCCCACCACGCCCTCCAGCCCCTCGGTCAGCAGCTTGACCACGTTCATGCTGCCTGTAATGGGGGGCATGGGGCCGAGCACGGTGTAGATTCCCGAGGCCACGCAATAGGTTCCGATGGAGACCGCCTTTTCCGAATACCACTCCGGCGCGGCCCCTGCCAAGGGCAGGTCGCTGATGTCCGTGCCCAGGGCATCGGCCAGCGCCGAGGCCAGCACCAGAATCCTCACGTTGTCCACACAACTGCCCATGTGCAGCACGGGCGGCACGACTAGGGAACCACACACCTCCTTCAAACCCGGTCCAGCGTAGCGGATGGATTCAGCCACCTTGAAGCCGGCCTTGGCATTGGCGATGGCGGCGCATCCGGTGTCCACCACGAGAATGTCGTTTTCGATCAGGCGCTTGGTCAGGGTCACGTGGGCGTAGTCATGTTTGATCTTGGGGTTGTTGCAGCCGACCACCCCGGCAGCCCCCCTGATCTTTCCCGCCTTGATGGCCTCCACCAGAGGAGCAGGCGTTCCACCCAGTGCCTTGACAATGGCCTCTACGGAGAATCCGCCCAAAGAGGGGACCGGGGCCACCGGAATATAGACATGGCCCCGGTTCTGGAAGTTCTCGATGGCCTGACTCACCAGCTCTTTGGCCTTTTCTTGAGCGTTTTCCGGGTGAAACTCGTGGTGCACCATACCCGGGAACCGTGCCTTGTCGCTGGTGGAGATCATCTGGGTGTGGTAGCAGCTCGCAACGGTCCCGAGGGAAGGCATGATGCACTGATAATCCACCAGCATCATCTCCACCGCTCCGGTGGCGATCACCAGCTCGGTCATCAAATGGTTGCCGGCCATGGGGATACCGTGGCGCATGAGCAGCTCGTTGCCGGTACAGCAAAGCCCGGCCAAGTTGATACCCTTGGCCCCCTTTTCCCGTGCCAGTTGTTGCAGCTCCGGGGACCCGCAGGCCAGAAGGATCATCTCCGAAACCACAGGGTTGTGGCCGTGGACGATGATGTTCACCTCGTCTTCCTTCAACACCCCCACGTTGACGCTGTTGGCTGAGGGCTGGGGGGTTCCGAACAGGATATCGGAGACCTCGGTGGCGATCATGGAGCCCCCCCACCCGTCGGACAGAGCGTTGCGCATCCCGTGAAGCAGGAGGCTTTGCCAACCGTTGTCCACCCCCATATGGGTCCGGTGCATGGTTTCGGAGGTCTCCCGATCGATGCCTCGAGGCAGTATTCCCGTTTTTTCCCAAACCTGCCGCCGTTTCGCCGGGGCCCGATTCACCAGGGTCAGGCATCTCTTGCGCGTTCCGTATTCCTCCTCCATGGCCTTGGCCAGCTCTCCGGCAAGGGACCTGTCCTCTTTACCCTCGGTGGCCAGTCCGTATTCCTTCGACACGTTACGCAGCTTCTCAGGGTCCCGAATGGCGTATCCTGGGGCCTTGCCTTCGGCCACCTGAGCGAGCACTTCCACCAGATCCCGGCCATGGTCGGAGTGGGCCGCCGCACCGGCTGCGATCATTCGGCAGAGGTTTCGGGCCACGATGATGTCTCCGTCCGCACCGCAGACCCCCCTTTGCGGCCCTTCCCCAAAGGGATCCACCCGGCAGGGGCCCATGGCACAGACCCTGCAACTGAGCCCCATCTCGCAGTATCCACACTGGGGAAGCTGGGCCCCATACCGATCCCAGACCGTTTCAATCCCATCTTGCTCGGCTTTTTTCAGCAAAAGCCATCCGTCTTCGGTGATGGTCTTGTCCTTGTGATCCATCCTTTGTTCCTCCCCTATTTGCCCTAAGCCGCCCTCATGGCGGTCTGTCTTTGTTTCATCGCGTTCAGCAGATCAAAACCCGGCGATAAGGAGATCGCCTGGGCCTGGACGGACATCGTTCTTGAGACCTCGTCGGTCTTTCGCTTCATGGCCTGGGCAGGGTCCTCAAAGGTGAGCGCGCCGGACTTGCAGACTTCCACACAAGCGGGGATGAGGCCTTGCTCCTGGCGCTCCAGGCAGTTGTCGCATTTGACGGCCACGGTCTTGTCCTTTGGTGCCGAGAGATCCGGATGGTAACGGATCACGCCGAAGGGACAGGCCATGGCGCAGGAGGCGCAGTTGATGCAGCGGTCCGGGTCGATGAGCACGGTGTTGGTCTTGGGCTCCCTGGAGATGGCCCCCGGCAGGCACGCCCGCATGCACGGGGCGGGATCGCAGTGTCGGCATCGGTTGGGAAACCCCTCCGCGTATAGACCGACACCCACATGCACACGCGGCTTGGGCAGGGGCCTCTCCAGGGTGGCAAGGAAGAGGTTCTTGCTTCGGGAATGGGCTGTGGCGCAGGCGGCCATGCACTGCATGCAGCCCACGCACCGCTCCGGATGGACAATGACCTGTTTCATGAGACCTCCTTTCCACGGCGTTGCGAAAAGGCCCGTCCGGTCTTGCCGGGCGCTCCGCCGTGGTGGTTCACTGCTTTGCCAAGAGAAGCAAAGCGCTATGGGCCTACCCTCCCTGCCTGCTTCCAAGGACTTCCAGAGAAGGAATCTCGGCAAGGCTGAAGGAACAAATGCGCGTAAGACTTAAATGCCTTGCGCCATCGAGCCTTTCCACCGATAACGCCGCCAAGAACTTTTTCTGGAACGATATGGCGACAACGGCGCGGGATGCTTCACCCCATGCCTTGCCCTCGTAACCTGTTCCCAAACAGTATCCGAAATACCCATGAGATCAGATTAACTGGCGAAAATTAAAGCCGGGTTCCAACATCCGCTGTTTGGGAATCCGGATGGCCTGTCGGCTTCCCATTAAAGCCAGCAGCGCCCCGCCTTGTTCCACCTGATTGAGCATCACCATTCCTTTGAGGATATCGCCTTCAAACACCAGCTTTCGGTACCGACGGTTCCGTTTGTCAATGTGGCTCAGAATCTCGTATTTTCCGGTATCTTCCGGATTGACCACTCCGCCGCTCATCACGTCCAAATCAAAGATCCGCATCACGTTGCGGCTCAAGCTGCCCCGATAGGCGACCTGTCGTCCCGCCATATTCATGCCGGCGATTCGGCCCTGTTCCACCGCCTCCGGCCACAGTGCGTTGACCCGGCGGCTTTCGCGTGCGATGTCGATGCACTCGGCGACATCGCCGGCCGCATAGATGTCGGGGCGACTGGTTTGCATCTGTTCATTCACCAATATCCCCAGCCCCACGTCCATCTGCCCCTGCGGGACAAAGGAGAGCGCCGGGACCACCCCCTTTGCGATCACGACCAGATCGCAGTCCACCGCTGAGCCGTCCGAAAGTCGAGCGGATTCCACCCGATCGGTTCCCTCGAATCCCCTCACCTCTACGCCCAAACGAACCGTCAGCCCGTTTTGCTCCAAGATTCCCTGGATCATCCGTCCGGCCACATCATCGGCCTGCATGGACAGCGGATAACCGGCGCCAATCAGCATGGTGACGCTCAGGCCCCGGCGCAGCAGGCCGTATGACGCCTTGAATCCCACCAGGCCGCCTCCCAGTACGAGGGCGTGCCGAACATGGGGCAGGGATTCGGCAATCCGGCGCACCTGGGCTTCGGTGCGCATGTAAGAAATGTTTTTCAGATCCTGGTTTTCCGCTCGAATGGGTCGGGGATCGGCGCCCGTGGCAATGAGCAGCTTGTCAAAAGCGATGGTGCCGCCGTCAGGTATGGTGATGGTTTTGGAAATCGGGTCTATGCCGGAAACCCGCTTTCCGAGGACCGGCGTGATGTCCAGTCGGCGGTAAAAATCCTTCCCACGAATGGGAAGCTGTTCCGGTTGGATGGATCCTTCCAACAGGAGGCTGATCATGGGCCGACAGTAGGGAGCGCAGTTCTCATCCGCCACCATGGTGATCTTGCCGTCTCCATCCCATCGCCGGATCTGCTCGGCTGCCTGCACTCCCGCCACGCCGTTTCCGATGATCACATACTGCATACCATTTCCTCTTTGACCTTGATCATTGTTTTGGCCGGGCGAAGCCCGCTTTCCGCCGGCCCCCGGTCAGGCAAAGCCAACCACCCATACCTCGTGCGTGCACAGACTGCGCTTATTACACCCTCACCCCAACCCTCCCAGAGGGCGAGGGGGATGCAGGAAATCGCAATTTGTGACCACGCCCAGTATAAACTCGTGTCGGTGCCTGAATGGAGGTATTCGCAAGGTGGGCATCGCCGTCAAAAAAACGGTATTCCACGACCGGGCGAATAGGGACGAAGCGATGATCGAGGTCTCAAACATGCCGCATCCCTTCAGCCCGCATTCAGGAGGAGTCCGCAATCCGCGAGTGCTGCGACACAAAACAGCCGGGAGAAAAGGGCCCTCGAAGCGATAGGCAGCGTCGAACCATGGCAGGCTGGTTCTGTATGCAGGTGCAAGCAGGGCTCTCGGGGTGGGTGCTGGCCCGACTATGGGCTACCGGTGACAACACCCCCAAACGGTCAGGCAGTCCCACACCCCCGCATCAGGGGCCGATGCCGATGAAACCGGCGGAACACCGGGCTCCGGGTCGATCCCTGAATGACGGTTCTTTCTATCTGTGGGGCGCGGACGGCGGCCCCGATCATCGTTCCGGCCACATTGTGTCCCCCTCACCCCCGCCCTCTCCCATGACGGGAGAGGGAGTACAATAAACTGGCCGACACGATGGTCAAGGCGCGCATGACCGTTGAGTTGACGGCGGCGGTAACAACGGACACGAAGAGACGTGCCCACCCGTTGGCCCCCCCCCCGGATGCACCAGGACGCCGCAGCGCCACCTACACTCCGCAATCTGCCCTTACTGCAACACGCCGTCGATGATCAGCTCGGCCACCTGGTCGTCGGACATACCCAGGATCTCTTTCAATACGTATTCGTTGTGCTCTCCCATCAGGGGGGCCCGGGTAAGGGCATACGGATCCTTGGAAAGGAGGAACGTGGGTCGGGGGGCCCAGTAGGTGCCCACTTCCGGGTGATCGAGGGGCACGAAGAAGCCGCGTTCTTTCAACTGGGGATCGTGCTCCAGCATGTTCTGGCCGTTTTGGACCACCCCGGCGGGAACACCCGCCTCCTGCAAACGGCGCATCACTTCTTCCGGAGGTTGGGCAACCGTCCAATCCTGCACATGTTTGTCGAGCAGCTCTTCGTTGGCCTTTCTCGCATCGAGGGTTGCGAAGCGCGGATCCGTTGTCCAGGGGGGGCTGCCGAGCACCTTGCAGAAGCCTTCCCACTCCCTGTCCGTGAACACGGCGATGACGCACCACCGGTCCGTGCCGGCGCACCGGTATGCGTTGTGGGGCGCCGCGCCGGGATGGCGGTTGCCCATCCTGTTGGCCACACGCCCGTTGACGTTGTAGTCGAGGAGGATGGGGGCCAGGAAGTGGAGGCCCGTCTCCAACTGGGACATGTCCAGGTACTGCCCCTTGCCCGTTCGGCGTCGATAGTCGAGGGCCGCCAGTATGGCCACGGCGTTGAGCCGGGGGGCCGGGAAATCGGTGTAGGAGCTCAGGTAGGGGGGGTCCTTGTCGGGCCACCCGGCAATGTGGTTGAAACCGGCAAGCCCGGTGAGCTGGTGGCCCGTGCCGGGATGCTTGGAGTAGGGTCCCTCCTGCCCCTGCATGCAGGAACTGAGCATGATGAGGCCGGGATTGACCTTGCGCAGCTCCTCGTACCCCAGACCCATCCTTTTCATGGCGCCGCCGGCGAAGTTCTCCACCACCACATCGGCCCAGGCGGCAAGCCGCTTGGCGACTTCCACCCCCTTGGGTTGGGAAAGATCGAGGGTCAGCCCCAGCTTGCACGTGTTCCAGATGTTGAAATTGCCCGAGCGATTGAGACCGGATTCACCGTCCTTGAAAGGCCCCATGGTGCGCAGGGGATCGAGCCGCTTTTCGCTCTCGATCTCGATCACCAGGGCCCCGCAATCCGAGAGCAGCTTGGCCGTGAGGGGTATGGTGATGTTCCACCCGAAATCCACCACCTTGACCCCTTCCAGGGATCTTACAGTGGAAGGCGGCTTGACTGCCTGCAAGGGTTGTGCCCCGGGTTTTCCTTCCCGCAACGCCACTTCGGCGAGTACCTGACCGTTGTGCTCTCCGATCAGAGGGGCCCGCCTGGTCACCCGCGGAGGCGTCACCGAGGCGTGGCCGAACGCGCCGGGGTAGGTGATGCGCGTTCCCAGTTCCGGGTGTTCCAGTTGCACCCAGAACCCCCGGGCCGCGAGCTGCACGCTCTCCATCGCGTCGGCGGCCGTCGCCACCGGGTAGAGCTGCGCGCGGTACTTGAGCGCCCCCTCCCAAAGCTCTGCCTTGGTGTGGGACAGGAAGAACTTCGCCGTGGGGGCCTCCAGGCGGTCGATGGTCTCCTGCTCTGCGGTGTCGTAGTCCAGGGTGGCCCAGTCAAAACTACCGAGAAAATCGTCGGCCATCCCCTCGTCCTTCATCCACTCGACGATGGGAAGGTTCCAGGGGACCGACAACCCTCCCCAGTAAATCCATATGACATAACCGTCCTTGCAGGGCCACATCATCCGGGTCTTGACCTGGCTCTTCGGTCGTATCCCCGCGCCCCGGGGCATGTTCACGTGCATCATGTCCCATATGGCGGAAAAGTAAGAGCTCACGTGGGCCACCGATTCCTCGATGGAAACGTCCACGTGCTGCCCCTGCCCGGTAAGGTTCCTGTGGTGGAGGGCCATCAGGGCACCCACCGCCGCCTCGGCCCCGCCGTGGAGATGGGCCTGGGAATGGTGGCTGATGCGGATAGGGGGCCTATCGGGATCCCCCCACAGGCACATCTGGCCCCCCATGGCCCAGGCCACGATATCCGGCGCCTTGTAGTCCCTGAAGGGGCCCGTTTGCCCGAAGGGCGAAATGGACACCATGATCACGCCGGGGTTCAGTTTCTCCAGCTCGGCGTATCCCAGGCCGAGCCCGTCCATGTACCCGGGTGGGAAGGACTCCACCACGACATCAGCGGTCTGCACCAGGTTCCTGAAAGTCTCCTTCCCGTGGGCCGACTCAAGGTCCAGGGTGATCCCCCTCTTGCCCGTGTTGTAAGCAAACCAGAAAAGGCTTTTTTCCGGATGGGGATCGTCCTGGTAGTAAGGGCCTATTCTCCGGGACGAGTCGCCGTGCGCCGGCTCGATCTTGATGACGTCGGCCCCGAGGTCCGCCAAAAGCTTGCCGCATAGAAGCCCCTTTTCATCCGTCAGATCGAGCACGCGGTAAGGGGTCAGCATCCCCTCTGCATCTGTCTTGGTGTCCATTCGCGCCTCCATTATTTGAAGGGAGGAAATTGCCCCACCTCCTCCGGGGTCAGATAGGCCACGGATTCTATTTTGCCGCCCTTGATGGTGATGAGCTCGGCATCGTATATGATATGACGTTTGGTGCCGTAATGCTTTTCCCCACCGAATCGCACGTTCTTCACCCCCAGGCAGTCCCATTGCAGATCGGCCAGTGCGTCCCGGACCTTTTCCGTATCCAGGGTCCCGGCCTTTTCCATGGCCTCAAAGAGCCCCTTGGCGGCCTGGGAGCCTGCCGTTGCCGAGAAAAGAGACAACAGACACGCCGCTGCGAGGATTACCGTGCAAACGATCCTTCTGCCCATGAGACTGCTCCTTTCTGTCTGAGATAAGCAAGAGAAGCGGCCAAGTCGTCAAGCCCCCAGGTACGCCCGCTGGATGTAGTCGTTGCCTTCTATCTCCTTGGGCGCTCCCTGCAAGACGATGTTGCCCAGCTCCAGGAGGTAGACCTTGGAGGCGAGACTGAGGCCCAGGCGCACGTTCTGCTCCACCAGAAGGATGGTGATTCCCTCCTCTTCGTGGAGTTTCCCGAGAAGCTTGCCGATCTCCGCTATCACCAGGGGGGCTATCCCCAGGGACGGCTCATCGAGGGCCAGCAGAGACGGTGCGGCCATGAGGGCCCGGCCTATGGCCAGCATCTGCTGCTCGCCGCCGCTCAGGGTTCCGGCCTTCTGTCTGCTCCTTTCCCTCAGGATGGGGAAATACGCGAACACCCTGTCCAGGTCGCGGGTTATGGCCTCGCCGTCCTTCTTGCGCGTGAAAGACCCCATCATCAGGTTGTCCAGGGCCGTCATGTAAGGAAAGACCCTTCTTCCTTCAGGTACCAGGGCAATCCCGGCCTTGACGATCTCTTCGCAAGGGCGTCGCTCAATGGGAACCCCCTTGAAAACGATTTGTCCCGATGTGGGTTTGAGCAGTCCGGCGAGTGTCTTGAGAAAAGTGGTCTTGCCGGCCCCGTTGGCTCCCAGAAGACAAACCATGGACCCCTCTTCTGCCTCCAGATCGATCCTTTTCAGGGCTTCCTTGTTTTCGTAGTGGACCTGAAGCTTCTTCACCTCAACTAGCATGTGTCTCTTCTCCCAGATAGGCGTCGATGACCGCCCGATCGGTGCCCACCTGTTGGGGGGTGCCCTCCGCTATCTTTTTCCCGAAATTGAGAACGATGATGCGTTGGCAGTGCTCCATGATGGCACGCACGTTGTGTTCTATGAGCAGGATGCCGAGCTGACGCTCCTGCCGGACCTGCCGAACGAGCTCCAGTGTCTGCCTGATCTCCTGAGGATTCATTCCTGCCACGGGCTCGTCCAAAAGAAGCACTTTCGGGTCGGCGCTCACCGCGATGGCGATCCCCAAAAGCCTTTGGTACCCGTAGGGCAGGCCCCCGGCCTTTTCCGATTTATAGGGCGCAAGACCCGCGAACTCGAGCACCTCTTCGGCCTTCTTCGCGTATTCGGTTTCTTTCCTTCGGTACCCGGCGGTATAGAACAAACCCTCGAAGAACCCTGGACGCTCGAAGATGTGATGCCCGATGATGGCGTTTTCCAAGACCGTGAACTCCTTGAAAATGAAGGACTGCTGGAACGAGCGCACGATCCCTTTTCGGGCCACCTCGTGGAGCTTCTTTCCGGTGACGTCCACACCATCGAGAAGTATCTTGCCCGAAGTGGGTCCGTAATAGCCCGACAGCACATTGACCAGGGTGCTCTTGCCTGCCCCGTTGGGACCGATCAGTCCCACGAGCTCGCCTTTGTCTATGTGGACATCCACCTGGCTGAGGGCTGCCAGGCCACCAAAGAACTTGCTTATTCCCGTTGCCTCGACTAGCGGCATGAATCCACTCTCCTTAGAGTTGCCTCACGTCCTGTTGATCTTTCTTCCGCCCAAACCCTGCAGGAAAACCGCGATCCCGCCCGGGTAGAGGATGACGATGAGAAGCACGAGGGTCCCATAGAAAAGGGGCTCGAGCACAGGGTCGTATCCGGGCACATACTGGAGCACCACGGGAATGATGGTGAGCACCAGGATCCCGTAGATGGGGCCCACGAAGCTGCTCATGCCGCCCACCACACAGAAAACGACCAGCGTGAAAGACTCCCATATCTGAAAATCCAACGGGGAGATATACTGCTGCAGGGGCGCGAAGAAGCCCCCCATCACCGCGGCCAAAACGCTTATGGCCACGAAGGTCTTGAGCTTGTAGGCACGCACGTTCACCCCGACGGACTCGGACAGGGTGTCGGCCTGGCCCGTGGATGCCAGGGTGAGCCCGAAGTGAGATTTGTGCACCAAGTAAACGATGAGCGAACTGACCAGCATCAGGCCCAGACCCAGGTGGTAGTAAGAACGCATGGACCCGAATTGCCACCCCCCCAGCGGGCTCGGCGGGGGAATATTGCCGATGCCCCTGGAGCCGCCGGTGAGGCTCTCCCACTCCGTGATCACGAGCCGAAGGATCTCGTTCACGCCGAATGTCAGAATGGCGAAATACGGCCCCTTTATCCTCAAGGCCGGGTATCCCACGATGACGGCCATGATGCCACCGACCACCCCTGCAAGGGGCAGGCAGAGCCACCAGTTCCATCCGAAGCGGGTGGTGATGATGGCCACGGTGTAGGACCCTATCCCGAGAAACGCGTACTGGGCAAAAGTCAACTGCCCGCTTCGCGCCAGGAGGGCAACGCCCAGTGCGAGCGGGGTGTAAATGAACATGGAAATGCCGATCCTCAGAAAATACGGATTTCCGGTGATCCACGGGAAAAGGACCAGCAGGATCACCACGGCGCCCAGAAACAGTGCTTTGTGCTTTGCTTTAGTGAACAACTTCCCTCCCCATGAGCCCGTGTGGCCTGATCAGGATGAACAACACCAGAAAGCTGAAGATGATCATGAACGCTATGGGTCCGCCAAGGTACGTGGACCCGTATCCCTCGATGAAACCGAGTATGAAGCAGGCGGCTATGGTGCCCGGCAGGCTGCCTATGCCCCCGATGACCACCGCAGCCAGGGCCTTCAGGATGGGAAACTGGCCGATATACGGGTTGACGTAGGAGATGGGGGCCAGGATGGAGCCTGCCAGGGCCGCCAGCGCACCTCCGATCATCATGGCCAGGGTGGAAGCCCGGTTGATGGGGATCCCCTGGAGCGCTGCGGCTTCGGGATCCTGGGCGATGGCCTGGAGGGCCTTGCCCCATCGGTTGAAGCGCAGGAACCCGTTGAGGGCGAGTATGAAAACTGTTCCCACGATCAGGACCAGGACCCTGTCTGCGGCGAAGGAAATGCTTCCCATCTTTATCAGCCCCCCGAACCCGGGAAAGGAAGGGGTGGCCTTGTCCGTGGGACCGAAAACCAGCAGCGCTGCGGTCTGGAGGATGAGAATGACGCCCATGCTGGTAATGAATCCCTGGATCATCTGCCCCCGGATCGGGCGAAAGGCAATGCGTTCCACAACGGCCGCGAGCAGGGCCACGATCACCACGGACGCAACCACCGCGAAGACGGGGTGGACTCCGAGGCCCTGGAAGAAGAGCCAGAATACGAAAGCCCCCACCATGTAAAGCTCCCCGTGAGCCAGGTTTACCAACAGAAGGATGCCGAACAAGAGAGACACACCCAGGGCGATGAGAGAGAGCGTCACACTTAAGACCAGGCTGTTGATGAAGCTCTGGATGAATAAGGCCATAACGTCTGTTTCCTTCTCTTACTGTGCAAAGCGTGAGCCTTTGATATAAGGATGTCCCTTCCGGATGGTCCATCCGTTTCCCCTCACGGCAGCAGCTCGGCTACCCTTTCCCCCGATACCACTTCCAGGGTCTCGACCTTGCCGTCTTTGAATATGACGAAAGCACAGGGCAAGGCCGAGTGGCGCCTGATCCCCCATGTCTTTTCCCCGGTGAATTTGGCGGGGCCCATGGCGCTCTCCCACACGAAATCGGGAGATTCCATGGCGTGCATCACGTCGGTGGGCTCCAGGCTCTGGGCCTTCTCCAAGCCCGCTGCCAGGGCCATGGCGGCGCTGTAGCCCGATACGGCCACATACTGCCATGCCCCATGGCGCTTGAGGTATTCCTCGTACAGACGAACCAGCGAGGGGGATGCAAGGGGGGATGTGGGATCCGTATACGCTTCCAGAATTCCCTCGGCGGCTTCTTTGCCCGCCACCTGGAGCATCAGATCGGGTTCCACCCCGAAACTGCAGATCTTCCTGCCTTTGAATCCCAGTTCGTGGAGCTGCTTCCACATGGTGGCGCCGTCACCTGCCATGGAGCCGCAGGTATCTATGGCGTCCGGATTCTTCGCCAGCACCTTGGAAAGCAGGGGGTAGAAATCCTTGGTCCCAGCCTGGTACCGGTCCTCGGTCAGTACCTCGAGCCCGATCTTGTCCACGCCCCATTTTCGGATGTCCCTCATGGTGCCGACGCCGCTTTCCGTATCGGCCGTGATGAGGGAGATCGTCTTTACCTCCGGCCAGTTCCTTCCGATCCAATCGTACATGGCCGCCGCATAGACGGCCGAGATCCCATGGACCCGGAAGGTGTAGGGGAACTCCTTGTCCACTATGTTCCACACGGCCCCATCGGCGATATTGAGCACCTTTTCCCTGTTCCCGATGGAGCGGGCGGCCAGGACGGAGGTGGACCCAATGGAGCCTATGATGAATCGCGCCTTGTCCTGGTAAATCAAGGCCGATACCGCCTTGGTCGCCTCGGAGCCCGTATACTTGTCGTCCCGGACCTTGAGCCTCAGAAGGTATTTTTCCCCTTTTACCGTGATCCCTCCCCTGGCGTTGATCTCGTCCATGGCGATTTCCGCTCCCCTGTGGTACCCCAAGCCCCAGGGCGCTCCCGGACCACTCATGACATTGTACTCGCCCACCAACAACTCCTTGGCCTGGGCCGCGCCCGCCGTGCCGGGAAACTGCGTCAGCAGCAGCGCCAGTCCGGCAGCCAATGCAAGGGCTCCAAACACCCTCTTGTTCATGATTCGCCTCCTTCTTGCCCTTTCTTCAAACCGAGTTGCTCCAAAAAGTTCTCTTCTTTCCTCACGAGGGCCCCCACCCGCATCAACTGCTCTTCGGGCATGCAAAGCAGTTCCTGGTACTGTTCCATGGTGAGTTGGACACCCATGAGCTGGGCCGCTGCGGGCACCGTCCCCATCACTCCCTCTTCCTCCAGGCGGCGGATACGCTCGTCATCCAGATTCAAAAGCTCCTTGAGAATGTAGTGGTTGTGCTGTCCGAGCAAGGGGGCCGGCATCCGGATGTTGCCTGGCGTCTTGGACAGTTTGAACATCATCCCCGCATACGGGCGTTTGCCGGCCCTGGGGTGATCCACCACTTCCAGGAACGAGCGTGCCTTCAGGTGCCTGTCAAAAAGCAGTTCTTTGTTGTTCAGGACGGCTCCCGCGGCCACACCGGCAGCCTGGAGGATCTCCATCACCTCGCGATGATCGGACCCTCGGGTCCACTGCCCGATCTTCTCGTCGAGTTCGTCCTGATGACGCAAGCGTTCGAGGGGGTCGCTGAACCTTTCCTCCCTTGCCCACGCCGGATCTCCCATGGCGTTGCAAAGGGCCTGCCATTCCTTTTCCGAGCCAACGGCAATGGTGACCCATTGGTCGTCTCCCGCGCAGGGGTAGCAGCCGTGGGGAGCCATGTATGGGTGGCGGTTTCCCATCCTCTCGGCAATCCTGCCGTTCATGGCGTGATCCATCACCGTCTCGCCGACGAAGGAGGCACCGGTCTCATACATGGAAAGGTCGATGTGAGTGCCTTCCCCCGTCTTATTTCGGTGGCACAGGGCCGCCGTCACGAGTCCCGCCCCCATGATGCCCGTGATGGGATCGCAGTACGATATCCCTGTCTTGACGGGCCCCCCGTCCCGGTACCCGGTCAGTTGTGCGATGCCGGCCTGTGACTCCATGGTGGTCCCGAAAGAGGCGAAATTCCGCTTGGGTCCTGTCTGACCGTAACCGGAAAGTGACATCATGATAAGATCGGGCTTGATCTGCTTCAGCACGTCGTAATCGAGCCCCAGATTGCCCATCACCCTCGGACTGTAGGCCTCGAGCAGAACATCGCTCAATTTGACGAGCTCTTTGAGCAGATCTTTGCCCTGATCCATGGTCAGGTTGAGCGTGATGGCGTACTTGTTGCGATGTCCCAGGTTGAAGTAGCCCCCCCGATTCCAGTACTCCTCGCCCAGGTCGTTGTCCGTAAGTATCAAGGGCCTTGTCAGTTCCGGGCGCTGGGTGCTCTCCACCTTGATCACCTGCGCGCCCATGTCGGCCAGGAGCCTGGCCATGAACGGACCGGCATAGCTGTAGGTGAGATCGATCACTCGTGTTCCCTCGAGCGCTAGTGCTGCCATGGTGCCTCCTGTATCCCTCCTAAATCACGTTGTTCTGCCGGAGCCGTGTCATTTCCTCACGAGAAAACCCCAGCTTCCCGTAGACTTCGAGATTGTGTTCCCCGAGCAGGGGCGCCCTTGTCAGAGGAAGGGGGTCCCCATCTATCCGGAAAGGAAACCCCGGAGTCGTGATCCCTCCCGCCTCCGGGTGGGGTACCTTGGACAGAAAACCCCTTTCCCACAGGTGAGCATCCCGGGTCAGATCCGCGGCGTCGGCAACGTATCCGGTTCCCAACCTCCAGTCCTGTCCGTCGGAGAAATATTCCTCACGGGTCTTTCTCCCCAGGGCCTCCTTGAGGGCGGCCTCGAACTGTTCGAGGTTGTCGATGCGTCCCTTCAGGTTGGCAAATTTCGGGTCGGCCAGCTCGGGCTGTTCGAGCCACGTCGAGAAGGTCTCCAACTCGGGCAGGGGGGGGACGGCCACGTATCCGTCCTTGCAGGGGTAAATGTCGCCGTGGGGATAACTGAAGGGATGGCGGCTGCACCACCGCCCGGCGATGAAGCCCTGGTAAGAATACATCTCGAGCTTGTATTCCAGGGTGGAGACAATGGCTTCCATGATGGACACGTCCACGTGTTGGCCCGTTCCTGTGGCCTGCCTGTAGAAGTAGGCCGTCAGAGAGGCGAGGAAACCGGTTTCACCGCCTATGTACTCAGCCTGGGAGCCCCCTGTTTTCAGGGGCTCCCTGTCCGGCTGTCCCGTGACGTACATGAGACCGCCCATGGCAAGGGCGTTGATGTTGTATCCCTTAAAGTCTCTGTAAGGACCGGACTGGCCGTAGTTGGAGATGGAGGTCAAGACAAGGGCCGGGTTGCGCTCTGCCAGGGCCTTGTACTCGAGACCGAGACCGGCCATCACACGCGGCTCGAAGTTCTCGACCACCATGTCCACATCTTTGACGAGGTCCTTGAAGATCTTGACTCCCGTTTCGGTCTTCAGGTTGAGGGTGATCCCTTTCTTGTTCGTATTGAGGTAGAGATAGAGGCCGCTTTTCTCCGGTGCGGGCTTGTCCCCTGGAAACGGACCGAAGGTTCGCGCCGGCTCCCCCCAGGGGGGCTCCACCTTGAGTACCTCGGCACCGAGCCCGGCCATCAGTTTCGTACAAAAGGGTCCTGCAATGCAGTGGGTCAGGTCGAGGACCTTGACCCCCGACAAAAGGCGCTTGCCGCTCATATTCACCTCTCCCCCTGTAACGTGCAGGGCCTGTGCCCTGCCTCGCGTTGAGTAAACGAGCGTTTTCCTTCGGGGCACTATTAGTTTTGAAAACCTCTGCTTGTCAACAAGAAATCCCAAAATAGGCCTCATCGTGGCAGGAGCTGGCGGGCGTGCCTGAAAATCCCGTTTGCTTTCCCGGCCCGGGGGCTGGGCGGTAGCTTTCACGGCAATCGGGACGCTGTGTGAGGAGTGTGAAGCTGGGGGTGTGTCAAATCGGCCAAAATCGCCGACATGCCTTCCCCGGTTTTTGGACCTCCAAGAAGTCCTCCGGAGCCACGGCATGGCGGCCAGAGAACCAAAGATTCGAAGGTCCAGAAACCGGTCAAGGGTTGAGAAACCAATACGTTACAAGGAACTCACCTCCAGGTGATCGACGGTTCATTCCTCATCGGTATTCGCCGATACAGATTCTTGGGGTACCCGATGCTCATGGCATCGTAGGCTTCGTAACCGTCCGGAAGCCTGATGGCTTCGCCCGTAGGAGGCCATAGCTGCAGAGCCGCCAAAAAGAACCCGTTCCACACAGTGCCAAGACCGTAGGGAACGGCCGCCAGCTCGAAATAAGACAGACGGATAGCGAATGCTTCCCGGGCCGCGTAGAAATCTCCAAAGCCGCTCTCACCATACAAAATGACCAGATGCGGCGCGCCTCGAAATACCGAGTCCTGTCCCTTTTCCCACAAATCAACGATAACGTCGGCATCGAGGCGCAAATAAAATTCAGGGTTCTCTTTGCTCAAGGATCGCATCCAGTCTATGACGGTCTGACCAAGACGCCTCATTTCCGTTTTGTCGCTTATCACAAGCCATCTTGCAGACTGCCGGTTGTGCCCGGACGGGGCATATCTGGCCGTACGGATGATGCTCTCCAGGGTATCGCGCGGCACAAGCCTGTCTTCATAGGCTCTGTATGTGCGTCTGGCCATAAGAAGATGGGCTACCTGTTCCGAGGTCAACTTCCTCTCCGGCTCTAAGGGCAGGCAGTCCTCCGGCCCCTGCCTGCCTATCGGGCGTCCAGCATGGGTGCGGGCCTGAAGTGTCAGAGCACCCGTAGGGCAGATAGCCACGCAATGGCCGCAGTCGATACACCGTTCCTCTGCGGGCTTGAATTCAACCTCTCTCGGCGTGGGTAAGGAATCCCTCGTTTTCATCTCCAGCAAACGAAAGGGGCATTCGTCCAGGCAATTTCCGCAAAGAGTGCATTTGTCAGGGTCCACGGTGAACAAGCTCATAGTATCTCCTTTGCTAACGAGACCTCCGCAACTCTTCGGTTTCAAGTCGTTTTAACCGCTCTGTCTGTTTCCGTTGCTTCTTCACATTCCACGTACTCGTTCTAACATCGCTCATCGTTGCGGCCATATTGTCTGCCCCTCACCCCGACCCTCTCCCACGGGGCAAAGGGGGATGGCGGTTTCGAAAATCCTGCGGCCTTGGCCCGGACCACAGTCCACTATCGGCGGACGGGCGCCCACTCCTTTCCGAATAGGTCCTTTAGGAGAACTGGGAGCATGGTGCGTGATCACCTCTTTCCCGTCACGGACTTCTTAAGGTCCTCGTCAACCCAGGAATAGACCAGTGGTTTGAACCAGTGACAGTATCCCAGACTGATTTCACCATTATACTGCTTCAGCCACGGCTGCCAAAGCGACCATTGATGCCCGGCCGGAGTGATCAGCCGATAGACATTGTCAAGAATATACAGGTTAAGCTCCTTACACAGCTTACTGCGGGCGTCTGGGTCAACCGTTCTCATCATTTCACGATGCCGCTTGTCATACCACGGGTCACTCACCATAGAAAAGTTGTGGGTCGTGCCCGTTTCATAGTGTTCCAAGAACGCCTCCCCAAACCCTCCCCGAGATGTGAGGGTCAACATGTCTTTGTATGATTTTCCGTAGTACAGGGACGTCCTCACAGCCACCTCGCGTACCTTGATATTGGCCTCTACACCGATCATTTGCCACATGGATGCGCACAAGGCGACGAGATCCGCTTCTCCCACGAGGCAATTCACCTCCATCTTGAAGCCTTTCGGGTACCCGGCTTCGGATAGAAGCTGTCTCGCCTTTTCCGGATTGTATGAAAGGACTTCCTTGACAGAATCCGGAAGCTCCTCAAACGGCGTATGCTGCGCCCCGCTTTCCGGCGGAATGGGATAGGCAATCAAGTCGGCGAAACCGTGATAAAAATCTCTTAGGATCAGGTCCCGGTCTATGGCCATGGATAGCGCCCGCCGCACTTTCACGTTATCGAAAGGCGGGGCATCGATCCTCATGCCGAAATACAGCCCGTTGCCAAGTGTGGGTGTCTCCTTGAGCTCACGGTTCGTTGTCAACAGGCTCTCTCTTTGCTCCCAGGTAATATGCGTCAACCGGTCGATTTTGCCCGAACGCAGGGCTGCAATTTGGGTGGATAGATCGGGAATGAGCAGTATCTTGAGCTGGTCGACATAAGGTAACTGGTTTTCGGGGAAAAACGGGTCCTTCTCCCAGTAGTCAGGGTTTCTCTCGAAGTAAATCGCGTTGCCTGGAACGTAGTCTCTAAGCACAAACGGCCCGGTGCCGCAAGCGTTCCGCCAATTCCTCAAGCCTTCACCATTGTTCATCTCCACTACTTCTCTGGGAACTGTGTACGTAATGCCGGCGGTCCTCATTATCATGTAGGCTTCGAATTCATCAAATTTCAGGACCAGCGTGTACTTGTCGGGATATTCGTAAGACTTGGGCTTGACAGCCGAGGCGTAGAGCCAGCCGCCGGGCATGTCGAACACACGCTTTACGGAGTAACCCACATCCTCGGCGGTCATTTCCCGGCCGTTTACCGGAGGCTTGTTATGAAAGCGAATTCCCTTGCGGATATGGTAAACGTGCGTGACGGGGTCGGGAAACTCCCAGCTTTCGCAAAGGTGGCCTTTGAGCCCCTCTGTAAGGGAAGGGTAGAGATGGCTTTTCGTGAGAAGTGGGTATTCATTGGTTCCGGAAGGGCCCTTTGACCAGTCCTCCAAGACCAGGTTATCATTGGTGAGACTCAAGGTATAACACGTCCACGTATTCGAGTAAGCCTCATCAAAATCCCGGGGTTCGTCAGATCGGACGACAGTGATGATGCCGCCGTATTTCGGAACTTCTCGACCCCCCTGCTTTGCCCCCATGGGTTTGGTTTGTTTGTCTGCGGCCTGTGAAATCGGGGTCCAGTACATCAGTACCAGCGCCAGCGCCATCAGCAGGCTGAGATTTGACCACCGGGTGTTCGCCTTTTTCATCTCTTCCCCTCCTTGCAGATTGTGAAACCAACCCCTCCGGTTGCCTGATCGGTCTTGATACAGGCCCTTCGCCCTTTCCGCCTAAATTACCAATGCCTTCGTTCCAGGTTTTTCATGCCCCTTCTTGTCTGTCGGTGGCTTTTTGCGACCTCTTGTTACTCCATAGCGTCCCAAGCCACCCCTCAACTTCGGGTCCAGTATATCTCTGAGCGCGTCCCCCAGCATGTTGATCCCATACACGACTATGGCCAGGGCAAGACCGGGCCAGACAATCATCCAGGGAGCCAGTGTCATGTAATAACGCCCGACTCCGCTGAGCATACCTCCCCAACTGGGTGCCGGGGGGGGGATGCCATATCCCAGGAAGCTTATGGAAGCCTCGCCCAAGATCATGCCGCCAACACCTGTCGTAAACAGTATGATGATTGGGGCCATTGTGTTCGGTAGAATGTGTCGAAAAAGGATTTTCCAGGTTGGGGAACCAACGGCCACCGCCACTTCCACATACATGTTCTCCTTGATCGCAATGACGGCACCTCTCACGACCCTTGAGCTGCCGATACCCCATACGAACCCGAGAACAAGAATCACCTGGAACATGCCCGGCCCCAGAATGGCCATAATGGTCAGTACCAAGAAGAGCCAGGGGAAGCACATCCAGCCGTCCACCACTCGCTGCATTATGAGGTCGAATCTGCCGCCGATGAATCCGGAGAGAGTCCCCATGATCACAGCGATGACCACCTGAAGGCAAGCACCCGCCAAGCCGACGATCATCGAAATACGCGCGCCGAATATGACGCGGCTCAGTATATCCCTACCAACATTGTCCGTTCCCAAAATGAACTGGCCTGAGGGTGGCTTGAGAAAGGCACGTGCGTTGAATTCGTTGTATCCGTATGGTGCAAGATAGTCTGCGAGAATCCCGACCAAGAAAAAGACCAATACCAGAGCCCCGCCCACTGTTCCTAAAGGCTTCTCCTTGACAAGTCTTACGAGAACTTCAATCAGTAATGAGCGTCTCTTTGGCTCTGCGAGTGCTTCTTCGTGGACTCGTCCCATTGACTCTTCCTTTTGAATCACCTGTATTTGACACGTGGATCCAGATACGCATAAGTGCAATCGATTAAAAGGTTATTGATTAGTACGATGGTGGCAATGACCAGATTGACACCACTGATTATGATGTAGTCTCTATCTCTGACTGCGTCCAAGAAGAATCGGCCCATGCCGGGCAGGCTAAATATCTGCTCGATGATAACCGCACCTCCGATCAGTACGGGAACCTGAAGCCCCACCAGCGTGATCACAGGGATCAGTGCATTCTTCACGGCATGCCGGAAGGTAATTGTCCGTTCGGAGAGCCCCTTTGACCAAGCCGTTCGGATGTAATCCTGGCGCAGTACTTCCAGCATCATGGTTCGCGTCATTCGCATGGTCAATCCCGAGAGGGCCATGCCGAGAACGACAGCCGGGATGAGGAATTGCTGAAGGTTTCCCGTTGGATCGTCTGCAAAAGGAATATATTCCATCGGCGGGGTCCACTGCCACCAGATGGAGGGGAAGACTATCACCATGGTCGCGAGCCAAAAGTTGGGAACAGCAATACACAAAATGGCGAAGCTACGCGCCAAATAATCGCCCGGAGTATCCTGCCGTATGGCCGAATATATGCCTATGGGCACGGCTATCAAAAGCCCGACCGCTATGCCCAGTAGGCCGAGCTCCAGGGATATGGGAAGTCGTTCAAGGATATCCCCGGCCACGGGTCGGTTTGTCCAAAGGGAGATTCCAAGATCCCCGCGAATGACCCCACCGAGCCAACGCCCGTATTGCTCGTGAAGCGGCAGATCGAGACCCAGGCGCTTTTTTATGGCCTCTGCGTTGATCTGTCTTCCTCGTTGCGTTTCCATCATGTGTTCCGACATCATCAGTTCTATGACATCACCAGGGATGAAGCGGACAGAAAGGAACACAATCAGGGTGACAAGAAAAAGAGTCGCTACCAACAGCAGGAGCCTTCTAATAACGTAAGCACGCATGACCTTTTGCCCTCTCAGCCCTCAAATCCACTTCACCCTTTGAGGAGCGGGTGTTCTTTGGCGGGCCTTGTCATCGTTCAGGTCGGGTGGGTCTTGTTTACCTCCGCCTCATCTTGGGTAATGTAGACTGCAGAGGTTCGGAGCTGGGCACGAATCGAGGTTTTCTTGTTTTCGTAGGGCGGGCATAGCCCACAAAAGAGACGATATCAGGCCAGTGGTCTATGATGGCCGGGGCGATCATCAAAGCCTTCTTCGGGTACGGCACGTTTCTACGAGCACATAGCCCCCCTTGAGGAAGGACCGCCGAAAGAAGCAGCCAACTTGATGCACAGCGAGGGTGTGGGCCCACAGGAAGCTGCTGTTCGACCTTGTAACCGCGACCATGGCAGAAGCGATTTTGCATGTCAAGAGGAAATCCGGCACCCGAAACCCCGATAAAGGGGTTGTTCACAGGGCCCGGGACGAGACGAAAGGGGTCAAGGGTCTCAGGAGGGGCAAGGAATTTTCAGACGCGCTCTTAGGCAACCCTGTGGCCGCCGGCGCTCTGCCGGAAACCAGCCTGATGACCGTTATCTCCGAGGGGAAGCCCACGCGCATGGGCGGGCCCCAGTACCCCGTGCCCCGGCTCACATAGATCTGGGTGCCCTTGACCCTGTGAAGACCGGACAGGAAAGGCTGATCCAGTGCCACGACGAAATTCCAGGGGAAGAACTGCCCTCCGTGGGTGTGGCCGGATATCTGCAAATCAAAGCCCGCCTCGGACGCATCGAATATGCTCTTGGGCTGATGCGCCAGCAGGATCTTTGCATCGGCCGGGGGCGCTTGTTTCAAGGCCTTTTTCGTATCGGACCGGTGACCGGGGACCATGGCGCCGGCACGGTAGTCGGTAACGCCTGCAACGAGTAGGCGCCCCTTGCCCCGAGTGAGGAGCCGATGCTCGTTGAGCAGCACGTCGAACCCCATGCTGCCTATCTTCTCCACCCAGGCTGCCGCCCCGGAATAGTACTCGTGATTGCCCGTGACGAAGAAATTCCCGTGCACCGATTCGAGGGCCGCCAGGGGGGCCACGTGGTACGAGAGCGCCTCGACGGAGCCGTCCACAAGGTCGCCGGTCAGCGCGATCATGTCGGCCTTGAGACCGTTTACCACCAGGGCCACCTGCTCCACAAAGTCGCGGCGGATGGTGGGGCTCACGTGGATGTCCGTTATCTGAACGATCCTGAACCCCTCCAGATCCTCCGGCAAGTTCTCCAGAAAGACGGTGACCTCTTCGACTCGGGGAAGTCGCCTGGCCTCCTGGAAACCATGGCCGGTGAAGAGGGAGGCCGAGCCTACGATTCCGTAATTCACCGACCTGAGAAGGAAAAGCCTGCGTTCCGGATTGTCAGGATTTTCCTTGGATGCCGCCAGGTTCTTTCGGTTGCGCAGAAGACGCCCCAGCCCGGTGCACAGCCTTGCAGCCAGCCATAATAGGTCGCGAAAGATGAGCAGGGTGAAAACATAGGTGAGGAACCCGAGGCCCACGTATCCCCCCCAGGCGGCCAGGTTCACCCCCGGGTTTTCCATTCCCGATCTTCGCAACACGATGGTGAGCGGCGTGATGAGAAGAACGCCCACAATCGCCCCGCTCAGCGCTATTTTCCATAACCGGCCCCGGAGCACCGGGCCAAGCAGCCGCCAACTGATGTAGGCACCGAGCCATCCTGCGAAAATGAAAAAGACACCCCAAAAGACAACCATGGAAAGAACCGCCGTCCCGTTCGTCCGAGAGCGTCTCCGAAGACCTCATCCGCTTTCCCGACCCGGCCCCGAATTTTCCGGCACGCCCCCGGAAAAGCCGGAACCCAAAAGGGGGTGACGCCACGTGCAAGAACTCATGCCAAGATCGGTCAGTCCTCAGGCGCCCAAGCGCCCAAGCGCCTAAAGCTCACCCGAAGAGAAAAGAGGTGCGTAGCGCCGCACGTCCCGCACGGCTTTTTCCTGCTCCCGGGAATCCAGAGCACTGTACCTTTGTGCCGTATGGAGAAGCAGGGGCCATAGACGCAGATCCGAAGGCAGGGCAGCCGTGGTGACCCCCTGACTCAGCGTGTACCACAGACTGGCCTGCACATCCTCGGGCTTGTCAAAGGGCTCATACCAGGTCTGATAGCCGTGCATGGGCCACTGCCAGCGTCTCTTGGCAACGGCCTTGATGGCTATGGTGCCCACGTCCTTTTGCCGGGCCGTTTCGAGAAGCAGGGAGAAGTCATTGTAGTCATCAGGATGGGCGGCGATCACCCGGTTGAGGGGAAAGAGCACCGTATCGAAATCGAAGCGGTGCAGGGCCTCCAGGTGAACAAAGGGGCGATGGCCAGTGATGCCGATATGCCGCAGCAGCCCTTTTTCTCTGGCCTCGAGCACCGCCTCGAGGGCTCCGCCCGGACCAAGAATCACGTTGAGTGTCTCCAGATCGTCCACGCCGTGAAACTGGAACAGGTCGAAGTCATCCACCCGAAGGGTTTCCAGGGATTTGCGAATGCTTTCCCATGCCCCCTTCTTGCTCCTTGCCCTTGTCTTACAGCCGAGAAAGACCTCGCTCCGGTGCTTCTCCATCCACGGGCCCAGCAGCGTCTCCGCCTGGCCGTAGGCCGGTCCCACGTCGAAATGATTCAGGCCGTGTCGCGCGGCCATCTCGAGAGCCTCGTCCGCTTCGGCCCGGGTGGCACGCCACAGGGCCGCTCCTCCGAAAGTGAGCACACTGCTCATGTGCCCGGTTCTGCCCAACCGTCTTCGCTCCATTTTCCCTCCCATCCCCACCCATGGTTCATATGCTGTCCTGGTACCTTTTATGTATGGATCGCAGCACATCGAGCCGCGAGAAGAAGATCTCCATGAGCTCGGGGTCGAATTGAGAGCCCGACCCCTGCTCAAGGGCCGATAGGGTGTCCGACTCGGTCCAGGCTTCCTTGTAAACCCTTTTCGATGAAAGGGCGTCATACACGTCCGCGACGGCCACAATCCTTCCGAAAAGAGGGGCTTCGGTCGCCTTTTTCCCCCGCGTTTTTCCGTTGGGCAGAATGAAATCCTTCAAGGCGGCACCGGTGGCTATGTCCACGTGGCCCGGGTACCCCTTGCCGTCCCAGCGTTCGTGATGGTTCAGGGCCACCTGGCAGGCCGCCTCGTCGAAATCCGACTGGCTGTCCAAAAAAAGGCGTGCGCCCAGTACCGTGTGCTGTTTCATGATTTCATATTCATCGTCGCTGAACCGGGCCGGTTTTTTCAAGATCAAGTCCGAGATGGCCACCTTGCCCACATCGTGGAGCATGGCCGCCATCCGCAAGGCGTCACGGGTGTTGTCGACCTCCTTTTGGTCCACCCCGTGCCTGAGGGCCCAGTTCTCGTATATCTCCAGGGAATAGCCGGCCACACGATTGACATGGGCCCCGGTCTCCTTGGGGTCACGCATCTCGGCCATACGAATCATGCGAAGGAGGATGGCCCTGGTCATCTGAGCACGTTCCAGCGCCACTGCGGCTATGCTCGCAAAATGGGACATCATCCTCTGGTCTTCATCCGTGAATGCCACCACACCTCCGCAGTCGTCCTGGGCGTTGATGATCTGCAAGACCCCCAGGATGCGGCCGGTGGCCCCTTCGAGGGGGAAGGTGAACATGGAGCGCGTGGTGTATCCGGTGTCCTGATCGAACTTCTTGCTGAAGTGATAGGGGGCAGTGGGTTCGATGCGATAGACGTCGGGAAGATGGAGAGAGTCTCCCGTTTTCGCCACGTATCCCGCGATGCTCTTTTCGTCGATGGGAAGCCTGAAGGTGGAGTAGATGAGTTTTTCCCCTTTGGGCAAGCGCCGCTGAAAGGTGTCGTTCTGCGTGTACGTGAACTCCAAAGCATCGTTGCGGCGAATGTATATGGACCCCGCATCCGCGTTGACAAAGCGCCGTGCCTCGGTGAGTACTTTTTCCAGAAGGATGTCGAGGTCGTGGACTCGATTGAGCTCAATACCCAGATTCGCAAGCGTATCGAGCTTTTGCTTTTCCGTCAGCATCTTGCTTGTCCCTCTCCTTCGCTGCCGCGCACCCCTGCCCCCACCGCTTCAGGGGCCGCACTGCGAGGATGACTCCCGAATCTCGATACGAGAGTGTGGAGCGTCAGGCTATTGACAACCGTCCGCCGGAAGGCCAATATGCAGGGTGGTGTTTTCTCAATACAACATTGGAGGCCTTTTTTACAAGGCCGCCTGGGCAAGCACCCAGGGGTTCAGGCCCCGCCTGGAAGCGGATACGAGAAAGGCTGGTCGTCTTGGACGAGGACTTGCAGGCATCGTTGCGGCAACTCCCGGCAGTGGAGCGGGTGTTGCAGTTGCTGGGAGACGACCCCATTGCCCGTGGTGCACCCAGGTCGGTGGTGGTGGAGGCCGTGCGTGCCTGCCTGGGGGAGTGGCGTCAGGGGATACGCCGGCAGTCCCCCCAAGGTCAAGGGGAACAGCCGGGGAGCATGGACAGGCTCCTGGAAAGGGTCAGGGGACGCATCGCCGCATCCATGGGTCCGAACTTGCGGCCGGTGGTCAACGGCACGGGTGTGGTGGTACACACCAATCTCGGGCGTTCGCCGCTTGCGAAGGACGCGTGCCGCCACATCGAGCAAATCGCCTCGGGGTACTCCAACCTGGAATTTGACCTTGCCGCGGGCAAGAGGGGCTCCCGGTACAATGCGGTGGAGGGGCTTCTCTGTGAACTGACCGGTGCGGAGTCGGCCCTTGTGGTCAACAACAATGCCGGGGCCGTCTTGCTCTGCCTGTCTTCGGTGGCAAAGGGCAAAGAGGTGGTGGTGTCTCGGGGAGAGCTCGTGGAGATAGGCGGCTCGTTCCGCATCCCCGACGTCATGATCCACAGCGGGGCGATACTTGTGGAAGTGGGGACCACCAATCGCACGCATCTGAAAGATTACGAGACGGCCATCGGGGTCCAAACCGCTCTCTTGCTCAAGGCCCACACCAGCAATTACAGCATAGTGGGCTTCACCGCCTCGGTGCCTCTCGAGCAGCTCGTGCAGCTTGCCGCGGGAAGGGGTATACTCGTCATGGAGGACCTTGGCAGCGGCAGCCTGCTCGATCTTTCCGCGTTCGGACTCGCGAAGGAGCCCACCGTGCCCGAAGCCGTGGGAACAGGCGCCGACCTTGTCACTTTCAGCGGGGACAAGATCCTGGGCGGGCCGCAGGCAGGGATCATCGTGGGGAAGGAAGCTGCGGTGGACAGGGTCAAGCGCAACCCCATCCACCGCGCCCTCAGGATCGACAAATTGACCCTTGCGGCCCTGGAATGGACCCTTCGCCTTTACAGGGACCCGGCCGCCGCGGTTGCGACGATCCCCACCTTGCGGATGCTGACCGCCCGACCGGAAGAAGTGGGTCGCAGGGCGGCCGGACTGGCCAGAAGACTGTTGAAAATAGGAGACCCGCGCCTGACGGTCAGACGGGAAAGGGTCTGCTCCCGAGTGGGCGGTGGTGCACTGCCCCTGCACGAGCTGCCGAGCCACGCGGTTTGCATAGGCGTCGAGGGAATCACGGCCAATGGGATGGAGCGTCTCATGCTCGGACACGCCACGCCCATCGTGGGCAGGATCGAAAAGGACGCCTTCCTGCTCGACGCCCGCACGATCAGGGACGAGGAGTTCGATACCATTGTCGCAGCGGTCGCAGCGGTCCTGGCCGGTACACCATAGAAACGGGTCCCAAGCCTTCACACCCGACCGGGGTGGACCCCGGGAACAAGAGGGGGCGCGCCCCCGAACCGACGACCAGGGAAATGACAGGATACGTGGGAAAAAGCACAAGGAGCCGGACCGATCCGGAGACATCACCTAGCATTTACGCCGATCGCCACAGCACGGGGGCGTTTCTCATCGCCGGCACGTCGAAAATCGCGGCGGCGAACCGTGGGAAAGAGGTCAGTGCAGGCACGGCGAGGATTTTTCAACAGAGCTTTCCCAGCCTTGAAACAGGAACGGCTTTCGTGGAGCATTCCCTCTCCCTGCTCGGCCCCTTGGAATCCTTTGCTGCCATGGCCGTGCAGCTCGACGATGCCGGCAACGACCGGGGACCCGCCGGCCCGCCGAAGGACTGCGGCGTCCTCCTCGAGTCGGGACGGGTCCTGGAACGTGTGTGCCGCCGGGAAGCAGGGTGGTGGGGTTTGTGGGAGGAAACGATTCTGGGCGCGTACTTTCCCGACAGGGGCCCGGATTTCTGTCTCGGTGTCGCCCGTGAGATCAAGAGGCAGATACCACGTCACCTTCCGGGCACGGTCACCGTGGGAATTGCGGTCTATCCCACGGCTGATTTCGCCAAGGAAGATATCCTGGAAAATACCAGGAAGGCCCTGGATCACGCGGCCTTTCTGGGACCCGACTCCGTTGTGGCTCTCGACGCGGTGAGTCTGAACATCAGCGGGGACAAGTCCTACGAGTGCGGCGACATGGATGGGGCGGTCCGCGAGTTTCTCAGGGCCCTTTGTCTCGATCCCTCCAACATGAATGTGCACAACAGCCTCGGGGTGTGTTACGGGGTCCTCGGACGGCTCCGGGATGCCCTCGCTTGCTTTGAAGAAGCCATGCGCCTGGAATCCCGCGACGTGATGCCCGTGTACAATGCAGGCCTTGCCCGGATGCTGCTGGGAGACCATGAGAAGGCCCTCGCGCTCTTTGTGAAAGCCGATGGCGTGGAAGCGGACGTTTTCGAAGTGCTCTTGCAGACAGGGCGGGCGCATCTGGCCCTGAATCGACCCCTGGAATCTGCGGTCTTCCTCGAAAGGGCCGCGGGGATTCGCCCCGATGCGGGGGCCGCGCATCGGTATCTCGGAGACGCTTACGTAGCGAGCGAGAGGTTCCGGGAGGCTTCCAAGGCTTATGAAAAAGCCGTGCGTCTCAACCCCAATGACGCGGCTTCCCTGTCCAATCTGGGAGAGGTCTATTCCTTGCTGGGAGAGAACACGGAAATCGCCGTGGCCTTTTCCCGGCAGAGTGTGGCCCTGGCGCCCGCCAACGGGTTTTACCGTTTCCGGCTGGCGCGTCTGTACGAAAAGCAAGCCCGCTTCGAGGAATCCCTGCGGGCTTACCGGGAAGCCGAATCCCTGGGGCATCCCTGCGCGGAGCGCATAGAACGGCTCGAGGCGATCGAGCGGAAAGGAGCCGGCCTATGAACGGGTCCCCGGCTTCAAAGGGCATGAAAGAGCGAGTCCTGGCCATCCTGGAGGACAGTCTCCGCGTCAAGGAGGCATGTATTCGCGGCAACGCGGACCTCATCGTGGAAGGGGCCTTTGTGCTGGCCCGGTGCCTGGCGTCGGGGCACAAGATCCTGCTTTTTGGAAACGGCGGCAGTGCGGCGGATTGCCAGCACATCGCCGCGGAGTTCGTCAACCGTTTCACCAGGGACCGCGCACCACTGCCCGCGCTCGCCCTTACCACCGACACCTCCGTGCTCACCAGCATCGGCAACGATGATCGGTTTGAAAACATCTTCGCCAGGCAGGTTCTGGCCCTGGGCGCCTCGGACGATCTTGCCTGGGGTATCAGCACCAGCGGCAAGTCCCCCAATGTGGTCGCCGCCATGAAAGCGGCCCGCAGCGCCGGGCTCGTCACCCTCGCCATGACGGGGCGGGACGGAGGCCCCATGGCGCCCCTGGCAGACGTCCTCTTCGCGGTGGACTCGGCGGTCACCGCCAGGATCCAGGAGACCCACATCACCATGGCCCACATCCTCTGCGACCTGGTGGAAGATCTTCTTTTTCCCGGGTCCGCGACATGACGGAGCGTTTTCCTCCCATCCGGCTCGAGAAGGTGAAGACGCAAAGCCTTTCGACGCGATCGAGCAAGGTACACCGCACGGATTTCGCCCGGCCATGGAAAGGGGGCGAACGCTTCACCGACTTTCTCGAAAGCCTGCCGCGCATCCTTGCGGGGAGAAAGATAAGAGAGGTCATCGATGCAGTGGCCCGTGCCCACCTGGACCGACGGACCGTCATGGTCGCCATGGGGGCCCACGTGATCAAGGTGGGCCTGAATCCGGTGATCATAGATCTCATGGAGCGCGGTGTGATCACCTGCGTGGCCATGAACGGCGCGGGTATGATCCATGACGCGGAACTGGCCTTGGTGGGCCACACTTCGGAGGAAGTGTCCGAGGGACTGGCAACGGGCGCCTTCGGCATGGCTGCCGAGACGGCCGTGTTTCTCGGGCAGGCCATCCGAAAGGCTGGTGAGCAGGGCCGGGGGTTGGGGGAAACCGTGGGTGCCGCCATCAATGCGGCCCTTCTGCCCTATGCCCACGAAAGCATCCTGGCAGCGGGGTCCCGCATGGAGGTGCCGGTAACCGTCCATGTGGCCCTCGGCACCGACACCTTGCACATGCACCCCCACTTCGACCCCATGGCCGCGGGGGGCGCCACCCACCACGACTTCCGGGTCTTTGCGTCGGTGGTCACGAGTCTGGAGCAGGGGGTCTTTCTCAATGCGGGGTCCGCGGTGATCCTGCCCGAGGTCTTCCTCAAGGCCCTGACCCTGGTGCGCAACCTGGGCCACAGGGTGGCGTGCTTCACTTCCGTGAACATGGATTTCCTTCGCCACTACCGACCCACTGAAAACGTGGTGAACCGACCCACTGCCCTGGGAGGAAAGGGTATCCACCTCACGGGACACCACGAAATCATGTTGCCGCTTCTGGCCGGCGGAGTGATCGAGGCGATAGAAAAACGCCTTGCCCCCTGCCGCCTGGCCGAACCCTCTTCGGCCCACCCCACCGACACCTGACACCTGGGTCGGGCGCCTTCGGCTGCACGACACGGTCGCAGGCCGCACGCTCAACGCTCGTGTCACAAGATTGGTGTTGAAAGGCAAAGGATATTGTGGTAGGCAAACGGCGTTTTTTCGTTGGGATTACCCGCACGGTGCCGCTGAAAGGACCCAACGAGGGAGAAGAGCCAATGCAGTGCAAAGGATGCCGTGAGATCCGGCAGCCGCTTCCGTTCGGCCGATGGGGCCGTCCGCAGAAGCCGTTTGAGGGGTTACGCCAATGATACGTAGATCGTTTCTGGGTCTGGTCAAACCTAAATTGAAATACGAGGTGCTTCCGGACTCCGCACCGGCACTTTCCGAGGAGATTCGGTTCGGCGGCACGGTCACCCTCTTCGTTCCGAGCCCTTACGAGGACACGACAAAGTGCCTCCTCAAGCCTGGGGCCAAGGTGAAACGAGGGGAAAGGATTGCGCCTTTTGCGGACAATGACGCCTACGCCGTGTCATCTGTGGCGGGGACCGTTGCATCCCTGGCCCCTTACACGGATGCCCACGGTCGGCCGCTCACGGCCGTGACCATCGCGGCTGGGGGTGATGAGGAAGAGCCGATAAATGGGGAGCCGACCCTGAAACAAACGCTCCACCGATTGGAAAACGCCCCGGGCGGATTGTCGTTGAAGGCGTTCGCCCAACCGGGAAGGTCCCTGGACACCATCGCCATCATGGGTTTCAACGACGACCTCCTCGTCACGTCGGCGCAGCAGGTTGTCAGAGAAATGGGAGAGGCCCTGGCCAAGGGAGTGGGTCGCCTGAAGAAGATGACGGGGATCGACCGGGTGATCCTGGTGGTTCCGGAAAACCTGTCGCGGCAGGCAAAGGACGCCGGCTGCGAGGCTCGGGTGCTGGAGCCCTACTATCCCAACGCCCTTCCAAAAATGGTCATGCACAGGCAGCTCTGCAAGACAGTTCCCGCGGGGATGCTTCCCGAAGACATGGGGTGCGTTTTTCTGGGCGCGGAGGCGGTCGCTTCCCTGGGCACGGCCTTCGATTCGGGCCGGGTGCCCGTCCAGAAGATCGTGACGGTGGTGTCGAAGGAGGGAAGGGGGCAGAACGTGCGGGTACGGGTGGGGACTCCCATACGCGAGGTCCTGGCCGCGCTTAAGCTCGCCGTGGACGACGGGGACAGGATCGTCATGGGCGGCCCCATGCGCGGCACAACGGTCTATTCGGACACTCTTCCCGTGGAACCCACCACAGACGGCATCTTGCTGCAGGACCGACAGAGCCTTCCCGACATTTCCGACACCTCTTGCACCAACTGCGGCGAGTGCGTGCGCATCTGTCCGGCCCGTCTTCCCGTGAACATGCTGGTGCGGTACCTGGAAACCGGTCACTACCTGGAGGCCGCCTCACGATACGACCTGCAGTCGTGCATCGACTGCGGCTTGTGCGGCTATGTCTGCATTTCTCACATACCGATATTTCAGTACATCGGACTGGCAAAGCACGAATTGGGCCGCATGGCCATGGAGGCGAGCTATGAGTGACACAAGAAAACTGGTCGTCTCGCACCCTCCCCACTGGCACGACGGAACCAACCTGTCCGCCAAGAACACCCACATCCTCCTGGCAGCACTGCCTGCGGTCCTCATGGGAATATACCGTTACGGCGCACCGGCCTTGGGTGTTGTGGCCTTTTGCGTTTCCTGGGCGGTCATTTGGGAGCTTCTTCTGACCAGGGTGATGGGAAGGTCTACAACCATAACCGATGGGAGCGCCGCGGTGACAGGCCTGCTGATGGCCATGCTCATGCCCCCATCCATGCCGTGGTGGGCGGTGGTGACCGGCACCTTCGTGGCCGTCGTCGTGGGGAAGATGATCTATGGGGGCATCGGGGCCAATCCTTTCAATCCGGTGTTGGTGGGGATAGCGATCCTGGCTGTTTCCTGGAAGGAACTGCTCGACTTCGACACCGCGCTCATCCACTACGACCTAGGGGTCGCCGCGGCCTATCCCCTGGCGTCCCTGAAGCACTTCGGTCTTGACTCCGTGTCCAAGGTCGGTGCCTGGGATCTTCTCATGGCCCGCCAGACCGGCGGCATCGGATCCATTTTCGGTCTGGGGCTCCTATTGGGAGGTGTCTATCTGATCCTTCGCGGTTACATACGCTGGGAGATTTGCGTCTCTTTTCTTGCAGGGGTCTGGGTCACGGCCCTTGCTTTCAAGATCTCCGCTTCCGGAGTCTACGCGGGGCCCCTGTTCCATCTTTTCACCGGATACACCCTCATCGGGGCTTTTTTCCTCGCCACCGAGGATTCCTCGTCTCCGGTCCATTTCATCCCCATGCTCATCTATGGAGCAGGGGCAGGGTTCTTGACCGTGCTCATACGCAACATCGGGGCATATGTGGACGGGGTGGTTTTTGCGATTCTGCTGATGAACTTGGCCCATCCCTTGGTGGACATGCTGCGCCCCAAGGCCCTGGGAAAGGTGGAAGACAATGCGTGACATGCTCAAGATGATCGTGGTGATCACCGTGCTGGCCGGTTTCTCCGGCGGGTTGCTCGCCGCAGTGCGCAACGGCACCAAACAAAGGATCGAGGACCAGCAGCTTGCATTCGTCAAGGGACCTGCCATCAAGTCCATTTTGGAGGGCTGTACCAACGACCCGGTCACCACCCGGTTCAACTTAGAGGACGACGGCACGGTAAGGACCTTTTTCGTGGGGATCTTCGACGGAAAGCCGAGTGAAGTGGCGTTCGAGGGCGAAGGGAAGGGTTTTGGCGGTAACATAGGCGTGATGGTGGGCGTGAATCCTGAGAAGGACGAGGTTGTCGGCATCGGGGTCACCACCCACAGCGAAACCCCGGGGCTGGGCTCCCGGGCACAGACCGATCCCAAGTTCGCCGCCCAGTTCAAGGGCCTTTCCATCACCGAGCCTTTCAAGGTCAAGGCGGACGGGGGCCAGATCGATGCCCTCGCAGGGGCCACCGTCACCACCCGGGGGGTTTGCGCCGCGGTGACCGCTGCGGGTGAGATTTACAGAAAACTGAAGCCCGAGATCCGGAAGGACGTGGAGACAGCCGGAAAATAAGGGGGAAAACGGATGGCTAAGACGCTTGTTCAAGAATTCACCAAGGGGCTGTGGAACGAGATCCCTCCCTTCCGGCTGGTGCTGGGACTTTGCCCCGTACTGGCGGTGACCAAATCGGTGGAAAACGGCCTGGGCATGGGCGTGGCGACCACCTTCGTTCTGGTGGGGGGCAATGTGCTCGTTTCCGCCCTTCGCAAAGTGATCCCCCCCAAGGTGCGCATCGCCTGTTTCATCGTGGTGATCGCCTCCTTCGTGACCCTTGTGGAGCTTCTCATGCAGGCCTACACATACCCCTTGTTTCTCAAATTGGGCATCTTCATCCCGCTCATCGTGGTCAACTGCATCATCCTGGGAAGGGCGGAGGCTTTCGCTTACAAGAACAACGTGATCCCCTCCCTTGCCGACGGCCTGGGGATCGGGATAGGCTTCACTCTTTCCCTGGGCGCCCTGGGGGCCGTACGCGAGATACTGGGCAGCGGCACAGTCTTCGGCCTTTCGGTCTTCGGCCCTTCTTTCAAGCCCTTCACCTTCATGGTGGAGGCTCCGGGCGCCTTCGTGTGCCTGGGTCTGATGCTGTGTCTCATGAATCTTGCAGGAAAGAAGTAGCCTGGGAACCGCTTGCGCACACACTGCGCTCAGGGAGAAAAGGAAATGGGTGACTATATTGCTCTTGTGGTAAGCTGCATCTTCGTGAACAACATTTTGCTGGCCCAGTACCTGGGAAACTGTCCGTTTCTGGGCACCTCCAAGAAGATGGAAACCGCCGTGGGCATGGCCATGGCCGTGGTCTTCGTCCTGGTGATGGCCGGTGCGATCACGTGGATCACAAATGCATGGATCCTGGTGCGTTTTGACCTGCAGTACCTCAGGACCATCGCCTTCATCCTGGTGATCGCTTCCCTGGTTCAGTTCGTGGAGATGTTTCTGAAAAAAAGCATTCCCGCCCTGTACGCCGGGCTGGGTATCTTTCTTCCCCTCATCACCACCAACTGTGCGGTGATGGGAGTCTGCCTCATCAACGTCAACGAAGAATATACCTTCTTCCAATCCCTTGTGACCTCCGCGGCCTATGCAGTGGGCTTCGGTTTGGCCCTGGTGCTCTTTGCCGGAGTCCGGGAGCGCGTCATCCTCGCACGGGTGCCCAGGCCTTTGCAGGACACGGCCATAGGGCTCGTCACCGCCGGGATGTTCTCCCTGGCTTTCCTCGGTTTCAAAGGGATGGCGTGATCGCGGCCTTTTCCCGCAGTTCGTGCAGCAGGGCAGTCATATCGGCGGGCAGCGGCGCGGTGAAGTCAAGCGTCGATCCACTTCTCGGGTGCAAAAAGGCGAGCCTCCAGGCGTGAAGCATCTGACGGGCCAGGGAGGCCACCTGGCCTTGGAGAGAGAGGGGCAGCTCACGGTGGGGTCTTCTGGCACCGTAAACCGGGTCTCCCATGACCGAGTGGCCCATGGCCGCACAGTGTACCCGTATCTGGTGCGTCCGTCCTGTTTTCAGTTCCAGCTCCAGAAACGTTGCCCCCTTGAATCTTTCCTTCACCTTCCAGAGCGTCTCGGCACATCGACCGCCGGGGGCGTCGGCAAGCATCTTCTTGCGATGCAGAGGATGACGCCCCACAGGCAGCGTCACCTTGCCCGAACCCGACCCCGGTTCACCGTGCACAAGTGCCAGGTAGGTCTTGGTTACCTCCCGCTTCTTGAACTGTTCGGAAAGGGCCGTATGGGCCCGCTCGCTCTTTGCCACCACCATCACCCCCGAAGTGTCCCTGTCCAGACGATGCACGATCCCCGGGCGCTGGACCCCGCCGATCCCCTCCAATCGGGGACAGTGGTGTAAGATGGCGTTGACGAGGGTTCCGTGGGCGTGACCGGGGGCCGGGTGCACCACCAAGCCGGCGGGCTTGCTTATGACGAGAAGGTCTGCGTCTTCAAAGAGGACGTGCAAGGCAATGGGTTCGGGCGCCAGCGACAGGGGCTCCGCCCGGGGGATGCGCACGGTGACGATCTGCCCCCGCCTGACCGTGTAGGCCGCCTTTTTCACCTCGCCGTCCACAAGCACACACCCTTCGTGGACCAGGTTTGCGAAACGGCTTCTGGAAAGGCAGGGGTGTCTTTTCTGTAGCAAAGCGTCCAGCCGGCAGCCTCCTTCGTGGCCGCCGACCGTTATGGATAGTGTTTGTCCTGCCGCTGGGGGGTCTTGGCAGGTCAAATCACCTCCAAGAGGGACTGGATCTCCGTGAGAATGGCCTCTTCGGTCAACTCCTTTGCGATGGACAATTCCTTCAGCAGAAGGATTTGGGCCGTGTCGAGCAACTTACGTTCCCCGAAGGAGAGATCCTTTGTCCCCTTGAGCAGGTAGAGATCCCTGAACACACCGGCCACCTCGAACAGGGAGCCTGTCTTTATCTTCTCCATGTATTCCCGGTAGCGACGGTTCCACGTCTGATTGTCCGTAGGAATCTCCTTTTCCTCCAAGATAGCATAAACCTTGGGGATCTCGTCGCGGGGGATGATATCGCGCAATCCCACCGACTCGGCGTTCTGAGTCGGGATCATGATGACCATGCCGTTTTCAAGAATCCGCAGGATGTAAAAGTTCTGCTTTTCCCCGCCTATGTTCCGGCTCTCGATGGCCTCGATGCGGCCGACTCCGTGGGCGGGATAAACCGCAAGATCCCCTATCCCGAACATGCGATAGGGGACTTGCCTGTTCTCTTGCCTCTGCTCAAAACCCATCATATTGTGTGTCATGGTCCGAACCCTGATAGACGAGGGCATCTGTGGTCCCCTACGCTTTCATTGTTTCCGGGGCACCAAACCCCAGGCACAACAGCGCATGCGTCTTGGTGGACCGCTGGATGAACCGCGTTCCCCATTCCCGGCGCACACGATTCCATATACCATGGATAAAGCGCATTGGCAACCGCCTACGGGGCACCGGCACCTCTTGGGACCGCCCTGCCCGGGGGCCGGAAGCCAAACCACAGAAAAAAAACGGGCTGGCCGGTCATCGGCCAACCCGTTCATGTCGTCCCGGCGATGGGGTCGTCTATATGAGGAATGGCACCATGAGCAGGGCCACCACGTTGAGAATCTTGATCATGGGGTTGACGGCAGGTCCCGCTGTGTCTTTGTATGGATCGCCCACCGTGTCACCGGTTACGGCCGCCTTGTGGGCATCGCTTCCTTTGCCTCCCAGGTGTCCGGTTTCGATGTATTTCTTCGCGTTGTCCCAGGCAGCGCCACCGGTGGTCATGGAAATGGCCACAAAAAGGCCGGTGACAATGCTGCCGATCAGAAGGCCGCCCAGGGCCACCTTTCCAAGAAGCAATCCCACCAGGATGGGGGCAAGCACCGGCAGAAGGGCCGGAACCAGCATCTCCTTGAGGGCGAATCGCGTCACGATATCGACGCAGGCCGCATAATCGGGCTTGGCGGTTCTTTCCATTATACCGGGGATTTCGCGGAACTGACGGCGCACTTCCTCCACCACCGCGCTACCGGCACGCCCCACGGCCAGCATGGCCATGGAGGCGAAGAGGTACGGCAGCAGGCCGCCAATGAAAAGCCCGATAATCACTCTCACATCCCCCAGTTGAAAGCTGATGTTCTGCGTCGCACCCCGGATGGTGAATTCCTCCACGTAGGAGGCGAAAAGCACCAACGCGGCCAGCCCCGCCGAACCGATGGCGTATCCCTTGGTGACGGCCTTGGTGGTGTTGCCCACCGCGTCCAGAGGATCGGTGACCGCGCGCACGCTCTCGTCCATATCGGCCATTTCGGCGATCCCGCCGGCGTTATCGGTGATGGGCCCGTAAGCGTCGACGGCTATGACCATTCCCGTCATGGACAGCATGGACATGGCCGCCATGGCGATCCCGTAAAGACCCGCAAAGTGGTAGGCCACAAAGATGGCGACACAGATGCTGATCACCGGCGCCGCCGTCGCCTGCATGCTGAGGCCCAAACCGGCGATGATGTTCGTGGCGTGTCCCGTCACCGACGCGTTGGCCACGGACTTCACCGGTCCGTAAACCCCTGTGTAGAACTCGGTGATGATGACGATGAGGACCGTCAGGACCAGTCCCACCAGGGAGGCGTAATAGATATTGACGACCGGATAGTCAGGCATCCCCTGCATGACGTACCTGGTGGCGTAATAGAAAACGATGGCTGCGAGAATGGCCGCGCCGAACATCCCCTTGTACAGAGCCCCCATGATGTAATCGCCGGCGCCCAGGCGAACGAAAAACACCGCTATGGCCGAGGCGACGATGGAAATGGCGCCAAGAACCAGGGGGAAGGTCGTGGCAAGCGCGAAATTCGGGAAAAGCAGATGCCCCAGCAGCATGGCCGCCACGGCCGTCACCGCGTAAGTCTCAAAAAGGTCCGCAGCCATTCCGGCGCAGTCCCCCACGTTGTCTCCCACGTTGTCCGCGATCACTGCCGGGTTCCTCGGGTCGTCCTCAGGAATACCGGCTTCCACCTTGCCCACCAGGTCGGCTCCCACGTCGGCCCCCTTCGTGAAGATGCCGCCTCCCAACCGGGCGAAGATGGAAATGAGACTGCCGCCGAATCCCAGGGCGACCAGGGATGTGACGTCATGGGTGAAGGCATAATAGCCCGCCACGGCCGTGAGGGCCAGGCTGGCGACCATCATTCCCGTGACGGAGCCGCCCCTGAACGCAAGGGCAAGGCCTGCGGCAAGGCCCTTTTTGGCCGCTTCCGCCACTCGCACGTTGGCGATGACGGAGACACGCATTCCCACGTATCCGGCCAGGTAGGAGGCCACGGCCCCGATGAGAAAACCGAAGGCATTGTTGACCCCCATGGTCACCAACATAATGACGAAGATGGCCGCACCGACGATGGCGACGCTCTTGAGCTGGCGATTGAGATAGGCGATGGCCCCTTCTTTCACCGCATTGGAAATCTCCTGCATCCTCGCGTCACCCGCGGGGGCGCGCTTGACCAAACTCGCCATCAGTATGGCAAAAATCACCCCGACGACTCCCACCAGGGCGCAACTCACTGCGATGTTCTTCATGAATAGATCCAACAGCATTCCTTACCTCCATCTCGTTCGGTCGGCCGAAAGCGCCCCGCCGGCACCCCGTGCAACCGGGCCCACGGGTCGCTCTGGAACAGCAAAGTCCCTGCCGGACCCTTGCGGGTTCTCCCCTTTGCGGCTCAAACCGAAATCCGTTTGTTGTTGAAAAGGTTCATTCCTCGGCTGGTTCCCGACAAAAGGATCGCCTCCAAAGCGTCCTCGGCGAGTTTGAGATAGTCACCGAGAACAAGACTTTCCCGGACATCGAATGGCCCCAGCACATAGTCGGTCGTCTCCTCCCGCGATTGGGGACGCCCGATGCCTACGCGGAGCCGCGCGAAATCGCCTCCCCCGAACGCCTCCAGGAGCGATCGCAAGCCATTGTGTCCTCCATGCCCTCCTTTCTCTTTTATTTGGATTCTACCAAAAGGAAGATCCAGATCGTCATGGACCACAAGAAGATCCTCCTCCTTCATCCCGTAAAAGTCGGCGATCCTGCGCACGGCAGGACCGCATCGGTTCATGAAGGTCAAGGGTTTGGCAAAAAACACCTGTCTTCCATCGAGCCTGGCCATCCCCAAAGCCACTTCGAACTTTTTTCGGGAAAAACGTATCTCTCTCCTTTCTGCGAACCGGTCCAGAACCATGAAACCTGCATTGTGACGGGTCTTGCCGTAAGGTTCTCCCGGGTTGCCCAGCCCGGCGACAAGGCGCGGTAGGGTAGCGCTCATGCTCTTCTTTTGCGGACGTGCGAATAGCGCCTCGGCTGCGTTGCCTGCCCCCCGCTTGCCCACTTGCCCTGCTCGGAGCAGAGCCACCATTCACCTTTTGAGAGGCTGTGGTTTCTCTCCGGGAGCATGCTCCGGAACTTCCTCTCTACACCTTGACTATCCCTAACTATCCCTCCGACCCCGGAGCCTCTTCTTCCGTCTCTTCCGCCTCGCCCACCCCGGCCTCCACCGCCTTGGGCGCCACCACCGTTATCACGGTGAAGTTGACCCCCCCGGGAAGCTCTATGTTGTCGGGCAGGCCAATGTCATGAAGGTGGATGGAATCGCCTATGTCCATATCGGTGACATCTATCTCCAGGCAATTGGGCACATCCATGGGAAGACTCGTTACCTCCAACTCACGTCGGACCACCTGGAGAAGCCCCCCCTTCTCCACGCCTTTTGATTTGCCGACGGGGACCACGGGCACATGCACACTTATTTTCCGATCCATGGCGATTTCGTAGAAATCGGCATGCAGATACCGTCGTGAAAGGGGATGCACTTGCAGTTCCTTGAGCATGGCGCTTCTTTGCACGAGGCTCCCGTTGCTGATGCTCAGGTTGAGGATGAACTGCTCGGAGCCTGCCCGTCTCAGCACGTCCTGCAGGTCCGTCCGCAGGATCGAGATGCTTTCCGGCGGGCGACCCGGTCCGTAAACAACTGCGGGGATTCTGCCCTCTCTCCTCAAGACCCGGGCAGGTCCGTCGCCCGTGAGCTTTCTGCTCGCTGCTTTCAATTCATAGGTTTTCAAGGATCCCTCCCTGCTTGTGGTCACATTTGACTGTTCTTGCCCCACGCCATGCCCGCCGGCTCCCTTTCGCCGTCTGCAGGCCCCAACCCTCCAGGACAACCCACTAGACGAACAAGGAGCTCACCGAGTCTCCATTGTGGGAACGGATGATCGCCTCGCCCACCAGACCCGCTATGGACAGCACGCGGATCTTCCCGCACTCCAAGGCCGCATTCTGGAGCGGTATCGTATCGGTGACCACCAGGGTCTTGATGTAGGACTGGACGACCCTCTCCACAGCGGGTCCGGAGAGCACGGGATGGCAGCAGCAGGCGTGGACCTCCGCGGCACCGTGTTCTCGGAGCGCCTGGGCCGCTTCGGTCAGCGTCCCGGCCGTATCGACCATGTCGTCCAGTATGACGGCCGTTTTCCCTTTCACGTCTCCGATGACGTTCATGGCTCTTGCCTGGTTGGGCACCGTCCGGCGTTTGTCGATGATGGTCAGATCCGCCTCGAGTCTCTTGGCAAAAGCCCGAGCCCTCTCCACGCCGCCCGCGTCCGGAGACACGATCACCAGGTTGCCGTCGAAAGACCTACGCATATGCTCCAGTAGCACAGGCGCTGCAAAGAGATTGTCCACGGGTATGTCGAAGAATCCCTGGATCTGGCCGGCGTGCAGATCCATGGTGATGATGCGGTTGGCCCCGGCCACTGTCAGAAGGTTCGCTACCAGCTTGGCACTTATGGGAACCCGTGGGGCCACCTTCTTGTCCTGGCGCGCGTATCCGTAATAAGGCATCACCGCGGTGATCCTGCGGGCGGAGGAACGCTTGAACGCGTCGATCATCAACAGCAATTCCATCAGGGAGTCGTTGACCGGAGAGCAGGTGGACTGTGTCACGAAAATGTCCTTCCCACGGACGTTTTCGTTGACTTCGATCTGGATCTCTCCATCGCTGAAGGTCTTGACTTTGGCTCCTCCGAGGGGAAGTCCGAGGTACTCGCAGATCTTGTGCGCCAACGGCAGATTCGAATTACCTGAAAATATAGCCAAGTCGCTCATGGAAAAAGTCCCCGGATCAGTCCTTTCCGCGTGTGTCCACAAACTGCGGTCTTTATGCCCTCACCCCGGCTCTCTCCTAAAGGGCGAGGGTGGTGTAGGGCATCGCAATCAGTGACCGCGTGCGGTATAACCACCAGCCCCCGAAGCGGCACATAAGACGGCCTTGCGGCCATTTCGCCGGCAAGGCCCCTGCAACAAATCCCTTGTCGTCATGCATTTTCGGGCGCATGGCCTGCGCCTGGCTGGGGCGGGAGGATTCGAACCTCCGAATGCAGGAACCAAAATCCTGTGTCTTACCGCTTGACGACGCCCCAGTCTGTCATCAGTCCCAAAGCCCTCTGAAGATACAACGCGGCATTCCGGAGAAGGGGTGCATCACACCTCGTGGCCGCACGGCGCGTCGGCTAAACGGGCGCTTGGCTCCGAGCCGTCGCCGACCATTTTTCCCCCAATCCCCCCGACCCTAAGGGCAAAGAAGGTCGGCAAGAAAAACCCGCCACCTGTCATTGCGTTGCAGGACCGACACAGCCCGCTGGGCCTGGCGTCGTTCGCTGAACAACCCGAATACCGTTGACCCGCTCCCTGACATCAGGGCGCCCTGGGCGCCTGCCTCGATAAGATCCTTCTTCACCTTCTCTATTTCAGGATGGTCGGCAACGGCTACCTTCTCCAGATCGTTGTGGAGCAAATGCGCCACGTGTCGCAGACTCTGGGGTAAGGAGGGATGCTTATGTTTTTTTTCGCATTTTGTCAACGCCAAATTAAGCTTGCCGTAAACCGCAGCCGTTGAGATTCCGAACCCGGGATAGACAAGCACTGCGTGGAGCGGGGGAAGTCCCAGCACCGGCTCGATGCGGTCTCCTATACCGGTTGCCAGCCCGGGCTTGCCCCAGACAAAAAACGGCACGTCCGCCCCCAGACCTCGGCCCATCCGCGCAAGAGTCTCGAGCCCGAAGGGGTTGCCGAACCACCGGTTGAGTCCCAGGAGCACCGTTGCGGCGTTGCTGCTCCCACCCCCGAGACCGGCCTGCACCGGTACACGCTTGTCGATGTGGACGGCGACCCCCGTTTTCCCCTCGAGCTTGGCACACTCGAAAAACAGCTCGGCAGCCCTGTACGCCAGGTTGGTACGGTCCTGGGGTACCTGGGGGCAGGAGCACGTGACGCGGATGCCATGGTGGCCAAACGTCAATGTGATCTCGTCGCAGAGCCCCACAGGACACATGAGGGTTGCAACATCGTGGTACCCGTCTTCGCGCTTGCCGAGAACATACAAGAAGAGATTGATCTTGGCCGGGGATGAAAGGGTCTGGGCTGCCGCCTTCATGGAACGTCCCACCGCCGCTTTCTTCTCACGGGGCCTCTTTCACATACCGCAGGCGCAGGTCGTAAAGGATGTTCTGCAGAAGGTTTTCTTCGTCCCCTGTCAAGTTGCCTCTGGTTTTTTCCTCCAGCATGGCCAGTATGTCTATGGTCTGCTTTGCCAGGGGCAGGTTCTTCGCGGGCTTGCCCGTTGAGGGCTCCGGAATTTCCCCGAAATGCACCAATGCGGAAGAGCTTAAGGAGAATACGAAGGTTGGAAAGTTGACCTCCGGCAATGGTTGCTGTGCTTCCTCTTCTTGGCGGGGTTTTCTTTTGTTTGCTTCCGCAGGTTGCTCTTTTTCTCTCACAGGCGCCTCTTCTTGTGAAGTGGTCTTGCTGTCTTCCGAATCCTGCGAAAAAAAACGCCTGTCTTTAACGGAAAAACCTTTATCCTCTGTCATTGCAGCCTCTCCTTTCCCTGCAATCACCCCCTGCGCAGGCTGTTCACGCCCGTTTCTTCAGGCGCTCATCCGGTTCTTGTGCGAAAAATGCGCACACAGATCTTGCAGCTCACCACTCGCCCATGACAAGCCCCGCCGACAAAGGAACCGTCATTCCCGGCTCGACGACACCTGCCCCCTGCTCGATACGGGGATATCCGGAGCCGGCCCCGGTCGTCGATACACGGTTCCTCTCGGCCTGCGGAGCCCCGCTGTGAAATGCGAAGGCCGGAAAGGGCACTCACAATTCGAGGGCGGTCACCGTCTTGACAAGGGGCAGCCCCCTGAGCTCCTCGAGCACGTCCCGGGCAATGGCCACATCGGTTTCCAGAAAAATGATGTTGCGGTCCCCGTCCTTCTCCTGTCCGACCTGCATCCGACTTATGTTTATACCATGGAGCCCCAGAGCGGTTCCGATGCTCCCGATGGCCCCCGGCTTGTCGTGATTGTGGATGAGCAGTATGTGGCCCTGCGGCACCATTTCGAGGCGGAAATTGTTGATCCTTACGATCTTCGCCTCGTGTTTTCCGTAAAAAGTGCCCGAAACGGTATTGCTGGATTCCGCGGCCACCGCGCACACGGTGATCAGGTTGATGAAATCCTGGGATTCGGGCATCATGGTCTCCGTGACGCGGATGCCCCTTTCTTTGGCCAGTACCCCGGCGTTGACAAAATTCACGTCGTCTTTGAGAAAGGGCGTCAAGAGCCCTTTGAGAATGGCCGTGGTTACCGGGGTCATGTCCAGGTTCCTGAAATCCCCCGTGTACTCGATGGACACTTCTTCCACAGGACCCTTGGCGAGCTGGGCATGAAGGCAGCCTATCCGGTCGCCGAGGGTCAGGAAAGGCCCCAGTTGCTTGAGCAGCTCCCCGGTCACCGAGGGGACGTTGACGGCGTTGCGGATGGTGCCGTTTTTCAAGTAATCTATGATTTGATCCGCGACGGCAACGGCCACGTTGCTCTGGGCCTCCCGGGTGCTGGCACCCAGATGCGGGGTACAGATGACGTTTTCCAGATCAAAAAGGGGAGAGGCACCCGGCGGTTCCTGTTCGAAGACGTCCAGGGCCGCACCGGCGACTTTGCCCCTTTTCAGCGCCTCCAAAAGGTCCGATTCGTTCACGATGCCCCCTCTGGCGCAGTTGATGATCATGACCCCTTCTTTCATCTTCGCGAAGGCCTGCCTGTCGAGAAGGGAAAGGGTGTCTTTGAGCTTGGGCACGTGCACGGTGATGTAATCGGCTCGTCGGTAGAGCTCGTCCAGACCGACGTACTCGAAGCCGGCCTTCTCGATCCTGTCCTTCGTGACGTAGGGGTCGTAAATGATGACCTGCATCTTGAGGCCCCGGGCCCTGTCGGCCACTATACTTCCTATTTTCCCGAAGCCGATGACCCCGATCACCTTGTTGAAGATCTCCCTGCCCTCGAGCTTCTTCTTTTCCCACCGCCCGGCCTTGAGCGAGGCGGTTCCCTGGGGGATGTTCCGGGTCAGTGCCAGCATCATGGAAACGGCATGCTCGGCCGTTGTCACCACGTTGCCGCCCGGTGTGTTCATCACCACAATCCCCCGCCGCGTCGCTGCGGGAACGTCCACGTTGTCCAGGCCTATCCCTGCCCTTCCCACAACTTTCAAACCGGCCGCCGCCTGGAGGAGATCGGCCGTAACCTTGGTGGCGCTTCGAATGACCAGTGCATCGTATGGGGCGATGACTTCCCGCAACTCCTGCGGGGAAAGCCCCACCTTCACATCCACCTCAAGCCCTTCTTCCTTCTCGAACATCGCCACCCCGGCCTGCCCGAGCTCATCGCTCACGAGTATTTTCATGGGTCGGCTCCAATGACTGCATGGGAAGGCGGCTGAGCCGCTCCCCCTTCACGGCTCCCTTTCCCGCAGCATCTTCGGGAGGAGGTTCAGGTTCACGTACGCCCGGTTTCTTTGCACCCACCGCCCCTTTCAACAGCGGTGGGCCGGGAACCGGCAGGCGAAAATTTCGCATAAAATAGACTGTCTCGCCCCTTTGTCAAGGACAAAGGGACCTGGAACGACGCGGCATTTTGCCCTTGACAGCGCTTGAGGGAAACGGGTACGAAGGCCGATAATTCGGTGGCTTAGGGTTCAGGCAGGCCCCCGGGGATGATGGCCGTTCACCGATATTTGGAGAGATACCACCCCATGGAAAAAAGGATACACAACTTCAACGCAGGGCCCGCCGCCCTGCCGAAGGTCGTGCTGGAGGAAATGCAGGCGTCCCTTCTCAATTACAAGGGTTCCGGGATGTCCATACTGGAAGTGAGCCACCGTTCCAGGTGGTTTGAAGAGGTCCTTGAAGACGCCAAGTCACGCATGAAGCGACTCCTCAACCTCGACGACAGATACCACGTGCTCTTTGTTCAGGGAGGGGCGAGCTTGCAGTTCTGCATGGTCCCCATGAATCTTCTGCCCGAAGCCGGGCTGGGTGACTATGTGAACACCGGGATCTGGTCGGCCGCTGCCATCAAGGAAGCGAAGATTCAGGGAAAGAGGGTGGAAGTCGTGGCCTCGTCCGAGGACCGTAACTTCTGCTATATACCCGAAAAGGTCCCGGTTCACCCGCACGCTTCCTATGCGCACATCACCTCCAACAACACCATCAAGGGGACCCAGTGGCCTTCATTCCCCGACACCGGGGCCGTTCCTCTGGTAGCCGACATGTCCTCGGACATCTTGAGCAGGCACTTCGACGTTGCCCCCTTCGGGCTCATCTATGCGGGCGCCCAGAAGAACCTGGGGCCGGCAGGCGTCTGTGTCGTGATCCTCCGGTCAGACATGCTGGAGCGCGTGCCCCCCGGCCTGCCCACCATGCTCAAGTACACCACCTACGTGGAAAAGAACTCCATGCACAACACACCGCCCTGCTTTGCCATTTACGTGGTCCAGCTCGTGTGCGAGTGGCTCGAGGAAACGGTGGGCGGATTGGACAAGGTGGAAGCCCTGAACCGGGAGAAGGCCCGAGTCCTTTACGAACTGTTGGACCGGGGCGATTTCTATCGAGGAACCGCGGACAGGAACAGCCGCTCCATGATGAACGTGACGTTCCGGCTTCCCACCGAGGAGCTGGAAAAGCGCTTCGTGGCCCAGGCGGAGCAAGAAGGTCTTGGGGGCCTCAAAGGCCACCGCTCGGTGGGAGGATGCCGGGCCTCCCTTTACAACGCCACCGGAATCGAAGCTGTGAGAGATCTCGTTTCCTTCATGGAGAACTTTGCAGCAAAGAACGGCTGAGCGTCTTCCCTCGGCCGGAATGTGGAAACCTTCCGCCGACCGCCTTGGAGCCAGGGGCGGGGCCGCTTTCTCTTCGAAGTTTGACAAGACCACCGGATCGTGTTAGAAACGCAACCGTCGGGGCGTAGCGCAGTCTGGTAGCGCACTTGAATGGGGTTCAAGGGGTCGGAGGTTCAAATCCTCTCGCCCCGACCAACAGTTTCTAATGAAAAGAGCGGGTTAGGCGTGAGGCCTTCCCGCTTTCTTTTTAGCGCCTGGCGCTGCGTCAACTACCTATGCGGTCGGCGAAGCTTGGGCCCTCTGCGACGCCAACGCAAACCTCGCTCGGGCTCACCGCACGCGTACGTGCCCATTCATCGGCAACCGCCGAGGCGATTGCTGCTTGTCCGAACCTCATAATGTGCAATCGGTATCAAGACATGCGGATCACCCCCTGGCGTCGGGAATGGTCACGGCTCACGGACTGGGCCGGTTTGGGGATTTCTTTCCAAGGCATCGCAGGTCCCAAGGGGGACCTATCGCTGTATTCAGTGCATGCCTCCCGGCCCATACGGCACGCACCCCGGGGTCTGTCCGGAGGTGCGTCTCGTCCTGATCGAGGAAAGTTTCATAGACGTATGGATTTGAGTCCTTTTGACGGTGCGTGTTACAAGGGGGCCAATTGGGTCGACATTGGCGATACTGCGGGTCGCAGGGACGGGGTGAGCAAGAGGGTTTTTCTCTATCCCCTGTGCCGGGAGCGGTATACTGTCTTCTTGGTGGGCGGTGCCCACCCTACGAAAACCTCAATTCCGGCGCGGAGCCAAGCATGCGGGTACGGCGTCTCCCAACGTGATGCTGTTGGAAAACGGGCCCCCCCTGGCCGGAACGACGATCAAGGCCCCTTGAGCGTATCAAAGGCAAGCTGCGGAGGGTACCACGGGCGCCTTCGGGGATGTAAAGATGGTCCCGGGAAAGACAGAAAAAACCAACGGGGGGTTCTCGTACCAAATTCTTGGGGGCGGCAGACGGCACCGGTTTTCCATCCGCTACCACCGAGTGGGAAAGGCACACCGGGTCTATTCCCGCATCGCGGGCGACCTGGAGGAAGAGAAGAAGGTGGAGATTGTCGTGACCGGGACTCGGAGAACCTCGGTCGATGGCCTTGGAAAATGGACACCCCAACTGCGGGAGGAATGAACCATGCGCATCAAAGCCAACAACATCACCATAAACTATGAGCTGGAAGGGCCCGAGGACGCTCCGGTGCTCATGTTGAGCCACTCCCTTGCCGCCAACCTGGGCATGTGGGAGCCCCAGGCCACAGTCCTAAAGGATCGATACAGGGTCCTTCGTTACGACATGCGGGGCCACGGGAAATCCGAAGCGCCCAAGGGGCCTTACAGCTTTGCGCAGTTTGCCGGAGACGCGGTGTCCCTCATGGACGCCCTGCAGATTCCCACCGTTCATTGGGTGGGGCTGAGCATCGGCGGGATGATCGGCATGGAGCTTGGCATTCGCCACGCCGCCCGTCTGGAGACCTTGACCCTGGCCAACACCAAGCCGGGATTTTCGCCCGAGTCCGCGCAGGATTTCCAGGCCCGCATGGAGTTGGTGAGTAGGGAAGGTACAGCTCCCCTCGTGGATTCCATCGTGGAAAGGTGGTTCACCGAAGGGTTTGTCCGGACCAAACCCGAGCAGGTGGAGCCGGTGCGCCACATGATCGCCACCACGCCCGCCGACGGAATGATAGGCGCGTTCCAGGCCCTCATGACGCTGGATTACAAAGAGGCGATCCGCGCCATCACCACGCCGACCCTCATCATCGCCGGTGAGAAGGACGAAGGAACCACGGTGGAGGACGCCCGGTTCATGCAGGAGCGGATCAAGGGAGCCCGCCTCGTGGTGCTGCCCGATTGCAGGCATCTTTCCAACATCGAACAGGCGGCCAAGTTCACCGCGGCCCTGGAGGGTTTTGTGACTCGATAGGGGCAGCCGCTCAGCCCAAGCCCTCGGCCACCTCGTAGAGGAAAGTGGCGGCGAACATCTCAAAGTCCAGAAGGCCCTTGACCGTCATGTACTCGTTGGCCACGTGCTGCTTTCCTCCGTGGCCCCGTCCGCCCGAGACAACGGGCAGCCCGAGGATCCGCGAAAAGACAAAGTACGGGGCCGCCTAGGTGGCGATGGGCCACACCTCCGGTTCTATGCCGTGGTACCGATAGGCCCTTATCATCTTCTGGACGATGGGCTGGGAGAACGATGTCTTGGACCAGGTGTGACTGTCGCGCACCCGGACCTCGATGTCCTCGAAGCCGCGATCGCGAAGGTGCTTCCGGAACTTTTCGACGACATCTTCGGGTTCCATATTCGGTCCGAAGCGCACGTCGATCTTTGCCTTGGCCTTCCTTGGAAGAACGGTCTTGGTGCCCTGCCCCGGATAGCCCGCGTGGAAGCCGTTGATGTTTATGATCGGTGAGTAGAGGCCCTTTTTCAGAAGAGCGATTCCGTGTCGGTCGTACTTGAAGGAAAGGCCCTTCATCTCCCTGAGAAATGGCTTTTCATCGAAGATCTTCTCCAGCCGCTGTCGTACATCCCATACATGATCGGCGTCTTGGGCGAGGCGCCGGCAAGGCGGCCGTACACGATGGGAAAATCGGGGTTTCCCCACAGGTCCGCTTCTCCCCCGAGTTCCTCGATGGAACTCCTGACAAGCGCCGCGGTTTCCCGTACGGCTTCATGGATCAGATCTATCTTCGACGGCTTCTTGTTTGCCGGAGACAACGGGAGAAAGTCCTTTCACATAGGTCATCTTGTGATCGCCGGGCCGGTAGAAATCCTCCAGCACGCAGGCGAGGCGATAGCCGTGTTTTTGATAGAACCCCCGGGCCGCTTCGTAGTCCGGGGTGGAGGAGGTCTCCACGTACACGTTCCTGGCGCCCCTGCTCACGAGAGAGGCTTCCATCTTCTCCAGGAGCTTTCTGCCCACACCATGCCGCGAGCAAGTCCGTTCCACAACGATCCAGTAAAGGTCGTAGCTTCCTTGGGTCATGGGAACGGGTCCGTAGCAGATGTAACCGGCAAGAGAATGGGGGTCTTCCACCGCACAGAGGATCTGGTAATCGTCCCTTTCAGGATACCGGAGCGACTCGTCCAGAAGCTCCACGGCCACCCGTATCTCTTCGTCGTTGAAGGTTCCCCTTTCCTGCACCAAGTGGGCGATGTCATCCCTGTCCTGCTTTTGGAGGGGTCTTATGACCATCTCAGTTCAGCCTTTGCATCAAAAAAGAAAGGAGTGCGCCCACCATCTGCCCGTACCCCATTCCGGCCTCTGCCGCTGCCGCGGCAAACCCGGCATCGGGGCTCAGGCAAGGATTGGCGTTGACCTCGAGTACGTGGACTCTCCGGCGGGCGTCCACCCTCATGTCGACCCTGCCGTAGTCCCTGAGCATGAAAAGTGTGAAACACCGAGCGGCCGTTGTCGTGAGGGCTTCAGCGAGCGCGGGGCAAAGATCCTGGGGGAATCTTCTCGGGGTGTGGTGGTATTCAAAGGATGTCTTTTCCCATTTTGCGCGGTATCCCACGATGGGGTAGAGATGCCGGGGAAAATCGGAAAACTCTATCTCCGCCACCGGAAGGGAGCCGGCGGAAGGATAGCCCAATAGGGACACGTTGAATTCCCTGCCTCCCACGAACTCTTCCACCAGCACCTCTCCGAACCGGTCGACAAAATCACCGACGCCCTTGCGCAGCCCCTCTTCGCTTTCGAAGACCGACTCCTGGTCGATCCCCACGCTGGCATCTTCAAACCGGGGCTTCACGATCACCGGGTAATGCAGGGAGGGCATCTCTTTAAGGTTTCCCGGGCCGACCGTCGCGTATCCCGGAGTGAGGATCCCGGCCCCCTGGAGCAGCCGCTTGGTGGTCACCTTGTCCGTTGTGAGCATGAGCGCCAGGGAGGGGGAACCGGAGAAAGGCATCCCCATCAGCTCGAGCAGGGCCGCGGGGTGCCCGGCAAACCTGGCGTCCTCGTCCACCGTCTCGCACAGATTGAAGACCATCCGGGCCTGCGCCTGCCCCATGGCCCCGAAAAAGGCGCGAACATCCTTGGTAAGCACGATCCGCGCCGTCGGGTGTCCCAGGTCCCCGAGCGCTCCCTCCACGGCCTCGACCTGCACGAGCACGTCCTGCGATGCCTCGGGAAACCCGTGGTCCGAAGTGCCGGGGCGGTTGTAAACGATCCCGATCAGGTCCCGGTCCAACGGAATGATCCTTTCGCCATCCCTCCCGAAGAGGTGCGATGCATCGCCGATTCCATGATCGCCGCGATGAGCGATGAATAGCTCATGCCCACCTGCCGGGCGATGATGCAAAGATCCGAATGCTCGGGATGGAGGCCCGCAAGGGGGTTGATTTCCATAAGGTTCGGCACCCCGTGTTCGTCGGAGCGCAGATCCACGCGGCCCGCATCGCGGCAGCCAAGGCCTTTCCAAGCCGCCACGGCCACCGACACCGCCCGGGCCGCGTCCCCTTCTTCTGGCACCCTGTATTCAACAAGTTCCTGGTACTTTTCCTTGTTGTGGTAGGAGTAGACCTCCGGCTCGGCCTCCCCCTTGAGGACCACTTCCATGACCCCCACGGGCCGGACCTTGTCGCCGGTTCCCAGAATCCCCACCGTGAACTCCCTCCCGGGAAGAAAACGTTCCACGAGAACCGGTTGGTCGTACACCCGGAGAAGCTCCCGGCATACCGCCTTGAGCTGCTCCTTGTTGGTGATCTTGGATTTGTTGCTTATTCCCTTTCCGGTCCCTTCCGCCACCGGTTTGGCAAACAGGGGAAAGGGCAGATTCACCCCCTCGACGTCGGAATCGCTTTCCACCTCGTAAAAGTCAGGGGTGGGAACCCCCTTGTCTCTGAGCACGTGCTTTGTCATGGCCTTGTGAAGGCTCACGGCAAGCACCAGGGGGTCGGAAAAGGTGTAAGGTACCCCGTAAGCCTCCAGAAGGGCCGGAACCTGTGCTTCCCGCCCGAACCCCTTGAGCCCTTCGGCGATATTGAAGACCATGTCCCACCGCTCGCCCCCTGCTAGCCGGGGAGCGAGCTTCCTGATCCCGCCTATGCGGTTGGTTTCACAGCCGAACCCCTGGAGGGCCGCTTCTATGGCGTCGATGGTCTCGCCGCGGTCAAACTCCGCCGTCTCCTCTTCCGTATACCCCTCGGCCAAGTAGTCCTGCCGAAGATCGTATGCAATGCCCACCTTCATGTCTGCTTCACCCTGTGCTCCTGTCAGCGGGCCGCCATGCTCCCCGGTTCGAACCGGCGACGGGACCCGGGTCCGGATACCGGTAGATCTTGCCTTCGTAGTTGCGCATCAACAAGTCCCCTCCCTCTCGTCCCACAACGTATTCGGGAAGCATGGGAATCTTCCCGCCGCCTCCCGGGGCGTCGATCACGTAGGAGGGCACCGCATACCCCGAGGTGTGGCCCCGGAGACCCTGTATGATCTCCAGTCCCTTTTCCACCCCGGTTCGGAAATGGCCCGATCCCAAGATGGGGTCGCACTGGTACAGGTAGTAGGGCCGCAGGCGTATCTTGAGAAGACCGTGCATCAGCTCTTTCATGGTCTGCACGTTGTCGTTGATTCCGGCCAGCAAGACCGTCTGGCTGCCCAGGGGAATGCCGGCATCCGCCAGAGCTCCACAGGCGTGAGCCACCTCTGGAGTCAGCTCCGAGGGGTGGGTGAAATGAAGGCTCATCCACAAGGGGTGATAACGCTTCAGCATGCGGGTCAGAGCCGGTGTCACACGCTGGGGCAGAACTGCGGGAGCCTTGGTGCCGATCCTGATGATCTCCACGTGGGGTATCCGGCGCAGCCTGCGCAGAAGCCACTCCAACTTGTCATCGGGCAGCGTGAGAGCATCGCCTCCAGAGAGCAGCACATCCCTTACCGCCGGCGTGTTTTCGATGTAGGAAACGGCTTTCTCCCAACGCGCCTTGCTGTAATGGCTACCGCCCGCGTGCCCCAGTATCCGCGACCGCGTGCAGTAGCGGCAGTAAGTGGAACAGTAATCCGTGACCAGGAAAAGGACACGGTCCGGATACCGGTGCACAAGACCGGGTACCGGGCTGTCGTGCTCTTCTCCCAGGGGGTCGGCGGATTCACCCGAACAAATGTTCCGCTCCGCCATGGACGGAACCACCGTGCGTCTGAGAGGTTGCTCCGGGTTGTCCCTTTCCAGCAGACTGGCATAGTAGGGCGTGACCGCCATTGGCACCTGTCCGGTCTCCTGGCGCATGGCCTCCTTCTCGTTGTCGGAGAGCAAAAGGATACGACTCAACGCGTTCAGATCGCGGAAACGGTGCCGCAACTGCCAATGCCAGTCGTTCCATTGTGCCGTGGTCACGTCGGGGAAAAAAAAACGACGAAACGCCAAAGAACTTGGGTTGCAAGGAAGCTTTGGGGGAGGGTCCTTTCGGATGGACACGAGTTTTAACGTCTTCTTGGCATGCTTTCCCTCTGCCGGAGGAACAAGCATCACCCCTTCTTGCCCGATGAGAATCGTTCCGCCGCGACCCGGAGGTTCCAGATCGTCGGCGTTAAGCATATCCTGTTCCATTTTTCACGCCTGCCTCCTATCCAAGATTCATGATGGTTTTGTTGCGCATTTCCCAACTCTTCCCACGCTTTGGCGCTTTGCGCTGCATAGTGCGGGAAGCACAGAGCGTGCCATGCTGTAACACCTCTATTTCACATCATTTTGCGTAGGTACGCCATAGATTTCGCACAACGAGGTCCTACCGAGACCCCCAAAACCTCCCTCTTCGATCCCCAGCGGGCAGCTCCTGGACTAACTCACTAAAAATACGCCAAAAACATATTGAGAAATCATAGTTCCGATCCATGGGCCTTTCGGAACCACCATCTCCTCTTTGCCTTAAACCGGACGAGCCGGACCAAAAAGGGGGTTTATCAAAGTGGCACCCTCGACTGTGGGAACCCTTTCGGCAAGACCCGCTTCTGACAAACCCGTCGTCCACCTGGTCATCCCGCCTGCCGTCTTGCCTTTATCTGCAACGGTGCTCGGCCGCGTCACCGGCAAGCTCGCTTCGCTCGTGCTTCACGCCCTTGACCCCGCCTGCGCTCCGTGTCGTATATGAGGCAGCGACGGCGGGCGGGATGCAAAGTTCACAAACAATCGAGACAAACCGCTAATTATAACGGATTTGGGGGAGTGAGTGAGGGCCGGCCCCCGGGCGACCTTTCGTGTATGGTCAAGTCCCGAAGGATTAACCACACAACCGGGAGGTCATCACATGGCGCATGCCGTTCGCAACCCGGGTCCCAGGAAGAATGGTAAGATAGTTCTTCCCTTCGATCAAGCCGAATACGAACAGCTGCTTATCAGCCCAGAAGCCTTTCGAAAGGAACTCGATAGTCGTTACCAAATCAGTCCTGAGCTCTTCCCCCCCTGGGATGGATTCTGGCTAGGAAATGAAAGACATCTACCGATCCAAGAAAACAGGTAGGAGCGTGCGACGAATTGAGGTCCAAGGCGTCTCATACACCGTTCGCCCTTCTTTCATAATGCCCCATTTCACCCCACTGACCGATGACGTTGAGAAAGCGCTGTTCCTCCGTAAGTTCGACGTGCCTTACTAGGCCTTAACCCACGTCTTTGGGAAGGATCCCATGTTTTGGTATAGGTTGGAACAATCCCTGGGCAGAAACAGCATCGTGGGCACGACCGTGAATCGTCCAGAGGCTCTGCCCAAGCACCTCTGCGTAGATGAAAAGCACACGCGTCTTGGAGGCGAAAAAACCTGCGTCGCCACCACCGTGGGGGATCAGTGCATATTGGGGGTCTCGGTGGCCCCAGATGCAGGGGAAGAGGCCCTGACAAGCGCTTACGGAGTCTTCAAAGCCGAGGCCCTGAAAAACGCCGGGCTATGGGAGACGCGCAATCATGATCCCCGGCCCGAGCCGGCTTACCATATCCCGGAGCCGATTTACGATGATGCCTGTTCGCAGTTGCCTCCCGGCGCCTGTTGGCTCCAGTAGCCGAAAGGGGTCTGGTGGCGCAGAGAGGGTTGCTGCGTGCAAATTCAGGCGAAAGACCGCTGGATTTGGGGAAGTAGCGTCCCAAGCCCCCCGACGGATCACACACGTCTCGGTGATGATGCGCCTGCCCAGGGTCACCCGCAAGGTGGCGGGCAATATCTGGTGCCAACTTTTCTCTTGACACACAACCGGCCTTCTGTCACGGTCGCACCGACGGAAAGCGACTTCCGATCCCTCACCCTTTTCGGCCCCCTGTGGTTGGGGGTTCCGTGGGTGTCCATTCTGCTGGTGGGAATACTGGCGGCCTTGCTCTTGGCTGCGCTCACCCCAAGACCGAGGGGCCAAGCCTTGCCGCAAACCGGCGTCGAAACCCAGACCTTGGTGGCCCTGGACGTTTTTTTCTGGGTTCTTATTGCGGGCCTGGCCATCGCCATCACCGCCAGGTACATCGTGCACTGACATGGGCTGCGAGTAGGAGTGCGGCAGCGCGTTGCTGGATCGCCACGGCGCCGCATGCAAGGCCGACGCGGGCCTTACGTCGCTGGGCGAGGCCTCCATGCGCGGGTTCCCCACCGGCAGTGTTGAGTGGTACAGCCCGGTCACGTGCGGGCAAGAAGCGTTTGACCTCTGCGTCGGAAGACAGTAGAAGTCTTCACGCCAATAGGGCAGGTCCCTCTATCTCCTTACCGGGAATAACTTTTGGGAGCGTTATGGGTCGAAATGCTCGACGACGAACAGGCAGTAAGCGTTACTCGCATTTCCTCCGTCTATCGTTGCCGAAATCCTTACCCGAAAGCCTATAGTGGACGCCCGAAGTTTCATGCGTCACGGGGAGAGGGCAAGGGTGTCCTTGTGATACACCAAGAGATCAGGTGACCCCCGCTGTCACACAGGAAAGGAGGAGCGGTGAAAAGAAACATCTTGTGGTTGTTGGGAGCCTTGCTGTTCATGGGAGGCATTGTTCTGACATTTACGGGGCCTGCCGTTGCAGCGAAAGAGAAAGCTGCCGCGAAGGCGCAGGACCTGGTCAAGTTGAAACTGACCAAACTTGACGGATCCGTGGTGGAGAAATCGGTGGAAAAACCGAGGTACGGCGGCGAATTCAGAATGGGCGTCCAGTCGACCACCGGGCC